>Ga0209526_10000447_pt1 | contig 26756 bp, 29 predicted proteins | sample JacPinW_OM2H0_M1_FD_188566 | JGI IMG/M metagenome (GOLD analysis project Ga0209526, IMG submission 188566) | Forest soil microbial communities from Algoma, Ontario, Canada - Jack Pine, Ontario site 1_JW_OM2H0_M1 (SPAdes) (version 2) | ecosystem: Environmental > Terrestrial > Soil > Boreal... | reverse complement strand
CGACGGGCGGGTTGCACTCTATCTGCGGTCCGATGCGGCCCGGCTCTCACGGAGCCCCGACGACCCGCCGCACGGCGAGCTCCACGAGCGACTTCGCGAGCACCTCACGACTCGCGGCGCGTCGTTCTTCCGCGACCTCTATTACGCCACCGGTTCCAGCGATGAGGATGCGGTCCTCGATGCGCTGTGGGATCTGGTCTGGGCAGGAGAGGTCACCAACGACACCTTCCTGCCGCTCCGGATGCTCGGACCGCGCGCCCGACGCCACCCGCGCCGCCCCGTGATGCGACTCGGGCCGCCGGCGGCGGCGGGGCGCTGGTCGCTGGTGAGCGATCTATTGCGTCCGACCGTGTCGCCGACCGAGCACCTTCACGCAACGGCCGGCGCGCTGCTGCAACGATACGGCGTCCTGACGCGGGAAGCCGCACTCGGTGAGAGCATCACCGGCGGCTTCGCCGCCCTCTACCCGGTGCTTCGCGCGATGGAGGAGGCGGGCAAGATCCGACGAGGCTACTTCATCGACGGCCTGGGCGGCCTGCAATTCGCGCTGCCCGGTGCTGTCGACCGGCTGCGCGGCGCGCGCGACGAAGACTCGACGGTCGTGGGGCTGGCTGCCACCGACCCGGCGAGCCCCTACGGCACCACGATCCCGTGGCCAGAACACGAATCGCGGATGGCTCGCGCCGCCGGCGCCTACGTCGTGCTGGACGCCGGCGAGCTTCGGCTGTACCTGGAGCGAGGCGGGCGCTCACTGCTCACGGTCGGGGAAATTGAGCTCTCGCACCTGCAAGCGCTTGCCGGCATCGCGGCCCGGGTCGGGAAGCTCGAGATCCAGATCATCGACGGCGCCCCGGTCAAGGATTCAGGGCTCGAGGCAACGTTGCGCCAGGCAGGATTCGGCAGCACTCCGAAAGGCGTTGTGCTCTGGCCGGAGCGCCGGCCGGTCCTTGCCTGAAGGCGACACGATCTGGCGCACGGCCGCCGCGCTGCGGCAGCGCATCGGCGGCAAGGTGGTCAGTGACGCCCGCCCGCAGGCCATCGCCCGACTGAAGGGTCGCCGACTCGAGTCGGTCGATTCGACCGGCAAGCATCTCGTGATGCAGTTCGAGGGCGGACTCGCCCTCCATTCGCACATGCGGATGACCGGCGCCTGGCATCTCTACCGAACGGGCGAGCGCTGGCGCCAGCCCGCGTGGCGTGCGACCGCAGTGCTCAGCTTCGATGACGTGGTGGCGGTGTGCTTTGCCGCGCCGACCATGGAGCTGGTTGCCGATGCCCGAGAGCCGGTCGCCCACCTCGGTCCGGACATCCTGGTCGATCCGTTCGATCTGGACGAGGTCATTGGCCGCGCCCGCCGATCCGAGGCTCTCACTCTCGGGGAGTTGCTCCTCGAGCAGCGCGTTTGCGCCGGCATCGGCAACATCTATAAGTGCGAGGCGCTCTGGGCACTCAGGCTGGATGCGTGGAGGCGTCCGGCTGAGCTCGATGAGGGGCAGCTTCGCCGGCTCTACCTGACGGCCCGCGACTTGATGCGTTGCAACCTCGTGACGCCGATCGCCCGCCAGCGCCATGCCGTCCACGGGCGAGGCGGCCGGCCCTGTCCACGCTGTGGTACGCCAATACGAATACGAGCTCAGGGAGAGCAGGCTCGCCTGACCTATTTCTGTCCCCGCTGCCAGGGCGAACCGGCAAGAAAGGCCCTTCGGGTCCGATGACTATGCGTGATCGACCAGGATCAGGCGCGCAAGTTCTGGGCCAGCTGGGTGCGCCGCGAGATCGGCGGCAACGATATGGTCCAGGAGGCAGCGGTCAGTGCTGCCGTCAACGAGGTCCTTCAAGGGCGCGATAACCAGGCGGCCGCTGCTGCCGCGCGCCGCACCGCGCAGTCGTTGGGTGTCGGCGTCCCGCCGATGAACAGCGCTCCAGCGATGTCGAGCCCTACTCGGGACGCACCCTTCCCCGCGACTCCAGTCGGCGCGGTCCCAACGAGAAACGATGGGCAGCCGCTGGCCTGCAAGCTGTGCGGTTCGACGCCGGCGGCGAACATGACGATCCACGAGCACAACGGCCGCGTCATTTGGATGGTGCACAAGACAAACAAAGGTCCCTTCTGCCGCGACTGCGGTACCGCGCTGCTGCGTCATCACCAGAACAACACCCTGTTCCAGGGCTGGTTTGGCATCTTCTCCTTCTTCATCACGCCGATCACGCTGCTGCTGAACCTGAATGCCTGGCGGAAGGTGAAAGCCCTCGGGCCGCCAACGCGGGACCCCAACGTCCAGAGCAAGATCCCGGCACCGCTCAGTCCGGGAAAGCCGCTCCTATCGCGGCCTGGTCCCTACGTCGGAGGAGTCGTCGTGGCGGCCGTGATCACACTGCTGCTGGTCAAGTCGGCCGATACCGGCGGGTGCCTTGACAACGAGACCGAGCTCGGCAATCGGATGACGACCTTACACAACACCTTCGTCGAGGTCTACAGCCGGGACTTCAAGGCGATCGATGCGTGCCAGACGGTTGTCTGCGAACAGGCGCCCAAACTCGAGATCGCGGCCGCGCTGAAGACCTACAGCGACGGCCTCGGCAAGGTCTGCTGGCCGGACAAAGAGAAGGCGGACGCCGCCGCGCTGATCCAGGCGAACACCATGATGGCGGGCGCCTACACCAGCTGGGCCGCCGCGACGACAGCAGCGGAAGACCAAACGTTGCAGAGCGCCGCCAAAGACCAGGACACGCGGCAGGGCGCGGCGGATGACATCCTGGCCCACGACCTCGGAGTTCCCTCGGCTAGCCCCCTGGCGGCCTGATGGCCAAGGCGCGCGCCCTCCCAAAATCGCTCAAGGGCCACGTCGCTGAGCTGCTCGTCGAGGCCTACGCCATCCTCAGCGCGGGGGGCCGGCTGGCAGCCTTCGGGGCGCGGAGCGATGTGGATCACAAGGACTTCATCGTGGACGAGGTCGGAGGATATCGCAACGCATACGCCCAGGTGAAGTGCGCCACCCACCTCGACGCAGAAGGTCATATCGTCTGCACCGCGCATTACCCCAAGAACAAGGTCCCATCGCACCCCCGGTTCATCTATATCTTCTGCTTGCTCGATGAGTCGCGGATGGAGCTCACCCGGATCTGGTTTGTTCCTTCCCGCGACTTCAACCGGCTTGCCTATCGAGAGCCGCGGGGCGAGGGTCGCGTCCAGCTGCTCTTCGAATGTCTGGCCAGCGGAGATCGGCGCTGGGATCGCTACGAGGTGAGCCGGGACGAGTTGGGAGGCCGGTTCATCGAACTGATCGAGCGTGCGGCTGGCGGATCACCAAAAGCCCTGCCGGGCGTGCGTATCAGTCTTCGTCCCTGAGGGCGGTTCAGAACCTCCCATAGACGGGGATCGCGTCCCCGGTGATGGCCTCCGACGTATCGCTGCAGAGGTAGGCGATGACGGCCGCGATCTCGGACGGGGCGACGGCCTTCTGGATCAGCTTCTCGGGCAGTGACTGCCGGTTCGCCGGTGTGTCGATGATGGCCGGCACGACCGCGTTGACCCGCACGCCCGAGGTCTTGAGCTCGGCGGCCAGCACCTGGGTGAGCTTGATGACTCCCGCCTTCGCGATCGCGTAGGCTGCCGCGCCCGGTTCAGCGACCAGGGCTGAGCGGGAGGAAACGTTGACGATGCAGCCCCCACCCTGCCCTCCCCCAGAGGGGGAGGGTGATGTCGCGGACTGCCCTCCCCCAGAGGGGGAGGGTGATACGGCGCTTTGCATGCGGCGGGCCGCGGCGCGGCACGACCACCAGGCCGAGCCGAGATTCAGGTCCATCATGAAGGTGAAGTCATCGGGGGTCGAATCCACCACCTTGCCGCCGCGGAACCCACCGGTCGCGTTCACGACCCATCGCGGAACACCGACGCGGTCGATCCGCTCCCAGAGCTCATCGACCTCTTGCCGCGAGGTCAGGTCGGCGGTGTCGCCGGAGACGCCCCCACCCTGCCCTCCCCCCGAGGGGGAGGGAGATACGGGATATTTCGAGGCCAGCTGGGAGACCTCCGAGCGCGAACGCGCGACCGCGATGACCCGATCGCCACGTTTCGCAAAGGCATCGACGACAGCGGTCCCGAGCCCGCCTGTTGCTCCCATGATCACCGCGAGGTCGGTCACGCAGCCCCCACCCTGCCCTCCCCCGCACGCGGGGGAGGGTGATTCGCTTTCAAGGCGTAGCGGAGGAAGAGATAAGAATCAGCTCGGCGGACGCTGAGGAGCCGGCTGCGTTTGGGCGTCCGACCGAAGTCCACACCATGGATCAGTCCGAAGGAACGACCACTCTGACCCTCGAGCACTGGAGAAACCGTCAGAAACAGCTCGTCAACACGGTCGCTCTCGACCAGCTGACCGAAGAGCTGGGGACCACCTTCGGTAAGGATGGTGCGATAGCCCTCGGCCTGCAGCCCATTGAAGATGTCGTCAACAGGGATCTGATCGGTGTTAGAAATCGCCCGAACTTCAGTTGCCTTTGGTAGCGCCTTGCGGACGCGATCCGCTGACCCGGTGCTTGTGAGCACCAATGCGCCGACCTCGAGGCACCTCTCGTTCGGATTCAAGTCGCCGCGCGCAGTGACGATCACGAGCCGAGGTGTTTTGTCTCGCTTGAGCGCCCGCCGCAGTGCGGCGAACGCCTCCGCCGCCGGCGGAAAGATGTATTCAGGTGTCCACAAGGCGCGCCCACCTTCGGCACGGACAGTGCCGGCGCCAACCAGGACGGCGTCGGCGAAGGCGCGCAGCAGCCCCATCACGAAGCGGTCGGCCTCGTTACGTCCACTGATGATCCCGCCGGAGGGCGCGGCGCCTCCCTCGAGTGCCACGATCCCGTCGATCGAGCTGACGAAATTGGCGTAGACGCTCCCGTCACTAATGCCGAGATTTCCGCCGTAGAGTTCGGCCAGCTGAGGCGGAAGAGTAACGGTTGGAAGCTCGGGCGCCTCGAACAGCCGGTCAAAGGGCTTCAGGAAAGATGCCCGTTTCCGCGAGAGCGGGCGATGTTCAAGAATTCCTCTCGAAGATCCGGGTTCGATTCGTAGTTCCCGCGCCAGAATGTGGTTCGCGTCGTCGACTCCGATTCCCGGACGCCCCGCATCTGGGTGCAGAGGTGGATGGCTTCGAGGTAGACGGCGACGCCATGGGCCTGCAAGATTCGCGAAAGCGACTCCGTGATCTCCCGACCCACCCGCTCCTGGACCGTGAATCGCCGGGCGAAGAGGCGCACCAGCCGGGTGAGCTTGGAGATGCCGATGATGTGCTCATGGGCCACGTAACCCACGAAGGCGTGGCCGAAGAAGGGAAAGGCGTGGTGCTCGCAGAGGCTGTAAAAGGGAATGGGGCCATCCACCACCTGGCTGAGATCACAGTCGGGACCGCCTTCGCATTCAGTGGGGAACGCCGTGACCAGCTTGGCATCGCCCTCATAGCCCTCGGTCGAATCGAACATCGCGCGCAGGTAGCGAAACGGCGTCTTCATGGTGCCCGGAGTATTGAGCGGCATGCCGAGTGCTCGAAGGATCTCGGTCATGTATCCCTCGAAGCGCTTCCAGTCGGCATCGCTTACCCGCCGCGGCTGGACGCGTTCCCAGTCGCGACCTTCGAGGTCGTCGTCACGCAGGTCGCCGACCATGGGGCCGGAATCCCGCTCAGCCATCAGTTCGGTTGGAGTGTATCGTCCGAGCGCCTGACCTCGATCTGCCCATTCTGGATCCGGGTCTCGTAGCGGACCTGGCTGATGGTAGCGGGCCCACCCTTGACCTGGCCGGTGCAGACATCAAAGCGCGAGGCGTGCCACGGGCACTGCACGAGGTTCCCCGCCAACAACTCTCCCTCTGAAAGAGGCCCGCCGGCGTGTGAGCAGGTCTCGCTGATGGCACAGACGGTGTCGCCCTTCTTGTAGAGGAGGATCGGCGTATCGCCGGCTAGGCCCTTGACCAACACGCCCTCGGCGAGCTGCCCCTCGAGGAGCACCTTGGTGAACTTCGTTGGCACTTCCTGCCAGGCGTGATGGTTGACGCCGGTGCCGATGGCGAAGACCAGATCGCCGCCCAAAAAGGCCGCCGTCACCACGAGAAGGTAGCCGGCATATGCCAGAAGAATGGCCAGGCCGCGGCTGCCTCCTGTCACGCGGAGGATGAATGAAACCAGGTAGACAACAATGACGACCGTATTGAGCAGGCCATGGGCCATGCCGACACGGCGCTCCCGGCCAAAGGTGTCGCTCCAGTCCGTGTAGCCGCTCACCGCAGCGCCAAGCGCGCCCAGCAGGCCGATGAAGATGGTGACGTCGGCGGCCGACACCCAACCGTGGCTTCGCTCGATCAGGTAACTCGCGTCGAAGATGACCGCAATCGTCCACGCCCCAATCGGAATGTCAGTGAGGACGGGGTGGAGCGGATGACCAAGCCAGGTGCCATGGAAGAAGGTCTTCAGAGAATGTCCCGGCCCGCCGAGGGCTTTGTACAGGCCGGCGACGAGCTTTTGGAGCACGTCGGCCACGGGTTCCAACCAGCGCTGCCGGTCGATAAAGCGATTGATGACGTGGTTGAGCATCGGCGCCTCCTTTCCTCCGGTCAGACCTCTCGAAATAGTATGCGGCTTACCGGCCGAGCTGAAGCCAGCTGGTTAGCCGCCGCCAAGCCCGCGTCGCCTCAGCCGCGTCAACCTCGCGGAAGCGCACCGTATCACCGGGGCGTGCCTGGGCCAGCGCGGGAAGATCCGCGGCGATCACCGTCGCGATAACCGGGTAACCACCAGTCGTTGGATGATCGGCCAGCATGAGGATCAACCCTCCGGATGGCGTCACCTGGATGGCGCCAGCCGTCAGTGGCGTAGTCAGGATCTCTTGCGAATGAAGGCGGAGGCCAGGAGTTTCGAGCCGCACCCCCATCCGGTCGATGGCCGGCGTGATCCGGCAGGCAACAGCAGTGAGGCGCTCGAGTGCGACGCCATCGAATGCGTCAGTATGCGGTCCGGCGATCACCCGCACCTCCCACGGGCCGCCCAAGGGTGGACGATGCGAGCTCGGCCAGGGCCCCGCCAGCGGCTCACTGACCTGCAGGTCACCGACAACCAGGCGATCTCCCTCCGCGAGCGGCCGGCCGAAGCCACCGCCGAACGCGCCGCGCTGGCAGAACGCCCGGCTCCCAAGGACAAGCGGGACATCGACGCCCCCGCGTACGGCGACGTACGCACGCAAGCCCGGGGTGATCGCTCCGATTGTCAGGATGGAATCGCGAGCGACGGAACTGGCCTGCCAGTCGACCGTGCCGGCAGGTTTACCTCCCGTTATCGCGACGACGCTGTCCGCATTGAATCGCAGTGTTGGACCAGCGGTCGTGCATTCGAGAAGCGCGGCGCCCTCATGATTCCCGGCAAGTCGGTTCGCAGCCGCGGCGGCAAACCAATCAGCGGCGCCACCCGCGGGAATCCCGAAGCGCTCAAGCCCCGGCCGACCGCGGTCCTGGATCGTGGTCCAGCGCCCGCCGTTGATCACCTCGATCACGTGACGGGCACGAACCGCAGCCGGTCGCCCGCCTTGAAACGCGCGGGGGGATCGGCCGCCGTGTCGAACAGTCGCAGAGTGGTTCGCCCGATGAGATTCCACCCGCCGGGGCTTTCCACGGCATAGATCCCGGTCTGGCGCCCGGCGATGCCGACCGAGCCGGCCGGCACTCGCGTCCGCGGCGAAGCAAGACGGGGAACCGATAGTCCATCGGGGAGCGAACCGCAGTAGGCGAAGCCGGGCGCGAAGCCGACGCAGTAGACGAGGTACTCCCGACTTGCATGCAGGTTGACGACGTCGGCTGGCTTCAGGTGTTTCGTGAGCGCGACGTCCGCCAGGTCCGGTCCGTCGTATCGGGTCGGGATGTCGACAACGGCCCCTGAGGGGATCGACGCGTCGAGGTGTCCCTCGAGCGCGCGGATGCTGGCCTCCAGCCGGGCAGTATCCGTAACCCCGGGGTCAAAGCGACATAGCAGCGACGCATAGGCGGCTACGGTGCTGAGCAGTCCGCTGGGCCTGGAATCCTGAAGAGCTCGGTCCAGTGCGAGGACCTGGCCCAACAGCTCTGGCGCGATAGCGGTGCCGAGCCTGACTAGTAGCGCCTGATCGCCCGCAGGCGCAATGTGCCACATCCTGTGGACTCTACTTGTCCGGTCCTAGCACAAGGCCACGTCAAAAGAGTCTGTAGTACGCGGCGGCGAACAGGTAACCGCCCAGGCCGAACGCGATCAGGCTAAGACCAACGACGTTGCCAAACCCCAGTGCCACGAGGCCAGCCAACACGAACAAAGTTCCCGCTACGGCGTACTGCAACGCGTAGTTGCGAATCAGGGGCAGTCGCTGACCGTTGCGATCCACCAGCAGACGCTTCGCCAGGCCAAGCCACATAGACATAAAGGGCACTGGCAGTCAAAACGCGCCAGCGCAGCACTTCCGGCAGGCGTCGAGGCCTTCAGCAGCTCCGGAACGCCGGTCTTAGCGAACGAGCGCGCTGCGCAACTCGGGTAGGGCTTCGGCGGCGGCCCTGGCGACGCCGGCGTGATCCGGTCCCTGGCAGTTGATGATCTGCTCAGTGAAGCCGAGCGCGAGATGGCGACCGATTCGGTCGACCAGCTGGGCGCGGTTTTGACCGTCCCACATGTGCTGGATCGATCGCCGAATCGCCGTTGGGTCGCGCCCGATCTGGCCACATGCCTCATCCAGCTTGCGGCTCTGCTCGCCGGCCGCCTCCGGGCTCGGTGCGCCGGCACTATTCCAAACGTCGGCGTAGCGAGCCACCACCTTCATCATCTGGTCTCCGCCGGCCCCGATCCAGATCGGCGGGTGCGGCTTCTGGATCGGCTTCGGGTCCGCAATGGCATCTTTGAAGTGGTAGTAGCGCCCGTCGATGGTGGTTCGATCGTTGGTCCACAGCGAGACGATCGCGTCGAGCGACTCACGCAGGCGTCCCACCCGGTGATCCAGCCCCTCGATGCCGTACATCTGATGTTCGGCCTCGGCCCAGGCGGCACCGATGCCGAATTCCAACCGGCCGCCCGAAAGATGGTCGACGGTCACCGCCATCTTCGCCAGCAAGGCGGGATGCCGGTAGGTGTTACCTGTCACCATGCAGCCGAAGCGGACGCGTCGCGTCATCGCCGCGATCGCCCCCAGTAAGGTCCAACCCTCGTAAACCGTTCGGTGGGTGCCGCCGGGGCCGATCGAGGCGAGGTGGTCGAAATCCCAGACATGGTCGAAGCCGGCTTCGTCCGCGATCCGCCAGACGTCGTAGAGCGCCTGGACCGGGGTGTCCTGGCCGGAGTTTTTTAGCCCCAAACGGAGGGAATGCGCCACATGGGGTAGCATAGGGGCTCGCGGCCCGGCAGGCGCCGCCGAAGCCGCGTTGCAGAAGGCGCCGAGTCTGCCCTGGGAGGGGATTCCATGTTCGGAAAACGGTCGATCCTACCTCTCTTCATTCTGGTTGCTCTTCTCCTGTCGGCGTGCGGCTCGTCGAACTCATCTGGGACCAGTACCAAATACAGCGGCACGATTCACATCGCGTCCTCGACCTGGACGGGCTACGCGTTGATCTACCTCGCCAATGCCAAGGGCATTTGGAAGCAGCACGGTCTCGACGTCAACTTCAAGGACGTCGAGGATCCGAACGACCGCTTCATCGCCCTGGCCGCCGGCCGCCTCGAAGGCATGGCGTCGACCGTTGACGCGTTCGCCCGGCAGCAATCGAATGGCGTGGCAGCGGTCGAGGTCTTTCCCATCGACGCCTCCGTCGGCGGCGACGGTATCCTCGCCGCAAACACGATCCAGACCGTGGCCGACTTGAAAGGGAAGACGGTTGGCGTCAACCAGGGCTCCGTTTCGGAGTGGTTCCTGGCCCAGGTCCTGGAAAAGAACGGCCTGCACCTGTCCGACGTCAAGGAGACAAACATGACGTCGGGAGCGGCCGGCGCGGCATTCGTGGCGTCGAAGATCGACGTGGCTGTCACCTGGGAGCCGTGGCTCAGTAGAGCCAAGACCCGAACCGACGGGCACATCCTCGTGTCGTCCGCAAAGTACCCGGACCTGATCATGGACAGCTTCGCATTCCGCAAGGACTTCATTCAGAAGTACCCGGATACGGTGAAGGAATTCATGAAGGCTTACTACGACGCCTACAACTGGATGCAGGCGAACAAGACCGAGGCGCTCAAGGTGATCGGGGATGCGGTGCAAGAGACGCCGGCTGACGTCACGGCCGACCTCGCGACCATGACCCTCTTCGACTTGAGCACCAGCAAGCAGGTGATCGGCACCAGCAGCAGCCACGGAAAGATCTACGACAACGTGAAGGCGGCAGCCGATTTCTGGAAAGCCCAGGGCAAGATCGACACGGCGGTGAATCCGAGCGACGCGGTCGATCCTAGCTTCATCAACAGCTTGTAGGGACTCGTGAGCGAGCGGGTCCCCGCGACCCAGGCGGCGCCGGCGGCTCCTGCCCGAGTGCAGCGCCGGCGCCGCGGGTTGCTCCGGACCTACCTGACGCCCAAGCAGGCGATCCCACGGCCGACGGTCGTGACGCTGGGCATCGGCAGCTTCGTCGTCATCCTGGTCGTCTGGAGCCTGGCATCAATCGCGATCAACAATCCCCTCTTTGCCCCCAGCCCCCGGCGGGTCGGCACGGCCTGGGTCGACATGATCCTCAACAGGAACTTCTTATCGGATGTTGCCTGGAGCTCCTTCCGGATCATCGCCGGCTTTCTGATCGCCGCCCTCATGGCAGTCCCACTGGGCCTGTTGATGGGTTCCTTCGAGGTCGTCCGGTCATTCTTCCAGCCGCCGATCAACTTCATTCGCTACATGCCCGCCTCGGCGTTCATCCCGCTGCTGATCCTGCTGATCGGGCTCGACGAAAACGAGAAGCTCATCATCATCTGGATCGGCGTCTTCTTCCAGCTCGTCCTGATGGTGATGGACATCGCCCACCGGGTCCCGGACGAGATGCTCAACGTCGCCTACACGCTGGGCGCGTCGCGCTGGAAGGTCTTCTACAAGGTGTTCCTGCCCGCCACCTTTCCCGAAGTGGTCGATGCGCTTCGAATCACGATGGGCTGGGCCTGGACTTACCTGATCGTCGCCGAAATCGTCGCGGCCGAGCGCGGCATCGGCAGTTTCATCCTGATCTCGGAGCGGTTTCTTCGATCGGATCGCATCATCGCCGCCATCATCACGATCGGCATCCTCGGACTGATCACGGACACGATCTTCGGCCTGATCCATCGAACGGCGTTCCCTTATGTCGAGAAGGTCCACCAATGAGCGACATCCGCTTTGTTGACGTCGCCATGCGCTTCCGGACGCGGAGGGGCGAGGTGCGGGCCCTGCAGCAGATCTCGCTGACGGTGCCGGACGGACAGTTCGCCTGCATCGTCGGCCCATCGGGGTGCGGCAAGTCGACGCTGCTGAGCGTCGCCGCCGGCCTCGTCATTCCCACCGAGGGCGAGGTCCTGGTCGACGGCAAGCCGGCGTACTCGCCCGGCCCCGATCGGGGCATGGTGTTCCAGTCGTACTCGCTGTACCCGTGGCTCTCGGTTCGGCGCAACATCGAGTTCGGCCTCGAGGTCAAGCGCACCCCAAAGCCCGAGCGAAAACGTCAGTCGAGTGAACTGATCCGCCTGATGAAGCTGGACGGGTTCGCGGAGGCCTATCCGAAGGCTCTGTCGGGCGGTATGAAGCAGCGGGTAGCGATCGCTCGGGCGCTGGCGAACGATCCGCAGGTGCTGCTGATGGACGAGCCCTTCGGCGCCCTGGACGCCCTGACCCGCCAGATCATGCAGGAGATGCTCACCGACCTCTGGCAGCGGTATCGGAAGACCGTGCTCTTTGTCACGCACGACATCGACGAGGCGATCTTCCTGGGCGACGTGATCTACATCATGACGAACCGTCCCGGCCGCATCCGCACGACGCTGACTGTCGACCTGCCACGGCCGCGGACATTCGACATGGTGGGTAGCGCGCACTTCGCCGAGTTGCGCAACCAGGTCGTCGGCGTGATCCACGAAGAAAGCATGAAGGCGGTCGAGTCGGAGCTTGCTCGTGCCTGAGCCCCCACCCCGACCCTCCCCCGGACGCGGGGGAGGGAGAAAGAGATATCGGCCGGTCGACGCGATGAAGGCCGCGCGATTTACCGGCATCGGCAGCTTCATGCGCCTGCCCCAGGTGAGCGATATGGACGGCGTCGACGCCGCGATCGTCGGCATTCCCTTCGATACCGGGGTGAGCTACCGGATCGGCGGCCGCTTCGGGCCCGCGGCAATCCGCGAGGCGTCGCGGCTGCTGCGCCCCTACCACGTCGAGCAGGAGATCGAGATCTTCGATCACCTTTCCGTGGTCGACACCGGCGATCTGTCCGTGATCCCGGGAAACATTCAGGCAAGCTACGAGGTCATGCTGAACGGGCTGCGTCCGATCCTGGACGCTGGCGTGGTGCCCCTTGCGATCGGCGGAGACCATTCGATCACGCTTGGCGAGCTCCGGGCCGTCGCGAAGCGGCATGGTGCGGTCGGGCTGATCGATTTCGACTCGCACACCGACACCTGGGACAGCTATTGGGGCGAGCGCTACACGCACGGCACCTGGTGCAAGCGAGCGATCGAGGAAGGCCTGATCGACACCAGGCGAGCGGTGCAGTTGGGGATCCGGGGCTCGCTCTACGGTTCGGAGGATCGTGGCGGGGCCCGGGCGCTCGGGCTGCATTTGATCCCGACCGAGGAGCTCCTGCAACGTGGCGTCGACGATGTGCTGCCGGAGGTCCGTCAGCGCATCGGCAAGGGGCCGGTCTTCCTCACGTTCGATATCGATTTCGTGGATCCCGGGTTTGCCCCAGGAACCGGGACGCCGGAAGTCGGCGGACCGACGAGCCGGGATGCTCTGCGGCTGGTACGCGGGCTCCGCGACATCGACTTCGTCGGCTTCGACCTGGTCGAGGTGCAGCCGCAATATGACCACGGGGAAGTCACGTCCCTCCTCGCCGGCACGCTGCTGCATGAGTTTCTGGCGCTGCTCGCGCTTCGGGCGGGCTAAGGCCCCCACCCCGACCCTCCCCCACAAGGGAGGAGGGAGAGACTCCGTCATAATTCCCTGAGTCATGAGTCTGACGCTGGCCGCCATCATCATCATGGGCGGCTGGGTCATCCTGATCGTTGCCGCCGGGCTTTTGATGTCGCTCCGGCCGGGCGGAGTCGCGGTCCGATTTGCGCCGGCCGGCGCGCCGGTGGCCGGCTTGAGCGGTCGCCGGGAAGCGATTCTCCTCGGAGGCGACGCGGAGGTCCTTGGGAACGTCCAGGGGACCGTGAAGGCCGTCCAACTTCGTCCTGAGAACCATCGGCTGCAGGATCTGGAGCTGGCAACGGGGCTCGGCCTTGAAGAGCGGCAGGTGCCCGCCGGCGCCATCCTGTCAGCCAATGGCCGGGTGGTGCGCCTGGCGGAGGGGTGGACCGAGTCCCCCGATGGATCGGGCCCTGAGGCGGCAACGCTTCGCACGGACATGGCGGTGAGAAGCGCCGACGGCAAGCGGCTCGGCCGCCTCCGGCTGGTCTGCTTTGATCGAGCCTCCGGGACCGTGACCGCCCTGGTGGTCGCCGGCCGCGGAACGCCGAGCCTACGCTCGCTGCCGATCGATTTGGTAAGGGAGGTCGGCCCGAGTGGCATCGTCACCGATTTGCCGAGCGGCGACTGGACGAAGCTGCAGCCTTTCACGACCGATTGGGAGATCAAGCAAGCGTTCTTCGCGCAGTTGCAGGCCGACCCGAAACTGCAGGCGGTTCAGCGGTCGATCACGATCGATGTCCAGGACCAGGTCGTGACCCTGCGAGGGTATGTTGCGGATCAATCAGAGGCAGAACAGGTGGCGCGACTCATCAGATCGGTCCCGGGCGTCCTACAAGTCGATCGGAAGCTCATCACCGATGACGGCCTGGCCAGAGCCGTGAGCGACGCGATCCGTCGTGACCCGGCCACCTCAGCGGCAGACGTGCAGGTGAGCGCCCATCTCGGAACCGTCGACATCACCGGAGCTGCCCAGGATCGAGCCACAGCAAGCAGAATCGACTCGCTGGCCAGCCAGGTGCCGGGCGTGCTGGTCGTGCACAACCTGGTCGCGGTCCGCAAGTCCGCCGCGACGGCATCCTGACCATGGGTGACCGGGCCCGATGGCTGAAGGTCGCACGTCCCGGCGGCCGCTCGCTCGAAGTTCTCGTCGATGCGAATGCCGTCGGCATGCCGTTGATCTATCACTCCGGCACACCGACAGCCGCCGTCTGGTTTCCGCAGCTCGCCGATGCCGTCGCGAGCGCCGGACTACGGCTCGTCACCTACTCGCGACCCGGCTATGCCGGCTCGACGCCGATGCCGGGCCGCTCGGTTGCCGATGCGGCCGACGATGTGACCGGCCTCCTGGACGCACTCGATGCGGACCAGTTCGTCGCGCTGGGCTGGTCGGGCGGAGGCCCGCATGCGATTGCCTGCGCTGCGGTAGTGGCCGACCGATGCGCCGCCGCCGCCACGATCGCCGGCGTGGCACCATACCCGGCCGAAGGGCTGGACTGGATGGCCGGCATGGGCCAGGACAACGTTGACGAGTTCTCTGCCGTGCTCGCTGGCACCGAGACGCTTGAACCCCTACTGCAGAAATTGGCCGAAGAACTGAAAAACGTCCAGGGTCCGGACGTCGCCGAGTCCCTGCGAACGCTGGTTTCTGATGTCGACAAACGCGCGCTCACCGGAGAATTCGCGGAGATGCTCGCTGAATCCTTCCGGCGTTCGATCTCCAGTGGCATTGCCGGTTGGCGCGACGACGATCTCGCCTTTATCCGCCCCTGGGGCTTCGACCTCGGTGCGATCCGCCGCCCGGTCGCGGTCTGGCAGGGTGGGCAGGACCGGATGGTTCCGTTCGCGCACGGCGGCTGGCTGGCCCAGCACATTCCGGGCGCCCAGGTCCATCTTTATCCGGACGAAGGGCATCTCTCGCTGGCCGTGGCGTCATTGGAACGGATCGTCACCGACCTGGCCGCACTGGGAAAAGCCGCAAGCCGGGTGTAGTCAAGGCCGCGCGATTCGAGCCAGGTCGCCGGTCCGAAATGTCGTGACCCAGAGCGCGCCATCCGGCGTGAAGACAAGTTGATCGGGAAAATCGCTCACCGCATGTCGCTGGGCGATGACGCCATTGACCGTGATCCGAGCAATCATATTGGTGCCGCTCTCGGCGAACCATAAGGCGCCATCGGGACCGGCAACGATGCCGTTCGGTTTGCTGCCCGCCCCGGCAGGAATCGGAAACTCCTTGACTTCGCCCGAGGTCGTAATGCGGCCGATTGCACCTTGGGTGAACTCGGTAAACCAGAGCGCCCCGTCGGAGCCCGTAGTGATCGAGCCCTCGCCGCCGCTCGGATTTGGCAGGGGGAAGGTCGTGATGGCGCCGGCAGTGGTCACGCGCCCGATGCGCCCGCCGCGACCTTCGGTGAACCACATGTTGCCGTCGGGCCCGTTCGTGATGTAGACCGGACCCCCGCCTTCCGGTACGGCGAATTCTTTGACGGCGCCTGTCGGTGACATACGAGCGACTCGCGATGCGTCCATCTCGACGACCCAGACGTTGCCGTCCGGACCGATGGTGGCTCCGAACGGCGTGCCGCTCCGAGTTGGGAGTGAACACTCGGAGATGACACCGTTGGGTGTGATCCGAGCGACCGAGCCGGTGGCCTCCTTCGGCACCCAGACCGTTCCATCGGGCGCAGCGGCGAGGAAGCCGGGCACCCCGCCGACGAGATCCCAGAACGTGAGCACGCCGGCCAGCGTCAGCCGCCCGAGCCGACTCCCGCCTGTGTCGCTGAACCACAAATTGCCGTCACGTCCAAGGATCAGGCCGGTGGGACCACCGCCCACGGCGTACCTGGCAACGACGCCATCGATCGGACTCACGGTCGTCGTCGTGGGAGAGGCACTTGCGACCTGCCGGCATTCGAGGCTGGCTCCGGTCGCCCCTGTAGGCGATGGTGCTCCTCCCGCGGAGCTGCCACATGACGCCACGAGCATCGCGCAGACCGCGGTCAGACAACGCATCCGCCAGCGAGGCGTGCGCCTGACAACCGGTGCTGGCACGCGACTCAGGTTATGCGGTGCTCGAAGCGGATGTCGCAACCGCCCTGCCCTAGCTCGATCGTGCCTCCCACCGCGCAGTAGCGTTTCGTGGCAAGTTGGGTGGCCTTGCGGACCAGCGCGTCGTCGAAGGGGCCGTCGCCCGCGATCTCATAGATCAGGCGAATCTGAGTGAAGGCCTTCGGCCAGTCTGGCTGACGGTCACCTTCGGCGCGCACCGTGAGCGCCCGCAGCGGCTGTCTCATCTTCTGGAGGAGGGACACCGCACTGATCCCGGTGCAAGCGCAGAGCGCGGCGAGCAGCAAGTCAGGTGGGCTGATCCCCTCGTCATGGCCGAGTGGCGGGCGTTCGTCGGCAACGGCATCGTGCCCTTGATCGTCTGACAGGTCAAACCGCAGCCCATCTCCGGACCAACTCGCCCTGGCCGTCATGCCGGACAAGTTTAGGGACCGGACGCTCCGGCCCCTAAGTCATCGTCCTCGAACGACGTCAGCGATCAGTTGTTGCCGTCACCGCCATCACCACCGCCACCGCCATCGCCGCCACCGGACTGACGCGCCTTGAACACCTTCGAAAGGTCGTTTACCGCGGCATCACGTGTGCTTAGCGGGGCCAGCCCATAGCGGTGCTCGATCGTGGTGAGAATCGAGGTGGTGTCGTACTGGGTGTGATCGACCACGAACTCGCCCCGGAGATGGGGAGCAATGATCAGGGTTGGGAGCCGCGTGCCGGGGCCCCATTGATCATGCGGACCAGCCGTGCCACCCTGGCCGGGAGGTGCGACGTGGTCCCACTGACCGCCAAACTCATCGTAGGTCACGACCACCATGGTGTCTTTCTGGCACTTGCTGCCCTCAATGCTCTTGAGCAGGTCGACCAGGTGGCTGCTGCCCCGAGTTTCACTCGTGTAGCCGGGATGTTCGTTTTCCAGCCCGATTGGCTTGATGAAGCTCACCGAATTGAGCTTGCAGGTCTTGGCCGAAGACTGGGCAAGATTGATGAACGCCTGCTCGTCCTGCAGGTGCGCTCGTCCCGGCGCCGCGGGCGTGGTCGCCGTAGCGGGAGCGTAATTCGCGTAATAGTTGAAGGGCTGGTGGTGGAACTGGAAAACCTTGTTCGGGCAGTACGGGTACACCGGGTTGGGAGCGGAATAGGGATCGGTGCACACCCCGGGAGTGGTGCCGTTGGTCCAGCCGGGCGCACCGACATCGCCATCGGCGTTCGACCAGCCGCCTGAGTACCAGGCCCAGCTGACGCCGGCTGTGCTCAGCTCATCACCGATCGTCGTGCCAGTTTGCGGCGGCAGCTTGGTTGGACTGGAGCTCGTGGGCTGATATGTGGGCTGGATGGTGTTGACGGCGTAGTCGCCGCACGCCCGTCCCGGATTGGGGTCAGTCTGCCCTGCCGCAGGGCACAACCGCGTCCCCGCCGGGTCGTTAACAGGTCCGGTCGCCTTGTACAGCGCGTAGTTGTTCGGCATCCCGTTGGAGTCCAGCACCGCGTGCTGACCGGCTGGCTGACCAGGCCACCGCGGGGTCGCGGCGGCGATCAACCATTGGTGATTCAGGAATGATCCACCGAACGCCGCTTGGAAGAAGTTGTCCGCAATCGCGTAGTTCGGGTGGTCTTCCTGATGGAGATACTGGTAGATCGGAAGAGCCTGGGTGTTGTAGTAGCCCTGGGTAAGGCCGACGGCATCGCTGCCGGTCGTATAGCGGTTCTGGTTGCCGTTGTTGAGCTGGTACTGCTCCTGATAGAAGCGGTGGACGATGTCACGCGTGCAGCCGCCGGGCAAGTTCGTCGGGCTGTCAGGGTAGCCAACGGCTGAGAACGGCGCACCTGGTTGCGGGCAGGTGCGCGCGCTCGGCGGGAGATAGGCGTCGATGGAGAAGGGCGCGTTGCCGAAGTGGCTGCTGAAGGGGGTGCTGGACGCAGGGGGCAGCGTGCCCGTCGTATCGGTGCAGCTCGCTGGGATGACGGCCGCCAGATTGACGTCGTTCTGAAGCAAACAGTTGAACGTGGTTCCGTCCTGCTTAACCTGCAGGGTATTGGCCGCGCTGGCGTTGCCCCGGCCGTTCACGCCCGGCCAGCTGCCGTACAGGTTGTCGAAGCTGTGGTTCTCTTCGTAGATCACCACGATGTGCTTGATCTTGTTGAGGGACGAGTCGTCCCGATTGGAGTCCGATCCCGCCGCCGGTAGCGCGCTGAGCGCCAGCAGCGACGCGACTGCCGCAGGCACGATGATCCGCACGCGTGGATTCATGAGCTTCCCTCCTCCCCAGTTGGGGTGCCCGATGACGTCTTAGCTAGGCTACCTTTTTACGCGACTCAGTGGAAGAAATCAAGAAGATCCGGTTAAAGCTTCTCCCTACCGAACCGCCGTTCGCTGCTGTAGGGGCGCTCGCCGGCGGCCACCCGGGTCTCCATGCCGCATCGAGCGCCGGTCGTCCTGACCCAGCCAGAGGTAGAGGCAGACGGTCAGCACGACAAGGTCGGTCAGGACGCCAGGAACCATGACGATGCCCGCCGCGATCTGTTGATCCGTGAGCGACACGGGGTAGAACGGCGCCGAGGCAAACCCGAGAACAACGCCAAGGATGCGGACTTGAGCGGAGGAGAGAAAGAGGTAGCCAACGCGGCCAAGATGCGAAAGCCGGCAATGCCCCGGCGGCTGGGCGATCGCCTGCGACCAGAACAGGTAGCCCAGCCCAATGATCGCGAGCTGGCCCAGCTGCCGCGCCCAGCCGGGTTCGGCCGTCGCTCGGTAGACGGCCGGCACAAAGGCGAGCAGCAGCGCGCCGTTGAAAAGCAGGAAGACCATAACCGGCACCCATAACGCCCGAATGCGCTGGCGCGGATCGGTCCCGAGCAGCCGACGGATACGAGGTTGTGGGGCTCCAAGCACGAGCAGCGGCGCAACGACCATAAGCAGTCCCATCAGCTGCACGGTGCGGGACGAGAACGATTGCCGGGCCACCGCATCGCCGGGGCCGGAGAGGCTCAACGCAACCAGCGTCAGGCCGGCGTAGAAGGCGGTCGCCCGCCAATGGCGCGCACTCCAGCGCGGGTGCGAATCCACCACGTGCACCGCGCGCCGACCGCCCAAAAGGTAGACGACGGCCAGCACGAGGCAAATGGCGATGGCCATCGCTACAGAATCGAATGCAGGTGCTGTTGAAGAACGGCGTCAGACATCTGGCCCACCTGGATGAACTCCACTTTGCCAGATCGGTCGATGAAGATGCTGACCGGCAGGCCGAGCGTGACGCCGTACTCGCCGGCGATCTGCGCCGCAGGGTCGTAGACAGCAGGAAAGCGGGCGCCCACTTTATTCAGGAACGCCTGCATACCACTAGCATCGGTCTGCTGGTAGTCGACGGCCAGCACCGTCAAGCCGGCGCCGCCATAGCGGTCGAGCGCCTGCTGCAGCAGCGGCATCTCATCCTGGCAGGGCGCGCACCAGGTGGCCCAGAAGTTGAGCAAGACCGGCTTGCCCCGGAGCTGGCTCAGCTGGATGGTAGTGCCGTCCAACCGTTGCGACGTGAAATCGGGGGCCGCCGCGCCCACCTGGGCTCGGCCTCCGGCGACCGTGACGCGGATTCCCTCGCCAGGCCGATGCTTCAGCTGGAGAGCTAGCAGGAAGATCAGCAGCGCTGCCAGCAGCAACCCAGCCATGATCCGGCTGCGGGTCGACCAGGAAATCACGGGGGCGGCTGGGCGGTGAATGGTGGCGTTCAGTGTGGCAAAACGGCGGCGGCCGCCGCCAGACCAAAAAGGAGGCCCAGGTACGCGAGCGAGAAATGAAAGAGGCGCGATGCCCAGGCGGAACCTGCCGCCTGCAGTCCGCGAAGGGCCAGCCACAGGAAGGCGCCGCTGAGCAACGTTGCGCCCAGCGTGTACCAGGGACCGAGCCAGACGCCAGGGACGAGGCTGACGGCGAACAGCACGACTGCATAGGCGACGATCGACCGCCGTGTCTCCTGCTCCGAAGCGACGACCGGCAACATCGGGACCCCGACCTCGCGGTACTGCCGTCGGAGCAGCAACGCCAGCGACCAGAAGTGGGGCGGGGTCCAGAAGAAGATCACGGCGAAGAGCGCCAGCGCCAGGGGCGCGATGGAACCGGTCACGACCACCCACCCGACCAGCGGTGGAAAAGCCCCGGCGGCGCCGCCGATTACGATATTCTGTCGCGTCGAGCGCTTGAGCCAGATGGTGTAGACGAAGACGTAGAAGAGACCGCCGGCCAGGGCAAGCGACGCAGCGAGCAGGTTCGTGGCCAGCGCCAGCAAGAGGAAGCCGATCGCCGCCAACCCGATCCCAAACGCCAGTGCTCTCGCCGGCGCGATCCGACCCGACGGAACCGGTCGGGTGCAGGTACGCGCCATCACGGCATCGATATCACGGTCGAACCAGCAGTTGACGGCGGCCGCGCCGCCCGCCGACAGGGCGCCGCCGGCGAGGGCGGCCAGCGTGAGCGACGTCCCTGGCCATCCTCGGGCGGCGACGGTCATGGCGCCGAACTCGGTGATGAGAAGCAGCAGCAGGATGCGCGGTTTGGTCAAGCTGAGGTAGTCGGCGAGCAGCGAGAAACCCCCACCCCGACCCTCTCCTAGAAGGGCGGAAGGAGATTCTTGCCGAAGGGGAGATGGAATCATGGGAGCCTCGTGTTCGGCGATCATTTGGCGACTCCAGCGGGCTGCGGGTTGAATGCGCGGCCCCGAGCGTCCTCTTCGCGGAACCACACGTAGAGGCAGGCGACGAAAACGATCGAGAAGGTGATCGAGCCTGGAACCCACATGATGCCGGCTCCGAATTGCTGGTCGGTAAGCGCCGAGATGCTGCCTGGTCGAGAGGGTAGGAGAGCATAGGCGTAGTACGGTGCGGTCGCGAAGGCCAGCACAGCCGCCAGGGCCCACGCCTGGATGGTCCCGAGGAAGACGTAGACCGCTCGCGAGAAAGAGCTCAGGCGGGCATGGAACGGATGTTGGTCGATGACCTGGGCCCAGAAGAGGACCCCGAGACCGAGGAAAAGCCCGTGTTCCAGGTGGTGAACCAGATGATTGCGCAGCGTCAAGTCGTAGACCGTGGGCCAATGCCAGAACCAGAGATTGGCCGTCGAGATGATGAAGGCGCCGACCGGGGCGCTCAGCCAGCGCAACGCCTTGCGCGGCGCGGCCAGGGCCGGATGCTTCACCAGCGTCCGGGCCAGCGGCCGGCGGATCGCGAGCGGCAGACCGCGCCACACCTGCAACCAGGGCGCGCCCACCACCAGCAAGGGCGCGGCGACCATGATCAACAGGAGGTGCTGCGTCATGTGGGCCCAGAACAGCTGGCGCGCCAGCGTCTCGAGGGGGGTGTCGACGGCCAACAGGATCACACCCAGCCCCAACCAGAAGGCGACCGCGCGCCAGCGCGAGGCGTTCCACGGGCCCCCACCCTGCCCTCCCCCAGAGGGGGAGGGAATTTTGCCCCCGCGAGCGGGGGAGGGAATTTTTCGACGGCCACCCCACAGATAGAGGATGGCGGTGACCTCCACGCCGAGGAGCACCCACGGCTCGATGGGCCAGGTCAGGGGATTCAGCCAGCTCACGGGGCTCCCCCCACAGAGCCCCCACCCTGCCCTCCCCCAGAGGGGGAGGGAAGAACCTCCCGCAAGGGGGGAGGGAGATCTCTGATCACGGCTAGGCGACGAGGTACAGGAGGATGTAGTTGACGACGCCGATAGCGGCGAGGAAGAGCAGAACCCAGGCAAACGAGGCGGCCGGCCGCCGACGCAGGATGGTGTCGCCTGCCGGACCGGTCTGCAGGACGATGCTGCCCAGCCAGGCGGTCGTGAACACGAACTGCAGAAGCCACGCCGCCGTCATCCCGGTGAACACGCTTGGGTAGCCCCCGTCGGTCAGGCCAAAGCCCAGGTGCCACATCTCGTAGCCCTGAAAGAGGCAGGTGGCGATGCCAAAGACGAGCGCGACGGGGGTGAGGAGGCGAAAGAGGAGGGAGCGGGTCGACTGGCGTGAGCCAACGAAGTAGGTGGCGGCGGTGAGCAACGCCAGGACGAGGACCACGGCACCATAACCTTTGCTGGGCGGCGCGGCATCGTTCGCCCTCCAGGCCTGGTTGTTGTTGAGCGCCCGCAAGTAGAAGAACGCGAACCACCAGGCGGCAAAGAAGAAGATCTGGGCGGCCAGGAACAACCAGGTGCCGACCGCCACCAGACGGGCATCGAGCGCCGCCTCGGCAGTGGCACCTGGCTGTTCGTAGCCGGCCGTTCTAACCGCCACCAGTCGCTCCAACCATGCCGCCCAGGTCCGCGACCGGACGCGCGTTTGGAATGCCGTAGTCGTACGGCCCCGCGACGATCACGGGCACCCGGTCGAAGTTGCGCGCCGGGACCGGCGTCGGAACCTGCCACTCCAGCGAGCGCGCATGCCACGGGTTCGCGAGCGCCGGCTTCGACACGAAGAACCAGGAGTAGATGAGGTTGCCGGCGAAGAGCACCATCGATGCAAACAGGAAGTAGGCGGAGATGGTGACCCAGCGGTTGAGCCCGACCAGCGCCGGATCATACGTGGCAACTCGGCGCGGCATGTTGAGTAGGCCGGCAAGGAACAAGGGGAAGAATGTCGAGTTGAACGCGATAAACATCGCCCAGAAGTGAATGCGCCCAATAGTCGGGCTCAACATCTTGCCGGTCATCTTCGGCAGCCAGTAGTAGGCGGCGGCCATCAGCGCGAAGATCTCGCCCCCCATGATGGTGTAGTGGAAGTGCGCCATCGAGAAATAGCTGCCGTGCAACGTCACGTCGGTCGGAACGTCGGATAAGTAGACACCGGAGATCCCGCCGATCAAGAAGTTGAAGAGGAACCCCAGACAGAAGAGCATCGGCACGGTGAACCAGACCCGGGCCCGCCAGAGGGTGCCGAGCGTCACCAGGAAGATGATCCCGGTCGGAATCGAGATCAGCTCAGTGGACAGCATGTAGAACGGGCGCAGGACCGGGGCGATCCCACTGACGAACAGGTGATGCTGCCAGACGAACCAGCTGAGCAGCGCCACGCCGAACAACCCAACGACGCCGGTCCGATAGCCCCAGAGGGGTTTGCGGGCGAAGTGGGGGACGATCTCCATGATGATGCCGAATGCCGGCAGGATGAAGATGTACACCTCGGGATGGCCGAAGAACCAGAAGAGGTTCTCCCACAGGTAATTGCTGCCGCCGTTGGACGCCAGGAAGAAGGAGGTGTTGACCGTCCGGTCCAGCGCCAGCATCATGAGCGCCGCGGCCAGCACGGGCGCCGCCAGCAGTCCGAGGATCGAGGTGGTGAAGATCCCCCAGACGAACATTGGCAGCCGGGTCCAGGTCATCCCCGGGGCACGCAGACCGATGATGGTCGCCAACATGTTGACCCCGGAGGTCACGAGGGCCACGGCGATCAGCCCGAAGCCAACGATGTAGCTGTCCATGCCCTGCCCGGCTTGCTCCGAAAGCGGCGGGTAGCCGGTCCAGCCGGTCTGGAAGCCGCCCCAGAGGATGGAGGCGGCCAGGATCACGGCGGCGGGCGGCACGACCCAGAAGGAGAGCGCCTCGAGCCGCGGGAACGCCATACGCCTCGCGCCGATCATCAGTGGCACCAGGTAGTTGCCGAACGGACCGACGATCACCGCGCTGGTGATGAAAATCATCATCACGCTGTGAAGCCCGATCAGCGGCAAGTAATTGCCTGCCGGCGTGATGCTGGCGTCTGGTACCAGCAAGCTCGTACGGATCAACATGGCGCCGATGCCACCGAAGAGGAGCATCACAAGGATGGTCACCAGGTACTGAATGCCGATCACCTTGTGGTCGAGGCTCAGGCGAAAGAAGCGGCCGATGCCGCGGTTCTCATCGGGATCGCTGATGGGCGTGACCCGCCAGCCAAAGAGGCGCTCGAGCGGGTAGTTGAGGAAGCCCACCCCGGCAAGGAAGAGCACCGTCGCAAAAACGTAGCCGAGGATGACGCCGGTGTTCTGGTCGTCCGCCAGCCCGAACAGTGTGCCCAGCCAGACGCCAACAAAGTAGCCGGGGATGGCCAGGAGGATGCCGGTGATGGGATTGTTGGGGATCGACAGTCTCCGCTCGGACACACGCGCCGGACTTACCATGCTCAGCTCCCTTTCACGAGTGGCAACGGGAAGTAATAGGGTGCATAGCTCGGCACCGCCGAGGCAATCGTCTCGAAATCCTTCTGCTGTTGCGCGATCCAGGTGTCGAAGTCGCTCTGGTTGACCACCTGACCCTCGGAATCGACCATGTGTCCGTGCCACAAGCCGCAAAGCTCCGAGCAGCGAACCTGGAAGCTGCCGGTTTTCTGCGGCGTGACATGGAAGATGTTGTCAACACCGGGGTTGGCATCGGCCTTGACGCCCAGCTGGTAGGCCCAGAAGGAGTGGATGATGTCGAGCGAGGTCACGTGCAGCTCGACCGGATGGTTGACCGGTAAATAGAGATGCGTGGTCTCCACCCCGCCGTAATCCGGGTAGCGGTAGGTGAAGTACCACTGCTGGGCGATGACCTGGACGTGGATCTCTTTGTTCTCCTCGCCAGTGGTACCGCTGCCGGTCTGGCCGCCTCCGATCGTGCGCCCCGGCGCGCCGACCAGCTGCGCGACGTTCTCACTGGACAGCGTGGCGATTCCGACCACCGCCAGGAAGAGGACGAGGATCGCGCTGATTGCCACCCATGCGATCTGGACCGGCGTATTGCCGAGCATCGGCGGCCCATCGACCAGCTCCTTCGTTGTCCGCCGAAAATAGATGGCCGAGTACACGACCATCATGACCACGGCGATGAAAACCGGAGTCGCCAACGCGGTCAGGAGCTTGAGCGTGCTGGCCTGGTCCTGCCCCTGAATCGACTGGTCGTAGGGCGGATAGTTGATCTGCAGAACGCCGACGATCCCGATCGCGGAGAGAATCACCCAGACGATCAGCAGCCGCAAGATGTGCGGCCGGTCGGCTTCCTCGATGCGGAAGGCTCCCACGGCTAGACCACGATCACGGTGCCGCCCATGTAGCCGATCGTCTGCATGGGCCCGCCATTACCGAAGATCGTTTTGGCCGCACAGGGAACGAAACACTGCCAGCGATAGCGCCCCGGGCCCTTGGTCTTGAAGGAGAAGGTGATGACGTTGGTGCTGCCGGCCGGCGCATTAGCATTGACGCCGAGCAGCGGTACGAAGACACCCAGGTCGGGGATGGCGAAGGTGTGCGCGGCCTGGGTCGGATCGATCGAGGTCATGTCGCCCTCCTGCGGATTGCCCTTATCGTCGAAGAAGGTGACGTGCATGTTGCCGCCTTCGGTGCCGAAGACCTTGCCCCAGAACGGATTGCGCAGGCCCGTAGCCCCGTCCTCCTGGTCGATCTGGACCTGGATGGTGGAATTGGCCGGAACCGTCCAGGTGGTGGTCGGCAGATAGCCAACCCAGTCGGGGTGCGGATCGTTCGGCCGCGGCCACTCCAGGGCCTGCCCGACCGCGGCGACAGTCTCGAGATGGAGTGTTGTCGTCGTGCCTTCGAGCGGGCCTGGCTGGCGCAACATGAACAGACCGACGAATGCCACCAGGGCTACCACGACGACCACGACCCCGGCGGCGACCCACGAGAGCCTTCGGATCATCTATCAACCCTCACGGCAGGCGTTGTCTGCGTCCCCCGTGTAGTGTGACCGCCGCCTCGCGGGTTGAATAGACGTAAAGAATTACAAAACTGTCAGAAAGGCTTGTCTGCGCCTCGTGGACGGTTGTTTCGCCTCAACCGGCCGTGGGACAATCCGGCCCATGGCCGTCGTCGAAGAGGAGCCCCAGCCGGGAGCCGGACCTGCGATCGTCATCATCACGGTCGTCGTGCTGATCCTCCTGATCGCCGTGCTCTTCTATGGGCTCGCCGTTCAACACTGGTTCGGCTTCGATCAGCCGCCAACCGTCGGCGCGGCGCCATCCGTCACTCCGACTCCAACGCCGTCGGTTACTCCCTCCGTAGCGGCCTCGGCGTCTGCCAGTCCATAGGCGCCATCGGTCCTCCGCCACAACGGAAGGGCGATGGTAAGTTCGGTTCCCTTGTCCACCTCGCTGTGCACCCGGAGCGTGCCACCGTGGGCCTCGGCAATCGTCTTCACGATCGACAGCCCAAGGCCAAACCCTTCGGTGTCCCGCTGCCGGCTGGCATCGGAGCGAGCAAATCGCTCGAAGATGTGCTTCAAGTCTTCGGGTGGGATGCCCGCGCCCGAGTCGGCCACGGTGATGTCGACACCGTGATTGCGCCGAACCGATAGCTCGATCCAGTCGTCGGGAGTCGTGTGCTTGACGGCGTTCTCGAGCAGCGTGTCGATCGCCAGTGCGAGGCGGTCGGCGTCGGCATCGACCACCGCTTCGTCGGTTGCGCCCAATCGCCATTGCCGCGGCGTCGGCGACCAGCGGTGGAGCGCGTTGACGAGCACCGGTTCCACTTCGATAGGCTTCTTGTGAAGGAAGTCGGGGTCCTCCGCCGCCGCCAGCAGGAGGAGCCGATCCGCTAGTCGTCGAAGCCGCATCAGCTCCTCAACCACGACCCGGGCATCG
>Ga0209526_10000446_pt1 | contig 26790 bp, 19 predicted proteins | sample JacPinW_OM2H0_M1_FD_188566 | JGI IMG/M metagenome (GOLD analysis project Ga0209526, IMG submission 188566) | Forest soil microbial communities from Algoma, Ontario, Canada - Jack Pine, Ontario site 1_JW_OM2H0_M1 (SPAdes) (version 2) | ecosystem: Environmental > Terrestrial > Soil > Boreal... | reverse complement strand
AGCGCAGACGCAAGCCACGCCTCCCAGACCGGCCGACGCGCCGCTGCCTCCCTCCGCGAAGAGCGACGCCCAGATGCGCAAGGACCTGGCCTCGCTGTCGCCAATGCCGGAATGGGCCCAGTGGCTCGGCGCCTCCGAGTTGCTCGATCGGTTCGTGGTGGTCGTCGACAACGTCGCCGAGGACGTGAACCCGCGCAAGCAGATCGACTTCATCAAGGTGACGGGACAGACGTCGGAGAAGCTGGACACCGCGCGCTACGACCGGATCGCCACCGTGATCGCCTCGATCGACGCGAAGGGCGCCGCGCAGGTGGTCCGCGAGCTGCATCCGCTGCTGGAGAGCGCGTACCACAAGCTCGGGTATCCGGACCGGAGCTTCGACCAGGTGGCCGCGAAGGCGCTGCAGCGGATCGTTGACGTACCGGTAGTCGAGAAGACGCCCCTGCTGGTCCCCAAGGGAGCGAACTTCGCCTTCGCGGACGAGAAGCTGGAAGCGCTGGGTCCGGTCGAGAAGCTGCTGCTGCGGATGGGGCCGCAGAACACGAAGCGCATCCAGGCCAAGGCCCGCGAGATCGCGTCCGCGCTCGACTACAGAATCGCGGCCCACTAGGGCGGCTATGAAAAGCAGCCCCTGGCTACGGCGCCGCAGGCGGCTTGGGGCTATGCTTGAGCGAGATCATTCGGCAGTTCCGGTTATGAGACGCGTTCTAGAGTTCAGAACGCTTGACGGATCGCCAGAGCGGCGCCACGGTCGAACTTTCCGTTGGTCGCCCACCCCACTCCAATCCAGGCGTCGAGCTGGAACTCGTCGATGATCAGCGCGTGGATGCCGAGCCCGAGGGCGTTGGCGAGGGCCAGCTTGTCGAGGTTCGTGGTGCGATTGATCGACCCGTACGCGACCTGGTTGTGGAAGATGCCCAGCTTGAAGACGTCGCGCATGAATGAATAGCGGAACTCGAGGTCCAGACCGACGTATCTGCGCGCGTACTCGCCGCCGAATGGCCCGCGCAATACGTCTCCGCCGACCGAGCTCTCCTCGGGGAAGACAACGTTTCCGGTCCGCGAAATGCCGCGCGCTTCCACCCAGAATTCGTGCCAGCCGATGGGAAACATCTTCTGGTACCCGCCGGAAAGGTGGACGGCGCCCTCCTGGCCCTGGTTGGGCGGACCGTAGACCCTGGCGCCCAGCCCGAGCAGGTGGTGGCGGTCGCGCCGCAGCGCCTCGGGATCGAAGACCAGCTCCAGCCGCGCCTCCGCGTACGGGCGGTTCTGCGCGAAGGCATACGACGACCCGAAAGGCGGGTTGGTCACGGTGGAAAGCGTCTCCACCTGGTACAGGATCCGGCGCTCGACTCCTGCGCCGATCGCGGCGTGGACCTGCGGGATGGGGAGCAGAAGGAGGTCCACTCCGCCCTCGAGCCTGGCGAACATGAAGCTCTCCAGGCTGAGGTCGCCGCGCTGCTGATCGGTGAGTCCCGCGTTGGCGTGGATGGAGGGCCTGAGGACGCCCGCGATCGGCGGCGCCTCGTACTCCCCTTCTGCGAGGGCGCGGGTGAACGAGAACGTCGTTTTGGTTTGGTCCAGCCTCTGCCGCAGCGCACCGGCGACTCGCGCGCCGAGGTTCCAGCGGTCCTCGCGGGAGATCAGGCGGCCAGAATGGTAGGTGGCGCCGACGGCGCCGCCTTGGACAGAGTTGATCTCCAGCTCGGGCGAGAGGCCCGGCCGGAATTGTCCCGGCTGCACCAGGATGTGCAGCTCGTAGGGGCGGCCCGGGCGCACCAGCCCCAGCGAGATCTTCTCGATGGGATCGAACTCGTCGATCTGCACCTTGGGAGCGCTCAGGTTCGGGACCGGCACGATCTCGTAGGCGAACTCCGCCAGCCCCAGCCGCTTGGCCAGCGCGTGAAGCTGCCGTTCCAGGTCGGGCTGGTTGAACACGTCGTACTGGATGTTCAGGTCGAGGCGGAGCCGCAGCGTCTCGAAGGCGCCGCCGCTGAAGAAGATGACCTTGTCCAGGCGCCCCTCGTCGACGTCGACGACGATCTGATCTCCGTCGGCGCGCGCCCGGACCGTGGCTAGCGCGTAACCCGCCCGGTGCAGGAAGCTGGTGAGGCGCGTCGCCACCAATCTCGCATTGGCCGGCGTCGCCTTGGTGCTGGCCGGGAGATCCAGGAAGCTGCGGTACACGTCCTCCAGCAGCGCCACGTTGCCGTGGAAGGTCAGCAGGGGCGCGAGCAACAGGGCAGCGAACATTCAGCCCGGGCCCGGCAGGTGCGCGGGTCGCCGCGGCCCCGACGGCGTCTCGTCGGTGGCAGCCAAGAGCGGCGTCCCGGAATCACGGACCACGACTGGAGTGGTACCACAGGGTGCCGCGGAGGCGACTTTACCTGCGCGACCGGGCGGAAGCGCGGCCGCCCTTCCTGGCGGCTGTGCGCCTGCGATTGCGAGACGAGCTGCCGCCGCCGGTACGACTGCGCGTGCGGCTCGATCCCTTGGTCTCGCCCTTCTGGCTCCGCGTCTTGTTGACGGTGGCGGCGGCGATGCGTTTGGCCGTGCCCGCGCTGCGGCCGCGACTCTTCGCCGACCTCTTGATGTGCTCGTACTGCCTTTCGCGCTTGTTGCTCCAGGACTTCGGCATTCCGTCTCCTCGACGCCGAAACGGCGACGCACTCCCCCCGCTGCCGCGCAAACTATGCACCCGATTTCTCGGGAGAAAGGGGGATGAGCAAGAGGAGCAGCGGCAGCAGCTCGACCGCCGCGGCGAACACGTAGAGCGGCGCGGCGCTCCCGAATCGATCATAGCCCGCGCCGGAGAGTGCGTAGCCGGCTGCGTTCCCTGCCCCGAACACGAGCGCCGAGAACAGCGCCTGCCCCGTCGCGCGCAGCCGGACCGGCACCGTGCGCTGCATCGCCTCCACCGCGCAGCCCCAGAACATGCCGAAGGTGAACGCGTGCAGCAGTTGCAATCCGATCAGCTCCGGCGCGCCGCGCGCCCGGGCCAGCAGCACCCAGCGAAGGGCAGTGACCGCGAAAACTCCGCCGAAAAGCATCCGGAGCGAGAACCGCCGCAGCAAGGTTGCGAAGGTCAACAGCGCCAGCACCTCGCCGAGCACTCCTGCCGCGAGACCGGCGCCCGTGACCGTGGAAGGGAATCCCAGGTCGCGCACCTGCACGCCGAAGAGCAGGTGATACGGCGCGGACGCAGCCCAATGGATCGCGCAGATAGCGAGTACGAAGAGCAGCCGCGGGTTCTTGAGAAGGACGGCGGCGTCGCGCCAGTGCGGGCGCTCTGGATGTGCGTCCACCGGCGGAAGCACCTGTCCGAGCAGCGCGTACCCGGCCACGCAGATGAGGTAGGCGAACGGCATCGCCCGGTCCCCGGGCCGATCGCCGCGCAGCGCGAGCAGCAGGCCCAGCCCCTGGGCGGTGAGGACGAAGCCGATCGATCCCCAGAGGCGCGTCCGCGCATAGCTGTGGCCCGCAAACCGCTTCACCGTCTCGACGGTGGTCGAGTCGAGGAGGGGCACCACCGCGCCGGAGAAGAGCCCGGAGAGCGCCAGCACCACGCCGACTTGCGCCGGCGTGCGCGCGAAAGGCAGCCCGCAGATTGCGAACAGCATCCCGGCGGTACAGACCGCCAGGGCGCGGGAAGGAGCGCCCAGCCGATCCGCGATGCCGCCCCAGATCAGCGTCGCGGGCGCAGCCACCGCTTGCTGCGCGAAGGTCACCAGGCCGATCTGCTCGCCGGAGAGTCCCAGCCCGCGCAGATAGGGCGCGAAGTAGGAGAGGAAGGTCCCCACTCCGGCGTAATAGAGGAAGTAGAGCCAGCGCAGGCGCGCGATCATCCGGGCGCGTCTTCCGGCTCCATCGTGCACAGCAGCGGAAAGCCCGCCTTCTCCGCGAGCGCCATCGTCTGCTGCACCTTGGTCTCCGCGATCTCGAACGTGTACACGCCCGCCACGGCCATCCCGTGCGTGTGCGCGTGCAGCATGATCGCGGTCGCGTCGGCGTCTGACTTGGCGAACACCTCGTGAAGCACCAGCACCACGAACTCCATCGGCGTGTAGTCGTCGTTGTGCAGCAGCACCTTGTAGAGGCGCGGCCGATCGAGCTTGGGCTTCGCCTTGGTCCGGGGCTCCGCGATGCCGACGTCGCCCTGGCGCTTCTTCGAGGGACTCATGAGGCCGCCTTGAATATAGGCGACTCGCGCAACGATCGCTCGATGCTCGCTTCCCGCGCGGGCGTTTCACGGGAGAGGAACTCCCGCACGGCGCGGTCCAGCTGAGCGTCGCGAAAGCCGTGCGCCGAGTACGTCATCGCGGGAAGGAAGCCGCGGGCGAGCTTGTGCTCGCCGCCGGCGCCGCCCTCGAACACCTCGAGCCCGCGGGCGATGCAATCCGCGATGGAGTGGTAGTAACAGACGTTGAAGTGCAGGAACGGGTGCTCTTCGAAGCAGCCCCAGTACCGCCCGTACAACCGCGTGGCGGAAGCGACGTTGAAGGCGCCCGCCACCAACTCGCGGCCCCGGAAGGCGCCCACCACCTCCACCGCGTCGGGCATGCCGGCGAATGCCTGCAGGTAGAACTTCTCGTTCAGCCAGCGGCGACCCCACATCAGCTTGTCCACGGTGCTCCGGTGCAGCGCGTGGGCCGCCTTCGCCCAGCGAGCGGGCTCGCGTTGCAGCTCCTCTCCCCGGACGGTGCGGATGACGAGTCCCTGTTCGGGAGCGGCGGCCATCTCCCGCTTGAGCATGTGCCTGCGCTTGGAGTTGAACCGGGCCAGGAAGTCGGCGACGGACCGGTATCCGTCGTTGCGCCAGTGGAACTGCCAGGAGACGCGCAGCGCCATGCCGGCCTGCTCCAGCTCGCGCGCGGAAGCGGCGTCGGGGAACAGCGCCTGCCAGGTCGGGTAGCCTTCCTCGTCGCAGACCTTGCTGGCCGCGTCCACGATCCGCGCGACGGAGGCGGCGCGATCCTCTCCCGGCGCCACCAGCACGCGCTCGCCGGTGCACGGTGTGAAGGGGACCGTGAGCGCGAGCTTCGGGTAGTACGGGATCCGTCCGCGCGAAAGCGACGCCGCCAGGTCCCAGTCGCGCGAGAAATCCCCGTCGCTGTCGTCCTTTGCGTAGGCAGGCGCGGCAGCGATCAGGGTCTTCCCTCTCCAGAGGGTCAGATGGCGAGGCATCCAGCCTGCCCGCTCTCCGGCGCTGCCCGATTGCTCCAGGGCTTGCAGCCAGGCGTGTCGCAGGAAGGGTGTCGAGCGAGCGGAATGCAGCGCGTCCCAGTCCCGGGCGCGGACGTCGGTCAACGTCGTCAATATACGCACCTCGACGGGCCGCATGGCGCTCCTGCGTAGCGCGCGCCGGCCGGACGCGCAATCGGGAGGGGCCGGCTGTGGGCGGCCCTCCGACCCCGCGGCACTTGTCGGTACCCTCGCCTCCACAGTAGATCGCTCGCTGGACGATCAACCGGGGGAGCGCACCCCCTTGTAGCGTCCAACCGTATCGGGGGGCCGTCCACATCGCGCATCGCAAAGCAGGGGCCCGCCGCGTCCGGTTGAGGGGGAGGCATCATGTTCGTCGCATTCCTCGTGCTCGCGGCTTCGGCGAGCGCCGACCCTCGTGCCTCGTTGGAACGTACTCGCAGGATTCTGCTGGCGGTAAACGAAGAGGCGACCTCGCCAGCAGAGAAAGCGGAAGCGCGGGCCCCGGCGGGTGACTCGAAGATCGAGCACGCGCCCCTGCTGACGACGCCCCGCAACGAGACCGTCGTGATCCAGGCGAAGGTGCTGGACACTTCCCGGCTGTTCGCGCCGCTGGTCTTCGCGCGCAAGTCCGGGATCGCTCGCTACGAGGCATTCACCATGCGCGATCGGGGTCCGGGGCGGGCGTTCCAGGCGCGCTTGCCTTCGAGCATCCTCTCCGAGGGCTCATTCGAGTACTTCATCGAGGCGCAACACGAGCAAGGCCCGGCGACGCGGCTCGGATCGCCGCGAAACCCGCTCATCTGTGTCGCCTTCGACCCGCCGCCCCAGCCGGTCGCGCTCACCATCCGCACCGCTGAGCCGGGCGCCGCAGTGCGGATCGACGACAACGACGCTGGCCGGACCCCGATCACCGTGCGGCTGCTTCCGGGTCCGCACACCCTGTCCGTCACCGGCGTGGACGGACGCAGCACGGAGCAGCAGATCGACCTGAAACCCAGCAAGAAGCTCGACCTGGCGGTCGCGTTGCCGAAAGACGCCGGCGGGCCTGCCACGCTCTCCATCCACAGCGATCCGCCCGGCGCGAACGTGCTGGTGGACGACGCCCTGGTCGGGCGCACGCCGTACCAGGGCGAGCTGAGGCCGGGCCAGCACACCATCGCCGTCGAGGCGGAAGGGCGGCTGCGCGAAGAGCGGAAGGTGTTCGCGCGCGAGGGACGCGACGCCAGCTTTTCCTTCGCGCTAGCGCCGTTGCCCCGGACAGCGGCGGTGGCGGTCGACTCCGAGCCGGTGGGCGCCCGGGTCCTGGTGGATGGAAAGGAACGGGGGCGCACGCCGCTGGTCGCCGCGTTGCCTCCGGGCCGTCACCAGCTGCTGCTGCAGCTGGAAGGCCGCCGCGACGTCGGCACCGAGTTCGACATGCCCAAGGACCGCGATCTCTGGATCCGCCTGGACCTGCCGATCGCGGATCGAAGCGCGTCGCGCTTGACCGTCAGCTCGGCGCCAAACGGCGCAGTCCTCTTCGTGGACGGCGTCGAAGTGGGTCTCACACCGTGGTCCGGCCCGGCCAAGCCCGGCTTCCACACGGTCGCGGTCCTGACCCCGGGCTTCGTCAAGGACGAGCGGACCGTGCAGGTCCAGCCCTACCGCGACACCGACCTCGCCTTCGCCTTGAATCGCGCGCCCGGCCCGGCCCGGCTGCACGTGGAGACCGAGCCTCCGGCACAGGTCAGGGTCGATAGCCAGGAGCTGGGCCTCTCGCCCCTGACCATCGAGGTGCCGCCCGGAGAACATGAGGTCCAGGTCGCGCTCGAAGGGCACCGGACCGTCGCACAACAGCTGACGCTGGATCCTGGGCAGGGGCTTTCGGTCAGGATCCCCATGCATCGCTCGCAGGCGCACGACGCGCCGCTCATCGCGGTCGCCACGGATCCCGCCGGAGCGCAGGTCTTCCTCGACCAGAAGCTGGTCGGCGCCACCCCGCTGAAGATCCGTTCCACGACCGGCCCGCACGAGGTGAAGCTCTCGCTCGACGGGTACATCTCGCGGGTGGCGCGGCCCATCCTGCCCACCGATCGCGATTTCGAGCTGCGCATCGCGGTCGTGCTGAAGCCGGTGCGTGGTGCGGCGGAGAAGCAGCGCGCGCCGACCGTGGCGGAGCTCGCCGACGCGCAGGTGGCGGCCGCCCACGCCTGCTACGTCAAGGGTGACCTGGAGTGCGCGCTGTCTGGCTACCGGGCCGCCTATCAGTACCGTTCCAACCCGCGGATCCTCTTCAACATCGCGCAGATGCGGCGGAAGCTCGGCCGATACGAGGAGGCCGCCGGCACCTACCGCGAGTTCCTTGGACTGGCGGACAAGCAGCGCGCCGGCGCGACGCAAAAGGAGATGATCGCCGAGGCGAGGCTTCAGCTCGCCAACTGCGAGAACCAGTTGATGCCCAGGCTGGCCGCGGCGCCGGCGGCCGTGGCCGCGGAGGCGGCGGCGGTGCCGGCGGCTGTGGCGCCGGCGGCGGAGGCGGTGGCGGCGGCACCGGAGGTGGAAGACTCGACCCCTCCCCGGCTCGCTCATGAGGCCCTCCGCAGCGGAACGCGCGGCCGGCCGCTGCGCCTGGTGGCCACCGTCACCGACGATCGCAGCGGCGTGGGGTCGGTGCAGGCGTGCTGGCGGAACGCTTACGGGCGCGATTTCGAGTGCCACTCGATGGGCAACACCGGCGGCGACGAGTACGGGATCGACGTCCCTGCCCGCACCGTGACGGATGGCTTCGCCTACTACCTGGAAGCCTGGGACAACACCGAGAACGGGCCCGCGCGCAGCGGCGCCCCCGAGCTGCCGCACGCCATCATCCTCGACGAACCGGCTCCGGTGTCCGTCTCCCCGGGTGTCGGCGTCCAGCCGCCGGAGACCGGAGACGTGGTCGCCGCCAGGTTCAATCCGGTCCCGACTCCGCCGCTGGTCATCGTCGATCGCAAGCTCCCCGCCCACCTGGCGCCGGCCGCTCGCCAGGCGGACGACTGGACCTTGACGGCGCTTCTCGGCGGCGAGCGGAGCAACGAGCAGTCGTATACGGATTCCACGCTGGTCGGGCGCATCGGAATCGACGCCACGCGGCGGTTCGGGGAGTCCTGGTTCTTCGAGCTGAGCGCAGACTGGCGGTCGTCGAGCCAGCAATACGTGCCCTTCAACGCGACGCGGGGCGCGAAGGTGAACGTGGTCGAGAACCGGTTCGACTTCGCAGGGTGGGCCGGGTACGACTTCGGCGAGCTTCTGGACGCGGGGGGACGGCTGGAGCTGGTCCCGCTGGCCGGCGCGGCGGTAGTGACCGCCCGCAACGACGGATTCGCGTTCGACATCGTGGGGGCCGGCGGCGGGCTGCGCGCCTCGTGGGCATTCGCGCCGTTCACCGTCCGCGCGCTGGCAACCTACACGTACAACCTGAACAAGTCATCGTCTGCCAACTCCGCGTTCGGCGTCCCCGTCTCGGCATTCTCGGGCCGTGCCGGCCTCGGCATGCGCATCGCGGCGGCCTACTCGGTCGAGCTCGACTACATCGCCGATGCAATCCAGTTCGACCAGGTCCGGCGCGTCGCGCACGGAGCAGTCCTCGGCTTCAGCAAATCCTTCTAGGGGGTCACACCATGAGGCGCATCTCTGCCCTCTTCGCATGTTCCATCGCTTCAGGCCTGCTCACCGCGTGTTCCGAGGGGGTGAAGGTTCCCCTCGCGTACATCGACGCGCCTCCGCCTTCGGTGAACGCCGGCAGCTACGTGCTGCTCAACGGCAGCGCCAGCCAGGATCCACAAAGCCGTCCACTCTCGTATGCGTGGTCCTTTCTCGAGCGCCCGCTGGGGAGCAACGCGACGCTCGTGGACGAGCACACGGCCACGCCCTCGTTCCTCGCCGACGCGCCCGGCACCTACGTTCTGCAGCTGATCGTCTCGAACAGCGTGCTCACGAGCACGGGCACTACGGTCAGCGTCCAGGTCTCGACGTGCGGGGCCAACGCGCCCGTGATCACGGGCCCCCTGCATGCCAGCAAGAACCCGCTGAACATCGGCGAGACCACTCAGCTCACCGCGTTCGTGACCGACGCCGACAACGAATCGCCCTGCAATTTGAACCAGACGCTCTCGTATTCGTGGGTGCTCATCCAGCAGCCGGCGGGGAGCACGGCCGCCCTGAACAGCGAGAGGTCCGAGACGCCCAGCCTGATCCCGGACAAGAGCGGCGACTACATGGTGCGTCTCACGGTGACCGATTCGACCGGACTATCCAGCGACCCCAAGGCCCTGATTCTGACGGTCACGGACTGCACGACGATGCCCATCGAGTGGGGGCTGCAGCCGATCACCGCCATCGCCAAAGATCCGCAAGCCGGCGCGCCCTCCTTCACCGATGGCAACGGAAACCCGATGCCGCATGTCGGGGCGCTGGTCCAGCTGACGCCGCACGCGACGGTCCCCGCCTATTGCGGCAGCGTCCCGACCGGCCCCTTGTCCTGGTCGTGGACGCTGAGCTCGCGAGCGAGCGAAAGCGAAGCCGCGCTCGACTCGTCCACGACGGAGTCGCCGAGCATCCGGATCGACAAGAACGGCCACTATGGCATCTCGGTTGTCGCCACGGACGCGCTCGGCAACCGGAGCACGCCGAAGACGATCGAGCTCGATACCACCAGCTGCGGCGTGAACCGCGTGACCACCTTGCTGCTGACGGGCGCCGGGGCGCCGCTGGTGAGTAGCCCGCAGGCGCCCGTGAGCGTCGGCAGCTTCGCACCCTTCACCATCGCGGCGCAGATCGCGACGGACGACAACCTGGCCACGGCCTGCCCGGCGCGTTTCCGGGTCAGCGCTGACTTCTCGTACCGCCTCGCCATCCAGCCTGCCTACGGCGCGGGGAGCCTCTCGAACGTCTTCGGCGACTCCACGGTGTTCGAGGCGCGCGCGGCGGGCGCATACGCCGTCGATGTGGACGGCGCCGTCACCAACCTGGCGGGCCGCGTGCACGCGCCGCCGGCGTTCGTGTACCTCAGCGCGGCGTCTTGCTCGCCGCCGGCGCTCTCGATCCCGAGGCTCAGCGTGGGCGGCTCGACCAGCGTCTTCAAGGGTGACCTGGTTGGCCTGACAGTTGACGTCGTCCCCGGCAATTGCGGAGCGATCTCCTCGCAGCTCACCTACAGCTGGACGCTCTCGCGGCCGCCGGGCAGCGCGGCGACCTTGACCTCTGCGACCAGCGCGACGCCCTCTTTCATCCCCGACGTGGCCGGGGCCAGCTTCGCCGTTTCCGTCGCGGTGACCGACGGGCAGGGCAACACGTCCACTTCTCCTCCCCTGATCATCACCACTTCAACCTGCGGCAACAGCCCGATCTTCGCGGACATCGCCGATATGCCGGGCGCGAGGCCGTTCGACGATCATACGTTCGCGGCAGTTCCCGCCGCGGGCCGGACCACTTTCTCGGACGACGACGCTACGTGTCCGGCCCGCTTCGCGGGGCAATACTCGTTCTCCTGGAGCGTGGTCTCGTCGGCGCCCAGCGTGGGGTACGCGTTCGACACCACGAGCGGCTCCACCGTGCACTTCACGCCGGGGGGCAACGCCGTCTATAGCGTCAAGCTCGTCGTCAAGAGCCCGACCCAGCGCGCGGAAGTCATGAAGCTGGTGGCGGTGAGCTGTCCTGATGTGTTCCCCAAGGTGGACGCGATCTCGATCGCGAGCAGCACGCCAGGATACGTGCCAGGGAAGTTCTTTCTCGGCGATACGGCAACCCTGTCCGCGACCTCGAGCTCACTTTGCTATAGCGATGGCAGCACGGCCTATTCGCACCTCTGGTCGTTTCAAAGGCTGTCGGGCGGCTCTGCAACCCTCAACTCGACCATCGCATCGCAGCCGACGTTCACCGTCGACATGGCCGACGGCTCTTGGCAGGCAACAGTGATCGTCGTCGACAAACTCGGCAACAGGTCTCAGCCGTCGGCGTTCACGAACTTCAACTCAGAGCCGTGCAGCATCAATCCCGTGGTCGTCTCACTCTCCGGTCCGACCCGGCCGAGCGGTGGCCTCCCGTTCGACCCGTATGCGTTCACGGCGTCCGCGCACTCGAATGATGACGACCCGGTCCAGTGTCCCGCCCGCTTCGCGCAGACGTATTCGTTCGCATTTGGCCTCACCTCCAACCCCGCGAGGCCGCTGAGCCTGCTCTTGCCGGGCTCGGTGGCGGGCGTTCTGTCGGGCGCATCTGCGACTTCGACCCTGAAGCCGGGTGGCAACGCGACTTACACAGTCGCGGTCCACGCCTCTGGATCGAAGAGCGGCAATGGTGCAGATACCTCGCAAGAAGTGATGGTCCTCTGCAGCGACCCGCAGCCGACCAAGGTAACGACCCCGTCAATCGCGTCGGTGACTCCGCCCGGCGGCAGCGACGGGTTCACGCGCGCGGCCGGTCAGTTCTTCCGCGACGACACCTTGACCCTGACGGCTACCGCCTCGTCGACCTGCTTTTCGCCGGGAAACGCCGGGTTCCTGTACTCCTGGATCCTCTCCCCCGCGAACCCGCCTACCCTCAATGGAGCCACGACGCAGACGCCGTCGTTCACCGTCAACACCCCGGGCGGCGCATACACGGTCTCGGTCGCCGCGACCGACTCGATCCAGAACTTCTCGGAACGCCAGAACACCTTCACGGCCGATTCGTGCGGCGCCAATCCGGTGCTCGCGCGGATCGTCGACGTGACCGCGGGCCTCGCCTTCGATCCGCACTCGCTATCGGTGGCGCCGCTGAACGGATCGCTTTTCTCCACCGACGACGACGCGACGGCGTGCCCTTCCCGCTTCGCGCAGACCTACTCGTACAGTTGGAGCATCGTGGCTCCCGGAGGCGTCAGCGAGTACCTTTTCAGCCCGACGGCCGGTGCGACGGCGGACTTCGCCGCAGGCGAGAACGGAACCTACGACGTCAGCGTGGTGGTCACGGGCGCGAAGCAAGGCTCGGACACGGCACACAACCTCATCGATGTCGTCTGTGCGGCGCCTGCGCCAGCGGTGATCATGCCGGTCAGCGTCACTGTCTCCGATCCAGACGGCTACCTGAAACCGGGTCACTTCTTTGCCGGCGACGACCTGACCGTCGCTGGATCTGCCACTCACGCCTGCTACACTGGTGCGAACTTCAAGCCGACATTCGGTTGGTCTTTGACCTCGAGCGATCCGGACACGCGCCTGGCGGCCGGGACGACCAGCGCGACGTTCCATTCGTCGGTTCCGCAGGGAGGCTACGCCCTGACGTTCAGCGTCGCCGACCAATGGAACCACACCGCCGCGAGCACGGCGGCTTTCCTCGGCGACGCCTGCGGCGCCAATCCCGTGGACGTGACCGTAACCACGGCGCAGAACACGGGCATGCTTGCGTTCGACCCCTGGACCGTGTCGGCGCTGGCGTCTTCGAAAGACGATGACAGCAGCTTCTGTCCGCCACGCTTCGGCCAAACCTACTCGATCGCCTGGGCGGTCTCGGCGTTTCCGCAGGGCGCGACGAAGTACGTGCTGTCGCCTCAGACCGGACCGCAGACCGTGTTCGCCGAGGGGGAATCTGCTTCTGGCGCATATGGAATCCGGTCGACGGCCACTGGGAACAAGAGCGGTGTTTCAGGCAGCGGGACGGCGACGATTACCACCGCGGCCTGCGGAGCCCCGGCCCCCACGTTCGCGATCGGAATTGCGCAGGTGACTCCGCCCGTGCCCGACCCCTATTACGCCGGCCATCCGGACTCATTCTTCAACGGCGATTCGGTCAGGGTCTCGGCAGCCGCTACGTTCGCCTGCTACACGAACCAGGCTGTCGCCGCGCCGACGTACGCCTGGAGCCTCGCGACCGACGCATTTCCGACGCCCGCTCTCACGCCGACCGCGGGCGCGCCCTCGAGCGCCAGCTTCACCGCGGATCAACCGAACCGGACGTACCATACGCGAGTCGAGGTCGCCGACCACTGGGGGAACAGCAACGTCGGTTTGCGCGACCTCATTTCAGGAGGCTGCGGCGTGTCGCCGATCAGCGCGGCGATCACCGCCGCGCAGGCCCCCGATGCGAAGCCGATGGACGACTGGACGCTCACAGGCGTCGGCGCGACCGGAGCGTTCCTCTCCGACGATTCCGATCCGTCGAAATGCCCGGCCCGGTTTGCGCCGACGTATCAGTTCGCCTGGTCCCTGAATCCCGATGTGGGCGGCGGCATTCCGGCGGGCACGTTCTCGTCGACCTCTACAAACCCGACCACCTTCACCCCTGGAACCCATCGTTTGTACAGCGTGCTCCTGGTGGTTTCGGGCAACGGTCAGAACGGGGCCAGGGACCAAGCGGTCAACGCGAACTGCGACCTACCCGTCGTGGAGACTCCCGTGGTCGCCGCGGTCAACGGCGCGCCACCCTCGCCGACCATTTTCGTGGGCGACGTCGTGAAGGTCACCACGCCGGTGACTTCGCAATGCTTCGCTCATCCGAGCCTTGGCTACACGTACACGCTAACGCTTGGCGGAGGTCAGGCGGCCGAGTCATTCGTCCCGAGCGCGAACGACGCGCAACCGTCGTTCCAGCCGCAGACATTCGGCGGCGCGTACCAGGTTTCGGTCACGGTATCGGACGCGTCAGGTCAAAGCGGATCGCCCACCGCACCTCTGCAGATCAACGTCTCGTCTTGCGGCAGTGCTGATCCAACTGTGCTTGCCTCCGTGGCAACGCAGCATTTCGAAGCCATCCTCCAGGGGATCACGGGCACCCCGGCAGCCAGCGCGCCGTTGACCATCACGCAATCTCAAGGGTCGCTGACGCCCCAAGTCCAGGTCGACTTCGGCGGTACGCCGCACAGCGTCGCCGTGCCGTTCTATCTGAACAGGCAGATCGGCGTCGATGTGACGATTTCCATCCCGACGTCCTGCCCCAACGTGCGGTTCACCGGCGCCCAGCTCCAAGATCCGCACTTCGAGCTCATTCCCGCGGACCAATGGAATCAGCCTGGCCCAACGACGGTGACGGCGGGACAGACGCTGCACTTTTCATTCGTCCCCAGTATAGGCGACGAGAAGGACTCGACCGGGATCCATCCGGGCTTCTATTCCCTTTTGGTGAACCTCGCTTTCGGAAGCACGAACGAGCCCATCGTTACGTTCGTCCGCCCCGACAACCCGATCAACGTCGGCGGCCGGTGCGGCACCAACGTGCCGTTCGCGGACGCGGTCTTCACCGCATCGTCGGTCCAGGTGGGAACGCTCATCGGCATCAACGCGACGACTTCGTCCGACGCCGACAACGACGTGCTCGCGTTCGCGCTCGACAACACCAGCACAGGCTGCGGTTTGCAGCAGCGGTTCACGTACGCATGGTTCGTGCAAGCCGCGCCTTCGGGTTCGGCCGCGCAGGTCCTGCCCGGGACGGGGGCGGCTCAGTTCACGTTCACGCCCGACTTTCCGGGCGGCTACGATCTCGCGCTCCACGTGACCGACGATACCGCCGCGCCGGCAGGGCCCAAGACGGGAACGAAGATCTTTCCTGTCGCCGCTGACGCAGGATTGATGTTCACGCGGGTGCCGCCGTTCGGAACGACCAGCGTTCCGCTTAGCGACGTGATCGTCACGTTCACGACTGCCCAGGGCACCGACTGCACCACGTGCACCGGCACCGTGACCCTCTCGGCTTCGGGCCCTGGAACACTGGGGGGAACGTTGTCGAAGAGCGGAACGGGGTCCGTCATTTTTACCGGCCTGACGTTGTCGGCGGTGGGTGATTACACGCTCAGCGCGGTCAGCGACATCGGCGGCGCAGCGACCTCCAATGGAATCATCCGAGTTACCGACCCACAACTCAGCGTCGCGGTTGCGACCGCGAATCCCCGCGATGGGGTACCCTTCGATGTCACCGTGACCGCTCGTGACATCGATACCAATCCGCTCTCCTTCAGTGGTTCCGTCGAGCTGAGCGTCTGCAACGCTGGTGGCTTGAACTGCATCCTGCGAGATACGCAGCCAATGAACGGGCTCAACGTCACGTTCAGCGTCACCCTCACCCCTTCCGACGCCACGTACACCCTGCGTGCCCATGCCCTTGGAGCCGTGAACGGGCTATCCGATCCTGTCACCGTGGTGCCGTAGCCGGTCGGCAAGGCTCGGGCACATTGCCTGAGGCCATGGCGCCGTGCCACGGTGCGGCGCCATGCTCATCGCTCTCCTGTTCCTCCTCGCCCAGGCGCCGCGCGAGACGCCGGCGGCGACGCGGCCGTCCGAGCGCGTCCTGATCAAAGCCGCGCACTTGATCGACGGCCGCTCGGACTCGCCCCGGGACGGGTTCGCGGTGCTCGTCGAGGGCGACCGCATCGCGAAGGTCGGTCCGGGGGCCGAGTTGCAAGCTCCGGGACTCAAAGTCATCGACCTGGGGAATGCCTGGCTCCTGCCCGGCCTGATCGATGCCCACACGCATCTCCTCCTGCAGGGCGACATCACCGCCGCCGATTACGATGAGCAGCTGCTCAAGGAGAGCATCCCCTACCGGACGTTGCGCGGCGCCGCGGCGGCCCGGATCGCCCTGATGAACGGATTCACCGCGCTCCGCGACCTGGGCACCGAAGGCGCGATGTACGCGGATGCGGATCTCAAGACCGCGATCGCGCGCGGCGTAGTCCCCGGCCCGCGACTGTTCGTCTCGACGCTCGCGATGGCTCCCACCGGGATGTATCCGCTCACCGGCTATTCCTGGGAGCTGCGCGTGCCGGAAGGCGTCCTGATCGCCGACGGAGTCGAGGGAGTGCGCAAGGCGGTCCGGGAGCAGGTCAAGTACGGCGCCGATTGGATCAAGTTCTACGCGGACGGCAGATACTACAAGACCGCCGACCCACGCAGGCCGCTGCGCTCCTGGGTCAAGTTCACCAAGCCGGAGATGGAAGCGATCGTCGACGAGGCGCACCGGCTGGGCAGGAAGGTCGCGGCGCACGCCATGGCCTGGGACGGAATCGACGCCGCCCTCACCGCGCGCGTGGACAGCATCGAGCATGGCTACGGGCTGACCGACGACCTGATCGAGCGCGTGGTCAAGCAGGACGTCTATTGGTGTCCCACCATCTACGTGGGCATCTGGGTGGCGCAGGGGCGCGGCGGAATCTGGCCGGACATGGTCCCGATCGAGCGCGATGCCTTCGCCAAGGCACTCAAGCGGGGCGTGCGGATCGCGTACGGCACCGACGCGGGCGGCTATGCCTGGACCGAAAACCAGGCCAAGGAGCTGTCCATCATGGTGCGCTATGGAATGACGCCGATGGCCGCGATCCGGTCCGCGACCAGCGTGGCTGCCGCGCTGCTGGACCCGCTCTGCCCGCCGCAGGCCGCGAGCTGCGAAGGCAGCGGCCTGGGCGTGATCGCCCCGGGGAAGCTCGCCGACTTGATCGCGGTGGCCGCGGACCCCCTCAAGGATGTCTCCTCGCTCGAGCACGTCCACTTCGTGATGAAGAATGGCGAAGTCCTCAAGAACCGTTAAGAGAACACCATGAAAAGGCTCGCTCTGTTGCTCCTCTGCGCCGCCGGGTGCGGAGGCCCGGCCCAGGAGACCCGCAAGGATCCTGCGCCTGCGCCCGCACCTGCCGCCGTCGTGGTCCAGACGCCCCCGGCGGACGAGGTGGCGGTCGAGTACCGGGCCCAGGCCGAAGGCCAGGCGCTCATCGAGGTGGCCGCGCCGGCCGGCGCTCGCGTCGACGTGCGCGAGGGCCAGGCGTTGATTGGCCGCGATACGGCGCCCATGACGGTGAAGGCGCAGCCCGACCACTGGTACGCCATCGCCGCGCGCCTGCCCTCGGGCGCCGCACGGGACGTCAAGGTGCAAGCGCGCGGCGGCCAGATCGCGTCGTTGCGTTTCATCGATGCCGCCCCACAGGGCCCGCAGGCGATGTCGCGGGAAGCGTTCAGGGGCTTCGTCCAGACGATGGACGAGGAAGCGGGCGACGAGGCGAAGCTGAACCTGCTCCGCAGCGCCGCGTCGCACCAGTGGTTCACCTCCGCGATGGCCGGCGTGCTGATCGATCACGTCGTCCATCGCGAGAACAAGCTGGTGGCGGTGCAGGTCCTCAAGGACCGAATCCTCGATCGCGAGAACGCCTTCTGGCTGTACCAGCACTTCACCTACCGCGAGGACAAGGCCAAGGTGCAAGAGATGCTCGAGCGCTGATGGCTCTCCCGCCTCCTCCGCAGTCGCTCCGCGAGCGCGCGCGCCTCACCCTGCAATATCTCAGGTACCTGCCGCGCACCTTCGCGCTGGTGCGCGAGTCGTCGCGCGCGTTCGCCGTGGGGATGATCGCCCTGCTGATCGGCCAGGCCGCCCTGCCCGCCGCCATGGTCTGGGTGGGCAAGTTGATCGTCGACGCGGTGGTCGCGGCGGCGCGCAGCGGCGATCCCGCGCAGCGCTGGGAGGTGCTCCGCCTGGTTGCGCTGGAAGCGGGCCTGATGGCGCTCTCCACCGCCATGTCCCGCGGGCAATCGCTCCTCCGCGACCTGATGCGCGCCTCGCTCGGCAATCACGTCAACACCCTGATCCTGGAAAAGGCCGCCACGCTGGAGCTGCGCCACTTCGAGGACGCGGACTTCTACGACAAGATGCAGAACGCGCGGCGCGAGGCCAGCAATCGCCCGCTCAGCATGGCGCTGGAGACCGCCTCGCTGCTGCAGCAGCTGCTCATCCTGGTCAGCTACGCGATCCTGCTGGTCCGGGTTTCCCCCTGGTCGGTGCTCCTGATCGTCGCCGCCTCGGTGCCTTCCTTCATCGCCGAGGCCCGCTACTCGGGCGAGTCGTTCCGGCTCAACACCTGGCGGGCCCCGGAAGGCAGACGGCAGAACTACCTGGAATGGATCCTCACCCGCGACTCGCACGTGAAGGAAGTGAAGCTGTTCAACCTGGCGCCCTTGGTCATGCGCCGCTACCGCGCGCTCTTCGACAAGTTCTACGCCGAGGACCGTTCCCTCGCCTTGCGCAAGAGCCTCGCCGGAATCGCGCTCGGGCTGGTCTCGCTGGCTGCATTCTACGGCGCCTATGCGTTCATGGCGGTGCGCGCGGCAATGGGCGCGATCACGCTGGGCGACCTCACCCTCTATCTCTCGGTCTTCCGCCAGGGGCAGTCGTCGATCCAGTCGGCGCTGGCCTCCATCGGCAGCCTGTACGAGGACGGCCTCTTCATGTCCAACCTCTTCGCCTACCTGGACATCGGGACGGGAGGCGAGCTGCCCCGGCGGCTTCCGCCGCTCACGCCGGCGCGGACCCGCGCGCAGGAGATCGAGTTTCGCGACGTCTCCTTCAGGTACCCGGGCAGCGACAAGTGGGTGCTGCGCGGAGTGTCGCTCCGGCTCGCGCCCGGCGAAAAGATGGCCCTGGTGGGCGAGAACGGCGCCGGCAAGAGCACACTGATCAAGCTGCTCATGCGCCTCTACGACCCGACCGAAGGCGCCATCTATTACGGCGGAGTCGACCTGCGCGACATGGACGTACGGGACCTGCGCGACCGCATCGGCGTCCTCTTCCAGGATTTCGTCCGCTACCAGTGGACGGCGCGAGAGAACGTCGGCGTCGGCTGGGTCCCGGCTCTGGAAGACCGCTCGCGCGTCGAGCGCGCGGTGGAGGACGGCGGCGCCCGATCGGTCATCGAGCAGCTCCCGCACAAGATCGACACCATGCTGGGCGGCTGGTTCGAGGAGGGACAGGAGCTCTCCAGCGGCCAGTGGCAGAAGATCGCCCTGGCGCGCGCCTTCATGCGCGACTCGGAGGTCCTGGTGCTCGACGAGCCCACCGCCGCTCTCGATGCGGAGGCCGAGCACGAGCTGTTCGCGCGGCTGCAGCAGCTCGCCGCCGAGCGGACCGCCATCCTCATCTCGCACCGCTTCTCCACCGTGCGCAGGGCGGATCGGATCGCGGTCATCGAGAAGGGGCGCGTGGAAGAGCTGGGCACACACGACGAGCTGCTGGCGCGCAACGGCCGCTATGCGCACCTCTTCCGCCTGCAGGCGTCGGGGTACGTCAGCTAGCCCCGGCCGCCGCAGGCGGCTCAGGGGCTACGCTTGAGCGAAGTCATTCCTGAGTTCCGTAGTGCGGATGACGTTGCGGTGACTTGCGCTCGCTATCTTGCTTTGATGTCCATGGCGCGCGTTCGCTTTCCCGTTTCAGGGCCCTTCCACGCCGACCTCAAGCGGCGCGTCGAAGCGTACTTCGCGGGGCGCACGCCGCACGGGGGCTGGCGCATGCGGGTGAAAACCGCGGTGCTGCTGGCATGGCTGGGCGGCACCTGGGCGGTGGCGATGTTCGTCCCCGTCTCCGGAGCGCAAGCGGCGCTCCTCGCCGTCTCCATGGGTCTGGCGATGGCGGGCGTCGGCTTCAGCGTGATGCACGACGCGAACCACGGCAGCTACTCGAAGGATCCTCGTGTCAACCGGGTGCTGAGCTTCACCCTCGATCTCCTCGGCGCCAGCTCGCACCTCTGGCGGCAGAAGCACAACATCCTGCATCACACCTACACGAACATCGCCGGCCTGGACGACGACATCGAGTCGGGCACGCCGCACCTGCGCTTCGCGCCTTGGCAGCGCCGCCGGTTCTTCCACCGCTTCCAACACCTCTATGTATGGCTGCTGTACGGCTTGTTCCCGCTCAAGTGGTTCTTCATCGATGACTTCCGCCAGTTCGTGACTGGACGCATCGGGACCCAGCGCTTCCCGGCCGCGCGGGGATGGCCGCTCGCGATAGCGCTCCTGGGAAAGGCCGTGTTCTTCGCCTGGGCGTTCGTGCTGCCGGCGCTGCTGCACCCGACCTGGTGGCTGATCCCGCTCTGGCTCCTGGCTTCCTTCACCCTGGGCAACGTGCTCGCCTCGGTGTTCCAGCTCGCCCATTGCCTGCCCGGCGCCGATTTCGTCGAAGCGCGCCCGGGGCAGGACATGGAAGCAGAGTGGGCGCGGCACCAGGTGACCACCACCGTGGACTTCGCCAGGCGGAACCGGCTTCTCTCCTGGTACCTGGGCGGGCTCAACTTCCAGGTCGAGCACCACCTGTTCCCGCGCGTCTGCCACGTGCACTACCCGGCGCTGTCCCGGATCGTCGAGCAGACCTGTGCCGACCACGACGTCGTCTACCGCGCGGAGCCGACGCTGCTCGGCGCCCTGGCGGCGAACGTCCGCTGGCTGCGAACCATGGGCCGCCCGACGACCGCGTAGAACCAATTTCCCTGCGGCGGCCGGCGGGATGACTTGCGCTCAAGCACCTGAGCCGCCTGCGGCGGCCGGGGCTAGCAGATTCCAATCGTGGCGGGCCGCACGGCAACCACGGCGATGCCCTTGTAGACGATCAACCGGTAGGGATGGTTCGATGGCTTCATGCCGTCGTCGCCTAGCCGCTCGATGGCGCGGCTCACGTTGGCAAGCACGGCCGGCAACGAATTCCCTTCGATGCTGCCGTCGGAGACCAGATCGAGGTCGCCGTCGAGCAGCCACCACCGGTACTGATCGGTTCCGGCATTTCGCAAGCTCATGGACGCCTCCTGTCCTTCGACGAGTGCAGCTAGCGGTGCAACTTGCAGGCGCAGATGCATCCGTGCGGCAAAGCGCTTCGTCGTGCCTGGAGCGGTCCGGAGCGACTTCGAATTCACTATAACCTGCCGGGCGGCCTCCGGCGAGAATCTCAGCGCGCCAGCTCGCCATGCGCGAGGTGGTGCTCGACTTCCAGGATTCCCGCGCCCTCGTTCGCCACCGCCGCCTCGTAATACTCACGGGCCCTCTGCGGATCTTTCAGCGCGGCCCAGAAATGAGCGGAGGCCAGGCGGCGCGCCTCGAGCTCCGGATCCGAGTATCCCTCCTCCAGAAAGGTCTCCGGATCGATGCGGCCCAGCAAGAACCCGGCGACCGGCCCTGGCCAGATACGCTGGATTTTCGGCTTCCAGCTCTTGGTGAGCAGCCGGGTGCCGCGAAGCACATACCTTTCGTCACCTAACCGCGTACCCGCGTAGATCAGCAGCGCCGGCGGCTTGAGCCGGCTGGACGGCCCCTCATACGCGGCATCGAGCGCGGAGATCCAGCGCTCGACCGCGGCCTCCCGCTCGCTCGCCAGCCACCGCGCCGCCCCGCCGAGCTCGAGCATGGTCCCGCTCTGCCCTGCTTCCGGCGCCTCCTCGAACGTGCGGGCAGCGTCGGCCCAGCGCTTCAGCTCCAGGAGCGCCAGGCCTCGCCAGAGCGGATGGTCGTCGCGGGCCAGTTCTTCGAACCTGCCCTCCTCGAGCAATTGGCGAGGGTCGTCCATCGCCGCAAGGTGGGGATTGCGCCCTTGCCGTGCAGGAGCGGGCAGCCAGGCTGTCGCGCATGCGACATACTGGCGCGGTGGAGCGGCTCCAGGAAGTGCCTTGGGATGCGCTGCGCGCGGAGGTCGCGCTGCCTGCGATCGCGAGGGCGCTGGAGGGCTTTCCGGTCGAGCGGGAAGTCGACCGCGCGCTGCGGGCCAACCGCGATCTGACGCCGGACCAGCGCCGGGCGGCGGTCGAGGCCATCTTCGGCGTTGCGCTCTGGCGGCGCCGGCTCGCGTGGGAGACGGGAACGGCCAGTGCTCCGGATCCAGCGACTTTGCTCGCTTCGCTCCTGCGCGATCTCGCCGGCGTCCCCGAACACCGCGCTCTCTCCCTGACCGGCCTCGCCGCGGCCCCATCGAGACAGACCCCACCGCTGCGCCTGGCCGACCGCTGGTCGTTGCCGGACTGGCTGGAGGCGCACCTCCTCTCCGAGCTGGGCAACGGCGCGGCTGATTTCTGCGCCGCCGTCGCGGTTCCCGGTCCCGTCTGCCTGCGCGCGAACCGGCTCCTGTGCACGCGCGATGCGCTTGCCTTGCGGCTCGCAGATGAAGGAATCGCCACCGCGATGGCCTCCCGGGCCCCCGATGCCCTGCGGGTCACGACGCCCCGGCCCAATCTGTTCGGCACGCAGGCCTGGCGCGAGGGGCTCTTCGAGCCGCAGGACGAAGGGAGCCAGCTCCTGGGCCTGCTCGTCGGGGCGCAACCCGGCGAGACCGTCCTCGACCTCTGCGCCGGGGCGGGCGGAAAGTCCCTCCTGCTGGCGGCGCAGGGGGCGCGCGTGCTGGCGTACGACGTGGACCGCGAGCGCCTCGAGCGGCTGCGCATGCGTGCTGCCCGCGCCCGCGCCGCGAGCCACATCGAGATCCTCGATCGCCCTCGCGCGGCCGACCGCGTCCTGGTGGATGCGCCCTGCTCCGAGCTCGGCATCTTGCGCCGCGGCCCCGATGCGCGCTGGCGCATCGACCCGGGCACGCTCGCATCTCTTCCGCGCCTCCAGCGCGAGCTGCTGGAGCTGGCCGCCCCGCTCGCCCGCAAGCGCCTGGTCTACGCGACCTGCACCGTCAACCGCGCCGAGAACGAGGAAGTGGCCGCCGCTTTCGAGCACGCCCACCCGGACTTCGGCCGCGTCACGACTTTCCGGACGCTTCCCCACCTGGACGGCACCGACGGATTCTTCGGCGCCGTCTGGGAGCGGAAGTCCGTGAGGGCGGGGCCATGAGCGACGACGACAAGAAGCCCTTCCACAATCCGTTCGGCGCGCTGCGCGAGAAGCTATCCGACCTGCCGCGCGGACCCACGCCTCGAGCGCCTGCGCCGCCGAAGGGACCGTCCCGCGCCGTGGTGCGGATGGAACGCAAGGGACGCGGCGGGAAGGAGGTCACCGTGATCGAACAGCTGGATCTGTCCGCCCGGCAGCTCGACGCGTGGCTCAAGGACCTCAAGGACGCGCTCGGCTGCGGTGGCGTCGTGGAGGACGGAACCCTCGTGCTGCAAGGCGACCAGCGCAAGCGCGTGCCCGGCCTGCTGACCGCGCGCGGCGTGCGAAAGATCGTGGTGGGATAGCGCCTGCGAGGGTACGCCCAGGTGAGACAGGGTTGGAAGTGGGATACCTGGCGCCACCCCGCCTCTGCTACAACTGGAGGCGTCCGCTTGCAGGGGGGCTGTCACATGTCCGAACCGACTCGCGTGCTCGTGGTGCAGGCCGAACAGGCTGAACGCGCCGTCCAGCGAGCGCTCTTTACCGAAGCGGGCATGTCCGTCGTCGAGGCGTGCAGCGGTGCGGAGGCGCTGGATTTCCTCGCCACCGACCGGCCGGATCTGGTGGTGCTCGGACGCACCCTGCCGGACATGGATGGTCTCGATCTCCTGCCCCGGTTGAAGTCGGGCGAGCTCGACTTCGTGCCGGTGTTGGTGGCCTCGCACCGCGGAGAGACCGCGGAACGCGTGCGCGGGCTGCAGCTGGGCGCTGACGACTACATCCCCCGTCCCTGCGATCCGGCGGAGTTCCTGGCGCGGGCGAAGGCGCTCCTGCGCACGAAACAGGTGCACGATCGCATCCGCAAGCTGCAGATCACCTTGGAGCAGATGGTGGTGAGCGATCCGCTCACCGGCCTGCACAACCGGCGCTACCTGATGGACCGCATGCTCCAGGAGATGCAGCGCTCGGATCGGCATGGCGAGCCGCTGGCCCTGGCCATGGTCGACCTCGACGCCTTCAAGAACATCAACGATCAGTTCGGCCACGTGCTGGGCGACAAGGTCCTGCGCGCGGTGGGGAGCGCGATCTCCAAGAGCGTGCGGGTGTCTGACATCGCCGCGCGGTACGGCGGGGACGAGTTCGCCGTCATCCTTCCCCAGACGCCCGCCGAAGGCGCCATGCGCGTCTGCGAGCGCCTGTTGCGGAACATCTCCGAAGTGATCCTGCAGGACGAGACGGGAAAGACGTTCAGGATCACCGCCAGCCTGGGACTCGCGTACTACCCGGCGGACGACGTGGAAACGCCCGAGGACCTGGTGCACTCCGCCGACGGCGCGCTGTACGGGGCGAAGCGCTCGGGCAAGAACCGCTATACGGCGGTGCGCCCTGTCCAGCCGCTCGCCACCGCTTAGACCTGGCTTAGACCCGGCTGAAAATTTCTACGTTCTACAGAGTTGGCGCGCCAAAAAGGCGCGCACCGCACCGTTTCGCAGCAGACTGCCCTGGCCTGCGGTTCGCAACGAGCCGCGGAATGGATACCAGGGACATGACCCAGACACGCCTCCTCACCGAGAACGAAATCGACAACGCCATCTACGCGGTGCTCTGCGCCGCCTTCTGCGAGGACGACCAGGAAGAGCTGCGGCACGTGGTCCGGCTGCGGCTGCCGGCGGAGCCGACTCCGAGCCAGGTCGTCGACGCCATCTGCGCGGAGCTGCGCTGGCGAGGTCGCCTCCACTTCGAGGAACAGCGCCGGCAGCAGGCAGCCCACGTGCTGGCCGCATTCCTCGATCTGCCACTCAGTGAACGCGAGGACGTCGCCTTGATGGCCGCCGTCTAGCCCTGCCAACCCGCGATGCGCACCCTTCCGGCGACGGAGGGGCAGGCATGCGCTGGGCGGTACCATGGTGGACAGGCCTGTTCTGTTCGGTTTCGGTCGCCTGTGGCGGCGGATCGCCGTCTGGCAGCCCGGACCTCACGATTCCAGACGGGGGTTCACCTGACGGCGGACCCAAGGCGGACTGCTCAGACCTGCTGCCAGCGCCACCCGGTGCGGCCGTGACGTTCGACGTCACCGGAAACCCGGGGGAGATCTGCACCACCGCAGTCGGCGATGGTGAAGGCGTCATCGCCTGCGATTCACAGCCTGCGTCCCAGCTTCTCAAGGGGTGGTTCGAATTTTCTCCGCCCTACGGACAGCACGGGGGTTCATTCCAATCGCCAGAGATCATCGCGCAACCGAAAGGATTCATCGGACTCTACGGCGCGCCAGTCAATGTGACGCTGTGGGACAGCGGCGGGACCGTCCTGCACCCCGAGCCCGTCGGCGCAGCCGGCGCCGTCGTGCTTGGGCGAGCATCTGGTCCCGGTGTGATCTCGCTGTCCGCCAGCTCCACTGCCCTGACCGTCCGCAAGCACGACGCCGGAGCCTTCGAGGTCGCGTTAGCGACACTGGCCGGAGCATTCACGCCACGCGCCGCGGCCGAGGATGCGAGCGGCGTGGTGCTCGCGCTCACCGGATCGGGAACGACAATCAGCGGGCTCTGGGTGGATCTGGCGAAGGGCACCGCTGGGCAATCGTTCGCCGTCGGTACCGGGAGCACCGTCGCTGCCCGCCCGTTGCTCGGCGGAGGCGTAGCGGTGCAGCTCGACGGGCGTTGGGCGGGATCGGTCGCGCCCGGCGAGTCGGTATTGCGACCCGCTCCACCGTGGCTCGGCAACGTGGCCGACTTCTCGCCCGTGCGCGGAGGCAAGGCATATGCGTTGCTCCCGCAGAGTGGAAACGTGATCGGAATCGTCTCCCCGCAGGGGGTCTCTTGCGGGTCGGTCAGCTTCCCCGGCGTAAGCAACGTCTCCGTCGGCCTCGATGGCTCGGCCATCGGCGGCGCTGGTGCCCGCGGGTGCACGAAGGTCGTCTGGCGCAACGTGCTTCGCTGAGCTGCTGGTATGATCGCGGCATGCCCGTCTGGATGCCCGCAATTCTAGCGACGTTGGCGCTCTCCTTGCCTGCTCTCGCCTGGGAGCCGCAGTCGCCCGCCGCGGTGCAGTCGCGCATCGACGAGCTGCAGAAAGCCTGGTCGGGAAAGTCTGCCGAAGAGATCGCGCAGGACAAGGTAGCGCGTGCGCGGCAGGCGCGGCCGCAGTGGGTCTCGCGGAGCGCGTGGAAGATGGAGCTCGGCCCGATCACCTACTACTTCGCGGTCGGCAAGGCAGGGCTTCACGCGGCCGCGAGCGCTCCGGCTCCGGCGGCTCCCGCCCCAACTGCCGGCAGGCCGCTGGACTGGTGGTACGACGACGCGGCGGGGACCTTCTATACGCTGGTGGTCGATGCCCGCTGAGGCTGCGGCGCCAGCGTCCGGACCACGACTGCCGCAATCACGATCGCCCCGCCGGCGAGGGCCCACCGGCCGGGCCGCTCCCCGAATCCGATCAGCACCCAGAGCGGGTTGAGCACCGGCTCCAGCATCGAGATCAGCGATGCTTCCGCCGCGGGAACGCGCCGGATGCCGCGCACGAACAGGAAGTATCCGAGCCCGAGCTGTACGATGCCGAGATAGAGGAGCACTCCCGCGCCGCGCGCGGTGAGCACCTCCGGCGCGGCCTTCAGCGCCCAGGGCAAGGTGAGCGCGGCCGCGATCAGGTTCCCCAGCGCCGTCGAGGGCAGCGCATCGCCGTTGCCGCTCTTCGCCTCCCGGCGCAGGAGGACGACGGCCAGCGCGAAGAACACGCCCGAGGCGATGGCCAGGAGGTTCCCCACCGTCTGTCCCGCCTCCACCTTGCCCACGAAGAACAGCGACATGCCGGCCAGCGAGAGCGCGACGCAGACCGCGTCGATGGGCCGGAAGGGCTCGTCGAGCAGGAACGGCGAGAGGAGCAGGACGTAAGCGGGGCCAGTGTACTGCAGGAAGATGGCGTTGGCCGCGGTGGTCAGCTTCGTCGCCGCCACGAACGTGACGATGCAGGCCGCGCACGCCGCCGCGGTGGTCCAGCGGGCGGCGCGCAGGTTCGGGCGCAACAGCGCCAGGTAGAAGAGGGCAGCGATGAGCGA
>Ga0209526_10000445_pt1 | contig 26839 bp, 22 predicted proteins | sample JacPinW_OM2H0_M1_FD_188566 | JGI IMG/M metagenome (GOLD analysis project Ga0209526, IMG submission 188566) | Forest soil microbial communities from Algoma, Ontario, Canada - Jack Pine, Ontario site 1_JW_OM2H0_M1 (SPAdes) (version 2) | ecosystem: Environmental > Terrestrial > Soil > Boreal... | reverse complement strand
GACCGCATCTATCGGCCGCCGGTGCGCGAGCCGCATCTGGTCGCAGCCGAGGCCCCGACGCAGGAATGACACGGGACCCGGCCTTGCGAGGCAGGTCCCGTCCACTCCCTCAATGCGCGGCGCAGCGGACCGTCACGCTCTGTGGTGTGTAGATGTTGAAGGTCAGGAACTCGACCAGCCCGTTCACGAACGAGGTTTCCGTGTGGATTTCGGCCCAGTCGCGCGGACACACCTTAGATAGATCGTAAGGACCGCTCAGCTCGGCCAGGCCGATGATCAGGCCGCTGTGCCACTTGTTGTCGTATTCGATGGGCGTCCCGCCCACCGGGACGGTCGCATCCCTGATGGTGACACGCCAGCAGCCCGCCAGCGCCAGCGCGAGGATCAGCACGATGCGCTTCATCGCGGCACCTCCGCGAAGGCGACGAGTTTGCCCTGCTCGTCCAGCTCGAGCTGCATCGCACGGCCGTTTGCGGCGCAGATCACCCAGACCTTGCGCGGTGCGTAGATCCCGAGAGTGAGCACCGACACGATGCCCGTGCCGAAGTTCCCACCGGTCTGGATCTGGGCCACCTTGCCATCGGGGCAGAACTGCCGGACCTCGACGTCCTGCTCATTCATCAGGCCCCAGAACCAGAAGTCCAGCCAGCGGTCGTGCTCTGCCCCCTTCACCGCGTTCTGATCGCGGATGAAGGTCGCCTTGTAACAACCCGCCGCGCCGAGCAGTACGGCAAGCAATGCTGCCCTTCCCAGTTGTTTCATTGCCCCTCCAGCGTGGAACAGCGTGCGCTTCTCTATCACTTCCATTCGACCTTCAGGATCGTCAACTCGACCTCTCCGGCCGGACGTCGGACGCTGATCGCGTCGCCTTCGCGCTTGCCGAGCAGCGCGCGCCCGAGCGGCGCCTCGTAGCTGATCCGGCCGGGACCGAGTGACTCGTCCAACTCGTCCCCGCCCACGATCTGGTACGTCGCCTCCTCGCCTTCCTCGTCCTGCACCGTCACCGTGGCCCCGAAGAACACCCGGTCGGTCCTGGGGCGCGCGGCGGGATCCACCACCTCGTAGGACTCGAGCTGCTTCTGCAGGCGGTGGATGTTCGCGTCGATCTCGCGCAGCTTCCTCTTGCCCAGCTTGTACTCGTAGTTCTCGCTGCGATCGCCGTGCGCCGCGGCGACCGCGACCTCGCGCGTGACGCGCGGACGCTCCTCGTAGAGGAGCCGGCGGAACTGCTCGCGGAGCTTCTCGAATCCCGCCCTGGTAATGTACTTCTTCACGGCTTTCTGTTGCCCGAACGGTGCGGTACTGGCAACTTTGCGTCATGTCGACCGCGGTCACCCAGGGTATCCGTATCACGGTGAAGAGCCGCTACCTGCCCGAGCAGTCCGGGCCGGGCCGCTGGGCGTTCGCCTACACCGTGCGGATCGAGAACCTGGGAACCATCGCCGCCCAGCTTCGCAGCCGGCACTGGATCATCACCGACGGCAACGGCAAGCGGGAAGAAGTGAAAGGAGACGGCGTGGTGGGAAACCAGCCCGTCCTGCGGCCCGGGGAAAAGTTCGAGTACACCAGCGGAGCGGTGCTCCAGACGCAGCACGGATCCATGCGCGGGACCTACCGGATGGTGACGGAAGACGGGCGCCAGTTCGACGCTGAGATCGCCCCGTTCCCGCTGACGCAGCCCGGCAGCCTCAACTGAGACGCCGCCGGCGCAGCATCGTGGAGAGCGCGGCCGCGAGCACGATCAGGGGCTGTTCCGCGTGCGCCGAAGCGCAGCCTCCGGCGCGGCTCCCGTTCCGTACCGCCACCCGCACCGGGGTAGTGGTGCCGGAATTTCCGATCTGGTCGACGGCCGCCGCGCTCAGGTCGTGCGCGCCGTCCGCGACTTCGGCCGTGTTCCAGGAGAAGCTGGCCGGCGACCCGGTCGCCGCGGCGGCCAGGGACCCATCGACCAGCAGGCGCACCTCCGCGACCTTCATGCCGGGGCTCGCCGCCGCGGTCACCTCCACGCGCGCGACGCCGGCGAGAATGTCGCCAGGTGCCGGTCCCTGGAGCACGACGGCGGGCGCTGCCAGAACGTCGACGCCAAAGTCGACCGACCAGGCGGCTTGCCCCGCGGCCAACCCCAGCACGCAGGCGGCGGAGGCCGCCGGCGCCGCGGCGTCGGCGGTGAGCGTCAGCGTCGCCGTCTCGCCCGCTGCCACCTGGGGTGGGGAGAATTCCGCATGCACGCCCGCGGGCAGCCCCGTGACCTCCAGCCGCAGCGGGCCGGTCAGACCGGCCATCGGAGCGGTGTCCACGCGGACAACGACGGCCTTCCCCGCCGGCAAGATGGCGCGGCCCCCCTCCAGCGAAAGAACGGCGGCAGGCGGGTCCAGGGCGATGCGCACCGCGACCTCCTCGCCGGCGGCGGCCCCGGTCGGCGCCCGCGCATGGACGTAGGGCAAGGTCCGCACCCACGCGGGCACCGTTTCCGGCAAGGTCGGATATCCGTGAAAGGCGTCGTCGGGCGGGAGCGCCGTGGCCTGCGCGGCGCCGAGACCGCTCGACAGCCGCCACATGCGCGTCTCGTACCGGTTCTCGGAGAGACGGTGGTTTGCGAGCACGAACAGCTCGCCGTCGCGGAGGGTGGTCGCGGGCTGGAGCGCCCAGTCCTGCGCGCTGTCGTCGATCTGCACGCGCGCCCCGAACGTTCCGGTCGCCGCGTCGAAGCGCCGGTACCAGAGCCGCAACTGGTTCTGATCCTTGTAGACGAGGTGAACGCTGTTCCCGTCCGCGACCGCGCTCATCGCCGCCCCATGGTAGATGCCGTCCACGGGGTCGTCCGGAAACGCGTCCGTCGGATTGCTCCACGCGCTCAAGGGATCGCCGGCGTCGCGCTCGACGAAGCGGGTGACGGTGCGGGTACCGTTCTCGTTTGCCGAGTAGTCGTTCCAGATCATCAGGATTTTCGTTCCCGCGCTGATCAGCCGCCCGCCGGCGCGGCAGAGGGTCGTGCCCAGGGACCGCTCGGGCGCGAAGGTCCGCCCGCCGTCGGCGCTGACCGAGACCACGACTTCGTTGCCGTAGGTGTCGCCGTTGCCGGCCGTGGCGCCGCACACCGCGCACTTGGGGTTGCTGGCCGGATCGCAGAACGTCGCGCCCCGCTTGAATGCCTGGACCCAGATCCGGCCCCTGGAGTCGACGGCCAGCTCGCCGCGATGGTACGCGACGCCCTGAGCGGGAGTGAACACCGCGACGGGCGCCTGGGGCAACCAGTCTCGCGCGCCATCCGTCCGCCACCACTGGAAGTACACCTTTCGCGGCGGATCCAGCCGGGCATCGGGCAGGATGGAAGGAGCGTCGAACGAAGTCACCACCGCGAGGTCGCCGCCCACGCGGAGGATATCAGCCGTGTGACGCTCCAGGGCGCTGAGGTTCATGGGCGCGTAGAAGCGCCAGGAGCGCCCGTCGTCGTCGCTGCGGTAGAAACTGAGCCCGGTGTCGGGCAGCAGACCGTCGCGCTGGAGCGCGAGGAGGTACGTTCCGGAGTCCATCCGTACCAGGTGGCGCGCCGCCGGCGGCGAGAGCGCGTTCCCGCCTCCCACCGAAGCAATAGTGGCGCGCGAAATGGCTTGCGCGCGCGCGGTCGAGGCGGCGAGCACCGCCCCTGCAGCCAGGCAACGCATCACCTCTCGGGCCCCCACCACGCCGCCCCCCCTCCCTTTACGTACAGGCGAGCGAAAGCTAGTGGCCACCCTCCGGACCGGCAAGCGCACGCCTGGTTTCCCGGAGGTTTTCCGCCCTGGGGGCCCGTCCTGCTGTCCGGCAGCTCACAGGAGGACTACCGGCATGTGTCACCGCGAACTTGCGCGGGCGTCACGTACCCGTCAAAACTGGCGCGGTATGACGCGCGATGTGCACCCGCGCATCCTGATCGTCGAGGACGAGAGGGACATCGTTCAGTTGCTGGAGTTCGGCCTTCGCCAGGCCGGCTTCGAGACGGTGTCCGCCCGTGACGCCGGAGAGGCGTTCGCGCGCATCCGAGAGAAAGCCCCGGACGCGGTGATCCTCGATCTCATGCTGCCGGACCTTCCCGGAACGGAGGTCTGCCGCCAGCTCAAGAGCCAGGCGAAGACGTCGGCGCTTCCGGTGATCATGCTGACGGCGCGCACCGACGAGGTGGATCGCGTGGTCGGCTTCGAGCTGGGCGCCGACGACTACATCACCAAGCCGTTCTCGGTCCGCGAGGTGGTGCTGCGCGTCAAAGCGATCCTCCGGCGCGGGGCGCCGGGCGAGGCGCCGCCGCGCGATCGGGTGGGTCCGGTGCGGCTGGATCGGGAAGCGCACCGGGTATTCGTGGACGGCTCGGAGATCGAGCTCACCGCGCTGGAATTCCGGCTGCTGGAGACGTTCATGGCCCGCGTCGGCCGCGTGCAAACGCGCGATCAGCTCCTTCGCGACGTCTGGGAGATGACGGGCGACCTGCAGACGCGCACGGTCGACACGCACGTGAAGCGCCTGCGCGAAAAGCTGGCCGGCGGGCGCGATCTGATCGAGACGGTCCGCGGCCTGGGATACAGGATGTCCGATCCTGCGGAGCCGTGATGGCCATCTTCGGCCGCAAGCCCACGCTGGCGGAGGCCATCGACAAGGTCCGGGCGGAGCTCCGCGCCGGGACGATGCCGGGAGAAGTCCTGGACGAGCTGCGACGGCGCGATCAGCCCCTCGTCTCCGGTGGGCGCGAGCCGCCGGGGCTCCAGGAAATGCTGGAGGCCGTTCCGGGCGCGGCCGCCCTGCTGGAGGTAGGAGGACGGATCGTGGCGCGCAACGCCGCCATGGCGCGCCTCCTCGGCAACGGATCCACGGTGCTGGAAGCCACCCGCAGCGCCGAGCTGCAGGAAGTCTGCGCCCGCGGGCTTGCGGGGTGGCCGCACCGGCGTGAGCTCCCCCTTCCCTCGCTCGACCTGCAGGTGGAAGCACAGGTCGCGCCGCTGACGCACGCCAGGGCGCTCTTGGTGCTGCGGGACCTCACCGCGGAACGGAGCGCCGACCGGGTGCGCCGCGACTTCATCGCCAATGCCTCGCACGAGCTGCGCACGCCGGTCACCGCCATCCGCGCGGCCGCGGAGACGCTGCTCGACGGCAACCTCCAGCTGACGCCGGAAGCGCGCGAGTTCGTGCAGATGATCGCCCGCCATGCCGACCGCCTGAGCCGCCTGACCGAGGATCTGCTCGATCTCTCCAAGCTGGAGACCGGCGCATGGAAGCCGCAGATCGGCCCGGTGCAGCTTGCTCCGCTGGCCGAGACGGTGCTCGACCTGTTCCGGGAGCGGGCCGCGGAAAAGGGAATCGCGCTCCAGGCCGACGTGCCCGAGCGGTTGCGGGCCAACGCCGACCGGCGCGCTCTCGAACAGGTCCTCGTCAACCTCCTCGACAACGCCGTGAAGTTCACGCCGAAGGAGGGCCGCGTGACCCTGCTGGGCGACGGGTTGGGGCCGACGGTGATGCTCTCCGTCGTGGATTCAGGGCCCGGGATCGACCCGCAGCACCAAGCGCGGATCTTCGAGCGCTTCTATCGCGCCGACGCGGGGCGTTCGCGCGAGCTGGGCGGAACCGGCCTCGGTCTCGCGATCGTCAAGCACCTCTCCCAGGCAATGGGCGGCGAGGCCGGGCTCGAAAGCTCGCGGAACGGCTCTCGATTCTGGGTCCGGCTCCCCAGCGGCTAAGCCCGCCCGGCCCCTCTTGTCACACGGCTGTCACACGAGCCATGTAAAGGGCCGCATGCTCGAAAAATTGATGCCGAAGTCGGATGAGTTCTTCGACGACTTCGACTCCCAGGCGGAAGTCACCGTCCGGGGTGCCAAGCTCCTGCTCGCTCTCTTCGAGGACTTCACCGACATCGAGCGGAAGGTCGCCGCCATCAAGCAGGTGGAGCACGAGGGCGACGACATCGCGCACCGCGCGTTCGAACGGCTGCACCGGCAATTCATCACCCCCTTCGACCGGGCGGAGATCCACCGCCTGCTGGGGCGCATCGACGACGTGCTCGACCTCACCGACACCACGGCGGAGCGACTGCTGCTCTACGAGGTGGGGGCGGTTCCCCAGGCGGCGAAGGATCTGGCGCGCGTGCTGGTGCCGGCCACCGAAAAGATGCAGGAGGCGATCCGGCTGCTGCGGGACATCAAGAATCCCGCGCAGATCCTCGCCGCCTGCCGCGAGATCAAGACGCTGGAAGGCGACGCCGACGCGCTGGGCCGCGCCGCCATCGCCGCCCTGTTCAAGAGCGGCGCCGACGCGCTGTCCATCATCAAGTGGAAGGAGATCTACGATCTGATCGAGACGGCCACCGACCGCTGCGAGGACGTGGCCAACGTGATCGAAGGCGTGGTGCTGGAGCACGCCTGAATGCTCTCGATCGTCATCCTCCTGATCACGCTTGCGCTGATCTTCGACTTCATCAACGGCTTCCACGACGCGGCGAACTCCATCGCGACGGTGGTCTCGACGCGCGTGCTCTCTCCGGCCATCGCCGTCGGCTGGGCGGCGTTCTTCAACTTCATCGCGGCGTTCGGCGGCGGTGTGAAGGTCGCCAATACCATGGGCAAGGGCGTCATCCACTTCGACTTGTTGAAGTCGCACGGCACCTCGATGGTGCTGAGCGTGATCTTCGCCTCCCTGCTCGGCGCCATCCTCTGGAACCTGCTCACCTGGTGGTGGGGCCTGCCCTCCTCCTCCTCGCACGCGCTGGCGGGCGGGCTCATCGGCGCAACGCTTCCGGCGCTCGGGCTGGAGGGACTGGTCGCCGACGGCATCGCCAAGATCGCGCTCTTCATCGTGCTCTCGCCCGTCCTGGGGCTGGTGCTCGGCTCGACCCTGATGATCGTCACCACCTGGATCGTCCGCCGCCGCGCGCCGGCGCAGGTCGACAAGTGGTTTCGCCGCTTGCAACTGGTGTCTTCGGGCATCTTTTCGTACAGCCACGGCACCAACGACGCCCAGAAGACCATGGGGATCATCGCGGTGATCCTCTACGGCACCATCTGGGCGGACCGGCAGTTCGGAGTGCCGTTCTGGGTGGTGCTCATCTGCCACGCGGCCATCGGCCTGGGCACCGCGTTCGGCGGCTGGCGCATCGTGCGGACCATGGGCCACAGCCTGACCAAGCTGCAGCCGATCGGCGGGTTCTGCGCGGAGACGGGGGGCGGCGTGACCATTCTCTTCATCTCCAAGCTCGGGATCCCGGTGAGCACGACGCACACCATCACCGGAGCCATCGTCGGCGTCGGGGCAACGAAGGGGACCCGGGCGGTGCGCTGGGGGGTGGCAGGGAGGATCGTCTGGGCGTGGATCCTGACGATTCCCGCTTCGGCCGCCGTCGCCGCCGCTGTGTTCGTCGCCACGCGCTCGATCCTTCAGCTGCTCTCCTAAGGCGATATGTCGTTCACGCTGGGGTCCTGCTAAGCGCTGGAGAGGATGTCGACGCGGACTGGATGCGGCGGGCATTCCCCGCGCTCGCGTAGGATCGCGGCGAACGAGGTGGCCACCGTGTGGGCCGTCGAGTGAGCCGGGCCGACGCGACCGGAAGGGCGCCGGGCGAAGGCTCCGTCTCAGGCCTTGGCGAAGACGGTGATCGCGTCTCCGAAGTGCTTCACGTCGAAGGCGCCTTGCGGTCCCCACGCATCGAACTGCTCCAGCGGAACCAGTCCGCTTGCGCGCAGGAGCGCCGCGAATGCCTCGCTGGTCATGCGGCTGCGGAACCCGCCGCGCAGACCCCCGACCGCGGGATGGTGGACGATGCCTCGCCCGTCCCGGCGCAGGACGCGCCGGAACTCGCCGGCGTACGAGGCGGCATCCTCCGGAGCCACGTGGACGAAAGTGTCGAACGACCAGATGAAGTCGATCGACTCGTCGGGGATCGCGGAGAGCGTCCGCCCATCGTTCACCACGTAGCGGACGTTGTCGCAGGCCGCGAATCGCGCGCGGCAGGCCTCGATGCTCGCCCGCGAGACGTCGACGACGGTGAGCGAACTGGCCAGCTTCTGGAGCGCCTCGGTCCAACGGCCGCCTCCCGGCCCGATCTCGAGGATCGCCCCTTGCTCCGGTGCGCGCTCCCGGATCAGCGTGGCCAGCGACTGCTTCCACTCGGCCGAGGCGGTCCACTCCTCGCCGCGCCGGCGCCAGTCGTAGGCGTCCCAGATGCTGCGGTTGGTGGCCGCGCCGCTCATGCCGGGGAGCCGGCGCCGCCGCTCCAGCGATTCGAGGCTCCTCTCCACGCGGCCGAGCGCGGCCTTGAGAAGCTGCGAGAGCGCCCAGCCGCACGTCCAGAGGAGGCCGTTCTCGGAAAGCAGGCTTCCCAGGAACTTCACTTGCCTCATGAGCGGGCGCCCGGTGGGCTGCGATCCATCGTTTGCTTAGGCGATCTCCTCCTCGGTGAACCTCGCCTTCCGCATTGCTTTCGTCCTTCCGAGAGGGACTCAAGCAAGCGAAATCCTCAACTCGTTTTCGTCCGGTTTTTCGGAGGGCAGGTCACTCAAGCCAACGGCAACTGGCCCTTCGAGCATTGGATCGCTTCGGAGTTGATCCGGATCCTTGAACCCCGCGTAGAAGGGAGTTTTGGGCAACGACACGTTAGTAACGCCGGGCCTACGCCTATCGGACATTTGGGTCCCATTTCTCAAGCGCGTCGAGCTCCGCCTGAAGTTCCGCAATCTTAGCTCTCGTCCTCTGTTTCGCCTCCTCAATACCCGCAGCCACTGTCCTTACGGGCTCCTTCTTTAATACCGACACAGGTTGATCGCCTTTCTGCCGGTCGATTATGCGAACCATTGATTCAGCGCCGACCGGAAGGCGAACACTTCCCCATGCGTAGCTTTCAGTGTCATGAGGGTCCGCGCCATGGATTGATAGCTCGGCGTAAGTCCGGTTCGGATGGTTAACAACATCGATTACGAGCGACACAACGCCGGGCGAGAGCATCGCACTGCGAGTCGTCCCATCCGGCGGCCGAACTTCAAGTCCAAGAGGCATGCGTGACCTCAGGTGTAAGGATTCCTTAATACGGCTTGCGTCTTGACAGCCCAGGGTAACACGCGATCCTATTGCGAGATGACCATGCCGGCCAATATCCCGTTGCTAGGTGACCTGCCCCCCAAGAACTGGACCACTTGACGGGTGAGTCCTCCGAGGACTCACTCTACAAGTGGCCTAGCGAAGGGGGGCAGGTCATTACGAGCGTCCCTAGTCTCGCACCTCATACGAGACCTTCTCAATTAGCGTATGTGAGCGATCAAAAATCAGGGCGCGGTGCTTGAAGCTTTTTGCGAGCGGCTCACTATAATACCACACAATCACTTCCGTCTTGTCGAGACGCTCAACCTCGCGTCTCGATAATGGTTGACCCAGTATCCGAACTGCTTCCGCTTGAGGGGAGCCCAGTTTTAAGTTGCGGAAAGCTTCTTCGGTAAAACTGGGGGCAAATCTTGTCTGTGGGCGGCTTATCCAGACGTAGCCACCGAACACAGCGAATTCCGTGACCACTATTACAACCAGTAATGGCAGAACCCACCGCCGCGTCGTGGAAGCAGTCTTGCCTGGGTCGCTCATCATCGGCTTACCCACCCCGGGTTAGGTGGCCAACCTTTCGGTAGTTTGTCGTTTCCGCAAATTAGCTGCGGTTGGCTCACGAGTCCGAGGGGAAAGCAAAAGCAGGAGATCTTGTCCTTTGCGCAGTTGAGGGTACAGCGACAATTGTCGGGGATTTTTATGACGCAACCGGTTTTGAGATAGATGGCGTCGGCATCTTTGCAGGTGCCAGGAGCTGGGCCATCTATGGGTTGTTGGTTCGGTGTTTGATCTTCCGGCAGCATCTTGTCTGGACACTCCTTGCAAGACTTGTCCGTGCAAAACTTGCCGGCACCTATGATAGGTGTTCGCAGTCCTGAAGGATCAACGTAACCTATCGGGTTTAGAGACGCATAACCATAAGGGTGTAACACGGCTGAATCGATTAACGGCTCGTTCGAAAGACCGTAAGCAACGAGCCAGCGATCGTCCGAGAGAATTGGATCTTGACTGAGATAACGTCCGGATGTCGCATCGTAAAACCTATTCCAATTTTCAAACAGACCGCTCTCCGAGTCGTAGTACTGTCCCGGGAATCGTAGGGGTGTCCAGAACGGCTGCTGTCCCACCTCGTAGCGGCGGTATTCGTAATTTGCCGCAATAACTCCCTTTTCGGTCTTCTGCGTCACCATGTCACACGTCGTCGTGCAGTTCGGAAACCCGGCAACTGTGCACCGCCCAGAGCCTGCGATCGCGAGCGCTAATCGCCCAGCCGATGGCAGCAGCCAGTCGGTCGTAAGCAGTCCTCGATGGATTCCGGAAAGAGACGCGAGGAGCGTCCCGACGGCGCCATCGCGCACTTGGAAAATATCGACCGGTGCGCCGCCCACGCACTGCGGGTCCCCAGAAGTCGTTACGTTGAGATCGACCATGTCCACGAGCAAGCGCATGTCCAGCGAGAGTCCGGCGCCGACGAACTGCGTGAAGTCCGCGAACGTCCCTGTCGTTGCCGAGTCGTAGGGATGCGGCGTTTCCGCGTCGATGAAAACGCGGTTCACGTGCCCGAAGGGGTCGTATTCACCGGTTCCTGCGATGCGTCCGGCAGCGTTGAGCATCAGCACGGGTTTCCCGATCATATCCGTGATCGGAAAGTAGATGCCACAGGCCGCCGCGTCGCCGTTGCGCGGGCAACTGCCGGAGCTGTCGGCCTGGTGGGTCCAAGACGTGGTGAGGTTGCTCCGAATCATCGCTACCGGTCTGCCTCCCAGCCAGACGTACTCGTCGAGAGGATAGTTCGAGACGGGTGTTGTGAGCGAGCTGTTTCCCTGGTCGATCAGAAGCTGATGTCCGAGATCGTAGAAGTATTCATCCGAGATCCCGGTCGGGTAAGATTTGAGACGACGGCGGTTGAGACCGTCATAGAAGTAGTTGTAGGCGGCACCCTGGACCGTGACCGCGCGAAAGACTGTGTCATTCGCCCCGCTGGCGCTCGGCCCTGGCGCGTAGCTCGTGATGGACGCTGGCAGTCCGCTCGAGTCAATTGGCCCGCTGTTCTGGATCACACGGCCATCCGCGTCGAAGGTGAAGTTGTAACTGTACATCGATGTTGCCGCAGGAATCGCGAGTCGACTGAGTTGGTCGACGCGGGTCGCGTCGTACGTCGGCGTCACGATGATACCATCGAGCGCACTGCTCGTCCGATTGCCGCGCCCATCGTAGCCGTAGGTCCGCGATGAGAACGCTCCTCCAGAGGCCGTCGAGCGACTCGCAGCAGTCAGCCGGAGAGTGCGGTCGTAGGTGAATGTCTCGGTCCTCGGAGAGGCGGCCCCGAGAAGACACGTGTCCGTTTGCGCGACCTGATCCGCCTGCCATGTGTAGGTGAGCTTGAATAGATCACCAGAGCGACCGAGCGAGGATACCCACAGCCCACGTAGGCGCCCAGTGGCGTCGACGGCCGTGGGCCGCGTAGCCGGACAGCCTGGGGTCGCTGCGTTGTCGCCAGGCAAGTACTCGACCAAGCGCGCTGGCTGCGTCCCGCCGGCCGTCACCTGGTAGCTGCGCAGCCCGCCATAGGGCTCCCATTGCACATCGGAGACGATGGTGGTCGCGGGTTGCCATACAGCTCCGTCCGCAGTCGTGACGGTGATGCTCGAGACCCGGCCGGCTCTGGCGCCGGACCCAAACACGTACTGCACGGTGCGGCCGTACGGGTACACAATCGAGCTCAGATCCCCATTCGAGTTGTACGTGTATCGCGTGCTCGGATTGTTGCTCGGGTCGGCGGTGCAAGTTCCATCACGCGCGCGGATCTCATCCACGACTCTGCCCGCGGCATCGTAACGGAACCAAGTATACCCGAAGGAGTCCTGACGATACCGCGTGCGGCCCAGGCTGAGTGAAGCGGATGCGGACAAGTCCACCCCACAGCCGAGCGGTGCGGCGATGCCCGCATCATCCCAGACGAGCCTATAGAGCATGGTCGTGGTGCCACCGATGATGTCATCGAACTCCGTCATCCTCCCTAACGCGTCATACAAGGTCAGCAGATACTCGCCGGCCGGCATCGAGGGCGTGCGCTTCTTCACTACGCGACCACCGGCGTCATACTGAAATCGCGTGGGTCCCGAGGCTGCTCCGTTCAAGGTCGCTTCGAGCACGTTCCCGAAGTCGTCGTAAGAATAGACCGATGCAGGCGCCGTGCAGCTTCCATACGTATCGGCTGAATTGCAGCCCGTCTTCACGCCCACGATGTTGCCGTTGCCATCGTAAGCGAACAGCGTTCGCTGCGAAGTCGTCGACGTCGGGTACTCCGTCATCTGGATCAAGCGGTCGGCGGCATCATATTTCAGGGCGGCGCACAGGTTCGACAGTGGAGTGCCGTCGACGACATTCGCCACGCCTCCGCACCACGCTGGGGGTGAATTGTAGGGCAGCCCCACACCCGTGAGATTGTTCGCACCGTCATATGAACTGGCGCCGAAGTGCGTCGCGGCGTCCGCGAGTCCCGTCGTGCCACCGACACCCTCGAGGGTCTGCCGCTGGTGCGCGTCGAAAGCAAATTTGCGAACTCGGCGCGTCGCTCCACCTGCATCGGAAGACTCCCGGTAGCTCTCGACCGCCAGCGTGCCACCGCTCCGGTAGGAGTAGTCCACGCGCTCGGTCCAGTACGCCGGCGTCGCAAGATGAGCGGCGTCCGTCATCGCCTTCCACTGCAGTTGGTCCAGCCAGGCTCCGTCACAATTCACGCCCGCCCGGTAGCAATACCGTTCGATGTTGCCAGCGGGGTAGGTGACCCGTGTGAGCTTGCCGTTTTCATACGCGAACTGCGTCGTGGCCGCGCCGATCGTCTGGGCTGTTACGCGGCCATCCGTGTACGTGTAAAGAGTATCGACGCCTGCGGGATCGCGAACCTGGGTGGCGTTTCCGAATGGGTCATAGGCGAGATACTGGGTGACGAGCGCGGTAGTTGCACCATTCTGAGTCGCCGGGCAACTCACAGGAGTGTTCGTACCTGTGTAACTGATCGTCCGGTTCAATCGACCCGACGAACCCGTCACCGATCCGTCCTGTTCTACATCTGAGTTGTAGAAATACTGAACGATCGGGATCGTTTGGTTGAGGGTCGTTGAGCAATCGGACGCGCCGAAACCGGCCGCGGGGTCTACTATGCAGGGGCCATGCACTTCAAGTGTGCGCTCATGCGGGTCGACAGCAGTTTCGCCTGAACACTTGCGCGCACTTAAGTAAAATGTCCCGATGTACTTCTCGACGAGCTGCGGATTTCCGGACGCGTCGAGTTCCCTTGACCAGCCATGTCTGATGGTTGCCTTGGGCCGCTTCGAAGTGATGCTGCCCTGCACGTCCGTTGGGTAGATCGTCCTGCTCTCACTGTCGGCAGCCGGTGTCGCGAGCAGGCTTGTGCGCTTGACTGAAGTCCGAAGCTGCAGATCCGCCAACACGTTGGTCGGATCGTTCTTGAGGTAGCCGTATTCGTATCTTTCACGTTCCAGCGGCGACGGATCCGTCAGTGAGGTAGCGCCCCTGTTCCGACCTCTGCGCTCCACGTGCGTCGGATTCTTGTCTGCCGGAACGTGGACAGTCTCGATCCGCATCGCAGGACCGGGTGCAGAGGTAACCTGCCTCGGACGCTGCGGCGAAATGGCCGCAGACCTGAGACTCGCAGCTGGCGAATCCACCTGTAGTGCAATCCTCACCAACGCGCAGGTTTCGCGTTTGCGCGTGCAACGCTGGGCGGTGTTCGGTCAGCGGCTTGGGGCCATCGAGCTCGTTTGAACACGCCAGCACCGGGATCGCTAACAGCGTCAGAACTCGCATGACGCGCACAAAAAACGATCGGCCATAGCGTTGTCAACGGCTGGTACTCAAGCCCCTCTGGCTTGATCATTGGCTATGCTTATGTATGTTAGTCCAATGATTGGCATTTTGTGTCGCGGATCAGGCGTCACGCTTCCGAAGGGCCGCCAGAAGGCAATCTTCGGGCCAGCTCTCGTTTCCAAATCTGAACGATGCGGCGACGTCTAGCGTGGCGTTAGCAGATAACCGTGGGCGCGCTGTTGCCCCACTTGCCCGTCGGTGCAGAGGATCTGTCCGGCGTCGTTGATGCCCAGCGAGATGAGCAGCGCGAACGTAGAGGGCGGAATCAGCTCGTTGAGGTTCCACATCCTGCCGTCGCGGAACACGTAAGCGAAGGTGTCGTAGTGGTCGCCGTTGTAGTCGGGTTTGTTATAGACGTTCCCGACGATGACTCCGGCCTCGTTCACGCCCGTGGCCGAGGTCCAGGGCAGCCCGGGGAGGATGCCCAGGTCCTGCATGGCCGAGCCGTCCCAGAGGAATCCGTGAATCTTGTGGTCGCCCGGCACCAGCTCCGAGAGACCGGCCACCATGCCCTTGTCGTTGACTGCCTGGCCCTGCGCGTATTCGCCGCCCAGGCTGCCCAGGTCGCGCATGGAGCGCCCGTCCCAGAGGAATGCACGGCGGGTCCCGTCCGCGGCTTGCGACTCGCCGGTGACGTTGCCTCCGGGGCTGACGGCCAGGGTCATGGTCTCGTCGCCGCCGAGCGTGCCGAGGTCGCGCACGCTGCCGTTCTCGTACGCGAACGAATGGTACTCGCCTGAACCGGTTTTGGCGTCGCCGGCGACCCGTCCTCCACTGGAGATTCCAACGCCCATGCTGAAATCCCCGCCGAGCGTGCCCGGAAACGTGAGCGTGCCGTTCGCATGCACGAAGGCGCGTTTCTGCTTGCCCGAGAGCTCGTAGCCGACCACGTCGCCCCGCTCGTTGAAGCCCATCGCGATCAGCTGGCGGGAGTCGCCCGGAAACAGGTATCGCACCGATGCGCCGCCGTCCCAGATCCAGGGCCCGCGCGCGGAGTTGCCCAGGACCTTGCTCCCAGCCAGCGCGACCGGGACGCTGTCCTCGCCCGCAGGCACTCGCTGAACGTCGTAGAGCGGCGCAAGAAGCAACGTGGCCAGCAGCGCGATCACTTGAGCAGCTCCTGCAGCCGCCCCATGCGCCGCTGCATCTCGCCGCGCTTGAGGAAGTCGGAGACGCGGTCCTGGCCATTGCCGCTCAGCGGCTTGAACGGGCTGACGTGGAAGAATCCCTGCACCGAGTTGGTCTCCTGCGCGTGGCAGCCGTTGCAGGTCTGCCGGGCGAAGGCGTGCCGCAGCGGCTCGTCGATGCGCTTCTCGTCGTTGAACATCCAGGCGCCAATCTCCTGCGAGGCGCCGCCCTGGAGCTCAGGCGGGATCACCGCGGTGCCCGCGCGCAGGGCCGCGGCGTTGTCGAGGATGAACTGCGACAGGCGCGCGGACCCGTTCAGGCTCTGGTCGGGCGTCTGCGGCGTGGGAGCGAGCCGGAAAGTCCCGCCGTCGAGGATCCACTGGCGAAGCTGCCAGAACTCACCGAACTGCTGCTCGTTGGCGCGGAGCTGGGAGAGCGACCCGCCCTGCGCGAACAGGTCGGTCAGGCGCTGGAGCGCGGCGTTGTAGGTCTCGCCGTAAGGAAGCTTCCCCAGCGCGTGCCAGCGGCGGGCCCACTCGGCGCGATCGTCGCCGGTGCCCAGCGCTGGAAGCCGGTACTCGAAGGCGACCGTCATCTTCCCCGGCGCACCGGAGACCGGATCCCGGAGCCCGTAGATGAGGCGGGCCTCGCCGTTCGCGCTGGCCGTGAGATCCAGCCGGCTGACGATGGCGAGGAGCCGGAACGGCGACTGGGCGAGGTCGAGCGATCCGTCGCGGCGCGGCCACGAGCCGATCAGCTCCGCGACCCCGGCGCGGTCCTGGAGCGAAAAGCCGTTCAGGGAGCCCTGTCGGTACGTGCGCAGCCAGCTCTCGGCCAGGTCGCGCGGTCCCAGCCGCTCCATGAGCTGCCGGAAGCTCCAGGCGCCACCGCTGGCATTGGAAGCGCGCGCGTCGAGGACGACGCTCGAATCGACGATCACCAGCTCTTTCCAGGGGTCGACGTCTTCGAGAGCGAAGCCGCCATCCGTTCCCGAACCGCCGTCGGTTGTCGGCGCTCCCCCATCGGTCCCGTCGCCGGCCGGTGGCTGCAGCACGCCCTGACCGCCCGGTGGGGAGCCGCACGCGCAAACGACTGCCGCCACCAGTGCACACACTGCCGCCCGCATGCCCGCCCCCGTGCTGCGGCGAAGTTAGGGGCGGGTTCCGCGCAGGGGAAGGGACTGGACGGCGCCAGGCGGGCAGCCGAGCAGCCTCCTGTCCGCTCGAAAACGAAGGCAGGCCGCACTGGCCACTAGCGGGCCTGGCAGGAACAGGCCGGCGGCACCCGGTCCCGCGATCGCCGGCAGCGCTGCTCTCCTGCTGCGCAGCGGGCGGCGAGATCCGGGTCGTCGCGGTGCCGGCCGGAGATGGCGCAGATCCGCTGCGAGAGCTCGCAGATCTGTTCGACCAATCCGCAGATCCGCGGACAGTCCGGGGGGACCTCACTGGCCGACAGAGCGGAAAGCGTCCGCCCAACTCCTCCGCCCGCTGCTCCTCGGCGCGGGCGATGGCGCGGTCGCTGGACGATTCCTCCGCGGCGGAACGCGGCGGAGCGCTCGCGCAGGCCAGCAGCAGCAAGAAGGCGGTCAGCGCTGGCTTCATCGGACCCGCCCCGCAGGGCTGATCATGTTCAGAAGGCAGGATGCCGCAGATCAACCACCGGGGGGCGGCGCCGCCCAGTGCGCCGCCCCCAGCTCTCAGCAACGATTACAGGTCCTCGACGCCGTCGTGGTCGTCGTCCTTGAAGGCCTTGAACGAGCTCTGGATGTTGTTCTCGATCTGCGAACGGTTGGCAGCGACGGTCGGGTCCAACCGCCCGGCGCTCGACGTGAACCAGGTGCTGGGGTCCACGTTGAGGGTCAGGTTGCTGCCGGCATTCAGCACCAGGTTGCCCTCGAACTTCTGCTCGGCGCTGACCGCCGTGGCGAAGCTGAAGTTGGCGCCGTCGATGGTTCCGTCGGCGATGATCGATGCGTTGGCAGCGATCATGGCCGTCAGGTCGCCATTGACGCCGATCTCGCCAGGCTCCGGCTTGTGGATCTCCAGCTTGATCTCGCTGTAGGTGCCGGGAGTGAAGGAGGCCTCGAGCACCTTCGCAACGCCTCCCGAGTCCAGGCTCGTGCCGGAGAGATCCAGCAGGTAAGGCCCGCTCGCGATCTCGTCCATCTCGAGCGTGCCGGCCTTCTCCAGCTCAACCTTGCGGATCACGACGCGGATGCGGTTCAGGACGATCCCGTTTGCGACCGTCAGGGCGCTGCGCGACAGGGTGCGGGTCGCAGGCGGGCCGGCTCGGACGCTGAGCGACAGGCTCTGCCCTCCGCAACCAGCGATCAACACGGCAAGAGCGACGGCAATGGTAGCCCTCATTGTTCCCTCCCACGAAAAAGTGACTGATGGGATGGACACCGGACAACGGGGCAGCGCGACAAATGATTGAGGAGTTCCAGTGAGTTCCGGAGCGCCTGGAGCGTACTCCGGCCCACCCTTTCGCGCCGCTCACCCGCGCGCGTAAAGCGCCAGCATCGACAGCGCGACCGCGATTGCGGCGAACAGCGCCAGCGCCGGGTGATCGGGCTTCGCGGGCGCGCCGGGCGCAAGAGCACGCAAGGTGCCGACGATCAGGATCAGCACCAGCATTCCCTCCCGGGTCACGGCCCAGGCGCCCCCGAACGCGAGCACGAGGATCCACCGCTGCCATTGGGCGAGCGGCGCGAGACCGCGAGCGCCGTCCAGCGACCAGAGCGGCACCAGATTGAACAGGTTGAGCACCGCGCCCGCGTGCGCTAGCGCGCGCAACAGCGGCGCTCCGGTCGCGAGCCATGCAACCTGGAACGCCAACGCCACCGCGAGCCCCGCGAGCGGTCCGGCCAGGCCGACGAGAGCGTCCGTGCGGGCGTCGGGGGGCGCGCGGTGCATCCGCACATACGCTCCGACGCCGGGGATGAACATCGGCGGGCTGGCGGGAATCCCGGCCCAACGGAGCGCCGCGACGTGGCCGAGCTCGTGCAGGTAGATCGATGCGAGGAAGCCTCCTCCGAAAGCCAGTCCCCAGGTCCGCCAATAGAGCGCGAACGAGGCGATCAGCGAGAGGAAGGCAGCGAACTTCGTGACGCCCAGCAGCTTCCAGGCCGCCAACGCCGTAACTCCGAAGGGACCGAGCTTCCGCAACCAGCCGGGAGCCGCCGGCGGTGGAGGCGGGACCGCGGGAGCGTGCGCGGAGAGCCGCGCGACGGTGGACGCTACCACCGCGCTCTGACGGGTCCCCGCTGGAAGCAACGCGAGCGCCTGCTGCCACGAGGCGAGCGCCGCGGCCAGATCACCCTGCTCCTCCTGCTTGCGCGCTTCCGCCGACAGTCGGCCCAGCGCGTCTGCGTGCACCAACCGGGCGCACGCGGGGCAGGCCAGGAGGACTTCCGCCAGCTCGGTGCCGCAGCCCGCGCACCGGCGCGGCGCGAGCGCCGCTTCAGCCACCGCGCGTTTCGCCCACCATGAACGGGCCGCTGACGGAGAATGGCGCGGCGCGGTTGACCTTCCAGGCTTCGTACAAGCCGATCCCGATGATCACGATTCCCATCAGGTTGTCGAAGCCCCCCAGGAAGGGCAGCGCCAGCGAAAACACGAACAGCATCGCGATTGCCTTGAAGAACCCGCTCAGCGTGGGCGCAGGCTCCGCGGCGCTCGAGCCGGACGGCGTGGCCGCCGCAGGCTTGATGGCATCGCTCGGCGCGACGCTCGCGGGCTTCGCTGCGGTCGAACCGGGCGCGGGCGTTGCTTGCGCCTCCTGCTTCCGGACCGCCGAGATGACCCGCGGCACATACGTGGCACAGATCGCCGCATAGCAGAGGAACATGGCCAGCGTCTGATACCGCCACCCTCCGCGCGCGCGAGCGCCGCGACGGACGGCGAAGCCGACCATGAGCCCGAGCACGATGCTCATCAGCCCGAACTCGTAGCCGGTCACCTCGGCGATGGCGTAGTAGATCCCGGCGCCCACCGCGGCAGCCAGGACGCCCAGCGCCGCGCCACGGAGCAACGCGGGAGCATGCGAGGCATTCTGGCGGGTCATCGCCGTGTCCTTGCAGTTGTCGCAAGCGACGTTGCCGTTGACCTCGAAGTAGGACGAGAGCGGCGTGCGGCAGGCCACGCACCTCACGTCTTTCGGTAGGGCCGCGCCGGTCGGCTCGGCCCGCTCGAACTGCAAGTCGGCGGGTGAATCAGCCATGCGTCAGACGCTACCATTCCCATTCCATGCTCCGAAAAGGTGCTCCGTTCGCGTATCCAACCACCTAGCGGTACATCGAAAGACTCGCCTGGAGGATTCATGGACTTCATCCGGCACGAACTCGCGCTCGTCGCCGGGCATGGATGAAGCAGCTACTGGCGCAGACGGCGAGCAGGTAGCGCCGGGAGCAAGCGAGCGCGTGGGCGCCGTCTGGGCAGCGACCAGAGCGGCCGTTGATTGGATTCGTGGCGCTCAGTCCACAAGGTGCCCCGTCCAATCCAGCGACAGGAGCACACGCATGGCGATTTACGATCCCGTTCTTGCAGGTTCACCTCAATTCCAGGGCCACTCCGAGGTCCGCTACGATCGCGGCTTGCGGATCAGTTGGGGCGGCATCGTGGCCGGCACCGTGCTCGGCTGGGCCGTGTTCTCGCTGGTCAGCCTCCTCGGCGCGGCCATCGGCCTGGCGAAATTTGACCCCTACTCCGCCAACCCGGCGAACGGCCTCGGCGCCGGGTCTGGAATCTTCGGCGTCATCGCCCTTCTCGTGAGCTCGTTTCTGGGCGCGTATCTGGCGGTCCGCATCGCCGGCGATCGCCGGCGGAGCGAAGCGCTGCTGCACGGCGCGATCTGCTGGGCGTTCTCGCTGATGATCGGCGCGATGGTCGCGCTGGGCGCGGCGCGTACGGCGGCGCAGAGCGCTGCGGCCGTTGCCTCCGGATCCCGGGCGCAGGCGAGGGCGGAGCGCGAGACCAACGTCCGGCGGAACACCGGCCCCACGCAGTCGGATCGGGACCGCACCGCGGAAGCCACCGACGCGGCGGCAAAGACCACTGGGGCCGCAGCCGGCGGCGCATTCCTCGGGCTGGTCGGGTCGATGATCGGAGCGCTCGCCGCTGCACGGCGCAGGAGCAACAAGAACGTTTCGGACGGAATGCAGAAGCGCAAGCGGGATGACTTGCGTCAGCCGCCGGTCGTGCCGGCGCGACACGATGAGACGATCGTCGTGCCGCCTGGGGCGTAGGGCCTAGACATGACCGCGAAACGGCGCCGGTCCTCCCGGAGGATCGGCGCCGTTTCGCCTTGAGGGGAATGCGACGAGATTCCTAGGTCGAAAGGCCAATGTGCCGGGCAGCTACGTGCGCCATACAAGGCGAGCGCTCTCTTCGGCGAGAGGCACCACGATGGAGGAGGGGTCCATGAGCAGCTCGATGCGGATTCGGATGATCGCGGCGCTGGTGCTACCGCTGGCGGCCTGCGCGACGGGGAAAAGCAGCCGCATGAGCTCGGCGAAGATGTGCCAGGCGCACGGCGGCACCTACGACTCGACGGCGCAGATGTGCTCGCACAAGGAATCGTCGGAGAAGTCCGCCAAGGACATCTGTGAATCGATGGGCGGCAGATACGTGTCGGAGATCCAGTACTGCAACGACGTCGCAGACTAGACCAAGGTGTGGTGGAGCATGCCGGGATCGAACCGGCGACCTCCAAAGCCACCGGGCGACTACTGGCTCATAGTCCAGCGCGACCCGGGCGCACGCCGCCACATATGCGACCGCGCGCGCATCAACGGAGAAGGTTGCGGATGATCAGCCCAGAGCCTTGACGAACCGAGGCGACCGTGGAGAGAACCCAAGCCCAGTGTAAAAGCGGTGCGCATCGTGCCGCTGCTCGCCGCTCGTGACCTCCAACCGCCTTCTCCACGATGAGTGCCGGCTCGATGGGATAACCGAGATCTCCCAGAAGGAAGGAGATCGGGAAGGCGTCAGCGTCCGTTGCGAATCGGATGACGACATCCGCACTCGTTGGAGTCCCATCCATTCAGCCCTCTTGGCAAGTCATCCCAGCAATCACGGCGACCAGAGGTCCGCGGCAAGCTTTTTGAGTTCTTTGAAGCACCGCGTGATCCGCTCGAAGAATCCCAAATGATCCGGTGCTGCACTGATTCGCACCTCGACCCGCAGGCGGCGCGCCGCAAGCGCCCGGGCCAACAGCAGCCGGGACCGCAGGACGTGATAGCGCTCGGTGACCAGGGTCACGCGCCGGACACCTTGACCCGCAATGAGGTCGGCGCAGTGCCGGGCGTTCTCGTAGGTCGAGCGCGCTTCGGGCTCGACGACGATGCGCGCGGCGTCGAGCCCTCGGGTCACCAGCCACTCCCGCATGACCGGCGCCTCAGCCGGGCGGCCATGGACGCGACCGCCAGAGACGATAACGACCGCTCGCGGGTCAGCAACGGCTTCCGCCAGGGCGCGATGCAGGCGTAGCGTCAGCGGGCGGTGGGGCGTTCCATCGTGGTCCACGGCCGCGCCGAACACCAAGATGGCGTGGCTGCCCAGAGGTGCTCCGTTGGTCATCAGACCGGCAGAGTCTGCACCATCGCGGCGCTTGGGGCGAGCGTTACCTGCGGAGTCGCGTTGAAAGGGGTTCGGTGCCAGGGCGCGGCGGGTCGGCAAGCGTTGGCACGTCTCTGAGCGCCGCCGCCGGCGAAGATGCCTGACGCGCATTCTTCGAGCGGGTTGGGACTGTAGACATCGCCGTCACTTTTCGTCGATAATCTTCACCATGGTCCTCACCCAGCAGCTCCCCCGTCTGCTCCAGCCTCCGCGCCAGGGCTTTTTCCTCTTCGGCCCACGCGGCAGCGGAAAGAGCACGTGGATCCGGCAGCGCTTCCCCAAGGCGCCGCGCATCGATCTGCTGGACGAGGCGCTCTACCAGGACCTGCTCGTCCGGCCGGCGGGCTTCGCCGATCGCATCCGCCATCTCCCGACGCGAAGCTGGATCTGTGTCGACGAGGTGCAGCGCCTCCCTTCGCTGCTCAACGAGGTGCACCGTTTCATCGAAGAGCGGGGCTTTCGCTTCGTGCTCTCCGGCTCGAGCGCGCGGAAGCTGCGACGGGGCGGTGTAAATCTCCTAGCCGGCCGCGCCCTCATTCGCTCGATGCACCCGTTCCTGCCGCCGGAACTCGAGGGACGCTTCAAGCTCGAGGAAGCGTTGCGGATCGGGACGCTACCTGTCGTGCTCGCGTCCACGCAGCCCGAGGAGACGCTGCGCGCGTACATCCGCAGCTATCTCAAGGAGGAGATCCAGGCGGAGGCGTTGGTGCGCAGTCTCGCTGGCTTCGCGCGCTTCCTGCCCATCGCCGCGCTCTTGCACGGGCAGGTGGTCAACGCCGCCTCGCTGGCGCGAGACTCGGGCGTCGCGCGGACCACTGTCCACGACTACCTCGAAATCCTGGAGGACACCCTGCTGGCATTTCGCTTGTCCGGCTTCGAGGCGCGCCTGCGGGTCCGCGAGCGCAAACATCCAAAGCTCTACTGGGTGGACGCCGGCCTCGTCCGCGCGGCGAAGAACCAGCTTGGACCGCTCGCCGGGGAAGAACGCGGTCACCTGTTCGAGGGCCTCGTCGCCAACTGCCTGCGCGCGTGGAACGACTACCGCGGCCTTTACGACGAAATCAGCTACTGGTCGCCCACCGAGATCCAGGGACTCGAGGTCCACTTCCTGCTGCGACGCGGAAAGCGCTTCGTCGCCATCGAGGCGAACGCGGGAACCCGCTTCCGCGCCGAGGATGCAAAGGGGCTCGACGCGATCGCCGACCTGCATGGAGTCTCACGCCGGCTGCTTGTCTACTCGCAGTCCCCGCGGCTGACGACCCCGTCCGGAGTCGAAGTCGTCAGCTTCAACGAGCTCATCGAGCTCCTCCAGCGCGAGCGTCTCTGAAGTCTCGGGCTGACTGAGCTGGCGAAATCCGTTAGCCAGACGTTAGCCACTCACCCCGCGACCGTTTCCCGGAAGAATGAAAGCCACGCAATATTTTGATTTACTTGGCTTTTATTGGTGGAGCATGCCGGGATCGAACCGGCGACCTCCGCAATGCCATTGCGGCGCTCTCCCAGCTGAGCTAATGCCCCGTTTTCCGACGCGCCCGGCGGGCCTGGGAGCCCGCGGCGGCGCAGCGATGTAGCGCGATCATCGGGCAGTGTCAATTCAAGCTGCGGCGCGGGCCGGATCGAGGACGACGTCGTACAGAGCGCCCAGTCGCGCGCGGAACGCATCGAGCGAAAACTCCTTCTCGGCTCGCTTCCGCAGCGCTCCGCCCAGCTTCCGGTCCCGCAGGAGGGCGAGCAGGCGGTCCGCGAGCGCAACAGGATCCCTCCGCGGCACGGCGAGGTCTGCCCCAATCAATTCGCGCCAGGGTGACGCGACAGGGACGCCCGCAGCCATCGCTTCCACCGTCGCGCGCAGCCCCGGCGTCCAGGCCGCGTGTGCGCGGGCGAGCAGCTGCGGGACGTCCGGGACATGCCCCACGAGCTGCACCGTCTCGCGCAGCCCCAGGTACGCGATGCGCTGCTCGAGGAGCGGCCGCAGCGGTCCCTCGCCGGCGCAGACCACCCCAAGCTCCCGGACGGCGATGCGCGCGAGCGCGACCGCCTCGAGAAACTCGACGTGGCCATTGCGCGCGAACAGCGGGCCCAGCGCGACCAGCAGGGGCTTCGCGTCCGGCGCGCGCGCGGAAAAGCGCGCGAGATCCACACCGGGAAGGACCACGCACACCTTGGCAGCCCGGACGCCCTCGTGCCGGACGCAGCTGTCCCGCTCCTCCCGCGACGAGCACATCACCGCGTCGGCGGCGCGGAGCGCGAACGCTTCCGCCAGGCTCGAGCCAGGGCCCAGCGTGCAGATCGCCCGGGCCCGCACCAGCCGCGCCGAGGGCACGGCGATGAGATTCGCCCACCGTCCGTGCGAGTGCACGATCCGCGTTCCTTCGCGTGCCGCCGCCGCCGCGATCCGCGTCACGTCCGACGCCCGGGGCGGCCACGACACCTTCTCCACCGCCACCCGGTACCCCGCCGGCGCGAGCGACACCCATGCGTCGCCGGCCCGGAACGGATCGGCGAGCCGGAGCACCCCGACGGGCTCGTTCACGCCGGCGGCGGTGGGTTGCGGCGCCCCCACACCTCGCAGCAGGTCGTGAATCCGCAGAGCGCGTACAGGAACCAGCTCGCCGACGAGCCGGCGAACATCTGACATACGAGAAATCCCATCAGCGCCGCGAGCAGCGCGCGCGCCTCCCCACCCAGCTCGCCGTCTCTCGCCTTCCAGGCCGACCAGAGCGAGATGAGGACGAAACCCGTGAAGCCGAACAGGCCCACCAGCCCGAGCTGGGCCAGCACCTCGAGCAGCAGGTTGTGCGCGACGTACCGCTGCCCGAAGAGGCGGTCGGAGTCGATGGGCGCGTACTGGCCCCAGGCGTGGAGGAAGGCTCCTTCGCCCACTCCCAACAGCGGCCGTTCCTCGAAAACCCGCTCCGCGACCTGCCAGGCTTCGAGGCGGCCGACGATCGAGAGGTCCTCGGCGCCGACGGCGGCAGTCTCGTTACGCTGCCAGAAGCTCGTCGGCGCCATGAGAAGTACGCCGGCGGCTGCCACCAGCACGCAGACGGTGGCCAGGGCCTTGCGGCGCGAGAGCAGCGCGAACATCACCACGGCCACCGCGAGGCCCAGCGTGCCGCCGCGCGAGTGCGTCGCGATGATCCCGGCGAGACACGCGGCAACCCCGAAGGCGGCCGCGATCCGGAACGGCCATCCATGGCCGCGCCCGCTGCAGAGGAAGAGCAGGATGGGCACAGCGCCCACCAGCGCCATCGCGTCGTGATTCGGGTCCGCCATGATGCCCAGCCAGCGGCCGCGGAAGCCTTCCACCAACAGCTCGTCGTGCATCCAGTTGTTGAAGGTTCCCCAGCCCGGCGCGATCGCCGCCAGCGCGTAGAGGGCCAGCGCCATCCGGACCCGACGCGGCGTATCGATGGCGTTCGCCATCGCCAGGAAGAAGAGGAAGTGCTTCGCCACCTCCCAGGCCCCGTCGACTGAGTTCGTCGGAGCCAGCGACCAGGCCGGTGAGAGCAGCGCCGTGACGGTGTAGACGCCGAAGAGCGCCGTCCGCCAACCCATCCACAGAGGCTGGTTCGAGAGCACGCGGCGCATCAGCAGCGCGGAGAGCCCGACCGCCGAGAGAATGGCCGCGAGGTGCACCGGCTCCAGCACCGGGAACCACTGCGCCGGCGAGAGATAGAGCTGGGCGGCGAACAAAGTCGTGGCGAAGAAGGCGACCTGGGCCGCCTTTTCCGCCTGCCATCTGCGCGCCGCGATCTCGGGCGCGCCCTGCAAGGCTGCGGTCTGCACGTCGGCCAACCTATGCATCGCCTGCCTGCCCTGACGACCCCCGGCAGCGTTCGTTGAGGAACATCTCCAGGCAAGGCGCAATGCGCTCTCGCGGACGTAGAGGGACCCGACGTGGCGGCGCCTTCTCCCGGTGTGCGGGCAAGCTTGCAGTCACCTGTTCCCCCGGCTGGAACCCGGCCAGGGGTCCCCTTCCCCGTCCGGGAAGCGGCAAATCCGGCGCAAGCTGGAGCTACGAGGCAATTCGAGGCGCTGTGCTCCACGCAGCGGCAGAGGTGCTCCCCTGTAGGTGAACGTCCGCACAAGTCCCCGCTCAACCGATGATCGCCCGACTTTGGGCACGGAGCAGCACACCGACTGTGCAATAAGCGGCACGCCCCCTGAGTTGGCCAACCGGAACGGAAAGCACCTGCCGTTCCGGGAAGCAGCCAACCAAGGAGGCCCAGCCGTGAAGATGCTCCCCCTGTTCGTCGCTTTGCTCGCCGCCGGTTCCGCATCCGCCGCCCAGGTCTGGGTCGCCCCGGCCGCAGAGAAGATCCGCCCCAATGTGCAGCCGCCCGCGGGCGCAACTGCGGCTGCGAAGATCGCCGCCGCGAAGAACGAGTTCGAGTCCTTCCAGGTGGTGATCACCGGCCAGGCCGCCGGCGTATCGATGAGCCTCGAGGGGCTCGGCGATGGCGCGGGGCACTCCATCTCCGGCCGCGACGTGGTCCTCTACCGCGAGGCGCTGATCAACGTGGCCTGGCCGAGCGGCGGCGACGGCGCTGCTGGGACCTGGCCGGACGCGCTGATTCCGGACGTCGACCCGATCGCGGGCGAGAAGCGCAATGCGTTTCCCTTCGACGTGCCGGCCAACGAGAGCCGCGCGGTGCTGGTGGACATCCACGCGCCGCAGGGCACGCCGGCCGGGAAGTACACCGGCACGCTCCATATCAATGGCGGCGTGACGCAAGACGTTCCGGTCGAGCTGACGGTGTGGGACTTCGAGGTGCCCTCCACCTCGACGCTGAAGACGGCGTTCGGCATGGCGTGGAATGGTCCCTGCATGGGTCACGGCGACGGCAACTGCGGCGGCGGGGACTCCGATCGCGCCCTGCGCGCGCGCTATGTCCAGGCCGCGCTCGACAACCACGTCACGCTTCACCAACCGTACAACGCTCTCCCCGTGGACAACTCGGGCAACGAGAACTGGGGCGCCTTCGACCAGTACGCCGGCCCCTTCCTCGATGGCACGGCCGACACGCGCTTGCGCGGAGCCAGGCTCTCGTCCGTGAGCGTGTTCGGCGCCTCGGCGACGCCCATCGTCAAGGCGTGGTCCAGCCACTTCAAGGCGAAGAGCTGGACCGCGACCACGCTGTTCGACTACGTCT
>Ga0209526_10000444_pt1 | contig 26848 bp, 15 predicted proteins | sample JacPinW_OM2H0_M1_FD_188566 | JGI IMG/M metagenome (GOLD analysis project Ga0209526, IMG submission 188566) | Forest soil microbial communities from Algoma, Ontario, Canada - Jack Pine, Ontario site 1_JW_OM2H0_M1 (SPAdes) (version 2) | ecosystem: Environmental > Terrestrial > Soil > Boreal... | reverse complement strand
CGCCGTAACGCGGGAATTCTGCGCGGTATGCGGTACACCCATGATCACGCGGCGGCCCGGCCTGCCACCGGTGGTTCTAAAGATCGGAACGCTGGACGATCCTTCAGTCTATGGCGGCGCGCAAATGGCGATCTTCACGGCAGAAGGTCAGCCTTTCCATCTCATAGCGGACGGCCTGCCTGCCTTTGAAGGCCTACCGCCGCGCCAATAGTTCAAATCAACCCCACCGTTGGCATTGGCGCATGTTTCATCGCGTCGAGACCGAGAAGTGGCGGCCGCTCATCGAGACTGCTAATATAAGGGTGCAATAGACCAGGAATTCGTCCAATGCGGAACGGCAACGGCGCAAGCCACGCCCTCACCACCATGGCAGAGCTTGAGGCGCTCTATAACGAGCCGCCGTACGACCCTGCTGTGGTGAAGGAGATCGATCACATCAACCAGACTTACCGCAAGCTGATCGAGGCTTCGCCGTTCTTTGCGCTCGCAACCTGCGGCCCCGACGGGCTCGACTGTTCGCCGCGTGGTGATCCGGCGGGCTTCGTGCGCGTGCTGGACGAAAAGACCATCGCGGTACCCGACCGGCGCGGCAACAACCGCATCGACAGCCTGCGCAATCTCATCCACGATCCGCGTGTCGCGCTCCTGTTCATGATCCCGGGCGTGAACGAAACACTGCGCATCATCGGCCGCGCCAAGATCTGCACGGACCCGCAGCTCTGCGCAAGCTTCACCATGCAGGGCAAGGCGCCGCGCGCGGTGTTGCTGATTTCGGTCGACCGCGTCTATTTCCAATGCGCCAAGGCGCTTGTGCGCTCCAAGCTCTGGGACCCGGCGACCAAGGTTGACCGCTCGACCCTGCCGACGTCCGGCGCGATCCTCGCCGAAATCACCGATGGCAAGATGGGCGGCCCCGAGCACGACCGCACCTACCCTGAGCGCGTGAAAGCGACGATTTACTGAGACTGGCAATGACGCCAACTAATGCTTGCCCAGCGGGGGACAGCCTCTTTACTAGGCCGTGTATCCCTAAATTCAGCTTGCAAGTGCATTGGCCGATGTCCGCTCGGCCCTCGAAAGCGGACATTCGCCGGCTCGATCAGAATGTCCGCTAAGTGCCAAAAGCAGAAATCGCGGCTCGTCGCTCAATCATGTCTTCTGCCGCTGCTGATCTGGCGCTGCCCGACCGCCGAAGGGTGACTGCTTTCTCTTATAAGCTTCCGTCGCCGCATTCGACGCAGCCATCGCGCCTTGGCGCAACTCCTGATGGCCTAAGCCGTCGTATCGTAGCTCGCCTGGCGCAGCACTAACTCCCCGAATAATGGCCAATCTTTATGAGGTCGCCTGTGGGAAGTACAATGGAGCGAGTGTGCTTGGTGCCCCGATAGGGTAGGTCACGGGGCGGAGGCTAAAACGCGGGGCGGTAGACGAGAGCCGCTACATCCGATCCGCACAGGCATCAACTAAACTCGCGATTAGATCCCGCGTATTTCTTCAGTTTGGACGACTGGACAACCCGAATTCGATCGATATTCTATCTTGTAAGTTCCTAGTCACGCCGCGACCTGTGACTTACTTCACTAACGAGGCAGCGTTGGCATGGAAGGATGCCCACGAGCTTCGCGAGCGCGTCCGGCACGGCGAGCAATGTGGAGAGGGGCGATGGCGACACAACAGAAGCAGCTTGCCCGTCTCCGCCGCTACAACCTTTCAGTCCGGGAAAACGATCCGAAACTTGCGGAGGAGGTGCGCGATCTCGGCTACGAGGTGAGGGCTGCAGAAGAAGCGGTGTCCCCTCAGGCAGCCGACGAAATGCTGGGCCTGGAAAGCATCGCTATGCGCACCCAGCGGCCAGTGCTAGCGATCCGCGACAGCGTCACCCAGCTAGTCTTCATCGACGAAGCTGATAGCAAAATCTGGGGCGAGCGACTGACCAAAGCCAGGCCCCTCCTCGACATTGCCATCCCATCCGTGGGCCGCATCGATCTGACGGGCGCACCGCTCGACTGGGTCGGCACTGGCTGGCTGGTCGCAGAGAACGTTATCGTCACCAACCGCCATGTTGCGCGCGAGTTCGCGGAGCGAAAAGGCGACGGCTTTGCGTTCAAGATGGGCCTTACCGAGCTGATGGGCGGCGATCTCGATTTCCTTCAGGAGATCGATAATCCCGAGAGGCTTGTCTTCAAGCTCGTTCGGCCGCTGCACATTGAAGAGCCGCCGGGCCCCGACGTCTCGTTCTTCGAGATCGAGATGGTTTCGGGCGACGCGCGGCTCGCCAATCCGATCGAACTCGCGAGCACGATTTCGGCGCCGGAACAGCTCGCGACCTTGCAAGTAGCGACCATCGGCTATCCGGCCTACGACAGTCGCATCCCCGAGCCTGATCTGATGGAGCGCATCTACGGCAAGGTCTACAACAAAAAGCGGCTTGCGCCGGGAGGCGTGACGCGCCTGGACGAAGCGCTCTTGTGGCACAACTGCACGACGCTCGGAGGCAATTCCGGCTCCGTTGTGTTCGACCTCAACAGCGGACAGGCGCTCGGATTACATTTCAGCGGCAGCTTCCTGGTTACGAACTACGCCGTGCGCGCCGACGTGGTGAAGAAGCTTCTCAACGACGTGCGCACCGGCCGTACGATGCGGCGGACCGAGACCGCGCCTCGCGCGCAGCGGCTGGTTGTACGGCCGGGCCGGCCCAGCATCGCGCGCCCCACGGGCGGCGGCAGCGCCAGCCTGACCATACCCCTGACCGTGAACATTTCGGTGGGCTTCGATGCCGCAAGCCGCGGCACGCCCGCGCGGTATCCGATGCCAACCGTCAAAACCGGCGAGCCGGCCGAGTTTATAGCCGAGACAGAGGCGGTCGCCTCCAGCTACCGCGACCGGCGCGGCTACGACCCGGCCTTCCTCGGCCAACCCGCGGTGGTCGATTTGCCGACGGTGGACCAAAACGCTGACGACATACTGGATTTCGAGGTCGACGGCGCGACCGAAACTGAGCTGCGGTACGAGCACTTTTCGGTTGTAATGAGTCGCAGCCGCCGCATGTGCTTTCTGAGCGCGTGCAACATCGATGGCAATCAGTCGCGTAAGAGCGCGCGCGTGGCATGGAAATGGGATCCGCGGATTCCTAAAGCGCAACAGATCATGCACGAGTGCTACGGCAGTCCCCCCAAATTTAGCCGCGGGCACATGACGCGGCGCGAAGATCCCGGTTGGGGAAGCCCGGCGATCGGCAAGCGCGGGAACGAAGACTCGATGCATGTCACCAACACCACGCCACAGATGCAGGCATTTAACGCGCCGATCTGGCTTGCGCTCGAGGACTACGCCCTCCAGCACGCCCGCGAGGACGAGATGAAGATTTCGGTCTTCACTGGGCCCTACTTTACCGACGACGATCCTGAAATGTACGGCGTGCGCATCCCACTCATCTTCTGGAAAGTGATTGCGTTCATCCACGACCAAACAGGGAAACTGTGCGCGACCGGCTATGAGATGAACCAAGAGAATACGCTTCAGCCGGAAGAGGAATTCGTGTTCGGCTCTTTCACGTCACCGCAGCTTGGCATCGCGACCCAGGTGCCTATCCGCCTGATCGAGGAACGTAGTGGCATCAAGTTCGGTAATCTTGCGAGCGTGGATCCTTTGGCGAACGATGAAGAAAGCATGGGTGGCGGTTTTCGATCGCCCTTGCTCGCTCTTGAGCAGGTCATGTTCCTTCGCTGAGGGCGGCCAAGATTTGATGCCCGGTGTGTCGGGGTTACACTGGACAGAAAGCAACGCGCCTGCTCGTCGCCTAGCCGTTACGATCGCTCGCTAAGCCCTCGAGGGCAGCCATGAAATCGAGAAATGTAAGCACCAGGAGGTCGGATTCTGTCGGCACGGCGCCCAGTTCGCCAGTCAATCTAACTCAGAACCCGGCTCGGTCTGAGTATGATGCACTTTCCATGTCGGATTTGCTCGACGCGCGCGAACAGTACCATCTTCACCTAATGCGCCACCCGAACGTTGTGGCAACGGCGATCGGCTACTATCGCATTCGTCGTGGCGACACCCCGCCGGGCGTTGCACCCGTCGTCAGAGGCACCGGTCCGCGCACGCTCACCAACTCGGAAGTTCGCTACTATTCCTGGCCCGCGATTCTGGTCTTCGTCGAGGAATGGGTGTCAGCCGACGAATTCGCAAAAGGCCATCGGTATAGCCCGGACGAGATCGTGCCCAGAACGCTTTACCTACCTGACGGTCGCCGGGTTCCCGTCTGCACTATAGAAGCCCCACGCGATCCCGTTAGTCGCGCGGCACCACCCGTCGCATATTTACCGCTAAACAATATCGGTAGCGGCCATCCGGTCTTCGTCGAAGTCCAGGGGCGAAATCATATCGCGACGATCGCGTGTATTGTTACGGACGGGCACAAAACCTATGGCCTAACGAACCGACACGTCACGGGGGAGCCCAACGAGGAGCTTTCGTCTCAGCTCGGTGGTCGTCCGCGATCCATCGGCCTTTCGTCTTCACGGCAGGCGACGCGTGTTCCGTTCTCAGAGGTCTATCCGACGTGGCCGGGCAAATCGGTCTATATCAACATGGATGCCGGCCTGATCGACATCAATGACATTAACGATTGGACCGCCAAGTTGCAGGACGGCACCGTGATGGGACCAATGCTTGATCTCTACGCCGCCAATTTTTCCATGTCGCTTCTCGGCGGCCATGTGCGAGGATATGGGGCATCATCTGGCCAATGGACAAGGGGGGAGATACAAGCACTTTTCTATCGATACAAATCCAGAGGGGGTTTTGAATACGTGTCAGATTTTTTTATTGGGCCGCGCACACCGACCAGCGAGGACCCCAGTCCACCGGATTTCGTTACGCTGCCCGGCGATTCGGGCACGCTCTGGCTCCTGGAGCCCGTTGGAGACAAGAACTGCATCGACGGGGCGCGTACTCCCGATTTACTCCGACCATTTGCGATCCAGTGGGGCGCGAACCGACTGTATTCAGGCTTGAGCCGTCAGGCGCACGCCTACGCTCTTGCGACGTGCCTCAGCACCGTTTGTGATCGACTAGATGTCGATATCGTCCGGGACTGGAATCTTGATCAAGCGGACACGTGGGGCGCGGTCGGTCACTTCTCTATCGCGAGTCGAGTCGGGAAATTGCTGTCTAGCGCGGTGCCAACACTACAAGAACTTATGAAAAACAATTCCAGAATTATAAGCCACGACGACCAAACCATTCTCAACGACGAATTCTCGCGGATGGGTGACCTCGACTTTATACCCATGGCCGACGTGCCGGACTTTTTCTGGAAACACGGGCATCAACATCACTCGCGCGGGTCGGAAGGTCCTAACCATTTCGCGGACATGGACCAGAAACGCAACGGAGACGGCGTCGATCTGCTCAAGCTATGTGAGGACCCGAACAACATCGACCCTAAAGTTTGGAATGACTTTTACTCAACCATCGAGGATTTGCTCCACGGCGGTCCCATTGCCGTCGAGCGCCGTGGCCTCCTACCATTTCGGGTCTGGCAAATCTTTGACCAAATGGTCGAGTTTGTCCGCAATGACAAAATACCCGAGTTCGTCTGTGCCGCGGGTGTTTTGACTCACTATATTGGCGATGCATGCCAGCCGCTGCACATCTCTTACTTGCATGACGGTGATCCGACCCGGGCTACAAAACATACTGTCAATCACATCAGGGACAAGAAGATAGGCACGAGCGAGGTCAAGCGAATTCCGCTCGGCGTCGGGATTCACGAGGCCTATGAAGACGACATGGTGAACTTCCACCGCAAGGAAATTCTTGATGGCCTCGACGATTCGCCGGGTGTCCATAAAAAGGAATACATCACGAGCGGCTTCGAAGCAGCGAAAGCAACAATCGATCTGATGCGCAAAACCTTCAAAGCGTTGCCACCAGAGGAAATGCTGCAGACCTTCCTTGACGCTAAGAAAAAAGATCAGGACATCACCGATGCTTTGTGGAGCCGGTACGGAGACAGCACAATTGCTGCGATGCAGAATGGCACTCACCTGCTTGCCGTTCTCTGGGAAAGTGCCTGGGTTGCGGGCGGAGGCGAAGGCCAAGAGTGTGAAATATCGGCCCTAGAGTCCGAGCACGCGATGGCGATCTGTGCGTCGGCAGATTTCTTACCATCATGCACCATTCTAAATGTCGGGCAGTTCCTCAGTGCCAGGCCCAGCAAGGCAAAAACCGAATCCAAAAAACAAGCATAAATAAATATAGCTAAGCGGTGCAGGACCATCGCCAACACGTAGCTAAGCTAACAGGCCGGTGGTGGTTTCGTCCTGCGCCAGCGGCTTACCCCGACCTCTGCTCAGCACAGCCAGCCGGCTGCGCTCGCTAGGCCTGTGGCGAAAGCGGCGGAAAGTCGCGGGGCTCGGCCACTATCTGGGTGAGGCGTCATTGGCGCGATCGTTTCCAATTCTCAAAGTCGCATTCAACATCTGCCGCGGCGATTTCGGCGGCCGCATATAGCCAACCATCTGTCAGGTCGTCCAGGTGGAGTTCGACCGCTTCTGCCCGATGATGGGCCGCATGGATCGCGCCGAGATCAAATCCCATGGCATTGAACAGATTCATGTGCAGCTCCATTCGATCCTCATCGTCCTTTAAATTTACTTTACGCGAGTCCGCAGCGATCCGCCGACACACGAAGCCGTTCTGTACGTCGAGCCACGGGTCCGGCGACCGGAATTGCCCACCCGAAAGGTCGAGAAAGCGCGAAGGCGCCAAGTCCCCTGCGTGGGCCCATCCCCACGCCGAAGGCACGAGTGCCTTTGCCTCTCGCGCCACCTTGCCGCCCTGCCACATAGCCAGAGCAATGAAACGCGGGCGCCCGAGGCTCCCCAATCCCTTTTGCACGGGCGCGATCTTCGAAACGGGCGCGCTGTCTGGCATGCTCTTTTGCAGCCCCGCAACGACCGGCGCTGGCGCGTCAGTTGCTGGAAGGTCATCTAATTTCTTCCAAAACTTCTCCCGCTTCTTGTCCGAAACTCCGACATACGCACGCATCCACGTTTCCTGCTCATCGAGCAAGGTAGGACGTGGCGCAGCGAGCCCACGCGCATATCCTTCGGCGATAGCGGCTGCTGCTTCATGATTGCTAACCCCTGGCTCGCCGGCGAGGCGGATGCTCGCAGCCAGTCGCACGAGATCGAATGGATAGGGGATCGCAGCTGCTTCATCGAAGTCGTTGACGCCCCAGACCAGTCGGCCTTCGTTGTCCCGCCAAGTACCAAAATTTTCGAGGTGGGTGTCGCCCACCGAGAGCACCGATGGCGCCTCTGCAAGATCCGGGAGCAGCGTCTCGATCCGCTTCGCCCAGCGAAAAAACGTTGCGCGCAGGAAGGCAAATGCGTCACTCGCCATCAGATCGCGTTTATATTCAAGATCCGCTTCCACCACCTCGCATCCATTGAGCAAGCACCGCTCGCGCAGCCAATCCTCGAATGCGGAGTTGTCCTCCTCGAACGTCATCAAATCCTCCAGGATCCTTGGTCACGATGAGACTCTAGGATCATAAGACGGACGATGCACTACGCTCCCTAGGACCACTACTCCCGGCTGACGACGAAAAACGCCGACACCGACCAGGAAAGGGCGTTCGCCGTGCTAACTAGTCAGTCAAATGCCTTGCCTTGCTCGTTCTTGCTAAGTGCGCCAGCGTTTGTCAAAGCCCAACGAGGAGCCTGCCCGACAAAGGCGATATCCGTCCCCAATGTCCTCTAGCGAGGTCAACGTTGGAATGTCACTAAAGGCGCGGTTCAGGAAAGGGGATGAGGGGGCCTCTGGTTAACTCGGCAATTTCTACTGTGCTTAAGAAAAGAAGGTAAACGGTGGACGGTACTTAACTACACCCGTCCTGCTCTCTCCGCCTGCACCGCCGTCGGCTCCCCAATGTGGGTGCGCGAGCCGCTTTTTCGTCCGTAGTGTCAAACTTTAATGTCCCAACCAACGCTCCATCCTTCTCAGTCATGCTATCATTATGTCGCTTGTTGGAGATGAGAGAATGGCGGAAAGCGCGCAAGAGGTGCGCGTGTTCGTGTCTTCGCCACGCGATGTGTTGCCGGAACGAGGCCGGGTGGATGCGGTCGCGGCCAAGTTAAACCGGGAGTACGAGGGCCTCGCTCAGATCAAGACGGTGCTCTGGGAAGAGAGCTTCTACAAAGCCAACCGCACGTTTCAGTCCCAGATTCCGGAGGCAGCGGCCTGCGATATTGTGTTGTCCATCTTTTGGACCACAATAGGCACAGAGTTACCGCCGGAATTTGCACACATGCCCGACGGGCGGCCGTACCCCTCGGGCACCGTGTATGAACTACTCACCGCACTCGAGGCGTCCAAGAAACGTGGCGTCCCGGATGTCTATGTCTTCCGCAAGACAGCGGACGCAGCGCTACCGACGGCCGATGCAGAGCGCCGCCGACAAGCGCAAGCTCACCTTGATGCGCTCGAAGCGTTCTGGAGCGAGTGGTTTAAGTCAGAGAAAGGGCAATTCAAGGCGGCGTTCCAGAGCTTTGCCAATACCGACGCGTTTGAGCAGCAGCTTGAAGGGCTGCTCCGGCAATGGCTGCAAGGTCATGGCCTCTTGGGACCGCATCTGGCATGGCCGAGAGAGAAGGGCTCGCCGTTTCGAGGATTGGCGCCGTTTGAGGCGGAACACGCAGCGGTATTTTTCGGCCGAAGTCGGGCAATCGATGAGGCGCGGCGCCGCCATGCGGCGGCAGAGGAGCACGGTACCCCCTTTCTATTAATCGTAGGCGCGAGCGGCTCTGGCAAATCTTCGCTCGCTCGAGCCGGCTTGATACCGCGGCTCACCACACCAGGCGTGGTGGCATCGATCGATGTCTGGCGTGTGGCGAGGATGAAACCGAGTGAGGGACAAGCGGGGCCGTTGCGGGCCTTGGCGACAGCGCTGTTCGCCGAAGGCGCACTGCCCGAACTGAGCCAAAGCGACTTTTCAGACGCCGCCGCGCTTGCTAGCAATTTCGATCGCGGCGGAGAGGTGGTGACGCAACCGATACTTCGTGCGCTCCAACGCGTTAGTGCGGCAACGCAACACGATCATCATGCCGACAGGCCCCTGCAATCGGCTCTATTGCTGCTTGTAGACCAATTCGAAGAGCTGTTCGCGAAAGGCGTCAGCGACTCAGTCCGCTCGGCGTTTGCCGAAACCCTCAAACAGCTGCTCGCCACCCGCCGCATTTGGATTGTGGCAACCCTACGGGCTGATCTTTACGAGCATGTCATAACGGAGCCGACGCTCAAGGCCCTTAAAGAAGCGGGCGCCAGCTTTGATCTGGGGTTGCCAGGACCCGCAGAACTTGCCGATATCGTGCGCGCACCAGCGCACGCGGCGGGGCTCACGTTCGAGAACGATCCTGCGAAAGGTGCGTTGGACGATCGACTGCTCGCGGACGCCAAGAATGCCGATAGCCTTCCCTTACTGCAGTTTACGCTGCAGCAGCTCTACGAACGACGCGTAGAGACCGAGAACAAAACGCAGTTAACGCATAAGGCCTACGACGCGCTTGGCGGCCTCGAAGGCGCCATCGCGGCGGAGGCGGAGCGTGCGGTAGCTGGACTCAAACCCGAAGCTGCGGCTGCGTTGCCAAGGCTGTTGCGTCGCCTTGCAGAGCCAGCTCACGACGGGGCAGCATTGACGCTGCGGGAGGTTCCAAGACGCGATGTGGAAGCCGATCCTTCAGAAGCTGCACTCCTTGATGCGCTCTTAGCTGCACGTATCTTGATCGCACGAACTGACGCGCAAGGCCAACCTACCGTGCGGCTCGCGCACGACGCAGTGTTTGTGAGCTGGCCTAGAGCAAAGGACGCAGCCCAAGCGAACCGGGACTTCTACCGCGTGCGAGCAGAGGTCGAGGATGCGTTACGGCTCTGGCAGACAAACGGCCGCCCGAATGACCGCTTGATCCAGCCCGGGGTGCCGCTGGCGGAAGCAGAAGACCTCGTCCGGCGCTTCGACACTGAGTTGTCGGCCGAATTGACCGACTACGTGAGGATCTCTCGCCATCGGGCTCGCCGTCGCCAGCGGTTGGAGCGCGCAGCAGCGGTGTTTTTCTTTGCGCTTGCGGTAGCTACGACAGTGGCTGGCGTGTGGGCTTACCGAGCGCAAAGAGAGGCCTTTGTCGAACGCGACCGAGCAGCAAAAGCGCTTGAGACGCTAAATCAGACCGGGAACACTCTCGTCTATGATTTGGGCACAGAGTCTTTCGTCCGCGGCGTGCCAAAGGATCTGATGGGACGGATGCTCGACCCCGCGATTCAGGGTTACAACCGGGCGATCCAACTCGATCAGAAAAACGCCGCCGCCTACATCAGTCGCGGCTTGGCGTACATGATCAAGGGCGACAACGACCGCGCCTTGCAGGACTTTGACCAAGGGATCAAGCTCGATCCGAAGAATGCAGCAGCCTATAGGAACCGTGGCGTCGCCTACGCGAACAAAAGCGACAACGACCGCGCCATCCAAAACTTTGACCAAGCCATTCAGCTCGATCCGAAAGATGCCGTCGCTTATGTCGCCCGCGGCACCGAGTACGCAAGCAAGGGCGACAACGACCGCGCAATCCAGGACTTCAACCTGGTGATCCAGCAAGATCCAACAAATCCAGCACCCTATTTTGCCCGCGGCAATGCCTACAAAAATAAACGCGACTACGACCACGCCATCCAGGACTACGACCAGGGAATCCAGCTCAATTCGAATTTTCCCTTTGCCTACACGGGCCGCGGAGATGCGTACGCAGATAAGGGCGACTACGACCGTGCCATCCAAGACTACGACCAGGCGATCCGGCTCGCGCCAGAGGATTCCAAAAACACCAGCGCCTATACCGGCCGTGGCATCGCCTATCAGAAGAAGGGCGACTACGACCGTGCTATCCAGGACTACGATCAGGCGATGCGACTCGATCCGAAAAACGCCAACGCCTACATCGACCGTGGCCTCGCCTACCAGAGCAGAGGCAACCAAGAACAGGCCATCAAGGACTATGACCAAGCGATCAGGCTCGATCCGAAAAACGCCAACGCCTATATCGACCGTGGCCTCGCCTACCAGAGCAGGGGCAACCAAGACCAGGCCATCGAGGACTATGACCAAGCGATCAGGCTCGATCCGAAAAACACCAACGCCTACATCTACCGTGGCTTCGCCTACCAGAGCAGGGGCAACCAAGACCAGGCCATCAAGGACTATGACCAAGCGATCAGGCTCGATGCGAAAAACGCCAACGCCTACATCGCGCGCGGCAGCTTTTATGCTATTGCGGGCGATCCCGACCGCGCCATCCAGGACCTCGACCAGGCCATTCAGCTCGATCCAAAAAATGCTGCCGCTTACATTCGTTTCGGCGCCACCTACGCACGCAAGGGCGACAACGATCGCGCTATCAGAAACTACGACGAGGCAATCCAACTCGATCCGAAAAATGTTCTCGGCTACATTGGCCGCGGCGAATTCTACGCGGGCTTCGCGGGCAACCACGAGCGTGCCATTCAGGATTACAACCGGGCGATCGAGATCGATCCGAACAATTCCCTCGCCTACGTTGACCGCGGCAACTCATATGAGAGCACTGATGACCACGATCGCGCGATTCAAGACTACGACCAAGCGATCCGGTTAGCCCCAAAAAATGCTGCTGCTTACACAGGCCGCGGCGACACTTACTTGAGCAAGGGCAACTACGACCGTGCCATACAGGATTACGGCCAAGCAATTCAGCTCGATCCAACGAACGTTAACACCTACAGCAATCGCGGTCGCGCTTTCTTCTATATCGGCAACTTCAACGCGGCGGCAGAAGCCTTGTTGCACTCGACCGAGCTTGAGAACAATGCCTACTCTGCGCTCTGGCGCTATCTCGCACGTGAGCGCGGAGGTGAGAATGGCACGGCAGAACTTGCGGCGAACGCGGAACGATTGAAAAGCAAGGACTGGCCCTACCCCGTGATCGAAATGTATCGGGGGCAGCGTTTACCCGAAGAAGTCCTATCAGCCGCCAATTCGCCAGAAGAGCGCTGCGAGGCGCAGTTTTATGTTGGCGAATGGCATCTGCTGCGCGGCGACAACGGTGCGGCCGCGACGGTTCTCCAGGCAGCAACAGTGATCTGTCCTAAGAACTTTGACGAGTATGCCGGTGCCCTAGCCGAGTTGAAGCGGCTAAAGCTTTAAATAGCGCAAGGGGGCGTGCTTAGATAAATGGGGCGGGCAGAGATTTACAACGACAACGTCTGCCCGACAAACGAGAGCAGCGAGTGGCTGATTTGCTAATGTCCGCGTCTGGCGCTAGGCGGACTTTCCAAAGCCTGTATCGGGATGTTGTCAGGCGCTAAGCCAATATATTGAGCGACGTTCTTGGTTGTTCTCGGAGTGCCAACGCAGCCCGTCGCTGACCCGTTTAACTCGAATCTTTTCATCTGCTTGCCTGATCAGCTTGGGCTTGCGTCAAGTTTGGAACAAACAAATCTACAAATATCTCGGTCGTTTATACATCACATCAATTTACTCACAGGCTCCAGCGATCACCATCATTTAACCGCGTTGGACAGCTTAGCACAAACCCCGAAAGCTTCCGGGGGTGCGTTGCCTGGGGTACCGATGAAACTGATTTGGTAATGTCCAGGCTTGTCGAGCGGCGCAAGATAGAAGCGCAAGCGGTTCACAGCTGGGCCGACATAGGCGAGCGGCACGCGCCGCACCTCCTCGGTCGCGATTGCTTCACCATCCCGGATCTTTAGAAGCACGAGCTCGCCGCGAACCTCATTGAACATACCCATCGGATCATCAATATCGGTGATCGCGTGCAGCAACACTTCGATGTCCGCCCCGACGGTTAAAACCGGAGATTCGATCGAAAGTGCAAGGGAATTGGCGGCGAGTTCGAGCGCTGGGCCCTCGTTCCCGCCGAGGAGGCGAACGAAAACTTTGCGGAACGGATCGCCCTTGAAAGCCGTGGCATGTTCATTCGTCGCAATGTGGCGTTGGCCCGCGCGTGGCAGCGCACTGACCATCGGCACCGTGCCATCACCGCCATCAGCAGTCAGCGTTAGCGTGGTCTTAGTCGGGTCCACGGTGCCAGTTGCGTCGCGGAAAACGTTTAGGCGCGTTGCGGTGCGGTGACCAGTAGCGGCGAAGTAAAAGTAACGAATGTGGGGCGCTACAGCGTTTGCACTGAGCACACCGTGCAACGCTTTTGCGCGTGCCAGCAGTGTCGGTCTTAGGCCGAGACTAGCGGCAATCCCAGGTTCGTAGATGTCGAGACTTGCGAGCGCGGCGTCGGCTTGATTCCAGCATATCTCGTCCCGGGGGGGCGGCAATAGTTGATAAGCCGAGGGAAACTCCTCCTGACTAGCCAGCCAGGCTAAATCCTCTCCACTAATGCCAAACGCGCTGTCGATACCCAGGATCCGGCCGAGCACAAGCGGCGCGCCGAGGTGGGGTGTGGCGATCGCAATCAATTGATCGACTGTCCCGAACCAAGGTCGATCACGCCACGTTTCAGCCTCTAGTAGGAGGCGGCAGATCAGCCCACCCATCGAGTGCCCAATCAGCGAGATCCGCGCGGCACCCATGGCGTGAACCGCGTCAACCGTAGCGGCGAGCATGCCCGCTGTGTCAAACAGGTCCCGTCGCCAGTCATAGGGGAACGGAACTAGCCGCTTTTCCGCTCCATCTGGCTTGAACCCGAGATCCTGAAGATAGTCGAGCAGGGGCCTATAAAAATCCAAGCACAGCACGTTCGTGATAATTTGCCCTGGCACCACCTGATGGCTTGCGAGCTTGTCCCGCCGCTTGTAGCCGAACTGGGTTTCAAGCGCAGTCGGCGGCCAGATCTTTTCATCGGAAGCGCTAGCAGAACCCGGTAAGAAAAGCTCGGTTCCCATGATGCCGGGAACAACAATTACCGCGTGCATCTTTTAACTCCCACCAAGCGGCAGCTTCCACCCCGCGGTTTGCGACTTGGTCAGGCGTCCGGAAATGAATCGGCTGCAGCCAACACTGGCTTCGCGCGCGAAACTCATTTCGGCGTCACCGACCGCGTGCTCCAATCGCAGGAGGACCGGTGGAACAGAGTGAATCGTCGTGATCCCCGCTGTCCGCGCATCCGTGGGCGGTCCGATTCCGCACAAGCTGATCCCACGCTACTGCGGGATTTTCTCGTTCATCGGAGGCAGCTGATGCCTCTGCTCTTGCCGAACGGATTCGACGCCGTCGGTCGATTTGAGCTTTTCTAAAAGCTCACTATCCCCGCTCCCGACAATCGTCCGGAACCTATGTAGCTTCGTCTCTACGCGCATTCCCTTCTCTTCAAGGACCTTTGCGACTTGGTCGAGATGCTCTCGTTTGCCCTCTTCGACCATCACAACAATTCCTACGTCATCTGCCATGAAAATCACCTCACGCGGCACTGTGTCGATGCCAGTTACCATAACTCCCGGAGTGCAACAAAAGTTCTGTCAGAATCCTGGCACGAGCTCAACTAATGGCCATTGCATCCGGCGCTTGGGCTAGACCACGACCAAAGTCTCGGATGCTGCCAAGATCACGTGCCAACCGCTCCAATGCCTTCCACAGCTTTTCGCCGCGAAGGGAAGGGTCCGATTCCGCTACCAGTGCCGCGATCCCAGCTACGTGCGGACAAGCCATGCTGGTTCCCTGGAGGACCTTGGACAATTGCGGCCGCGGGAAGGAGGAATAGATCGACACTCCCGGGCCGGCTATGTTCACCTCGCCGCCGTTCGGGTTAATACCGCCGCACGAGAATGGCGCCACTTTCAAGTTAGGATCTGCGGCGGCAACCGCCATAATAGATGGTGAGTTGGCGGGTGCCCCCACGGGAGCTATCAAGCCAAAGTCGCGCGCGCTCTCGTTTCCGGCAGCAGCGATGATCAATGACTCCGCACGCAGTGCGGCCAAGCCAACTTCCTCGTACATTGGGTCTGGCTTCTCGCCCTGCGCGACCTGACGCCCGAGCGACATCGATATGGCGCAGCACTTGTTGTCAATGGCCCAGTTCATACCTTCGAGAATATCGAGCTCCCGTCCCGATCCTCCGTCGTTCAGGACTTTGCCCACGAAGAGCTCGATATCCGGCGCCACACCATAACGGCGTCCTATGTTTGATGCTCTTGCGCCTGCGATAGTACCGGCAGTGTGTGTCCCATGGCCTTGCCGATCCTCCACCGTTTCGTTCGGAACAAAACTCTTGGTTTGAATATTTCGGTTCGCAAAATCCGGGTGATTTAGATCCAAACCCGTGTCAAGTACCGCGATGCGAATACCGCGTCCCGAAAAGGCCGAGCGATCGGCACCCACCGCCGTCAGGCCCCATGTAAAGTCGTTAGTATCGCCAAACGGAGCTTCCGAAAGCCGCACGTCAGTTGCGAGCGCTCGGGTTGAGTCCAAAGCTACCGTAGCGCCTTCAGCCAGCAATTTTAGGCCCTCCCGCGCCCAGGCTGTATATCGTTGCTGCAGATCACCGATTGCGAACAGATAGAATTCTGGCCGCACCTGAATGACGCTGTCTTCGGCTTGAAGGGCGGCTGTGCTAATGGGACTTTCTGTCGGATCGATGGCGGCTACCCTGAAGCGCTCGATGTAGACGGCGCCGCCCCTAGATAGGGTTTCGGCCATTTCGCCGGTACTGCCGTTGAATTCTCGAGAGTCGAGCGTATTGATCCCAACAGTGCGCTGGAGCGCGCCTTTGACCGCGGCAAAATCCATTTGGGGCCTGAAAAACACCAGACGGCGACCCGTCGGTTGAGGGCGCGAGGGGTCAATCTTGGGCTGGTTGATCATTTGAGTTCCTCCCTTCGACTCTAAGATGCGATTGGGTACCAAACCAGCAACGGTCTCTTCCGCGAACCCTCGGGGCTGAAGGTGGCTGAAATCACCACAGCCGCGTAACCTAACCAGTCGTAACCGACTTTTCTTCGTTGCTGCTTAGACTGATCTTTTGCTCGACGTAATTGCGAAGAAGGGTAAGAATACGTGAAGTGAATTCGCGATTCATTGTCTCAATTTCTCCACCAAATGCCTGGAGTGCCTTAACGAAATTTTCCTTCTTGCGCCGGAAGTTATCGTCATCACTAGCACTCAACACTTCGTCCGCCGCTGCGTACAACTGTCTCCTTGTCTTTTCCCAAACGTCAATCATGTCCTGGACCTTTTTCTCCTGCTTCTTACCCCAGATCAGTATCAAAAACGCAGGATCGCTAAGGTCGGCTTCGACAGCCTCCCGCAAGATCAAATCCATTTGACCCAACATCTCGGACACTTTTGCCTTTAAATCCGCCGCCGTAACAACTGGGTACCCAAGCTTTTCGGGTCTAAATGGACTCTGGTCCTCGAGGACGAGGGATCTGAAACGCAGGCCGACCGAAATAGCTTTCAAAAGCCGGGTACTCTGCGGGTCGCCATAGTCCCTGGTCCTCATTTGGACAACATAGATATGAATCTCCGTTTTTTGACTGACGTACGTTACGACCTTGGACACGAACATCCGGAACGATTTATCACGCGGAACAGTCGTGACGACGTGATAATTGTCTCCCCCTCCCTTGAGCACCGTTGTGGCCAGCTGTTGGATGCCTGCGATGCAGTTGGCTCGAAGCTCTGCTGGTATTTTGTCGCAAACCTCCAACCAGGTAAATTCTCGACCGATAGTTTGGGTGGTGGTGAGGTCGAAAATATCGCCGAAATCGCCGATCAGCTCAACGCTCGCTTTTGATAGGTCGATTCCGTCCCGTCCAAAGTTTGGTCGATTCAACGTCCTTATAATCAGCTTTCGTTCTGGATAAGTTTCTGAAGATACACGACCTTGCAAATAATCGTGAATGATTCGATACAACGCCGACGCTTGTTTGGCGATCCGCGCGGATTTTGTAGCGCGACCGCTCCCCGTTCCAAGCGTTTGCATGACTAAGTCCGAAATACGGGCCAGCAACTTGAACACCGGATGATCCTCATCAACTACCGGTTCGACCCCGCTCTCTATCTTCGTTTTGAGAACTTTGTAGACTTCATCCGCACCGATGGATACGCCCTGAATATCATGCATAGTGTCGGGCACATCAGCTCCGATGCAGAACGGAATGTAGATTCGATCAAAGCCTGCGCTCCCCCTGCGATTCTGCTGAATGGATCTATTAAAGTAACCAATTTCATATCCCGTGTAAGAATGGCTCATTTTCATCCGCTCTGTGAAAATCACGAGCAGGATGTCTGTTTCCTGTAAAGCAGTATCTATTTGCTTGGCCCAATTTTGCCCCTCTTTGATTTCGATGTCGCGATAAATGCTTAGTGGCGCAAACTCGAATGTTTCCCTAAGCAGACTGTCGATGCTCGCAACCAGTTCCCCATCTTCATGGGCGTAGCTAATAAAAATGTTGATGCGGCTAGGCGCACTATTCTCAAGGCTGCTTTTAGATTTCTTAGGAAATTTGTTTCGCATGGCCGTCGCTTTCACACTCATATACTCGACGAAGTATGTCGGATCAGGAAGTGATCGGCGTCACAGATCGGTTCTCCCTGACCGGCTCATGCTACCGTCAGGTCCGATAGCTCGACCCGTTGTGCAATCACTATCGTTCATACTTTAGCATACATGTCAGGAATCTCTGCTGCGCTAATCGACGCGTGGTTAATACCTGGAAATGTTGTGCAACTTGACTTAGGAATTCTCCAGGTTGGGTTGGGACGGCAAGCATTGCTAGTTGCCCCTTTATGGGGACGGCTTTTAGATCGTTCCACAGAGTCATTGCACCGCAGTTGATGACTACATTTTCGGTCAAAGACCCAACGACATCGGACTTGCTCACAAATTCCGTCTGTACGAAGGTGACCGCTTCAAGCCGAAGAGAAATGGGTGGCTCAAAGCGCCGGATCGGCAACCGGCATCAACATCCGACTCACAATTACTGAAGGGAGCGAGTTGATTGTGCAATTGGATACCCTTTCGCTCGCACCTCATTCGCAGGTCACGCGGGTCTATGACGTTCCGGCAAAGAAGCTGATGGTCTTTGCCGGCGCGGTGGGCGGCGCGGCAACGACGCGCTGGACCTGCTAATTTACGGAAACGCCTGAGAGACCGTCTCGGACGTTTAGTTGATCAATAATTCGTTGGCCGTCGCGTCGTCGATTTCTCGCGACTGCCCTCGCGCCTTGACCATTGAAGAGCTCCACCACCACATCAGAGTTGTGGGGTTGGTGGGTAACTCTATAGGGAGGAAGGACCAGGGCACTGTGTTCGGCCCGCGTGCCCGCGTCCCTGCTTGCTTTGCACGACCAATATGATATGCGGCTTAATTGGAATCCCAGCCTGATGTCCCGGCAGAGACTGGCGGCGTTTGACAATGCAAGAGCCTGTTTTTTTAGGCCTGTGTCACGTTAGAGCGGAGTAGCTAAACGGGAGTTCGCTGCGCCATGGAACGTGGAACCTATAAATTTGACGTCACTAAAGACGGGGACCTGACGAACACGGCTGCCAACGTTGAACTGCTCCGGAAACTCTGGCTGGACCGTCTTGTGATCAAGGGGGACGACCTCGGGCCAGGCGACCCTGGAGACTTCGATCATGGCGCGTGGCACGTCGCCTGCCACCTTGCGGGTGGGTGCGGCGTGCGGCAACGCCCGGACGGCAGCTTGGCATGGCTGCAGATTTCCCATGATCAGCGCGCGGACCGGTATTTCGCGAGCGTGACCGTTCTAGAGGGGCTGAACGCGCGAACCGTACCGACCGAGTCGGCTGAGGGGCGCATTCTGTTGCGGCAGTCGCGGTTACTGGGCTTTATTGAAGGTACGTCCAAGGGGCGCACGTCGGCCCGCTTTACCAATGATCCACCTACCCTGTTTAACCTTTGGCGACGGCAGGATTTTGATCTACCGCCTCGTACTGACGAAGACGGTGGTCGGGTCTGGGAACACTGGTGCACGCTGCGCGACATACGCCCGAGCCATGCGATCGGCACATCGGTTCTGACTGCGTTCGTTGCGCTGACCACCGTTCTAGGCGATCGATTCATCCCGACGGTCGCCCGTGGCCGCCGCGAATACGGCCATCCAAAGCAATTGAAAGCCATGATCGGCGCGGGGCTCATAGATCGCAAGTCAGCGGTTTGGGACGGGACACCTACGGCGATACCATTGAATTGCGAAGCCGTGCTCGAAGAAGCGGACCCGGCAACGTCGTTGAAGGCTGCAATTTCCTTCGATTGGTCGAAGCCGCCCCACTACTACATGTTTGCGCGAAAGATCGCCGGCTGGAGCAAGGCCGCCGACGTTGAGCGAGACCTTAAAGCCTGAGGGCGTATTGTGACGGGGCGGAACGAAAAGGCAGGCCGTCAGGCCAGGGGGCTCCTTTCGGGAAGCCGGGTTTATCTTTCCGGACCGATGGACTTTGTAGCGTCGCGTGAACTCGAGAAAAAGCACGGCTGGCGAGCGCGGATCGGTCAAGTACTCCGCGAATGGGGCGCAGTTGTTTTCGATCCCTGGGGCAAGCCCGACGTCCGCGGACTGCATGGATACGGCGAGGAGACTCCAGAGAGCGCCCGAGCCCGCGAATCATGGACGTTCGAAGATTCGCCGGCCGGCGCACAACAGCGCGCGAAGCTGACGGGTCATTATTGGGAGACGCTGCACATCGACCTTCGCATGGTTGATACCGCCGACTTCGTCATCGCTTACTGCCCTACAAACGTCTACAGCGTCGGCACCGTTCACGAAATTGCAATGAGCAGACTGGAGCGCAAACCCGTCCTTTTCGTCAGTCCTCCGGTGGAATTCCCGGCTTATGAGGCCTTGATAAAGCACCTCGCCAACGATGCCGAGGGTATGCGTCTGCTCAATAAGCTGAAAGACGAGCTTCCGATCAAAACGAATGAGCGCGGGATTCCGAGCCTCTGGTATATGCCGTTGGTAGGGGGCGAGAACTTTTTCGACGGGTTCGGTTTCCAGCTTCCGGCCTATCGTAAGCGCTATGGCTGGAACGGCACAGCCATTGACGAAACCGAGCGGAAACGTCCCCCTACTCGACCGTTGCTTCCGTTTCTCGAAGCGCGGAACAAGGAACTGCCGAAGAAGTGGGACAATAAATTAAAAAGATTTGTTCGCGATGATGACTGGATGCTTTGGGACATCCAGGCCGATGGCAAGGTGGAAGCGCCTCACGGGCAAAAGGCGAAAAAATGAGGCATGACCAACCTCCTGCTCGTCTTCTACGCGCAGTCCGCCGGCCTCATCGCGGGAAACATTTGTCGCAACTCGAGGAACACCGCCTTTGCGATGGCTATCGCGAACTCCTTCGCGAATACCGGACCATGGCCTCCAACAAAATCGAGCCAAGTGCTCGCTGGCGCAACCTCGCTGCGGAGGCCCTGTCCTACCTTGGCGGCGACGCTGATCGGGTTGGCGTGTCTTTGCGAGATTATGATCATCGTCGGTATGGCCCGTTTCTGGGCGTAAGCGACGACGGCGGTGCCGCTCTCGACGTTAGTCGCGCGGCGCGGGCATCGCCAAAGGCTCAGGCGCTCGATGACCGGGCATCGCCCCTCGCGGTGGGCGTGGCTCTCGACGCAGAACGATTGGGCGGCGTCGGCGAGGTGCCTGTCGGGCCCGACGAGTTTTCCGACATATGGCGCGCGTGCGCGGGCCGTACCTTGATGACGACCAACGTTGGAAGCCGAGCCAATGTCAGACACTACCTTCCGCCTCCGATCGTCACGATCGCCGATGGAGAAACTGGCGAGGCTCTAGCCTCGGTCAAGGCTGAGATCGCCGCAGCTTTCAGCCCTTTTTTGAAAACGCCGGACAAGAAACCTCGGCCACTTGTGGTATTTGTGGAGTTCAGGCTTGGTTCAAGTCGTAAGCGCGCTGACCGGAAGGCGATGCTTCAGAAACTCGTTGAGTATACCAAGTCAAGCGGAATCGCGGCGCCTAAGGTCCATCGTCTTGGATTGAACGTCCGAATCGGATGGGGGCCCAAGGGACGTGACTCCGTACTTGAAGCGATAGACCTTGCGCGCGGAGCCGGCATCCGCAATGTGTCCGTCGACGGCGTGGTTCGCAAAGTTGCCGATCGCGCGATTTCGCACCCGGGGTTGACCAACTACTTGGCTCCCGGTCTGGTAGGCGAAATTCTACAGTACGCGGCAAAAAAAGGAGTACGGGTTCGCCCTCTGTTGCAGGTCGACCCCGATACGGTAGCGCGATCGATTTGGAGCGCCCTCAACACGGCGCGCGCGATGGGCCTTCATCTCGGAAAGTATAGTCTGCTTCCTTTGACCCTCGACGAGAGTGAGCGTGTCGTCGACCAAGTGCAGCGCTGGTTCTCGGATTGGTCGGCTGCACCCGTTTTTTATGTGGACCAAGGAATCATCGATCGTGAAGGTGTCTATGTCGAGCGCAACAGGTCAAAAGGCGTTGCCGTGTGGCTTCGCGCCATGGCGAAGCATGGCGTTAAGGTGGTTCTTATCGACACCGCCGATAAATCAAAAGGCTGGAAATTGCTCCGCTCTGACGACGACCCGAAAGGGTTGCTGAGTTCGCGCGAAGTTTCAAGGCTGGCCGCCCTAGGCGAGAGGTTGGGTATCAAAGTTCTGTGGGCCGGCGGCATCACGGGCCCGCAGGCATATGAACTTGGCAAGCTCGGGGTGTTCGGAATTTATGTGACGACGGCGGCCGCAATGGATGTAGCAGTCACGGGCACATACCTGACCGATCCGGCGATGGCGAAAGGAAAGCGGCCGACCTTTGCAGGCGTACTGAGCGTAAAAACGCTTCTCGAGGCCGGGTATCTCAGTCAAAGGTTAAAAGAATGGGCAGCACTTCATGGCGCGCATTCGCTCCGCGCCGCGTCTGGCGCGCCAGTCGAATTCGACGTCGTGCAGCTTTCAAAGACTTTACCGACGGTGTGGCGCCAATGGTGGCGCGGCAACTAGAACGGTTATCTCAGACGCTCTTCGAAGTAGGGCCGCGCTTTCGTCTATTCTCCATAATCCGCCGCTTGATGACCGTACAACGGGATCCACGGTGTCGTCATTGCCGCGGAGAATCGCCATCTCGTTTCCGGTTTGCAGCATTTAGGTTCGCATTTTTATCCTCTGGCGCCGGTATGACCGCGGTCAGTGTTTCCGCCCCGAACGGTTTGTGCCTTGGGCTTTGCCGTTCAGTCAGAGCAGTTCGGCCATGGCGGCACCTTCTCCCGACTGTCCCGATGATCGTGTCAGACGGAGCCCCATGGCGGCTCCCCTCCGTGCTATCATGATCTATCCACGGGTAATTTGAACAAATGGAACGCCTTCATGGATACGCGAGTCAGTTTGAATACGTACCCGGCGTTATTTAGATCAGCTGACACTGGCGCAAACAACAAACAAAAACTATATCTATTGCTCCTTCGGGCCGAGTACACAATGCTTCTACTTGCGTCGATTTTGTCCTCAAATCTATTTACCGACACGACCTCCTTCCTGCTTTATGCAGTTATTTTTCTGGCATCTGTTACGCTTTTTCTCGTACGTACAATACTCAAGCCCGAGCAGGACTGGTATCGATGCCGTGCACTCGCTGAAAGCGTCAAGACTCTATCCTGGCGATACATGATGCGTGCGTCTCCTTTTGGAGACGAGCCTTATGTTAGAGATCCAAGAGACGAATTCACGTATAGCTTAAACCAATTAATCAACGACAACAGATCTACAGTGGAAAAGGTAGCAACTAGCTGGTCGGCAGATGATCAGATTACCGACGATATGAACCGCATTAGAAAGCTAGATCTTAAACACCGAAAGGATCTCTACGACGATCAACGGATCCAAGAACAGCGTAAGTGGTATGCGAACAAAGCCTCGATCAACCGGCGGTCTGCGAGGACCTGGGTCTTGATCGGGATTGCAGCGTATACAACCGCGATTTTGCTCTCACTAGCTCGTCTCGAATTCCAAGAATGGCAAATCTGGCCGATAGGGCCAATTATAACGTTTGCATCACTAGTGATTGGGTGGACCCAGATTAAAAAATTTAATGAACTTGCGGCGGCCTACACCATTGCCGCACAAGAGATTGGCTTGATTAGGCCAAAACTTGAATCCGTGAACCAAGAAAATCAATTTTCTCGATTTGTCATCGACGCTGAGCTTGCCTTTTCGCGCGAACACACATTGTGGATTGCGCGCCGAAGTTGATGGCAAGGGCCGAATGGGCAAAGTGCGGGCAAAATTTGGTCTTATGGCCGATCATGGAAGCCAACAAGCCCGGGAGTTTTTGAAGGCGCGCCGGCCCGACAGCCTCCCGGGAAAGAGACTAACGCCTCGGCAGTGTGAAAGCGTCCATCAGATGTGACCCTTGTCGCGCGGTCGAGGATGCGCCGTACCCCTTGACCATGACCGCCCCATTCTTCCCGGGCTGCTGTCTTTTGGATTCACGCCGCTCGGAAATTGGACGACGTCCTTAAATCTCTCCTGACCCGACTCGAACATCGGCTGGTTATTAAGACTTCGAACAGCGCATAGTTACCGCTTGGGTCGATCAACGGCCCGTCTTGAACTCTTCGTTGATTTTGTCGTCAGCCCTCTATCTCACGAACTTAGAGATCTCGGTAAGCGGCTAGCCATGTTGATCGATCTTTGTTAGAAACTCAAATTAATTGATTCAATGGCGGCCTGAGACAATCGTCCCATCGATGTTGCGTAAGCCAAAGCACGGCTCCCCACTGTTTGCGCCGATGAGCGAGCGACGTCTCAAATAATAGATAACGCTATGGATGTGTCCACGATCGATAAATTGAGGGCCTCGGCGCGAGATGTCATCAGAAAGCTTAACCGCGTTTGCGATGATGATGATGTCGTCGATGCGAAGAAACTTGTTGAGGCGCTGCGCAACGTTGCCGCTTATGATGAGATGGGTCAGCTAGCCGAGGCGATCAGCCGACGTGATCCCAAGGACGCAAAGAATCGCCGCCTTTACGCGCAATATCTGATCAATACGGGAAAGGCCACGGCTGCCATCGATCTGTTGACCCCGCTAAAGGAGCGCCTGCCCGAGGCAGACCCTGAATTTGCCGAAGCGATGGGGCTCATCGGTCGCGCCAACAAGCAAATTTTCTTCGATGCGGGCGACAAATCCCAGCCGTCCGCTCAGGAGGCGCTGGCGCAGTCCGTCGCAGCCTATCGTATTCCATTTGAGCTGGCGCCGAAGTTGAATACTTGGCACGGCGTGAATTTACTCGCGGTTCTCACACGCGCGCGCCGTCTAGGGCTTCGAGTTGCGCCGGAGCTCAATTTAAAGCAAATCGCTAAGACCATCGTTGCTGCGCTAGAGGCCACGCCTGAGCAGGACCGCGACAAGGATTGGTATCTGCCGACTCTGGCCGAAGCAACGCTCGGTCTCGATGACTGGGACGCCGTTGAAAGCAATGTTCGCGCTTACGCCGCGTCGGAGGACGTCAAACCATTTCAGATCGAGAGCACACTTCGCCAGTTCACCGAGATTTGGGATGTCGAATCGATTGACGAACGAGGCCGTGGCCTTGTGGCAACGTTGCGAGCCCGGCTCCTGCAGCTTTCGGGCGGCGAAATAAAGGTGGCGCCCACGGAGCTGCAGCGTTGGCGGGAACAAGCCGATCCGCCCAAAGAGCAACTTGAGGCTATCCTGGGATCCCAGGGCCCGCAAACCTATCAATGGTGGAAAACCGGCCTGGAGCGTGCCCGCTCGGTCGCCTCGATCCGCCAAAGGCTTGGAAGTCGGATTGGCACAGGCTTCCTCGTACGTGCGGCCTCTTTGGGTCTGCAGCCGCCAGAGGAGCTGCTGGTGCTCACCAATTTCCACGTCGTCAACGAAAATGGCATCAGCCCGGGCATTCGCCCTGGCGACGCCGAGGTTGTTTTCGAGGCCGTTGACACAAACAAAGCTCATTCGGTTTCGGAGATTCGCTGGTCATCGCCGGTTACCGGTCATGACGCAAGCATGTTGCGGCTGCAGGAAGCCGTGATGGGCATAGATCCAATGCCTCTGGCCAGCACTTTGCCGATCGTGCAAAACGGTGCAAGAATTTACATCGTTGGCCATCCGGGCGGGCGCGATCTCGCGTTCTCGTTTCAAGACAACGAATTGCTTGATCATGAGGGGCCGCCCGGCGGCAATCCGCAGATCAAGGGCGTATCTCGCGTCCATTATCGCGCCCCTACCGAGCCCGGTAGTTCGGGAAGCCCGGTGTTTAATGCTGGGCAATGGGAAGTCATTGCGCTGCATCACATAGGCTTAAAAGCCGGCATGCCAAGACTCAATGGAAAGGACGGCAGCTACGCGGCGAACGAGGGGATTTCCATGCTGTCTATCAAAGGGGCGATCATGAGTGGGACGCAATGAGGATATCGTCCGCGATACCGGCGGTTTTCGCTTGCATGCGCGTCTCGCTAAACACCGACCTAGTACTGAGAAAAATCTGATCGTCAACGCTCAACAATTCGGCCACTCGCCAACTTTGCCCCCTCGGAGCAACGTCGCCATATCGACGCTCGACAAGCTTCTGCAGCCCAGATTGCGGCCGCAACAATATCAGCCATGAACCCCACATCTACCAACCATGCCTTGCGCATGGCGGGCGATTTGAGTCAGCATGTTCTTGAGTTGCGCGAGCTTTTCAAGCTTATTGGGGGCAACGTTTTCGGTTAGCTTCTTTCACCAGCGAAAGGAGAATGGAATGGCCGAAAACTGGACCGACCTGGCACCGGCGCCGACAGGACTAGCCCAAGGCAAGAATTGGCATGTCTTCCTGAGCTATCGCTCCGTAAGTCGCTTTTGGGTGTTGGCCCTGTACGACATTCTAAACCATCTAAAATACAAGGTTTTTTTGGACCAGTACGTATTGACCGCGGCGGCGCCCCTGGCCGTCTCGCTTGGGGAGGCGTTGGATGCAAGCCAGAGCGCGATCCTTGTATGGTCTGGCAAGTACGAAAATTCGGAATGGTGCAAAGAGGAATTTGCGAAACTGGAGGTGATGCAGAACGCAAAGAAGGGATTCCGATACGTGATCGGGCGTATCGACGATTCGGAGATCACGGGTCTGGCTGCCGCTAAACTGTGGATCGACTTTTCAACGCAGCCGGAGGGCCCAGGAGGGAGCGCTTTACTACAGTTGCTTTATGGCTTGCAGGGCCAGCCACTTCCGCCGGCGGCCGTCAAGCTCGCCGCGAAGGTGGACGATCAGATGCGGGACGGGCTTCTGACCATAAAGGCCTGTCGCGACGCTGGTGACGCCAATGCGTTGGTCGCGCTGACCGAGACCAACGACATGGCGTGGACCGGCTCGCCGATGCTGCTATGCGCGGCTGCCGAAGGCCTGATCGCAATGAAGAAGATATCGGAGGCCCTGAAAGTACTTGATCGAATTGAGGGGGCGTTCCCCAAAGCCCTCCGGCCCAAGCAGCTCCGAGGCCTGGCACTGGCGCGGAGCGGTGATACCACAAAGGCGCAGTTGGTCCTTGGCAGGCTCTATGCCGCCGGCGAGATTGACCCGGAAACACTAGGGATCCTGGCGCGGACCTGGATGGATAGGTACAGCCAAACCAATGACAAGATCTTTCTGCTAAAGTCCCGCGATCTGTACCGGCAGGCGTTCGAGGCATGTCCTTCGGATTACTACACAGGGATCAACGCGGCTTCGAAGAGCTTGTTGGCCGGCGAGAAGGAGACCGCGTCGCAGCTCGCAAAGCGTGTGCAGGACATCGTCGGCGACAAAACGGTTCCCGCCGATTATTGGAAGACGGCGACCGTCGCTGAAGTGCA
>Ga0209526_10000443_pt1 | contig 26865 bp, 23 predicted proteins | sample JacPinW_OM2H0_M1_FD_188566 | JGI IMG/M metagenome (GOLD analysis project Ga0209526, IMG submission 188566) | Forest soil microbial communities from Algoma, Ontario, Canada - Jack Pine, Ontario site 1_JW_OM2H0_M1 (SPAdes) (version 2) | ecosystem: Environmental > Terrestrial > Soil > Boreal... | reverse complement strand
TTCCGTCACCGTCCGGCCCTTGCTCGATTGTGTCAGGGTCGGTGCCAGGGACATCGGTGCTGGGGGCCTCGTCGTCCGCAACCTGCACGACCGATGAAGTGTTGCTGGTAGGAATAGGGTGTTGACTCAGCGCTAGTTTCGACGTTCCAGTAAGCAGAGCGAGCGAAAACAGCAATGCCAGCGTGTAGCGTATTCCGATCATAGATAACCTCCTGTGGTTTTTGATTACGGAGATATGTCCCCGCATTTGACGTAAGAGCACATCGACGACCAAAATCCACACCCGCGAAGTCGTTTCCCTTCAGCACTCGCCCTCACAGGGCCTGTTTCGTAGAGAAACACGGCTCGCGAATCCAAACACACCGAAGCTCAGGGCAGGAATCCAAGGATCAACTTGTTTGGGGGTGCTTAGGGATGAGGGACGTTTGAGAAAGCGCTTGAGTGTCACGGTGCAACAAGAAGTTGAGGCGTTGCGTGTAGTTGCCCTCTTCTGTCGGAAAATGAAGTCACGTTGTTGGACAGGAATGAATAGGCAAACAAGACCAAGCGCAGCGGAGGCGAGCGCTACGAAGCAACCCTAGAGACCAGCAATGAAGTCGGAACGTCTTGCGTCGAGTTGTCGAGTATGGGAAACAATGAACCCACGCACCCGCCGTTCTGGGTGCGTGGTTCCGGGAGCGCAGACCGCGTAGAAAGAGCAGACCGTTTCCTGCCTTGTTCCAGCGGCGATCACGGGGTGAGCGGATCCGGTGCAGTCTGATCACCTACCTGGTCATCGATGCGGTCAGGATCAGTACTGCTCTCCCCAGCTTCAGAGCCGGCTGCCTCAGCGGCATGCGACGAAGCCGCTAATACGGATGCACTCGCCGAAGCAGCTGCAGCCGTTTCACTCGTTTCCGACTCAGGTACCTCTTTCTCATTCGCCTGGTCAACGGCGGCAGCGCCGGTGTCGGTGTGCTCACCATGAAACTCCCCCTGTTGGCCTGGATCGGTCGCCGCCTGAGCATGCAAACGGGATGGGACCCAAGCTGCTAACAGGAAAAGGGTCAGTACAGCTAGCGGACATTTCGAACGGTTTAGCATGTTACCTCCTGCGGAGATATGTCTCCGCATTTGAAGTAAGGGCAAATCGACGACCAGAACCTACACCCGCTAAGTCGCTTGCCTTCATCGCTCGCCATCACAAAACCTGTTTCCTAGAGAAACACGGCTAGCGAATCCAAACACACCGGCTGTGAACGCAGTGCAGCACGGCATTGACCAACCTGAACGTTTAACTTTCACACTTAATCTTGCCTTAAGCATTGAACGAGCATACTCGCAATATGATCGTTGTCTGAAGAAGACGCGTCCCCTCGGTCATACCGATACAGGGTGTGTTCAACCAACACACAACAGGTTGTGAAACACGATCGTGAATATTGCTAGAGACCCGAATTTCAATAGTGGCGCTGTTGCTACGGCACCCGCGATTGGAATTCCGAGTGCAGCTATATCGGCATTGACCAGGTGGGAGGTCACTTGCCAGTCCGCATCGGTATAACACTCTCAGTTTTGGCGTTGTTGCTGGAGTTCGGCGTGAAACTCAGTGCTCAAAGTCAGCCTGTAACAGCTCAATGTGGCGACAAGGCTTTGGCGGCCGCAAAATCTGCTCAGCGCAGCAACAACAATAAAGCAGCCATTCACATCTTAAGCAAAGCTAGGAAAGAATGTCCTGCCGATAACCGCCTGCCGGTTGCGCTCGGGCGCGCCTTTCTCTACAGCAAGAAGGATGATCGCGCCGTAGCTCTCTTCTGGGAAGCGTTACGTGTCGACACGCGCGATCGCACGGCAAAGTTGGAATTGGCGCGCGCACTTGGTTACCAGCGGCTGTTCGCAGAATCAGACGAGCTCTACAGAGAACTACTGCAAACTAGTGCAGCAGACGAAGTGGCAGCTTTGGGCTTGGTTCGGAACCTGTTTCACGAACACAAGATGTCGGAGGCGCGCGCCCAGGCGGACCAGGCTCTGCTCCTCCATCAAAACAGCATTCGGCTACAGCAATACCGGAATGAACTTGATCAGGACCCCCCGAAGTTGAGCACGATACTCCACCCACCTGACGATATTCCGACGGGCAGCGATCAAATCCAAGATTGGACGACGTTTCTTACCGACTCCTCCGGGCACCAAATGCTCAATTCGCTTCAGCGTCTGACTTACAAGTTCAATGACACATTCTCGACACGGGTGGAGATCGGCGACCGCTACTTGCGGTCGGCGCGGAGCAGCCTGGGCAGGGTGAACCTGTTCTCAGGGCTCGCTGAGTTACGCATACGGCTCAACCCGTCTGTCTCTCTTGGAGCAGGTCTCGGCGGCGTGCGCTTTTCGGACGGCCATTCGCTGGCTTTATATCGAGCGCACCTGGACTACCAACCAGCGGAACGACTCTGGACCTACCTCGAAGTAGAAAGTCATCCGGTTGCACCGACCGCGGAGGCGGTGCGTTTTCATGTGGCCGCCCAGGGTATCTCTCTCGGTGCGGACTGGAGACCGCGCAGGTGGCAGTTCAAGGGATTACTCGCGCGGCATAGGTATTCCGATGGAAACTATCGGAAAGAGGAGACCTTCGAAGGTCTGCGCTGGTTCGGCGCTCCGCGTCTACAGTTCGGCACTGGGTATAGCTTCCGTCACCTGGCTTTTGATCAGCAGCTGTTGCATGGCTACTTTAGCCCTGCTCAGTACCAAAACAATGCGTTCGTCACCGGGATCAGATTCGGTGCCGGCAAACACTATCGCGCCGAGTACATGATGCATCTCGGAGCCGAATCGTCCCTTCAGGGAAACTACCGATTTTCAGCTGAAATCTCATTGCAGAACCGGTGGCAGTTCAACAAGTGGGACTTTATCGGAGATTACTTCTACTACCATGTGGCCCAAAGCACAGGGGCATTTCGCGCGAATGTGTTTCGCTTCGGACTGGGTTATCGCTTCTAGATCGTCCCTCGTTGCCCGCACGCAGCTCAGGAGGACTCATGGCTGACGCACAAGTCGACGCGCGAGAGAACGTCATGCGAATTTTGGTCGTGGATGACGACCGCTCCACCTGCCATTTGCTCCACTCCATTCTGGTGGGCGAGGGATATGACTGTCAGACGGCGAGGAGCATTGAAGAAGCTGAACAAGTGCTGTCGGACGTCTCTCCCGAGCTTGCACTGGTGGACATTTATATGGGCGAGACAAGCGGAGTCCAGTTCTTGGATCGGCTCAAGCAAATCGCGCCGCAATGCAAATGCGTCATGATGACTGCCCACGCGAGCTTGGAGACAGTTGCCCAGTCGATGAAGGGCGGAGCGCTCGAATATCTTCGGAAACCACTGCTGATTGACCAACTGCTGGAGCTGGTGCACAAAATTGACGAGTGCCGCAACATGGGGAAGCCACAGGTCACCGCCGCAGAGGAGGTGGGGGATTCGGTCATCGTCGGCCGAGGTCAAAAAATGCTCGAGGTCTATCGCGCCATCGCACGCGTAGCCCACAGCGAGGCGAGTGTCATCATCTCCGGTCCGAGCGGAACGGGGAAAGAACTGGTGGCCAGGGCGATTCACGCTCACAGTCCCAGAGCGCACATGCGGTTCACCGCTGTCAACTGCGGAGCACTGTCTGAAACTATTCTCGAGAGCGAACTTTTTGGGTATGAAAAGGGCGCATTCACCGGAGCCGACCGATCGCGGGCGGGCTTATTCGAGGAAGCGAATGGCGGAACGTTGTTTTTCGACGAGATATCTGAGACGAGCCAAGCGTTTCAGGTAAAGCTGCTAAGAGCCGTGCAAGAACGCGAGGTTCGTCGCCTCGGCGGTTCCCGTGCCATCGCAGTTGACGTGCGCATTCTGGCGGCCACCAATCGCGATCTCGATTCCCTGGTCAAGAGCGGTCAGTTCCGGGCCGACCTGTATTACCGGCTCGGTGTTGTCACGATAAAGGCACCTAGCCTGGAGGAGCGGAAAGAAGATATTCCGCTGCTGATTAAACACTTTCTCCACCGCTCGAACGCGCGTAGCAGGCGTCAAGTTACGATTTTGGACGACAGCATCCATGTGATGACTTCCATGGAATGGCCGGGAAATGTCCGGGAGCTGGAGAACGCAATTGAACGGCTAGTTCTCTTTTCGAGCACAGGTGTAGTCACGCCTGCAGATGTCGAACAGCACAAGCAAGCTATCTCGCCCGAAGAATCAACTGCCGTGACGCTTCGTGCTGTCGAGCGCGAACAAATCCTAAAAGTGCTGCAAGAGTCCGGCGGGAACAAATCGCTTACCGCGCGGCGTTTGGGCATTGAGCGAAAGACGCTTTACGAGAAGGCTAAAAGGCTCGGGATCTCGTTTAACCAATGACGGTTATTTCGTCATTAACGCCGCACGACAAGGCTCAGAAATGGAGATCATGGCTGGGGCTGAGCCTGTTGCTGTTCCTCACTTCGTGGCTGCTTTCGCTCACCTATCCGGTTGACGAGCTGGGCAAGCGTGCCAATGACCTCTACTTCCGTTTGCACCGCGACAGTTCACCTTCCTCTCGGGTCGCCCTCGTTGTAGTGGATGACGCCAGCTTGGGTCAGTACGGGCGCTGGCCTTGGCCACGAGTAAGATTAGCCCAGTTGATCCGTGCGATTCATTCTCACCATCCCCGCGCTATTGGTATCGATATTTTGCTGTCCGAACCCGAAGATGAACAGAACGATAGTGCCTTGGCCGAGTCGATCCGTGACGCTGGGAATGTGGTTTTAGTGGACAAGATCACCGGCTCTCCCGGCGGCAAACTCTGGGTTGAACCTCTGCGGCGCTTTGACGCTGCCGCAGCTGGAGTAGGTCATGTGCAGGTCGCTCTTGATGCGGATGGTATTTGCAGAAGCGTGCCGGCCCGCGAGCTTAGCGTCGACGGTCCTCGGTCGGCATTTGTCTTAGAGGCGGCGCGAGTCGCCTCCGAACCACCGACACAGGCGGCACTAGAAGCTCCCTTTACTGAGAAGTCGAGGCCCGCATGGGCCGGTATTGGGCAACAACTAAGCGGTGTCAACCGTGAATCTCCTCGTCTCCTTATCATTAATTATCGCCGACAGATTGCAACGGATGATGCGGATGCAACTCGTTCGTTCCCGGTTGTTTCTGTCGCCGACATCCTGAGCGGAGATGGTGGCGACGAGTTGCGCAACAGGGTCGTGTTAGTAGGCTTCGCCAGTACGGGTCTGACGGACGAACTGCTGACGCCGGTAACGACCCGGGCTCCCATGCCGGGAGTGGAGATTCATGCCAATTTGCTCGATTCGCTTCTTAGTGGAACGTCTCTGAGCGCGGTGGGCAATGTGGCTCAGACGTTTGCGTTGCTTGTTTCTAGCTGTTTGCTCGGCTGGTTGGCGCTTCGCGGTGGAGTCGTGAGTTTGCTGGGGCCTCTTGGCCTTGCAGTCATCGAGTACACAAGCGGATACGTGCTGTTCTCGCGTGCACATCTTCAGTTATCGCTTGGCCCGCTCCTCTGTTCAACCATCCTCGCTGCACCCTTCGGCCAAATCCGGAATCTCGTGCTGGTCAACCGCAGCCTGAACCACAGCTTTCGCATTTTGCAGCACGAGCTACAGAGTGGCCCCGCCGTACACCCACAAGTGGGCGTGCTCACGCAGGAAACAGATGCGGCCGGAAGAAAAAAGCTGTCCTGGAAACTCGAGCTTTTAACGCGCATACACGCGCAACTGAGCTCGTTGTACGTTTTTCACCGGACCCTGCTCGATTCCATGCAGGAGGGACTAGTAGTTCTTGCGCCCGATGGCGCGGTCCTCTTCTTCAATCGAAGCTGGGAAAAGCTTTGTGAATTGCACGGGTGTGATTCAGCCAAGGCTCTCCAGCTGTTGGATGTCGCTTGTGACACCCCGCAGTGGAGACAAATGCGGGACGCGGGAACCGAGGTTTTGGGGCAATTCGAAAGAGAGGCGCACATCGGCAACGGTCTTTGGCACATACAAGCTCAGCGTCTGCCTTGGACATCACATGCCGGATCAACAGCACTGATGATCATACTTGCCAACCGCACAGCGGCCATGGAGCGCGACCGTGCTCGTTCAGAGGCTCTTAACTTCGTCACCCATGAACTACGTACGCCACTGGTCGCCATTCAGGGTTTCGCCGAATTGATGGAGCGATTTCCGCAGCGTGCACCAACGTCGTCTGCAGGAGTGATCTTCCGCGAGTCCAGGAGACTGGTAGCGATGATCGACACTTACCTCGACGTGCTCCGCCTCGATTCTGGCTATCATGTGCCGCACCAGGAACCCATCGATGTCAAGCAAATGCTCACAGACGTAATCCAGGTTGTGCGGCCATGGGCCGATGCAAGCAACATCACGATCGAATGTGAGTACTCGGAAGGTTGGCTGTCGATTCGTGGTGCCACGCCCCTTTTAGCCGGTGCCATGCTTAACTTGCTTAGTAACGCAATCAAGTACAGCCCGGAAGGAAGTGTGGTGCAAGTCCGGGTAGTACAAAAAGCCGCTGCGTTGGCATTCGAGGTCTGGAGTCATGGTCCATCGGTTCCAGAGGACCAGCTCGAGGAGCTATTCCAGCCATTTTACCGGGGACCGGGCGACCATACCTCGAAGCGTGGATGGGGCCTCGGCCTTGCCTTCGTGAAGAGGATTGCCGAGAAACATTCGGGAAGCGTCGAAGTGTACAACGACCCGATCCGGGGAACCTGCTTCGCTCTCGTTTTGCCCAGCGAGAAAGTTGCGCAAGGAGCTATGCCATGAACCCACAACACCTCCACTTTCGTCGGCGTTGGTTAATCTGCCTTCTGCTGGCTATCGGTTCGGTTGTCACGCCGGGGCAAGTCCCGGAGAGCATCCCGGCGCACGGCGCGGGAGTGGCTGAGTGGAAGGGCGCCGTTAATATCGTGTTGCCAGGACAATCGGCAAGTCAGCCGTCAAGGGGACAGCAACTCCCCGCGGGCACCGTCATTCAAACAACAAGTGGCCACATCTTGCTCAATCTGAGCGATGGCAGTCAGGTCTTGATCTATCCGCACACGCAGGTCGTGCTTAAACAGCCTTCGCTCCTCGACCCGAATTACCTTCATTTGTTGCTGGGTCGAATTCGAGCACAGATCTCCAAGCGTACCGGAGGATCGACGTCGTTTCAGCTGGGAACCCCGAGCGCAGTCATTACGGTCCGTGGAACCAAATTCCTCGTGGAAGTGAATCCGGCGCAAGTCACTGAAGTGGACGTTCTGGAAGGAGTCGTTGAAGTTACCGGAGTCCATCAACCCGCGAAATCGGTCGTTCTGGAGCCGGGGTTCTCCACGCGCGTTTCGATTGAGGGAGACCCGGAGAGCCCGCTGCCGACTGACGAGATCGGCCCAGACCTTGACCAGGGCGCTGAGAACATGATCGATTCCAAATCCGAGGAAGGCGATAGGTTCGAAGATCGGGACGATATGAGTGGAAGTCCTGCATCGAATTCAAACATTGATCAGACCACTGGTGAATCCACGAGGGAGGAGTCCGGACAAAATGGTCCGGACGGTCCGAACCGCTGAGCGCGTGTGCACAATTGGCGCAATGCCGACAATGCCGGTATGGACTACACCAGCCTATTGGGCAGGAGCAGTGGCCCTACCGCGATGTACTTGTCCGACCATCAATCCGAGAGGACTCCAATCCTCGGAGGGAAATCTTAGGGGGTGGCGTAGCCAAGTCGATCGTGGCGCTTTGGTGGGAACCTACGGTATTCGCCGTAGGAGAAATAGGCGGGTACGGCCGCAGAAACTGCACACATCCGGCTCCTGGTCGCACATAATTTACTGCAAACCAGCGTTTCGCATTGGCACACGGCGTGGAGAAACTGCACACATCCGGCTCCTGTTCACGCGTAATTCGGTGCAAAGTAGGCGTTTTGCATTGGCACACGGCGTGCTGTCTTATGCGCATCGTAGGTCTTGAGGCGAATGAAGCTGGAGATCACAAGACCGTTGCTGACAATGGCCAGGTTGGTCCCATTGCTCTGCTGTCTTGCCGTTGCTCAGCAGAGCGCCAGCTCGGGAGCACTGAGCCCCACCTCTATCGTTCATGGAATGGAAAAGGCTCAATCCGAAGTTCGGGCGCAAGCTCCTTATCAAGTAATTCGTGAGTACCGTTTGTTCGGTGCGAAAAGTTCCGGCGCTAATGCAGACGTGGTGGCGCAAGTGGACTTTAAGCCACCCTCTAGCAAAGCTTACAACATTCAGAAGTGGTCAGGCAGCTCCCGAGGTAAGCAAATCGTCCAGCGTGTCCTGGACCACGAAGTGGAAGCGAGCAAAGGTAATCCGGCTAGAACGGCGCTTACTACTGATAATTACGATTTCATCTTAGTTGGCGAAAGTGTTTTTGATGGTCGGCCTTGTTATGTATTAGGACTGAAGCCCAAGAGGAGAGAGAAAGATTTGATTTCGGGGGCAGCATGGGTGGATAAGCGTTCGTTTTTCATCCTCCACATTGAGGGAGAAACGGCAAAAGCCCCTTCATGGTGGCTGAAAAGCGTTCGAGTCAAACTTTCGTTTGGCGATCTCTCTGGAACTTGGCTGCAAACGAGTATGGAAGCAGTAGCTGATGTACGTCTTCTTGGTTCCCATACTTTGACCTCGCGTATTCTGGATTTTCGTGGTACCGATATATCTGCATCGACAATGCTCGCTCCAACTCGCAGTCAATTGCGATCCCAAGACCCCAGACATTGATAGGCGAAGCAGCAGAAACGTGAGACATTTTCACGCTTTTTCTACAGCCTCCCGTTCCTTACCGGGCCAACCAACCGCTTTCGGCGAGGATCTGTCCGTCACATCACGAAGCAGTCTTAAAGACACGAAAACAAAAATGGAAGCGGCACTACAGGCGCACATCGAGAGTGTCCTGCGAAAGCACCGCAGGAAGGAGGGTTGCCTCAGGAGAATCAGACCCGACGTGTTATTCGCCTGTGACCTCGAAGCCAAGATTGTTAGTAGATCCGTCGGGACATAGCAGTACAGTTAGTAAAGGTTCTAAACCGGAGCGCCCCGGCGCTCCTTGAGCAGGGTTGGCAGATCCATGGCTTCAACATCATTACTTTTTACGTAACGCGTAACGATAGCTATACTGAATCATGATTGTCAGCTACCGGGGAAGCGGACCAGGGCCTTCGCCGCCGGTAGGCGGGTAAAGGCCTTCTCTGGAATCGAACCTGCCGCCCGTCTGAAAGCTGGACCGTCTCGAGGCGGCCGTTGTCCTTAAGGACCTTGCAGTATTACCCGGCAACCGTTTTGAAGCGCTGAGAGGGGACCGAAAGGGCCAAGCATCCGCATCTCTGACCAGGGCGGATTTGCTTTGAATGGCCCGAAGAAACGCCCGGCCCATCGAACGTGGAAATTGTTGATTACCATTTAGGAGAGATATCATGGTCCTTACCGCTATTCAACCTGGCGAACATCTGGCCGAAGAACTGAAGGACCTGGGCATGAGCGCCGCGAAGCTTGCGCGTCAGCTCGATGTTCCGACCAACCGCGTCACCGAGATCCTGAATGGAAGGCGCGCCATCACCGGCGACACAGCCCGCGCCTCGCCCACTTCTTCGGCACGACCGCCGAATTCTGGCTCAACTTGCAAAGTCTCTTTGAGTTACGTGTCGCGCCAAAGAAGGCTGGGAAATCCATTAAGCGGTTGCCGACCCTGAAACGTCTCAAACAAGCACATGCGTAGAATCGACGTTTTGATGACAGGCTGCCAGGAGGGGAATTTGACCGATCCAGACACCGGCATGGTACTTACCAATTTTTGGGTGGCATTACTATCGAGATCGGGGCTCTCCGCCAGGGGAATTTGTGCGATGCACCCAGTGCAGAGGTCCTGAGTTCGAGCCTCATCGTTGAAGCTGTATTCTTTCAGCAGCTTATGGACTCACACCTCAACGGATCTGGGTGCAATTGGATTCAATGTTTGCCCGGATGAGAAGATGAGAATGTAGTGAGTGCCTTCATTATTATGATTATCAGGTGCTCGCACATTATAAGGTGGTCGGCGCAGGTCCAATACAGGTCCAATAGCACTGCCTTCCGAATTACCCTGGGTGTTTGGAGTTGGCGGCCGTGTCAAAGGCCAGTTGAGCGGCTACTCAATAGCTAACGCGACTGTTCAGGATCCGCCGGAGAGAATCAACGCTCCTGTGGCTAAAAGTTCACTCTTGCCTGGTCAGGGCCTCTCGCGTGCGATGCGCGGCGCTATCGCGTGAGGTGTGGGGCCCGAGTCACTATAGTCATGCGTCTTGCCGCATTTAGGGCAGGTGACACTGGCGCGATCTCGAGTCGTTTCTTTGGGGCCATGTTTCGCCATTTGTTCGGCGTTATGTTCAGCCATTTCTTTAAGGAAGCCTGCGAAAACATGGCCGCAACTCTTACATGACAGATTAGAGCGTGTTCCTTCACCATCAGAAGAAAAGTTCCGTTCCTTCTCAGGCTTTGATGATTTGGCCGTCATTGCGCTGCTTCCTCTCGTTGTTCTAGGCTATCCCCGGCGTCTCGAGAGCGCTGGCGGATGTGGCCTCCGCACTCGCGACTCTACGGCTACGACATTGGAGGCTCCCAGCATGCTACAAAAATATAAGGAAATCTTCTACGGAGGCCTTTTCGGCTTCGGTGCGGGCGTTCTCGATACGTTCATGGACGCTCGGATGGAGAGTCTCAGCTTCTGGGACGAAATGGTCCACCATCGTCCCATGTTGTTCTATCGCGCGCTATTCATGTTATTCGGCCTGGCTCTGGGCTGGCTGCTCTGGCAGAAAAACAAGCGTGAGCGCGAGTTTCGTGATTTATCCGAGGTTCTGAGACAATTTCGTCAAGAGTACGGGGGCCCTGCCATTCTGATGCATGCAAAGTTGCAAGTGCTGTTAACCCGAGGAGACCTGCACCTCTCCGATGAAGCCGAAGAACTTGTACAGTTTGTATACCAACGGTCCCAGGACCTCCAGTCACTAGTTAAGAACAAACTGCCGTCGTGGTAAATCAACGAAGGCTCTGCTGTTCGTGGAACATTTGCCGATCTAAGGAGACCTGCTGTGACAAGAAAGAGTTGCGTTCCAGTCGCACCTTTGGATCGAGTTTGGAATTGGTCTTGAAACTGCCGGACTGTCTGCAATCGGTCGGAGCGCTAATCGAGACAAAATCCGGTTCTTAAACGGCCTTGATCAGCAGACAGGTGATGTCATCATGCTGCGGCGTGTTTCCGACGAAGAGATCGAGATCAACCATGACGCGGCTTAGCACTTTGACCGGCGATGTTTCCGTACCCGCGTTCAGAATTGAGATCACCCGGCCTTCACCGCCGTCGTTGACGGCTTCCACAACACCGTTAGTAAATACGACGAGCCAGGCGTCCGATTTCCAAAGTAACGGTTCCGGTCTGGTAGATCGTCGGCCTTAATTCCAAAGCGGTCTGGGGAAATAGCGCATCCAGTTAGCTCAGTTTCGCCTTGCGAGTACATTTTCTACCAACTGAATCAGACCTGTCCTGCCCTCTCCCCACATCGTCTGTGACTTCTCGAAATACGCAGCTGCCCCCGCCTCCAGAAGCTTCGTCTCATTTTTTTGCGAAAGACCGCTGAGTATGATCACCGGAATGTGTACGGTCAGAGGGTCCTTCTTAAGCGCCTGAAGCACGTCGGGGCCAGTCATTTTGGGCAGCATCATGTCTAGTAGGATGAGGTCGGGCCGGCTCTCGCGTGCCACCCGTAATGCCTCTTGTCCGTCAGTCGCACTCATTACCTTGTATCCAGCTTTGACGAGTGCTCGTTCAGTAGCGAGCCGTACGAATCTGCTGTCTTCAGCGACAAGTATGGTCATGTCTCGCTCCCACTTGGGTCCAGAGTCCAGCCATTCGCTTGTACCATGCCCAAGAACGGCGGCAGATCGATTTGGTTGGTTTTGTCTGGCCAGGCACTATTCATGTTACGCCCGTGGGCCTGCCAGGACACTCGGCATCCGCCTTTGTGAATGGCATCAACATCGATAAGACCCGGCCGACAATCTCCCGAAGTGCCAGCCCGTGGCAGCGGGAAGCTCTCCTGCGCCGCTGAAGGATCAAATCAGTCTGTTAGCGGAGCCTGCCGATTAAATGAGAAAAGAATTTCCATGACGGAGCTGGCCGAGGAAGCGATTGGGTCAATAGCTCGATGCAATTGGGCAGTTGTGAACAGACAGAGTCAAGGTGTTCCGCTATGGGCAAATCCTTGGATCAAGCGAACTTTACTCCTCATTTGTGCGCTATTGAGCATCGTTTCGGTCGGCAACAGTCGCATCATGCCAACCTACCGTTGCGTGCTGTCTGCGGTCCCGCCTCCGGGGATAGCCGCGGGAACCTTGCCAAGCCAGCACGGCCGGTTTCGCGCACATCCCCAATCGCGACCGTCTTAACTCGGGAGTAGGTCGTTGAAAATCGGGCGCGGAGATGTGACACACCTTTAGACCCAAGATTGGCAATTGGCGGGCTACACGGCAAGCGCCCGGCGAAAATGCGCTCCGAGTTTACACTAAGTCGGACAAAATATGCCCATCACAGTGCGTGGTGCAGCTTTGTCGCTACCAGAACTGCCAATAACGTGGCGGTGCTACGAACATTTCCCGCGATTGTTATGAGCGTTTCTGACACGGGCGGATGTTGCTCCGCCAGTCCCTCAAGACGAGTGCTGACGTCGTGAAGCTGGTCCACTTCGTCCAGGATAGCTTCAAAAGCCATGGTTGTGCCCCTTTCACTGGGGCTAAGAAAAGAAACATTCAGATGGACTGCTTAGCTCAGAGGACCTGAAAGAGGAGAAGGTGGTAACCACCCAGTTAAGAGTATATCACGCCCCTTCGTGGTTAGTCGTGGAGAACGACATTTAGAAGTGAACTATGAACTTGCATCCGCTCCCGCCAAGTCAACGAAGCCCAACGTTCTGAACTTATTCATGAAAAACCTGACTCGCGACCGGGTTGTACCTATCGTCTCTGCGAGGGTCTCCTGACTGATCTTGGGGATTACAGTCTCGGGTACGCCTTCCTTGCCGAAGTGTGCAAGCGAGAGCACAAGCCGAGCTAGTCTCTTTTCGCCGGAATAGAAGTGTTGGTCAACTAAATCCTCTTCGTATCGGATGTTCCGTGCTAACAGATACGCTACGAACTTCGATCCGCCCCGATAGTGGCAAGGAATTTCCTTGGGTCGAAGTCGCGCTCTTTCTTGGCCGCCACGGTTGGTACTATCAATGCTGGCCGAGGGAATTTTCGCTTGCGCTTCTTGTCTGGTTTCATTCACTTGCCTCCGGCAATCCACCCGCCCGGCGCTTACGCCGCCACCCCGCTCATTAGTGTGCCGCCCTGAACACGCGCCCGGTGCTCTTCCTGCTTGTCGTCGAACGAAAATGTAAACTGTAGGTGCCACCCTCGACCACAAGGCCAAACATAGGTGTTAGCCCTCCTGCTGGATTATGTTTTTAAGGTATCGTGCTTTCGTCCGACTGTACTTGCTTTATCGTGAGGTCCAACATCACGGTGTAGGTTTTCCCTTCACGGATTAACTCGCCCCGCACGTGCTTCGTCAATATTCTGTCCATCAATCATTGTGAGTAGCTGAATGTGCGCGCTCAAGGCACAACAGCCAAACGTTCTAGCCCGATCCGCAGGTTTCATTCTGCGGCTCCCGACGCCCAGAGCCTTTCCACCAAACGCCCGGTGTCCCGATTTTATGCGTGCGGATGTGTACGTACAACTCCGGCCAGGCCGAATATTCCCGCCGGACGAAGAAGCGGAGTTGATCAGTTCGAATCCATCACTTCCCACGATGGTAGTGTCCTGAGCGGGGGATTCGGCACTCCCCGCTAGTGACAGCGTTTCCTGCTCTCTAAGGTTGCACAGCTATCGCCCAAAACCCGGAGAGGTAGAAGGGCTACAATGAAGATGTGAGATATTACGTGTAAGAGGCCCCCGATTTTGGCAGGATTGGTCCTTGTCTCGGCCAGGCAGCCCGCCGCGGTCGTCGCTGTGGAAATGTGGGAACCCGCGTTTGATGCGGGTTTCCAAGCGCCGAGGAAAAGGTCGGAAAGTCCTGTTTGGGACGCTCCACGGTTGACCCGGCGCGTCATTTGCACAGCGAACCTCCGGATTCTGCCCATTTTGGTGAGAAGCGGCCATTGGGCACTGCCCAAGAGCAAAAACGTCACTTTCGAAAAAACGCGTAGATTGCAGTCTTTATACAGATTGTTGTTACACAACCAAACCGATGAATGGTGGCACCACATTCAAATGCACTTACTGCGAGCATAGCGTCACCACCCTCGATTTCAACAGCGCGAATGGCAACCGCCGCACGCAGGCGGCAGCAGTGATAAATCAGCATGCTGCCTTATTGCATTTGCGAACGACGTCGGTGCTAACCAACCTGGGCGGTCGTGGTGCACTTTGAAATCCCCGCAATTCATGCATAGTGCTGTAGAAGCCTGACGAAGTTGTCATCCCTCATCTTCCCGAGGACGTAAGGAGACTGATCGTCCGTCCGTTATCCGCGGCCTGTTGTTGAACCTCCTTTCCGCTCAGTCAACAATGGTACAGAAACTGTCTTGGATGGGAAATAATACGGCGGTTTAATAGGGAGCCATTTGGGTGGTTTTACACTTCGACACTGGCTGCTTTGGCTCCTGCGCAACGAATCGACGCGCTGCGAGCGCGAGGCCCGGGCTATCTCGTCGTTGTTTCTATGTTCGATTTGCCAATGTGCTACGGCAAGGATTGGCCACTCGGGATGGTCAAAAGACAGTAAGCTCTTCCGAGAGCCCTGTCGACCCCCGACGCCTTGGTTTATTCTTAAAGAGATCGAAGGAGCGCAACCCATGCCCATATCCCATGGTCTTGACCGAGACCGGCTTTTGTCAATTCTGCAGACGGCGGAGCATCGTCTGGAGTACCTAACGCCGAACGACTGGGCCCTCCTCATCGACCGAGCCAAGAAAGTAATCTTCAAGAAAGGAGAGACCCTGATTAAAAAGGGAAGGCAGACAAAGGTGGTGTATCTGCTAGCAAGGGGCATGGCTAAGATTGAAGCGGAATTCGGTGTCAGAATCGCCCAGGTCGGTCCAGGGCAGATCTGCGGCGAAATGGCATTTCTAGAGAATGGAGTCGCCAGCGCCACCGCAATAGCGGAACAGGAGATCGAAGCCTGCGCGATTGATTGGTCGACCCTAAGCGACCTGTTTGAACTTTATCCGCATGTAGCGTCCCGCTTTTATCGATCTTTGGCTGTAAGTTTGTCCCGCCGACTGCGAAGGCAGATCATGTCGGAAGCAAACAATAAACAGGGTCTCTCCACACGCGTAAACCGGTCCGGATAGCCCGCCAAAGGCTTTTGCAAACTTCGTGCAGCGGGCAGGTTTCCAACACGGGCAGGATCCCGCTTTCGAAAGTGCCCCCAAGAGCCGCAACTTCGATAGTTCTCCTGACTGTTCTGCAGGCCCGGACTATTACTCTTACCGGGGTCTGCGCGCACATGCGTGAGCGCCACTCCCGAGCGGAGACTCAGCGCCCGGTTCGGTGGCGGCGGCTCAGAAGCGTCTATGTGGCTCAAATGCAAGGCCTGCCAGACCGAAGCGTGCCACAATCACTGTTTGTGGAACGCGCGCGGGAACGCCGAACACTACCCTTGGGCATTGCTCACGGGAGCCAATTGCACTCATCTGCCACTCAAGGATCGCGCAGAAAGTCACGCCGCTTTTCCCTCGCCGTCGCCCCCTGCTCTTCGAGCTTGTCGATTTCTCCTTCCGCAACTTCTCTTTGGCGGGCGCGCCTTTCATGCTGATTTTTGCTGTGGAGCAAGGACAGGCGGGGTATATCGCTTCCAGAATGGCGGTGACAAGGTGCCTATCCCCCCGGGATTAGCCTCCACACGGAGACGCCACTGACAAGCAGATGTGGGCATAGGAGGAAAGCTTATGAGGCCGTTCGTCGGTGACCTCGTAGCGGACCACGAAGGCCAAGACATCGCCGAATACGCTGTGCTGCTGGCCACTATCCTGCTTCTGGTAGTCGGCACCGCGCGGCTTGTCGGTCCAAAGGCGAATGGGGTGTTTTCCACTGTCGCTAACGTTCTGCAGTCTGCCCCGTCACATTCAGACTGAGCTTTCGCTTTCCGCAACCGGGAGGGGCCTCATCCTGCGGTAGGTGCCCATAGTGCGCCGTGCCATTACCTGGGACCTGCCTGAAATCTGCCGTGGAATTTTCCCGAGACAGAGCTGACCACGGTAATCCTACGGCTCAGGGCATACCTGCTCGTCAGAAAGCCGCTACAGCAGCTGGCGGTCTCCTTTGTGTTCCACCTTATCCGAGCACCTTGGTTTGCCCGCGACCCATTGACTTCGCCGCAGTTGGAAGGTTGGTCGGATCTGCAGTAAGAATTACTTCGTCACAGCACACCTGGGGGTAATCTCCCGGCTGTCCAGCCGAGCAAAGCTCGGCAGCGCCATACACGTACCGTGAGCCGACGGCAATCGTGTCGTATTTGTTCTTCGGCAAGATGCCACGCCTGACCAACTCGCCGGCATCCTCATAAGGACGTCCAGCAATCACTTTGTCTGCCTCTGCTGCGGTCATACCCGGCAGAGCCATCAACTGCTCTTTGGTGGCGGTGTTTAGGTTAAGCGGCTTGTCACGGCTCCAGCCTTCGCGCACTCCTTCCGCCACCGCTTTAGCGTTGCTTCTTAGCTCAGCCGTGGCCCGAGCAGCTTTCTCTTAGACTTCGACTTTCTCGGGATTCTGGTTCGGAGTGCATCCCGCGAGTCCAGCTAGCAAGGCACTCGCAAGAATAGACGCCCATCGGAAAGAGCGCGTGGTCACGTCAATCTTCGCCCCGGAGGTTCGATGCAGATCAGCTAAAGGCGGTTGGCCCGATGTGCAGTTGACCTCTGCTGGCTCAATGGAGTCGTAGCCGAACTGTCGATCGTCGAAGACCCATTGTGAAAGTGGGCAACCACAGCCGAGTTTATAGACTAGATCCTGAGCATCATCTCGCGATTTGGGGATGGAGACCTGCTGCACCTGCGGGGACGCGTACACCACCGGCCCTTGCAGTTCGCGCAAAGCCAGTCGCGCATTTGTCTTAGCCACCATAAGCGGTTGCGAATGCGCTTTCCGTTCAAGGCGAACAGGCGTTGGCTCCGCGAGCTCACTCGCGTCTATGTGCTCTGCTTCGCCAAGATGCTGTGGCTCCGTTGGTGATGTGAATTGCTTCCGACGGAGTAAATCCAGCTTCCACTAAACCTTGGGCCTGGATAAGGGAGACAGCGTCACTTTCAGTGTGGGCTTTCGTACAAACGCCGGGGGAAGGGCGAGCGGAGGGATCGCTGTGGTTTCGTCTCGCTCTGAGATTTGTAATTAGAACCTGGCCCTGTACGTCGCTGGAGAGTGCGCTTGAGGCTGTCCTAATTGACAACCACACGTTTGCGACTGACGTTGCCCTGCGCATTGCGCCTGAGTTCAGATTTTTGCAGCGTCGCAACATGAAAACGGTTCGTGACATCTTTAGGCACGAAATAATCGGAATGACGCAGCTGCGATTTCGCTGCCTTCGGCAGTTCGGTTTGTTGGGGTCGCGTCCCTGATACCGTCCGGCGTAACTCTTTGGAACCGGAATCAAGCCTTGCTGATTGGGTTGTATTGCCGGTGATTACCTCTGGCGTCGAAGGACGTAATGTGGCAAAAATTAACATCGAGGCAGCAATTGCCACTGTCTGCCAAAATAGTTTGTAACGCGGTTCATTTACTAGGCGACTTCTTTTGCCAAAACGCGAAGCCCTTCTGAACAAGGTCGCCGAACTTTGCGCCGGACTAATTCGTGATTTTTCTCCGGAAGGCATCGACGGAGGAGAAAGACTTGGGTTAGCGGTTTTTGCGGAGGGCCTGCCCAGGGCGACTGGCAATGGATGCGAAGTTTCGGCTGATTTCTGTGAGTTTGATGGAACAGAAGAAGGCTGTTCCCGGCTTGTCGCTGATTCCTTGGCTGCGGCAGAACTGAGTCTATTCCACATCGCAGCTTGCGATCCGAGATGCGCATCCATTTTTGGGGGCGGAGGTACGCCCTCCAATCCCCTGTCGACATACCCAGCTGTCGGTACCCCATTCGCGGGTTGAAGGCTGGCAAGAGCCTCAGATGTCATTACTAGGATGCACTCGTCGGCAGTGATCTCGCCCGGCGCGAACGACTTGATGTGGAGACCGGCGGATTGTAAACCCTGGGCTAGCTTTTCGGAAGGATCTGTGACGCGTGCCATGTAGATTAACGATGGCATAAGAGCATTGTTCGTGCCGATTACGAGGATAACGAAAGCTGACAATGGCACAATCAGGTCAAAGCAGTATTTTCGCTGAGCCAATCCCTCACAGAGGGGGAGCGACGAGCGCAAGACTTGCACCAAATCTCGGCCTCTTCCATCCCGATGCCACATCGACCTTCAAACAGATTCAATTCGGCGAGGCAAACGTTTCGGCTCACATTTCCCGAAAACGACATGAAGAAAATCGACGGAGTGGACTGCATCAAGATGGGCCCGGACATCGAGTACTTCCAAGACCTGGGCGCCCACATTCTATACCCCAATTCCTCACCCACGGCCTGACCGATCCGAAAAAGGTCTACGTCCTCCGCCGGATACCGGCGCCCGCATTCCCGAATTCGTTACACGATCGCCGTCCGAATAGGCCTACGCGCGAAGAGTCGCCTAAGACTCTGAAAACACTGAGTCTTGGTCTGTTTTGCCCCGGAGGCGCGGCAATTGCCACAAATTCAGGGTCGAAGTTCAGGAACAAAACAGCCCCGCGAAGCATCACACTTAGTAAGCAGCATACGCCTGTACGTGCCTGCGGCGTTGCCTGCTCCCGGTCAGGCTGCTGTACCCGTCCGACCAGGGAGGAGGAGCGGGCCATGGAAGGCGCAAGGGCCCCGGAGTTTCGTCCCTATTGGATCCGTTACATTGTCGCGTTCTGGGCGGGAGAAAAACTCAAATGGGCGAGAGACAACATCGTTGTCGCCTGCCTGTCCTCCCTGGCGCCCGGCCTGATTGTCGCGGGTATCAGGGCCGCTCTGAGTGATCACAAGTGGCGTGCAGCGACCTATGCGACTCTCCTCACCTACGCCGCATTGTTTGCTTTGTTCCTGATGTGGAGGCTGGTTTCTACCCCGTTTGAACTTGATGGGGAGCGGCAGCGATTTATCAACGGCTTGACGAAGAGCCTTGCTTACACCAAGTTCAAGCTGGCCGAACTGCAAGCTTCTCGTCCCACCATCGACATAGCGATCTTGGAAATTCACGTTCAAGCCACACACACACTGCCCGCTTGCCATACTCCCGATTTTCCGATCGATGGCGACATCTTTCTAAGTGTGAAACTGACCCTCGCCGGAACGCAGCCGATTGAAATGGTGGGATATGAATTGAGCAGTGTCTTGCATGGCAATTCCCTAAGCGCGGATTTCGTTGATGACATTCAGGACTGGGGACTGGTCACCGAAAAAAAGCCGATTGGAATCGGAACGACGTTTCGCTACACCGTGAGCAAGCTGACCAAGCTCGCACAGAGAGTAGAACGGGCAGGGGTGCCAGTCGAAGGGTGGCTTCATTTCCATGTCAACGGAATACGTGAGAGGGAGATTGGGGCAACTATGTACCGACTAAATGTTTTGACTCCGACCGGCGCCATCAGCGCGGATATAAAAGGCGAGAAAAGCGTAGCCGCTGTGGAAGTTGGGGAGTTTCAGAAATTTCCTTATGCTTCCCGTGCCAAGAGTTCTACCTATTATTAAAAAGCCACGCTCTGACTATCTCAAGAAAGTATATGTGCTCCGCTGAATCGCGGGTTGCCATGCCGGGGCGTCCCGGAGTTCGCTCCCCTATATACAACCGCCGTCTCGCTCTTCACTTGTGTGGCCGTGCCCGGCCGCCTTTCTGGACGCCTTATGCATCGCGGTCCATCATCGGCACAAGGACGCTCCATGACGTGTCACCAGCCGACTCTCCCGATCACACCTCGATTGGGTGACGCGAGTCTCCCTCAACAATCGTGCACCTTCGCATCGTCATCAGCGTCCCTTCCGAGATCACACAGGTGGAAAACGCGCGGTGATGGAATCGGCCTGCCGGGCCCAGGCCGCAGAAGTGCGCTTGGTGGACCTTTGAGGTCAGTTATCAGGCTGTTCTTCAAGGGCTTGACAACTCGGATATTGCGGGGCATGCGGCCAACACTTCCTTGGCTTCCTGGCCGACGGCCTGCACTTGGCCGGTATTGTCGTCGAGAGCAACGGCCTCGTTGACCACGATGCCTACTGGCCACCATCTCGCTCCTTGGCATCCTCTATTCGCGTTAGCTGCGCATCGCCGGCAATCACATGGATGAAGCAATCGTGAATTATAAAGCGAAAGTACAACCTACTGATCGGGGCGCACGGCGGAGCAGATCAAGATCGAGATAGGCTCGGCATATGCGCTGGACAAGTTCCTAACCATGGAGATCAAAGGCCGGAGCCTCATCGAGGGTAGGCCAAAGACGATCGCCCTGGACGACAGCGAGATCCGCGAGGTGTTGAGCGAATGCGTCTCGACCATTGTTAGCGCTTACGAATGAGCTTTCGATCGAGTAGATCTCGTCAGCGTAGTCTCTACACTATTCTTACGTCGCCTCCCCCAGCACACCCGATGCTCATGTACAGACCGCGTTCGCCGCTCCGGCCCCTCAAGATTCCACACCTTCGGCACTCTCGCCGGATCCAATACGTCAGATCCTTGCCACTTTTTTACTGCACCAATGTTAGGCAATTGACGCGGTACGTCTTCAGGCGTCGGTTGCGCCAATGGGGGGCATGCCATGCAAAAGGACGCTATGAAGAAACCGCCAGCGATCGTGACGAGCGAGCCACAAGAGTTCGAACACCAGATTCGCCTCCGCGCCTACCAACTCTACGAGGAGCGCGGCAAGGCAGAGGTCCACGACCTAGACGACTGGCTCCGCGCAGAGGCGGAGATCACCAGCAAGAAAATTCGAACCGCTGCCGCGTGATCACACACCCACGCAGTTGAGAAATACCCTCGACCCGATCCGGTTTTTTTGCCTACTGCCTTCGCGATCCCGAATTCTCCGTTTGGCGTAGGTCTCAGTGCGGTTCTCCCATCATGAAGTCCATGCCCCAGCGAATGGCACACGTTTCTACTCTTCGGAAAACGCATTGCGAAGGTCGCCGCCGTTCGGTCGAACGGCCGCCCACATTTTGCGGCTGTCTGGTTTGTCTTGGACAGTGACAAACTCACGTTCCTGACCGCAAAAGACACCGTGAAAGGAAAGAAACCCTTTGTGATTCCCGCGTGATGCTCAGCATAGACGAGCGCCCTCCCTTCGTATGCGTCTTGATTTAGGGTGCGGCGGTCGCCAGCGAACTCCTGGCCCGCGGAAGCTCTTGCGCCTTGGTCCACGTGCATCGCGAGGCGCTAGGGGTGAGCCGCGCAAGCCGAGGCCTACGGAAAGCGGAACGCCGTCGCAGGAGAACTCCAGGTCCTGCGTTGCTCTCACCAAAGTTATCGCCCGCGAAGGCATTGCCGACTAGTGGGAGAAGCGACAGCGCGGTTTACTCAGAGAGATGTCACTCCCGCACCTGGAAAATTCCCCCCTCACTTGCGGTAACCTTTCTTTCCAAACAGAGTCGGGAAGTGTTTATGGCAACTCATCGCCAACTGGCTCTACGTACGGTTAGGGCTGTGGTGCTCACCTTTACCGGTAACGGTACAGGCATCGGGTAATTCTGGTACGGCGCGAGCAACCTCGACGTTGCCCTAGCCCTCAAGCCCTCACTCAAACCCAGTTCCTAAGAGTTTCTGGCTCTACAAGTTCATAAAAGTGCTCTTCTGTGCCGGACTGCAAGGATTGAAAGTTCAGGTTAGAATGACTGCGCCGACCTTTAATCCCGAAATCATGCCCCTCGGGCCGACGGAAGGGTGAGGCTCTGTTGCCAAACCGACGCGGTAATCCTAACTGGAACAAACCCCTACCTTGGGCGGTCACACCACCTGGTGCTAGTGCATTCGAACATATGGTAGCCATGCTCCACCTTTCGCCCGGAGAGTACGAGAACTCAACAGTGCTAAAGGCCTGGGTTCTGAAGAACAAAGATCACAGGTACTGCCCTCAGAGCTGCTGCAGACCTGGGGACTCAGAGTGGACAGTGGGGCATAAGCGAGGCCGGGACCACCCGGTACGATAATGATGACTCTGCTGGTGAGTTCAACGCGCTTGTAGCCCTGACTGACCCAGCTTGTGATTCAATGTGCCGAAATGCAAAGCCATTTGACCCCGCAAGACCCATGATCCGACGGGACTTCCTATGGCAGGGAGAGGGACGAATGGGACAGTCGCTGGTCTGGATCACGGATCGAGGGATCCGCAGACGGGCCTGCTCGCAATGCGAGTGGAGATACACTATACCTACCCTCTTAACTGACCCAAAGGCCAATGAGGTTTATGACTGCTTGGCTTCCCAAAGCGATTCACAGCGGAATTGCGAACACCGGTCTTAACTCCTGGTTGTGGCCATGAAAACGGCCCGTCAGCAGAAATCTCTAACTTTTATTATAGGAGGGCAACACTATGAGTGCCGGAATTCTCACCCCGCGCGGAGTCAAACCACCGGGAGATTACATTGAAGAAGTTATGACTCAGGTGAAGACGAAGAATCCTGCCGAACCTGAGTTTCACCAGGCAGTGCGGGAAGTACTCGACTCGTTGCGTCTGGTGCTGCAGAAACATGCGGAATACCGGTCCGCGAAGATTCTTGAGCGAATTGTAGAACCCGAACGCGTAATCATGTTCCGCGTGCCCTGGTTCGACGATCAGGGAAACGTGCAAGTCAATCGCGGATTCCGCATTGAGATGAACAGCGCAATCGGCCCCTACAAGGGCGGTTTGCGCTTTCACGCATCGGTGAATCTTGGAATCCTCAAATTTTTGGCATTTGAGCAGGTCTTCAAGAACTCGCTGACCACGCTGCCGATGGGCGGCGGCAAAGGCGGTTCGGATTTCGATCCAAAGGGTAAGAGCGACAATGAAGTGATGCGCTTCTGCCAGAGCTTCATGGCCGAGCTGTGGCGGCACATCGGAGCCGATACCGATGTGCCTGCGGGGGATATCGGAGTTGGGGGACGAGAGATCGGTTTTCTGTTTGGACAGTACAAGCGCCTGGCCAATAAGTTCACCGGTGTGCTCACAGGCAAGGGCCTGAATTGGGGTGGTTCGCTGATTCGTCCGGAAGCAACCGGATATGGCTGCGTCTATTTCGCCGCCGAGATGCTGAAGACGCGGAAGGACTCGCTGGAGGGCAAGCTCTGCCTGGTCTCGGGGAGCGGAAACGTTTCCCAGTATACGGTCGAGAAGCTGCTCGATTTGGGAGCGAAGCCAATTACGCTGTCCGACTCGAATGGCGTAATCTTCGATCCGGACGGCATCGACCGCGAAAAGCTGGCCTGGGTCATGGAGCTCAAGAACGTGCGTCGGGGCCGCATCCGTGAGTATGCGGACCAATTCAAAAAGGCCGTCTTCATGCCCACGGATATCACTCTGGATCACAATCCGCTGTGGAACATCAAAGCCGATTGTGCGTTCCCGAGCGCCACGCAAAACGAGGTCAACGCCAAAGACGCAGCGAGCCTGATTCAGAACGGCGTTAAGCTCGTAGCCGAAGGCGCGAACATGCCCAGCAGACTTGAGGCGACCAAGATGTTCCTGGATGCCGGCACCCTGTACGGACCAGCCAAAGCCGCGAATGCCGGTGGTGTCGCAACTTCTGGACTTGAGATGGCCCAGAACAGCGCACGACTGACGTGGGATCGCGAAGAAGTAGATGATCGGCTGCACAAGATCATGATTGCGATCCACAAGAACTGCTACGAGACAGCGGAGGGCTATGGGACTCCCGGAAATCTCGTGAACGGTGCGAACATCGCAGGCTTCCTCAAGGTTGCTAACGCGATGCTGGACCAGGGACTCGTCTGAGCCTGGCGTCAGGATGGCGATATGATGCGGGGTTGACGAAAGCTCCACCCCGCGTTTCTTTGATTCAAACTGCGATCATCGAGATTCCACTCATGAATAGGGAGACATTGTTCGAAGGCTTCGAGAATCTGATGCCCTTCCGGGTACAAGACATTCTCCTGGTATCCAGCCTTTACGACTCTTTCATCCTGCGCGAGGACGGTCGGCTTAATGAGCTTCTGATCGGCGAGTCACTCGAACTCAATCTGCAGCAGATTCCCGGCATAACCCAGGTCTCCACCGGTAAAGAAGCGCTAGCACGCTACCAACCGCGGTTCAACCTGATCGTCACGAATCTTGAAGTGGGAGACATGGATGCCGCACAACTAGCACATGAGGTTAAGGAGTCTGGACTGGACATTCCGGTGGTGGTCCTCGCCTACGATTACCGCAAGATCAAAGATTTCATCGCTCGCAATCCCGTTACCGACATCGACCGAATCTTCCTTTGGCAAGGGAATGTCCGAATTCTGATCGCGATCATTAAGTACATCGAGGACAAGCGCAATGTGCTCCACGATACAGAAGCCATGGGCGTTCCGGTCGTGCTTGTGGTGGAGGACAACATCCGCTATTACTCCTCATTTCTTCCGATGATTTATACCGAGCTGATTACTCAATCACGTCGCGTCATTCGAGAGGGAATGAACGTGGCCCATAAGCTGGTACGAATGCGGGCGAGGCCGAGGATTCTGCTTTGCTCCAATTACGAAGATGCCGCGCAGCATGTAACGAGATATAGAGAGTACCTGTTCGGAGTGGTCTCGGACGTGGAATTCCCGCGCCAGGGTGAGGTCAGCCCAGAGGCCGGCTTCGAACTGGCGCGCATGGTCCGCAGCATGGTGCCGGATGTTCCCATCGTACTGCAGTCCAGCCGCGCTGAATTCATGGCACGCGCACTGTCCGAAGGCTCCTCGTTCCTGCGGAAACATTCACCGACGTTTCTGGGGGACCTACGCCAGGTCTTGATCGAACAATTTGCCTTTGGTGACTTCGTCTTCCGTTTACCCGATCGCACGGAGGTGGCGCGGGCGAGCGACCTGAATGCTTTCGAAGAGCTACTCCACGAAGTGCCGGCGGAGAGCATCGCTTACCACGGCCAGAGGAACCACCTCTCCCACTGGTTGATGGCGAGGACGGAGTTCGCATTGGCGCAGAAGCTGCGGCCTCGTAAGGTGTCCGATTTCGCGAGCTACGAGGACCTGCGGCGCGACTTGATTGACTCGATCGCACAATATCGACACGAGCAAAGCCAGGTGTTGATCGGCGATTTTAACCCGGCGACCTTTAAGGCGGCGGAAGGTTCTTTCCTGCGGATTGGCGGGGGTTCTCTGGGCGGAAAAGCGCGTGGGCTGGCCTTTCTGCGGAACTTGCTGCACAAAAACCGGATGGGACAGTGCTTCGATGGAGTCCGGATTGCAGTGCCGCCCAGTGTCGTGGTCGCCACCGACCTTTTCGACCAGTTCGTCAGCGAGAACGACCTTCTCGAGTTTGCCATTCACAGCTGCGATCATGCCGACATCGAGCGGCGGTTCCAGGAAGCACCGCTACCGGCCTCACTCCGTGAAAACCTGCTGGCATTTCTGGCAGAAGTCCGGTACCCGTTGGCGGTGCGTTCTTCCAGCTTGCTGGAGGATTCGCAGTATTTGCCTTTCACAGCCGTGTACGAGACCTTCATGTTGACCAACCAACACGCCGACCTGTTGCTCCGTCTGCAGCAGCTCATAAAAGCGATAAAACGCGTTTATGCGTCGACCTTCAGCTGGCATGCGAAGGCCTACGTAAGAGCTACGCCCTACCGCCTGGAAGAGGAGAAGATGGCAGTCATCCTTCAGCAGGTGGTGGGCACGACGCATGGCACACGGTTTTATCCTGACTTTTCAGGGGTGGTGCGGTCACGAAACTTCTATCCCGTCCCGCCTTTGGGCTTCGAGGACGGTATTGCAGCAGTGGCTTTGGGCCTGGGGCGTGAGGTCGTGGGTGGCGGAAAATGTCTGCGGTTTTGTCCTCGGTATCCAAGACATCTTATGCAGTTTTCATCGGTGGAGGACATGCTCGCGAACTCTCAGTCTGAATTCTGGGCACTGAATCTTGATCACGTGGAGCGCGAACACGATTCGTCCAGCGAGCTGCGAGAGGTGCAATTTGGACTGGATGCGGCGGAGGCGGATGGAACGCTCAACTTGCTGGGTTCTACGTATTCTGTGGACGACCACGCGGTCTACGACGGACTCAGCCGGCCCGGTGTCCGCATCGTGAGCTTTGCCCCGATTCTCAAGCATGCTGTCTTCCCGCTGGCCGCAATGCTTGATCAGCTCATGAGCATCGGGGAAGGCGCGCTTGGGCGCCCGGTGGAAATCGAGTTCGCGGTCCAGTTGCCTCGCCGCCCGGAAGAAGCCGCCAATTTTGGATTTCTCCAGATACGTCCGCTGGTGCTGTCGCGTGAAGGCGAAGAACTGCGGATCGAGAATGTGGATCCGGCCAGGCTCATCTGTCATAGTTCAAAGGTGTTGGGGAACGGCCGTATCGAGGACTTGTGCGACGTGGTGTTAGTCGACTCCGATTTGTTTGAACGCTCGCGCAGCCAGGAAGCGGCCCAAGGTATTACCTACTTCAATGGGAAGCTGAGCGGGAACAGCACACCATATCTGCTCATCGGGGTTGGTCGTTGGGGGTCGAACGACCCATGGCTCGGAATCCCAGTTACATGGGATCAAATCTCCGGAGCGCGGGTGATCGTAGAGGCGGGACTGCGTGACA
>Ga0209526_10000442_pt1 | contig 26883 bp, 20 predicted proteins | sample JacPinW_OM2H0_M1_FD_188566 | JGI IMG/M metagenome (GOLD analysis project Ga0209526, IMG submission 188566) | Forest soil microbial communities from Algoma, Ontario, Canada - Jack Pine, Ontario site 1_JW_OM2H0_M1 (SPAdes) (version 2) | ecosystem: Environmental > Terrestrial > Soil > Boreal... | reverse complement strand
GGGCCTGCTGCTTTCTTCTTTTTTCTGGTCGTACGCGCTCATGCAAATTCCCATTGGCTGGTGCGCCGACCGCCTCAATTTGCGCTGGCTGTATGCCGGGGCCTTCGCCCTTTGGTCACTAGCGCAGGGGCTTACCGGTCTGGCCGGGAGTCTCGCAGTCCTGATGGGGTTCCGCATTCTGCTCGGCGTCGGAGAGTCCATCTACCTTCCGGGCGGGACAAAGATCGTCAGCCTGCTGTTCACCCGGAAAGACCGGGGTCTGCCCTCAGGACTTTTCGACTTCGGTACTCGAACGGGCTTGGTTCTCGAAGGCATCCTGGTGCCTTGGCTTTTAGTGCGTTATGGATGGCGCCACACTTTCCTCTTTTTGGGCTTTTCCGCTCTCGTCTGGATGGTCCCCTGGGTCTGGATTTTTCCTCGTCGGATGCAGTCCACGAACAAGGCCGTGCCTTCTCCGCCATCGGGGAAGTCGTCCTCTATTCGTTGGAGCGCCTTCCTCAACCGCAATTTGCTGGGCATCTGCCTCGGATTCTTCTGTTTTGATTACTACTGGTATGTGCTGGTCACGTGGCTGCCTGACTACCTCGTGACGGTCCGCCACCTCAACATCGTACAGGCCGGTTTCTATGCTTCACTCGCGTTCTTCACTTTCGGGGTTGCCGAACCGATTGGAGGATGGATCGCCGACAACCTGATCCGCCGAGGCTGGGATGAAACGCGGACTCGGAAAGGAATCGTGACTGGGGCTTTCTTTATGGGCCTGCTACTCATAGCCGCCATGCATGCTTCGGATACCCCGATGGCTATCGGGCTGTTGATCGGAGCCTCCCTGGTCGGGCTTTCCACCGGTAATCTGCTCGCAATTCTTCAATGCTGTGCCCCCCTCGAAAAAGTCGGGATATGGACCGGAGCTGAGAATTTTGCGGGCAATCTCGCCGGGATCATCGCGCCGCTAGCCGTAGGATGGTTGATCAGGCGGAGCGGCTCATATGTTCCAGGTTTTGAGCTCGGCTCGATCGTTCTTCTTGTCGGACTGCTGGCCTACTGGTTCGTAGTCGGTGAGTTAAAACCCCAATCGTCTTAGCAGACCAGGCGCTCAAACAAGTTGATTTCTGCCTGCGCAGCCCGACTCCTTACGGGCTGCAAAGAATGCATTACCCGCGCAAGTGCCTTTCGCGCCCGCATTCCTGGCATATCGTTGTGCACCCTTCCTTAAAGCTTTGTGTCCGAGTACGCTTTGACTCCGACACCATGGTTGCAGCTGACGTTTCAGTGACATCACACTGACAGGCCGCCTGGGCGTCCGCCACCATATTTCTACCCCAATGCCCATGGCAACTTTCGTAGGTCGTTCGAGCGCAATCAAACCTCTGGGCGCCACATACAATTCATAAAAACAATTCTTAGCTTGCACCACCGTTAAATCAGCGCCCCTCATCGTCCCTGTTTGCCTGGCTACTCTTATCACGAGGCTCTACGGGAGCCCCGTATTATTCTCCCGCGCCATCCGAACCCGGAACACGTAGGCGTATTTGCCCGGAGCTCGGAAGGGTATCTGCACTTCCAGCGCTTCGCCGGTCTGGCGATATTCGAGCTTAGCGATGGAGCCGACCAATTCCACATTCGTGATCTGGAGTGCTCTTGCCTGCTGTGCTGAACCAAGTTGTGCCGAACCAAGCGCATGAATCAGCACCCGGCCATCTACAGGCCAGGCCATTTCAATTGCATACAACGTGTTCCCCCTCCGTGTGAAACGGAAGTCCTTCGCCGTATAGGGCTGTGTGTCTTTATCGTGTCCGAAGCCCGTCTGAACTTTCGTCGGACCCTCGCCATAAACTTGCCAAGGAGTTGTGTCGTAGATTGCTTCCCCGTTCTGCTTCAGCCAACCACCTATTTCCAACAGCGTGTGGCGCACTTCTTCGGGAATCGTCCCATCTGGCCGCGGTCCGATGTTCAGCAGCAGGTTGCCGTTCTTGCTCACGATGTCAATCAACTGGCGAAGGATGAATTCCGGCGTCTTGAATTCGTTCATGCTCTACATAGCCCCAGGAAATATTGCTGATCGAGGTGTCGGTCTGCCAGTGCTGCGGCTCGATGTTCTCCTTCAACCCACGTTCGAAGTCGCGAACTCCTGCCTAGAAGCTCAGGCCAGAACTTGACCCTAAGTTTGTCTTCCCGAGGCGCGGTCGACGTACAAAGATTTTCCTAATGACTGACGACTGACGGCTACTTTTTTGTGCGGCAGTGGAGGCATGGCCTGCTTCGTTCAGGTGATGAAACGCAGAACCCAGTTCCTTGGTTCCTGGCAGAGCTCCTTTTGGGGCCGTAATGTGGAGCAGCACTGTACCTCAACAGTCCAGTACCCGGGGCAATCACACTCGGAGTACAGAACCTACGCGGTTCGGCTGGACTGCGGATTTACTTGTGAGCGAAATACAAGCACAATGTTGACGACAGTCACGTGCTCGTGGAAGAACCACAGGTTGCCGTACGTCACGACCCAACTGGCGACCACAGCCGCACAAGCACATACCAAGTGAGTTGGTGGGAGGAGGGGCATGCATTCGGACCGGCGAAGATTTCTTCAACAGTCTCTACTGGTGATGTCGGCCACGATGATGAGCCGCCCAACGTTGGCGGAGGTTCCACAAGGGAATGGACGTGAGGAAGGCGATCTGAGCGGGCGCATGACGTGGATGAACGAACCGGCATCGTGGAACAAGTCCGGTGACCAGCTGGTTGTTCGAAGCCGGGCCAAGACCGACTTCTGGCGAAAGACCTTCTACGGCTACATTACAGACAACGGACACTTCTTTCACCTGCTAGTGAGCGGAGACTTCGCTTTCCAAGCGCGTGTCAACGGTCAATATTCGGCGTTGTACGATCAGGCAGGACTCATGGTGCGGCTGGATGCGGAGAACTGGATGAAGTGCGGAACTGAATTTGTCGACGGCCACCGCCACGCGAGTGTCGTCTTCACACGTGATTTCTCGGACTGGTCAACCATGCCTGACCTATCTGAGGCCGCGCCGGTCTGGTGGCGAGCAATCCGGAAGAAAGACTCGATCGAGACCTTATGTTCAGTAGATGGCAAGAACTTCACATCTGTACGCCAGGGATATTTCATTCCGGAGGCGAAGGCGCAGGTCGGAATCATGTGCGCGGCGCCCGAAGGGCCGGGATTTGATGCCGTCTTCGGCGATCTGAAGCTTGAGATCGGATAATTTCTCCTGGTAGCGACGATCGAATCCGAGTTCGAATGTCGTCATAGCTTTTGAAGACTGCGGCCTTGGCGTGTTCGAGGTCAGGCCGGCCTGGAATTAAGCCGCTGGCACGGCGAAAGCCGCGCGTGCGCGCGCGACGGGACGATTTTCTCCCACTCAGTATGGTCATGCTGACCTGCCCCAACCGCATTTCCGATACGCCGACTTAATAAAGAGTGGCTGCGAGTGGTCCATCTTCTCGAGCAACTCAACTTGACCAGTTCCATCCCCCGGGCAAGGTCTTATACTCTCATTCATTGAAAAGGCCCTCGGATATAGGAGATTAGAATGCCTCACGAGAACGTCCTCCAATTATTGAACGAGCCTGTCGCACTGGCGTTGCTAGACTCTAAGATACCCGCAAGGCTCGCTTACACGGGGCTGGATGGGTGTCCGCGAGTGGTTCCGATCTGGTTCCACTGGGACGGTGCGCAGTTCGTCTTGGGCACCGCGCCCAGTTCGCCGAAGGTGAAAGCACTGGCAAGGGGTACGAAGGTGGCACTGACCATCGATGAGGACACATATCCGCCAAAGGTGCTGCTAGTGAGGGGCACAGCCAGGGTGGAGATCGTTGACGGGGTCGTGCCTGAGTACGCTAAGGCGGCCAGGAGGTATTTAGGAGAGGAGCAGGGGCGCGGGTGGGAGGAACAGGCACGAGGGATGTTCCGGCAGATGGCGCGCATCGCGATTGAACCGGAGTGGGTGAAGATTTTGGACTTTCAGACTAGGTTCCCCAGGGCGCTGGAGGAGGCGCTTAGTAGAGGAAGGCAAGGGAGGTAGGGCGAGGGGCGCGCGCGGCCTGCGCCTCGCCTCGATTGAGTGCCTTCTGCAACTGGCTGAGTATCGCCGCTTCAATTTTCCCGGAAGAAACTCCTGAGCCTCTGATCTTGATTCATGTTTGAAGAAACCGAGCCTAAATTGAGCGCAAATCGCCCTCAAACGCTTCCCGCCCTGTCGGGCTAGCAGGGCTCGTTTAGCTAGAAGTACCCTGCGGAGACAGGCGCGCGCGGATTTTTTCCAGAAGGTCAGATGCGGCATGGCCCGCATCCAGCATGGAAAATTCATTTCCCAGTTCCACTATCCGCACGGTGGCGCAGGCAGTCCGGAAATTTTGCAGTGTTCCGGTCGACGCCGTCAGGTTCGGACCAAGAATGATCAAGCCAGGCCGCGTTGCCCGAATCAGGATTAGCGCATCGTGCAGGTTGCTGTTGGTGAGGGCGTTGTAGCCGGCATTCCGCAACAATTCCCGCAAGTAAGCCAGCACATCGGCGGATTGATCCACGCACAACAGGGTAGGGCCTGCGAGCGCCACCCGCTCTGAAGTAGTGTTTCGCCTGTAAAAGGCCGAAACTGCCTCCGCCTCGGATTCATGCGTGTCAAACAACGTGATCAGGTTTGTCAGCTTCAAGACTCGGTGGACCTCCTGCGACACGTTGCACAACTTCAGATCGCCGCTGGCTCTTCGGGTGCTGGTCAGCAACCGTACCAACGTTCCCAGTCCGCTGCTGTCGATGAAGACTACCTCGCCGAGGTGCAGGACGATAGCCTTGTGATCCTGCAAGAGCCCGCTGATATGGCGGCGGAGTGATTCGGTTTCACCGCCTGCGACGATACGTCCGCTGCACCGAACAATCGTCACATCTCCCACTGCGCGCGTGTTCAGTGATAGCGGCACCGTGGCTCCTTGGCCGATCTCAATGAAGGCCACAAACCGCGACATTATATCCAAGATGTGGAAACGGAGCATTCCCCGCAAGAGCGCAGCGGCTCGACGGGCGAAGAGGGCGAAGGTCAAGGGGGAGGAAAAGTGGCCTGATACAGACGAAATTCGTGTGTTTTCTGAACAAACAAGAGGACAAAAACGGCTGAAGCCTGGAATTTTACGCCTACATCTCTACCGTCTCCGCGGTTTATCTCTCGCAGCGAACTGTGAGCTGGTGGGTCGTCCCGGCCGAGGTCCGGTGCTCGTATATCGCGGTGTGCACCAGGCCCGAGTAGTCGTCCCCTACCTTGTACATCTCGGCGCGGTCGGCCGGGCAAGAGACCGAGAACGGGCAGGCGAACAGAAGGGTCGCCAGGCTTAGTGCGGTGATTGCTACCTTCAGTGATTTCATGTTCTACCTGTTTCATACCACGGAAATACGGGAGGCAGAGACTTACGGTAGTTCCGATGGCAGCCATGCCGAAAGTTATGTACTACCAGGTTAAATGAAGTAGCGCCGGAGGGATGACACGCTAAATCCTTAAGGTCTAAGCAAAAATCGGTCGCTACCGCGAAGCCCTTGTTCGGTTAAATATGCCTCCGTAAGATTGTTTGCGGCGCCTGATCATGATGTGCCACACAGCGTCTGGCGAGGCCACGCGTAGGCAGGTGCTGGCCTGTGCTTCGAACTTGCAGTCATCGCAGTGGGAAGGATGCGCGGAGTCACTGACGCCGAAACAAGATCGGGCGGGAAAGTTTCGGTGGAAGTAAAGAAGTCGGTCGTAACCAATTATGCCGCTTCGCCGCGCTGTACCCGGCTATGATGGCGGCTGTAGCTGAAGTAAATCACCATCCCGATGGTCAGCCAGACTGCCAACCGAATCCAGGTAACCCGGGTCAGGCTCAGCATCATGGCCAACGAAATCACGATTCCCAGGATTGGGACCAGAGGCACCAGTGGGGTTCGGAAAGGCCGCGCAAGCTCGGGGCTACGACGACGGATGATCCACACTCCTGCGCAAACGATGACAAAAGCCAGTAACGTGCCTATGCTCACCATCTCCGTAAGCACATCAATCGGTAGGGACGCGGCTAGCACGGCGACGAAAATACCGACGGTGAGGGTGGAAATCCAAGGTGTTCGGAAACGCGGATGGACAGCGCTGAACAGCGCAGGTAACAAACGGTCCCGCGACATGGAGAAAAATACCCGCGACTGGCCCAGCAGCATGACCACAATCGTACTGGTCAGGCCCATGAGAGCCCCGAGTTTCACTAGCAGACTGCCCCAGCGCACTCCGGTGGAGTCAATGCCGATGGCCAGCGGGTCCGGCACATTCAAGTTTTTGTAATTGACCAGGCCGGTTAGCACTCCCGCCACCAGAATGTACAAAATGGTGCAGATTACCAGAGAGCCCAGAATCCCGATGGGCATATCTTTCCCAGGGTTTTTGGCTTCCTGGGCCGCCGTGGATACGGCGTCAAAGCCGATGTAGGCAAAGAAAATAATGCCCGCGGCTCGAAGGATCCCCGACATTCCGAATTCCCCGAAACCATTGTTTTTCGGGATAAACGGATGCCAGTTGGTGGCCATCAATTCCCGATGTCCAAATAGATAGTTGCCACCGATAGCTATAAAGATGAGCAGGACGCACACCTTAATTACCACAATCGCAGTATTGAAATTTGCTGACTCCTTGATTCCAATCACCAGCACCAGAGTACAAAACACGATCGCGAGAAAACCCAGTACGTTAAATACGCCGTGGGCGTGAGGCAGAACGGCAGGGTCGATTCCAAGAAGCTTGAGCTGGGGAACGATCTTGGTCAGGTTCTCCCAATGGTTGTTGTAAAAGACGAATTCGTCCCAGTGCGTACCCGCTATCGAGGCCGGCAGTTTGATGCCGAAATCGCCGAGCAAGCTGATGAAGTATCCGCTCCAGCCGGAAGCAACCGTGGCCGCGCCGAAAGCGTACTCCAGCACCAGGTCCCAGCCGATGATCCAGGCAAATATCTCACCCAGGGTGGCATAGCCGTAGGTATAAGCCGAACCGGCGACAGGAATCATCGAGGAGAATTCGGCATAGCAGAGACCGGCAAAGACACAGCCAATTGCGGCAAAGATAAAGGAAAGAATGACCGCAGGGCCGGCATGCTGCGCAGTGGCGGTCCCGGTGATGACAAAGATTCCAGTGCCGATGATAGCGCCAATCCCAAGGGCGATCAGGTTGCTGGGACCCAGGACACGTTTGAGACTGCGTTCACCGGTTTCGTGCGCTTCGTTGAGGATGATCTTGATCGGTTTGGTTGCCAGAAGATTGATCATTCGGTATTCCTAGATTCTGTGAAACCTCGAACAATATAGTATCCGCAACCCTACGGTTGCCGGATATTTTTGATCTTTGTTGTAGCGCGCTACAATCTCACAGTGGTCCTTTCCATGGGTGCAAGTAGTTGGTGTTTGCTTGAGCGCAAGAGCAAAAAGGGGAATGTATATGAACATCCTTCTGCTCTCCATGCCGGATTACTTCGAACACATGCCCCCAGTTGCTATACGCATGCCTAATGGTGCGCTGACCTCGCTGGCGGGGAATGTGGATCGTCACCATCGAGTGGCGGTAGCGGATCTGATTCTCAGCTATCGGCGGGTGCGGGAGACTGTCACGAGCATGGTTCGCGAGTTCAATCCTGAAGTCGTCGGGCTCTCGGTAATGACCTTTCAGCGCCGGACTGCGGGCCGCATCATCGCGCTGGTGCGTGAGCTCCAGCCCACCGTAAAAATCGTGGTGGGCGGTTATGACCCCAGTCTCGCCTGCGAAGCCTACGAGGGAATGGATGTGGACTACATCGTGCGCGGCGAAGGCGAGGTGACCTTCCGCGAATTGTTACGTGCTGTGGAACAGGGCAAAGGCTTGGACCACATCTGTGGACTTTCGTATCGTGATGGGGATCGCTGGCTTCATAACTCGAATCGACCAGTGCACCGCCTCGAAGATGGTGAGATTCGTTTGCCCAACCGTGCCGCCCGCGTGCTAAAAGGCTACACGCTGCTGGGCCGGCAAGTAGATGTGGTTGAGACCTCGCGCGGCTGCACCTACGACTGTAGCTTCTGCTCGATCATCGAGATGCGCGGCCGCAACTTTCATACCTACTCCTTCGAGCGGGTCCTGGCCGACATTCGCGATGCGCACGAGCACGGCGCCCGCACCATCTTCCTGGTGGACGACAACATTACGCTCAACGTGCATCGGTTCGAGGCGCTCTGCCACGCCATCATCGAAGCGGGACTGAACAAGCTGGACTACTTTGTCCAAGCCATGACTTCCGCCCTGGCCAGCCACGGCGAAACTCTCGCACCTCTGATGTACCGTGCAGGATTCCGCTACGTTTTCCTGGGAATCGAAAACATCCTCGACAGCGATCTCCAGTTCTTGCGTGCGGCGGCCAAGAACACGGCGCGCGACAACGGGCATAACGCGGGCAATGCCACGCTGACGGCCATTGACTGGCTGCACCGAAACAAGATGTATGTGGTCGGAGGGCTCATCGTGGGCAACCCCGAGGATACGATCGAGTCCATTGAGGCCAACCTCGCGTTCGCCCGCCAATACGTGGACTGGCCTTACATCCAGCACCCTACGCCGTATCCCCGCACGCCCATGACTCAGGAGTTCCTTGAGCGTGGCCTGATCATGAATGAGCGGCTGGAGGAATACGACGGAACGACCGCGGTGGTGCGCACCGAACACGTGCCGGCGGAAGAAGTCGAGTACGTGCGCTGGAAGGCTGAGCGCTGGATTAAGGTTCGCCACATGCCGGCAGCCCTTCGCCATGACCCTTGGTTCGTCGTGCTACATGCTCCGCAGATGCTGGCCCATACCTTTCGCGGCTGTACCCTTCTGTCAGTGCTCGGGCTGGAAAACGTGCGTAAGGCCTTTGAGCGCTACAAGGCAATACGGCGCCAAGAGCGGGAGTATATATGAGACGACACAGTGATCCGGCGCAAAGTTCAGGTTTGGACTAGCTTTTCCTTTGTAAATGATCGATGGTGAGTTCCACCCACAGTCATAGTCCGCATTGTTTGTCGGTACACTCCCATGTCCGAGCGATTTGCCTTTTCAGATCTCCGCGAGTTGTTTGCCAAAGCCAATGAAGAGAAGTCTGGTGATCAGTTGGCCGGGTTGGCGGCGCGAACAGAGCGGGAGCGAGTGGCGGCTAAACACCGACTTGCCGATTTGAGTCTAGACACAATTGTCCAGCAACCATTGATTGATCCTGCCCACGATGATGTGAGCCGCCTCATTCTGGAGACCTTCGACCAAGAAGCGTTTCAACCCATGCGAAGCATGACCGTGGGAGAATTCCGCGAGTACATCTTGGATGATGCAACCGGCGCAGCAGAATTGGAGCGGCTCCATTGGGCTATCATCCCTGAAATTGCCGCGGCCGTAGCCAAGATTATGAGCAACAAGGACTTGGTGCTGGCAGCAGCCAAAATTCGAAATATCACGCGATGCCGGAATACTCTTGGAGAACGCGGAGTGTTGGGAATTCGCGTTCAACCAAATCACCCCAGCGACGATATCGGCGGGATTCTTCTGGCGGCATTTGAAGGGCTGCTCTACGGATGCGGAGATGCGGTCATCGGCGTCAATCCCGCGGCCGATTCGGTGGAGACAGTGAGGTTGATTCTCTCCGCTCTCGAGCGCCTGGTTGAAGCCTATAAGATTCCCACACAAATCTGCTGTCTGGCGCACATCGGCAGCCAACTCGCGGCACTGAGTCTTGGCGCACCGATAGACCTGCTGTTCCAATCCGTTGCCGGCACGGAGGCGGCGAATCGCAGCTTCGGTATCACCCTGGCGATGTTGCGCGAGGGGCGGGAACAGGTTCTCCAGCATCACCGCAAACGCGATGTGCCATGGAAGGGAACTAACGTGATGTATTTCGAGACGGGGCAGGGGAGTGCGCTTTCCGCGGAAGCGCATCAGGGGGTCGATCAGTTGACGCTTGAGGCGCGAGCATACGGAGTTGCGCGCGTGTTCGCCCCTTTCCTGGTGAACAGCGTGGTGGGGTTCATCGGCCCGGAGTATTTGTATGACGAACGCCAAATCATTCGCGCGGGACTGGAAGATCACTTTATGGGCAAGCTACTGGGCCTGCCCATGGGTTGCGATGTTTGCTACACGAACCACGCGGCAGCCGATCAAAACTCGGCCGATAACCTCTTATTGCTGTTGGCCAGCGCGGGATGTAATTACTTCATGGGAGTTCCCTGTGCCGATGATGTGATGCTCAACTATCAATCCACAAGCTATCACGACGCGTTAGCGGTAAGGCGACTATTCCGCCTTCGCCCCGCGCCCGAGTTTCTAACCTGGCTGCAGAATATGGGGATCTATCGCGATGCGGAACCTGCGGTGCTCGAGCCAGCCGTGAGACGCCAGTTGATGCAGGGACTCGAGTCGTCGATCGAGAGGACGGTCTGAAGGGTGGAAGAAGACGGGTTGCTTTCGTTCCACGATTTACCCGAAAAAGAATGGCCCGAGATCGTCCGCAAGATCCGAGCTCGGACACCTGCACGTCTAATGGTGGGCCGGGCCGGAGCAGCCTATCGAACAAGCACTCAAATGGATTTGCGCGAGGCCCACGCCGCTGCGCGGGACGCCGTTTGTGAGGAGCTTGACCTGGAGAGAGACTTTGACGCAACTTGCACGAATCAATGGAGCTTGTTTGAGATGTGTACACAGGCTATCGATAAAGATCAATATTTGTTGCGCCCTGATTTTGGCCGCCGTTTTAGCCCTGAGACTCGAGCGCAAATATCGAAGCACTGTTCGACTGGCAATGATCTACAGATCATAATCGGCGATGGACTATCGGTCGCGGCAGTTCGCACACAAGCCCCTCCTTTGTTACGGCTCTTGGACGAAGGAGCAAGAGCCCGCGAGTGGAGCCTCGGTCAGGTGTTTGTGATTCGGCACTGCCGTGTGGGAATCCTCAATGAGATTGGGGAGTTGCTTGCTCCGAAGGTCGCGGTCCTACTGATCGGTGAACGCCCCGGCCTCGCAACTGCGGAGAGTCTATCGGCATACATGGCGTATCAGCCACGGAAGACTCACACGGATGCGAACCGAAATCTGATTTCAAACATACACCCGCGTGGCGTGAGCACGCAGCGAGCGTCAAGTCGGATCTTGAATCTTGCGGCACAGATGATGGCAGTCTCGACGAGTGGTTGCCTGCTCAGGGAAGAAGTGCCGACCCTTGACGAAATATGAAGAGACCTATTCCACAGAAAGCGGTCCGATGCGCGCAAAGACGCCTTTGCCAAGAACAGCGATTTCGTCTTTCCCACCCCCTCGTCTGAACGGCAAGGAGGCGCTGTTACCTTCAATTCTTGGCGCGCGAGTTTCTTGGTCAGCCTAGCGAAGCCACTGGCAGGAGCTGGTACCCTTTTGACATCATCACAGTGGAGATCCCCGGCCCCATTGAAGCCCTCGGCGTGAAATTAACGGGAAGCGCACTTGGCAATTCGCCGATGGGTCCGCCTTATGACTACGCTCGTAACGCATGTCATTTATTCCGACTCATCTCATAAATGGCCTGCCTCAGTATTCTCCGATCGTCCTCGCCAGATTTTTCCTATGGATGCGCTTTGCCATTGCGACCATTACTGCTGATGTCTTGCCCGTGGCCATTGTCGTTGCCGTACAGTCCATCCCTTACAAGGGCGTTTGTCCTTATCCGGCTCATCTGTTCCTAGATGTATTGGCGAAGGTCAGCTACGTCAAGCACGCGACTGCCATTGTTCAGGTGCGCATAAACCAGGTCTGCCCTGAGGCTTTCGAGCACGGATAGCGCGATTTGTCTTTCATTCATGTCCATGACACGCTCCACCGCAACACACGCTTTGGATGGCGGTACGGTACTTCTGAGGAAAATAATGTGCAATTTTGAACACTCAATCTGTGCAATTTTGAACAGTTAATCTGTGCAATGTTGACCAGTTAGGGGAGCGGGTATTGAAGCTAGGTTGATAGGTTCTAGTTTAAGTGCGTAATTCTAGGGGGTCAGAAAGATATGCGGGACCTGGGGACCAGGGCGGGATGTTGATTTGTACACGAGTGCGGTCCAACATCAAACTCGCGCGCCTGGAAGCCATCCGAGACACCGCCAACCAGCCAGGTGGAGTTCACTCGAAAACGCGACAGCGCGAGTGCGCTTAGAACCAGGATGGCGACCGCCACCCCGCCGGTCATGGCCGCCCTTGCGAGTTGCCACGCACCACCACAGCAGAGCCATCGAACCCATGACTACACCATCCAAGATGGCGCTGGCCAGCGGAGAATAGCGAATCTTTGGAATTGGAGGCCCGCTCAGGGCCACCAGCAAGAAGCCAGACATAAAGATTCTGAAAGTCGCAAAGAAGGCTCCGCGCAACAGATAGCCAATATAGGTGGCCGTAGTGAACATGGGTCCAGGCGTCGATTGGCCGACTGCCACTGCATCAATGAGTTGCTTTTCGGTGAGCCAGTGAGTTGCTCAATAAACTCCACCCGCAAGAACGCGAGCAGCACGTAGCCACTCCGAAGACAATGGAACCAATTTTCAAAAATGAGAGGAACAATTGCGCTACGCTTACCGGCACTCACTGGGTTGCGCTCCACCGACTGTCATGCCGAGCAGACTCGTCGACAAACATCCAGTGGCAGTTTGTCTTTTGTTCCTCAGCCAGAACTCAGCCGCGGAGCTGAGTTCGGCAAGGGCGAGCACGACCAGCGGAGTCATCCCCAGGAAATTGAGAATTGTCGATGCTAAGCCGATGATCGCAGGCCGCCCAGTCTTCGTGCTGTTCGCGCCAGTTTCCAGAGCGCTTGGGCAATGATGCAGGCCCGGCCGTTCGTTCCCAGGCCCTTGAAAAAGGAGTTCGACAAATCAATTGAGCCTGTTGTGGAGACGGTGGATAACTGTCCGCTGGGATCCGGCGCAGTCAAAGGGGTGGGAACCTTAAAATGTATCGATTGGCCCAGCAGCGAGTTAAAAGTCAAGGCCACGGCTCCCAAGCTCATCCGAAGACACGTTGGCTGAGGGTAGCCTCTGAAACGCGGAGCGATTTTATCACTCGTCGAGGAGAATCCAACCCCTAAGTGCTTAGGATACTGGGCTTTGCCGTCATAACGAGGCAAGGTTGGCTTGTCGATCCCGTGGTTACCGTTCGCAGCTCGCAAGCCAGACGCCGGCTGTTGGCGGCCCGCTCCGCCCTGGATTACATTCTCTGGTTGGATGAACCTGCCCTCCCGATAGGTTTTTGGCGATTTGACCGACTTTGAAAGCCAGGCTGATCGATCTCCCTAAGCCGGACACCATTCATTGAATCAACAGGTTGAGTTCCTTGCTCGAGAGCTCCATTTCCAGGGGCCCCAGAATTCGTCTAACGAGTCTCAAACCGCGAAAACAGAGCAGACTGCAAACATTAGATGCGGTGCTAAATTCGGCCCGGTTCTCTGCTTTATCGGTGCGAAGCGCTGCATCGGAAACCCCGGATTGTGAGGCTGTAAACTGGACCAGCCTGCATCTAACTTCAGGTGTGGGGTCAACACCTATGGTGAGGGTGCTCAGAATCGGATCGGGCTTGATCGGCGTGCTTTCCTTGCTGGGGCTGGGAATGACAGGCTGCTCCCGTGTTCGAGATAACACACAGGTCGCGTCGGACGTACAAAGCAGGATTCGTGCCGATCGCCGACTGCTCATGGCGCGGATCCAGGTGAGGGCGAGCCATGGCATAGTCACCCTCTCCGGTTATGTCGGAACCGGTTTTCAGCGCTTCGCTACAGTCCAAGACGCCGCCCAGGTTGAGGGGGCAAGGGTTGTGGTTGACAACTTACAAGTGACCGATCCCGACCGGCAAGACCCGACCACGGCGGTGCAGAAACCTCAGGCATCGGTCGCCCGGTCCGCAAACCCACCTAAGGCTCCGACGATCAGGACCGAGGCCTCTCATGCAGCATTGCCGACCAACAGTTCACGTCCTCGAGCTTTGGCGAAGACTTTCGGTGCCAGTTCTTCACCAAGTGCCATGCCTTCGCCTGGAGATGTTGCACCCGCTGCCTCAGTTTCGGTGGACATGCATTCCATCGACTCGAAGGCCCCTGTCGTGAGCGCCAGCGCTTCGCCTCCCTTGGTGGTCACTCCTCCCAGCGCTCCCGAACAAGTTACTGTGCCTTACGGTACGGTATTGGCGGTACGCCTGACGGAATCGTTAAGTTCGGATCTTAATCAAACGGGAGATGCCTTTCTGGCAAGCCTGGCCTCCCCCGTTATGATCGGTGACCGAGTCGTGATCCCGGCGGACGCTGCCCTACAGGGAAAGATTGTCGACGTGCGAAACGCAGGCCGCCTTAGCGGCAGGTCGGCGCTGGTGATCGAGGTGACCCGCCTGGCCTACAACGGGAGAACCTATGAGTTGCGCAGCAGCCAATATTCAAAACTGGGTCCTTCGCGCAACGCTCGCGCAGCGACTGCGATTGGTGGAAGCGCGGGCGTGGGCGCAATTATCGGCGCCATCCTTGGCGGCGGAAAGGGGGCCGCGATCGGAGGGATGATTGGCGCGGGAGCGGGAACCGGCGTCCAGGCCGCGACCAGAGTAGTGCCGGTTCAGCTTCGCGCTGAGTCCGCGCTCAGCTTCCGACTCAAAACCCCACTCACAGTCATACCTTCGTCCACACTGCAGCAAGCTCAGGGTGCTGGCCCGGGTTCCCCGCAGGACCCCTTCTCAGCAAATGATCGGCCAGTACTCAAGCGGCGTCCGGGCAGCCCTCCACCCGACGAGGGCCAGAATACACCCAGCACAAATTCACCTTCAGATAAGAGCTCTCCGGAAACTTCGTGGCCGCAGCCACCCCCCAACTAACGGCCACTTCTTCTCGTGGAGATTGCAATCCATCGTGGCATTAGGCAGCGGATTGGCGGGAGGCTTCGGAGTACCTACCTAATACTCGGTGGTCCGAATCCAAAAAATGAATTCTTGTTGCGGCCGTCGCATGGACTTGCCGGGCACCTGCACCCTGGGATTGCGGGCCCAGGGCAGAGTGCCTCCGACGTCCAGCGGCACATCCGACAAGGTCCGACATGACTTGTTGTGAAACTCCTCGACATCGATGCAGCGAACCGTGTTTAAGGTGTCGGCGGTGGAGGTGGAGTGAATTGCGCAAGATCGGTAAGGCCCAACTCGGCTTCGATGCCGGCAATTTTCTTCTCGGCATCTTGAAAGCCGTCGTTGCCGAACATCTTGTGTTCGATGTCTTCAAATTGGTCGGCGATTTCGTCAAGCTGTTTATCGGTAAATTTCTTTTTCCACGCCGGAAAAACGATTGTGTCTTCCCGTGCAGCATGATTCTGGTACATGAGCACCAGACCCTCCAACACATTCGCGAGGGGTTCAGCATGTCCCGTGCTTACCTTTGAAGCATTTGTGACAGCGAGCACATAGTCTGTAATCTCTCGGCCGCGCTTGTGCTGGTCTGTGAGAATGTCAGCGTAACGGTGAAGCTCGCCTCCATGTTCCCGGATTACCGGGAAAATATGCTGTTCTTCGAGCAACTTTTCATGATAATCCTCGCCAAATGTTCGGAATAGTTGTGCTGTCTGGCGAAGTGCAGCCGGGTTTACGTTGGATGCATTCTGCCGCAGCTTGGGCACCGTCTCGATGTAAACAAGAAGCGCGCGACGGATCACCCCATGTTCTCGCATCAGGTCTTCGGTAGCGGACACTTCGGGTTCTTTGTCTTGCTTTTCCGTAGCAGACGATTTCCGGATGGCTTCACCAATGATTGGAACGGAGGTCGTGCCCAGGGCAACACTGAGCGCCAAAGAATCTCGCAGTAGGTTGCGGCGATCCCGGTTCACGTGCACAAAAGTCTCCGGCGCCATAGTTTACCCCCGCTGACGGCGCCCCGCTCGCCAGGTGAATGGCAGTCATGTGACACCGAAATGCTTGAATCGCAAAGGCCATTGCACTACCATGCACCCAATCTCGACAAGCGTAACCAACCTCTTCTCCGACAGGCCTTTCGATCCGGGATCATCCAAGAAAATGTAATGAATCACGTGCACGACAATAAGAAGTATAGAAGAAGCAAATGAAACTGCTGAAGTGGTTCACGCAGGCAGACCTCGAGGCGTTCGTTTTCTGCGTCGCCGCAATTCGAGCCGCCCGAACTGTGCTAGTCGGCAGCCGAGATCAGTGCGGCTAAGATAACGCCGCCTCCAATTGCCAGCGTGTCCTCAAGCACTGCAACTGCGAAGTTAGGCATGCCTCGGCTGAGGCTCTTCCGGGCATGGTACCCGGCAACAGCTCCCGCAATCGCTCCTAATCCGCCAAGAGCCGCTCCTTCTGCAAGCGGTCGTTTCACTACCCCGCTCACGACCGCTCCACAGATTGCACCCGACACAATGCGTGACGCAAGCGGCCCGGCGTTCAGTCGGCTGGGTGTAAAGGGTAGCTTGTCCGAAATCAATTCGCTTATCGCGAACTCAGTGATTCGTCTTGACGCCCTAGCCGAGATGATTGTGGCTAATGGCCAATTTCCCAGACGAATCCATCGTCGCTTTGCGGCCCAAGCAATGACCGCAGGGGCCGTCGCCGGGCGTAACCCTGCCACTACGCCTACGCCAACTGCGAACGCGGGATTGTAGCGGCGGTTCATCTCAACGAGGGGGTTACAATCTCACTGTCTTACACACCCACGCGCACATGCACATTTGCCGCGGTGGGTTCGAGTTTGCAATGAAGAGACCTCAGGGTTTCTGTTGGCGCTGCTTCTCGGACTCATCGATCGCCTTGCGAAACTGCTCGACTGCGGAGACCTGCGGCCCATTCAACGCGTCCTTCGCCATATACCGCCAGATCGGCGATGCATCTAGCGGATGCTCGACTCCGCCCAGATAGACTTCAAAACTATCTTCCGACGAACCGATCTGGCTGCTCATGTGTGGTCCTCTATCCTCCGATGGACCAAGACCAGGATTCGTAAGATCGGGCGAACGACCTTGCTGGCCACCGACACGAATGTCTCCCCCACTCCGCTGATAGACGACCGGTCGGTTATCCGCTGGCGAATTGATAATCGTGGGACCACCCGCGTGCCCCTTCCGAACTGCAATTACCAAATCCGCGGTCTGCGCCTCCATCACGAGGTTGAACCTGCCCCACTTCGTCATTGCTTTCTCTACGTCATCTTGGGCAGTTCGATTTGCTGTCGGATTGGTCAGAGGTTCCCCCGCATCGGGATGAACCACAACGAAGACTCTCTGAGCTTTCAGTACGTAGTCTGGTAGCAACTGCTTTTTCTTTTTTGCATCAGCGTGGGGGATTGACAGAACAAGGAGGAGGAAGGCAATCGACACGCGAACGGACACAATCACCTCCGACACTGTGCCTGTGCACTTTGTAATTATACGACGTGGGTGTGTGACGAGCCCATCGAAACCGGTTCGAGCCGGCCGCCCCGAACCTCCTAGAGGTCCCGAGATGACATCAATTGGACGTCTAACTCGACTAGACCGAGACTTCTCGGCCGTATGCGCTCAGAACGCCCCGTCACTCGTGAAAAACGGTGATTGTTGGTCCAGCAACCCCCTTGAGGTTCGGTTTCGGAGACTTTGGTGAGCATTTCTTCATGAACCCTTTTTGGGTACGTAAGCCCGAGTTTGCCGCAGTGAGACAACCCCTTTACCTAGTCAAATCTCCCATATCCGGGAAGCCTTGATTCCAGTTTTTGTAGTTCTGGAAGCTTATCCTGTCCATACTGGTGGGAGAACAGAGCTAAGTGGTTTCAGATCATCACAAGTTGGTTGACCTCGGGTTTGGCTGATTGGTTGCCTAACAGTACTGTTTAGGGGCAATGAATCATAACTCCTCGGGTAAGTTGATTTGTTATAGACGCCGTCATTCGGCGTTGTTTTCGAAGCTACCGTTTTTCCTCTCCGCTCCGCGATGCACCTGTAGCTGTCAGGGGCTGGTGTACAAAACTCCGGATGATTCCGAAAGGATGGAGGATTGTCTGTGAACATTCACGTGCTATGTCAAATTGTGAGACCATACCGGGTCGCCACGTTACTTTGTGTTCTGTTGTCGATTTCTGCGGCGACATTCGCCCAGACAACCGTCTCCACTGGGAGCATCCAGGGAACGATTACCGACCCCTCGGGCGCGGTGGTCAGTGGTGCAAGAGTGACCGTCCGCAATAAGGGAACCGATCAGACAGTTGCGACCACAACCAACTCTTCTGGCACCTATGCTTCCGGCGCATTGATCCCCGGCGACTATGTGGTGCGAGTCGAAGGGGCAGGGTTTAAGACCCTGGAGATCCCGGTAACGGTACAGGTAAACGTGACCTCGGCGGCGAACGGCAAGCTGACCGTGGGCGAGAGCGCGCAGGTAGTTGAGGTTCAGGCTTCGGGAGTTGTGGTGAACACCGAACAAGCCTCGGTACAAGGCGTCCTAACCAGCCAACAGATCGACAATCTGCCGATCAACGGACGGAACTTTCTCGACCTGGCGCAACTAGAGCCGGGCGTGCAGATTCAGGACGGCGGCAACTTTGATCCGACAAAGAATGGATTTTCGTCGATTTCATTTGGCGGCCGATTTGGGCGCACGGCTCGTATCGAAGTGGATGGGATTGACATAAGCGATGAGACCGTGGGTACCACTACTCAGAACGTGGCTTATGGCGCGATTCAGGAATTTCAGATCGGACAATCTTCTCTCGATCTTTCGACCGAACTGACTTCGTCGGGATCGGTGAACGTCGTGACCCGCTCTGGGAGTAACAACTATCATGGCGAGGGGTTCTATCTTTTCCGCGAAGATCCTTTAGCAGCCGCGCTTCCTGGTGGTGGGAAGAATCCGTTCCAGCGAAATGAATTTGGCGGACGCTTCGGCGGACGACTTATCAAGGACAAGTTGTTTTTCTTCATGGACGCGGAACGCACCAAACAGGACCTGGTTGCCCCGGTGAGCCTAAAAGGCGCTTTTCAAGCCCTATCGGGCAACTTTGTTTCTCCGTTCAAGGATAACCAACTGGTCGGACGCCTGGACTGGCAAGTACGGCCGAGCAATTATAAGGTCTTCTACCGCTTCACCTATGAGCAGAACAGGAACGTGACTGGTTTCGTGCCGAACTCGTTTCAGCCTTTCGCAAACGTGGACTACACCCCGGTCCATGCCGGCGGTATCGACTTCAACACCGGCTCGTACACGCACAGCATTCGTGCAGGCTACACGAAGTTCCGCAACCAAATCACGGACGCGGTCACGGGAAGCAGTATCTTCAATCCCGCGCCCGGGATTGAACTGGCGATCGGAGCCGATCTTACCTGCACCCAGGCGAATACGGATCAGTTCTGTTCTGGCAACAACTTCCTGGCGCCGCAGGCAACATACCAGACCAATCATCAGATCAAATACGACGGAAGCAAGGCCTTCAAGAATCACATCTTCCGCTACGGAGTCGGCTACAACCATCTACAAGGTGGCGGCTTCGCGAAATTTCTCGGACTGGCGCCCGCGGTCAACGCGTCGGCTTGCACCGGAGTCTGCCTGACACTACCCGGGGGCGCGTCGAACCCATTGAACTACACGGCGGACAATGTGCAGCTCGGCAACGGTCAGGGGTTCAACTCCGAAAAGCCGGCATTCAACCTGCCAGGGGGCGGGCTCGGACCGGACAATCGGCTCTCCTTGTATTTCGGTGACGGCTGGAGAGTAAGATCAAACTTTGTGCTCACGGCAGGATTGAGGTATGTGCGCGATACGGGCCGCACGGACAGCGATCTGGGCCCCATTCCCTGTTCGCAACTGAATCCTGCATTCCTAGGCACGGTGAACTGCACCACCAGTGTTCTTGACCTTTGGGGGGCAGGACTCGGCAAGCGAGTGAATCAGCCGAACCAGAACTTCGCGCCGCAGCTCGGTATTGCCTGGGATCCAGCAAATAACGGAAAAACCGTGGTCCGTGCGGGCATCGGGTTGTTCTACGAAAATTCCGTCTGGAACAACAACCTGTTCGATCGGCCTCCGCGGCTCCAAACGGGACTGTTCCTCGTTAACCCTGTAGTGTGCTCAAGCGGTGCACCGGCTGCCCTCCCCTTCCCCGACGGCACTACGCATACTCCTACGTTCTGCGGACAGCCCATCGGAAGTGTCTTCCAACAAATCGCGGCTTTCCAGCAAGGGTTCCAGGTGGCGACGATTGCAGCCGGCCCCGCCGTGAACGCTGGGTTCATAGGCAATACGCTAAAGGCAGGGACATATGCCACAGGCACGAACATGTTTGCGCCTGATTACAAGACTCCGCGATCAGTGCAGATGAACGTCGGTATCCAGCACGAAATTCGGAACGGAATGGTGGCAACCGTGGATTACCTCCGCAATGTGGCCACGCACACTCAGCTCGCGGTGGATGTGAACCACGTCGGTGATTCCCGTTTCTTTAACGCTCCCGCAGCAACGGCCGCGGTCGCAGCTACATTAGCGGCGTGTGGTGCCGGTTCGATCGACGCTGCCATTGCCAGCTGTCCGGGCCTCCATCCAACCGGAGGCGGAGCAACGATGGCGGACTTCCGGACGAAAGGCCTGGATTCCGGAAACGTCGTTTGTGCCGGTGGCCCTTGCCCAGGAGCTGCGTTCGCTGGCATAAACCCGAATCTGGGTACGAACCAGATGTTGTGGCCAGTGGGCCGGTCAGTATACAACGGCCTTCAGGCGTCCCTGAAGCAAACTCTCAGCAATCCTGTGCGCGGAGTCAAGGCAACCACCTTCCAGTTTGCCTACTCCTTCTCACGTTACGTATCCACCGCGCGGGACGGTGACTTCATTAACAACGCGGCCGACAATCGCAGGCCCGTCGCGAGGATGGGGCCCAACGCTTTGGACCGTACCCATCAGTTCTCGTTTGGGGGCACCTTCGACGTGCCCTTCTATACGCGGCTGAGCCTGATCTCGCACTTCTATAGTCCGCTGCCGGGCAATCTGCGCCTCCCGAACACCAGCCTCTTTGCGAGCGATACAACCGGCGATGGCACCGGCGACGGTGGTTCTGTCTCCAATGGCGGCAATGGAGACCTGGTTCCAGGGACGAATCTGGGCGCCTTCGGGCGGGATGTGTCCACCACGGGCGTAAACAAACTGATTACCAATTACAACAATAATTTCGCCGGCCAGCCCACGCCTGCCGGTCAGGTTCTGATCGCCAACGGCTTGTTTACACTTCCGCAGTTGCAGGCTTTGGGTGGGGTGCAACAGCCACTCACGCTTGCGCCCTCCAATCAGGCCGGCATTGGATGGCTCAAGGCATTTGACCTAAGAATGAGTTGGCCCATCCCGGTTCGCGAGTATCTCAAGATAGAGCCGAGCATTGGCTTCTACAACCTATTCAACTTCGCCAATTTTGATTCGCCCAACAACTCCTTCACCCAGGCGCTCGATGGCAGTTTGGGGTCAGCGAACGGAACTCCGAACGACATCACCCGTCCGGACCGTGTGGGAATCGGGTCGGGTGTGTTTGGACTGGGTTCGCCTCGCGTGATCGAGTTTGGGCTGAAGATCGATTTCTGATCGTCAGAACTCCGGCACCACCATCAGCTCGAAGAGCTGGCGGCTTCTTTTCTATTGCGACTTCTTGGGCGAGATGGTGCGGCATTCGGCATTCCCCCTCTGCTTGCCGTAGCCTCAAGGCGTCTGAACCAGAGGCAGCTCGATAAAGCTCGCCTGACCGGGCTCGTGATAGACGCGTTGCACGGCTTTGCGGTAATCCGCTGCTTTGGCCCAAAAGATGTTGTCTACGAATGTCTGCGGATTGCGGTCGTACAGGGGAAACCAGCTCGATTGGATCTGCACCATGATCCGGTGGCCCGGCAGGAAAACGTGGTTCGCCGTGGGCAGGGCGAAGCGGTATAGCAAAGGCTTGTCAGCGGCGATAGGTTTGGCGCTCTGCGGGCTTTCGCGATAGCGGCCACGGAAGATGTCTGCCGAGATCATCAGTTGAAAGCCACCCATCCTTGCGTCGCCGGCTACTTCATCGGGATAGACGTCTATCAACTTGACGACCCAGTCGGAGTCGGTGCCGCTGGTCGAGGCGATCAGATTTGCGACCGGTTGGCCGCTGATCTTCACCGGGGCGCTCAAGATGTCAGAGGCGAAGGCCACGACATCGGGTCGGCCGGACGCCTCACGCTGGTCATCCACCAGCCACTCCGACCAGGTGTAACCCGCTCCGTAACCGACGGGCTGAATGGGGCGCGCGCGGAATGGTGCGGGCTTGCTCGGGTCGGAGAGGTATTCCTCGAACGCCGTGTCACTGGATTTCGGTGCCGTGAAGTCCAGCTTCAAACCAGTAGTGAGATAGAGCGGCTTGGGGTGCACCGCGCAGCCGCGGTCGCAACCGGCAGGCCATGCGGGGAGACGCCGCCATGTATTCGTTCCGGTCTCAAACGCGCTGACGGGTGCTACGTCGGCCTTCGGCGCACCCGTCTTGAGATAGTGATCCAGAAACGGCCGCAAGATGTTCTGGCGAAAATAGAGTGCAGTGTCGCTGTTGAATCGTAAAGCACCGAGCCTGCTGCCGTCTTCGATCTCCTGTCCATGATGCCAGGGGCCCATGACCAGGAAAACCGTGTCGTTGTTTGTGTCCTTCGGCTTGATCGCCTTGTAAACCGCCATGGCGCCGTAGATGTCCTCCTGGTCCCAAAGGCTATGCACGAGCATGACCGGCACTTTCAGTGGCTGGGCCGCCAGCACCTGATCGACGGCCTGGTCGCGCCAGAACGCGTCGTAGCTTGGATGTTCGAGAATCTTCCGCCAGAAACCGACCTGTTCGAGCCCACGGCTGCGCCCAAGTTCGCCGGCTGATCCCGCCTGCATGAACATGTCATAGTCGTCAAAGTGGCTGGTCCACCACTTTGCCTCGTTCTTGCGCGTCGCCTCCTGTTCATAAATATAAGGCAGGTTCTGCTGGCGGAAAGCGCCGTTGTGGAACCAATCGTCGCCCATCCATCCGTCTACCATCGGGTTCATGGGCACCGACACTTTGAGCGCCGAGTGGGGATTCACGAGCGCCATCAACGGTAGAAATCCGTCATAAGAAATACCAAGGATACCGACCTTGCCGTTGCTTTCCGGGATGTTTTTCACCAGCCAGTCAATCGTGTCGTAGGTGTCGGTGGCGTGATCGACTGGCGTCGGGTTCTGCGGCCCGTGTAGCGGACGGTTCATGACATAGTCGCCCTCGGAGCCATATTTCCCGCGCACGTCCTGGATCACACGAATGTAGCCACCTTCGACGATTACGTCGGTAGCGTTATCGTAGCCATTGAGGATGGGGCCGAGATGGGCGCTGGGAGGTGCATCCCTGAGTTCTCCGCCGCGCGGGTCGTGGCTCGTAAGCTCATGGGCGCTGTAGGGTGTCCGCGTGAGGAGGATCGGCGCGTCCTCAGCGCCCTTCGGTACCAGGATGACCGTGTACAGCTTCACGCCGTCACGCATAGGAATCATTACTTCTCGCCGGATGTACTCGAAGCTATCGGTCTTAGGCTTGAACTTGGCGGGTGTTTCGTTGGGCAAGGCGGGGTACTGCTGGGAGGCGGTCTGTGCTGCCATCGGCTCAACTAACAACCAAGCGGCCGACACGACCGAGAGACAGCCCACAATGCAAATTACGAAAATTGCTACCTGCGAACGGCACAGCCTACTGCCAAGAAGATTGTCCCGCGTTAACATAGGTCACCTCGCGCCACGAAGAGTGTACTGGCGGAAGGCATTGCGAACAACTTGCCGAACTTCAACCGGTGATCTACGACGTTCGTGCCCAGGTACACGGGCACTCAGCGGAACCGGTGGTCTTCTGTGGGGCATTGGTCTTGGCAGGTCCACAAGGAAGGTCAGGCGGGCCTACCAGCTGGCCTAACAGAAACGAAGATGGAACCCACCCGCACGATGGATCGGTGGCCTCGTAGTCCGCTCTCCTCCGGAGCGCACTCCTGCGCGGGGCGATCCTAGGCCACCCGCTTGGCGGTCTAGGCGGGTCGGCCTACACCAGAGTCAAGCCGCCTTCAAATGCTCGATCGCAACCCAGTTTCTGCTCTGAAGTACGCAAGTCGGACGGGAACGGATTCAAAGAAAATCCTCGCGGGAACAAATCGAGCTGAAAGGCCGCTGCACAATACCACCAGAAATCCATTCAGCCGGCAGCCCCGTACCTAGAGTTGTAGACGGAGCTGTCGTAGCCACTTGGGCGTGCGCCGCGCCTCAGCGATCAAGCCACGATGGTGACGTTCACCAATTCCAATCCTCAAAAGGAAATTCTATGAAGCGACTGAAAACAGTGGTGGCCTTCGCCATGGCGCTGTTCGTGCTGGCTCCAACCGGCTTGCTCGCATCCAGCCACCGCGAAGCCCCTATCTCTGCCCTGGACCACAGCGCGGACGTGACTGACTGGTACGCCTTTGTTAGTTACGACCATCCTGATCGCGTCACCATGATTCTCAACGTCGACGGGTTTCTTGAGCCCTCGAATGGACCCAACTACTTCCCTTTCGATCCCAACGTCCTCTATGAAATGAAGGTGGACAACAACCGTGACGGCGTCGAGGACATCACGTTCCAATTTCGCTTTAAGACGGAGGTTCGACAGCCCGGGGTTTTTACCGGCTTCGTTGGTGGTATAGGTGGGATTCCACCCATTACCTCGCTATCGGGCCCCGGTTCCGAAGGGTTGAGCCTTCGCCAGAGCTATTCAGTGACCATGGTGAAGAACGGTGTCTCGACTGACCTTACAGACGGACAAACCCTTTACGCCGTGCCGTCCAACGTTGGCCCCCTCACCATGCCGAAGTATAGGGAGTTGTTTAAGCAGGGAATTTATGAACTGGACAACGATGTGCGGGTATTCGCGGGAACGGTTGATGATCCTTTCTACATCGACCTGGGCGCCGCCTTCGACTCGCTGAACTTCCGCATGGGCGTGGGCGGCGTGCTGCCTGCCGCCGAAGATGCGGACGACAGCCACAACTACGCTCCCGACTCCGTGGCAGGATTCAACGTCAACTCCATTGTGCTCGAAGTTCCTATCATCATGTTGACCGTGGATGGCCAGCTTCATCTGGCCAGCGACAAAAATGCGGTGATCGGGACCTATGGTGCGACATCCCGTCAACGTATCACCATTCGCCGCAGCACCGGCAAACTTGACAGTGCGGGACAGTGGCGTCAGGTGAACCGTGAGGGCAACTCGCTGCTTAACGAACTGATCATTGGCACGGGCTCCAAAGACCGCTTCAGTGTGGACGATCCGGAGCACGACAAACAGTTTGCTAACTTCTTCCTCGACCCGCTGCTGGCACATTTGTTTGCTTCCATACTCAACATTCCTGTTCCTCCGGCACCGCGTACCGACCTGTTGCCTCTGGTTCAATACAGGGCGCCAATTTGCCCGGGATGTGGTCCACAGGACGGCGGGCCCATCGCTGACCTGCTGCGTCTGAACACCGGCATCCCGCCCACTCCGGTGGGAAGCCAGAAGCGTCTCGGCTTCCTGGCAGGAGACCTTGCCGGCTTCCCGCAAGGACGGCGCCCCGTCGACGATGTGGTAGACATCGCGGCCCGTGCGGTGGTTGGTGTCTTGGCCGATCCTGTGAAATATGGTGCGCGAATCGGCGACGGGGTGAACATCAATGAAGATGGTTATGGCACGGCATTTCCGTACGTCACGCCCGCTCACAGCGGCCGTAACAGTCATCACACCGGTCCCGGCCAGAAGGGTTGCAACGGTCAGCCCCACGGTGCCTGTCCGGTGAAGTGACTTCTGCTTCGGGGCCGCTCTTCAACGGCGGCCACGAACTCTTCTTGGATCTAGGAGGAACATCATGCGACAAATTGCCGCTCTTCTATTACTGGTATTGGTTGTAGGCACAGCCGTTGGGCTTGCACAGAATCCGAGTGCCCTCGCCGAAACAAAACTGTCTCCCGCCGAGCGGAACATAGCTCTGGCAAGAAATCTGATCGAGAAAAACCCGAAAGACTTCGAGGCCTACAATGCACTTGCCTTGGCCCTATCACGCCGTGCGCGGGAAACATCCGACGTCACGCTTTACACGCAGGCAGAAGAAGCAGTACAGAAATCCTTCACCATCTCTCCCAACAATTTTGATGGGCAGAGGATTCATGTCTGGCTGCTGCTGGGAAAACATGAGTTCGCAGCCGCCCTGGATGAAGCCCAGAAGCTCAACCGGAAGATGCCCGACGATGTGATGCTCTACGGTTTTCTTACAGATGCCAACGTAGAACTAGGCAACTACACAAGCGCAGAGACAGCAGCGCAGTGGATGCTCGATCTGAAACCCGGAAATATGCCAGGCCTGAGCCGAGCGGCATATCTCCGCGAACTGTTCGGCGACATCGAGGGCTCACTGGATTTGATGAACATGGCTTACCAGTCAACGCCTCCGAGTGAAGTCGAGGACGCAGCGTGGATCGTTACTCAGATGGCTCATTTGAAGCTGGCGATCGGGAAGATCGATGAGGCCGAAAAGCTTTCGCAGCAGGCGCTTGCCATGTTTCCCGGCTATCATTACGCCCTCGGGAATTTGGCGAAGGTCGAAATCCAGCAGAAGCGATATAAGGAAGCAGTGCAGTTGCTGACAGAGCGCTATCAGGCGGCTCCGCATGCAGAAAATCTCTTCGATTTGGCGCAGGCTTTGCAATTGGCCGGTCAAACCGAAGAAGCGAACCGGGCTTTTGCAGAATTCGAACAGAAGTCACTGCTGGAAACGAACCGAGCGGACAACTCTAACCACGAACTGATCTCTTACTACGCCGATTACGCTAACCAGCCAGCCCGGGCTCTGGAAGTCGCCAAG
>Ga0209526_10000441_pt1 | contig 26914 bp, 20 predicted proteins | sample JacPinW_OM2H0_M1_FD_188566 | JGI IMG/M metagenome (GOLD analysis project Ga0209526, IMG submission 188566) | Forest soil microbial communities from Algoma, Ontario, Canada - Jack Pine, Ontario site 1_JW_OM2H0_M1 (SPAdes) (version 2) | ecosystem: Environmental > Terrestrial > Soil > Boreal... | reverse complement strand
ACGCGCACCCCACGCCGGTACCGCTTCCCCAACCCCTCGGCCTGTATCACTGTCGTCATCGCAAACCTTTTTTGGAACGCCTCATCTTTTCAACACATTGCGCTCGGCGTCAAGCTTCACGCCCGTTAATCCAGGCCCGTTACCAGCCCAACCAGACGTACACACCTCCGCCGCGGTAGGGACAAACGAGATTGAAAAAAAAGAAAGCTATGCGGGACGATGCCTGCGCGTCGAATGGGCTGCATGAAATCGAAAATACCGGTGGTCGCATTCCTCGCATCGGTACGGCCCTATCTTCAGGAGCGCACACACGAATTTTTCAAACATGCCCCTTTTCCGTGACCTGTGCACCGAATTACCGCGGCACCGTGGACATGCGTTGTCTTCGCCGGAATGTACAAAGCCCATAAAACCCATAAAGCCGCCTTCACTGCGCACTTGCGCGGGGCAAGTACGTTACCCCTGCGTTTGGATGCCGGGAATACCCGGAAGTCTGTACCGGCAGTTCGCCTCACCCGGAATTTGCTTGACAGGAGGTATACTAATGTGGTAACGTTCGCTATGTTAGCTCGACCGATATCTCCCGGTCACCTTCCCAAGTCGGCTAACTCCTTTACTGCGATACTCTTGCAGCCTCTTGGCGCTCTTTTTCGCCCCTCTCCTCTTTATAATCAACAATTTACGGACTCTTTTGTCGAAATAGGGGGGGTGGGGTATCCCCGCAGCGCGTCCCAACCTTCCAGCGCTCAAGCCTTCCGGCGTGCCACCGCGCTTTGCCCCTCCTGTGTTTTCACCAACTTACAAATCCCTCAACCCGCCAGCCCACTTCCATCGCCCTTTGTTTTCATAACCTTACGAATCCCTTTTCCCGCAACCCCTTTATTTTCACAACCATCCGAATTGCCGGGGGTGTCCCCTTTACCCCGAGCGAAGTACGACGAGGGGCCCGCGTCCACACGCCCTCAAACTCTGTCGGCGATATTCGTCTCCATGCGCTGGAAAAAGAACAGTCCGCCGATCAGCACGAGCGCCACACCGACCGCCGACGCCGCCATCGCCGCTCCCGGCGGCTGCCCATGGCCCGTCAGCGCCCACCGGAATCCGTCAATCACTCCCGCCATCGGATTCAGCCCGTAAAGCCAGCGCCACCGCGCGGGCACAAGCGAACTCGGATACGCCACCGGCGACGCCAACATCCAGAACTGCACCACAAACGGCATCACCGCGCGCACATCGCGATATAAAGCATTCAGCGCCGAAGTCCACAGCCCAACCCCCAGCGCCGTAAGCACCGCCAGCACAATCAACACCGGCAAAAGCAAAACCGTCGCCGGCGGATGGATCCCAAACGAAAGCGTCAGTATCACCATCACCACAAGTCCGATCGCAAAATCCACCAGCCCGGAAAACACCGCCGCCACCGGCAAAATCAGCCGCGGAAAATACACTTTCGTGATCACATTCTGGTTGTCCACCACAATGTTCGTGCAACCGGTAAGCGCCCCCGAAAAATACGCCCACGGCACCAGCGCCGCAAAATAAAACACCGGATAAGGCAGTCCCTGCGAAGGCAGCTTCGCCAGCCGCCCGAAAAAAATCGTGAACACGCCCATAGTCATCAGCGGCTGCAGCACCACCCACAAAACTCCGATGGCCGTTTGCTTGTAGCGGATTTTTATATCGCGCATCGCGAAAAAATACAGCAGCTCGCGATACTCCCAAACTTCCGCGAGACGCAGCTCGAGCCAGCCGCGCGGCGGTTCGATGCGCACCACTGCGGGCGCGTTCGCAGGCGCCTGTAGCGGCGCGGCGGATTGCGGAGGCGCGGTAACCGTAGCCATTACGGAGTAATCGTGGTCATAGTGTTGTGCAATAACATTTGCGAGAGGGCTGGTGAAACGTCAATTAGATTACCAGAGATTATGCGTGCCGCGAGCGGCCATGCCGCTGTTTTGAATGCCGGAGCCTCGACAACGAAGAATTGACGCAGACTAAAGCGAATTGACGCGGTCTAAGGCGCGGATTGTTTTTTCATTTGATCGATATCGCGGTCTTCGATTTGGCGCATCAGATCGTGGCGATGAAAGAGATAATTTTCTAGATGCGTTGCGATCTGGCGCGGCACAACCTGGAACTGGTTGCGTATCATTGTGCTCCAAGAGATGGGCCCGCGCGGCGGAATCAAGTGAGCGCCCCACTGAAACATGAATGCGGCGTTCCACAGCATGAACGCGGCGAGGACCAGTGAAGCGCTGGCCACAGCCGCGCGTTGACTGCGAAACAAAGTGGCGGTGCGTTCGAGCAAAACGCTGAGGCCGAGAATAAATAGCGGCGTGAGCGAAACGAAGAAGCGGTTGCCGAAAGAAGAGATACCAGCCCAGTCCGGATAGCACGCGATGAAAACGTAAAAGGCCAGCGTAGCGGCCAGCAGCGGAGTGCCCACCCGCGGCTCGCGCCATTTAAGCAACACCAATCCCACGGTAGCGAGCAAGAGCAGCGGCGTCCAAGAAAACAAGCCGTGCTCGGAAGAAAATAGCACGGCGAGAAAATAGGGCGAGCGCCACGCCCAGCGTTGCACGGAGCCGTAACCGGACTCGAAGGGGCTGCCGTAAACGATGTAGCGAGTAACAAATGTTGGAAGCAAACAGAGCAGCGTAACGGCAACGAACAGAAAATGCTTTGCGAGAAGTTGCGTGAAAGCGATTCCGCCATCAGAGCCGCGACGAAGCGCTGCCGCATATTCGCGAAGCGCCTCGACCACAAGAATCATCAGCAGCATGGCGTTGGCGTAATACACATTCAGCATCACGCCCGCGATCAGCGCGAGCACGAGCCACTGGCGCAGCGTGCGCCGCTCGCGGGTTTGATGCCAATAAAAAACAAACAGGGAAACAGCAAACGCTGAGTGCGCGTGCGACCAGGACGGATTGAAATACATATACACAGGAAGCGAGCTGGCCCACCAAATCGCGACGGTGGCGAGAAAGGCCCACAAATTTCCGGCATATTGGCGCGCGAGGCGAAATGCCAGCAGGAGACCGAGAAACGCCCAGAATGCGGTGCCTGCGGCCATAGCGAGACGGTAGGGAGCCGAGAAACCATCCGCGGGCACTTGCGAACCGAAAGCGCGCGCCAGCAGGACGCCGCCATGCGCGAGCAGCAAAAAGGGCGTCCATAGCATGGCCGGGCCGACGGTAAAGTGATTATCGAGGTGGCCGGTGCGTGTCCGGAACATTTCTTTCGGCCGGCCGCGCTCGTCGAGGCGCGCTCCGCGGAAGCCGGTGTTCGCACCGATATAATCTTGCTCGAAGTTGAGACTGTGCTCGATTAGCGGCGCGCGGGCAAAGGCGTAATAGCCCACTCCGTCGCCGCGCACCCACGGATTCAAAAGCGCAAGCGAGAGGAAAAATAGGAAGAGCAGCCAGCGCTCGGTATTGCGCGTCTGCGAAATTGGCGTACTCAGAGAATGGGTTTGCACGAACAAGAAATCCGTTGTGAAATACATTCTACGCACTCCAAGAGGTTCGCGGCCAGTTCCTTGAAATGAATACCAGGAAGCAGAAGGGGGACAGATGCTGCACGCAGCCTACAATACTCTACGAAGAATAAACAAGTAGATAAACAACATTGGGGTTCAAGTTGTAGGATTGGAGCCAGCTCGCTGCGATTGGACCGGATTCCTCGGCTTATGAATTGAGAGGACGCCCGAAGGCAGATAGAATACGTGCCGGTGAAGGGGGACTATGAGCGGGCGCGGACTTCCTTGGAATCGGCTAACAGCGAAATACGCAATGGTGGGTGCAGGACTCTTGCTGCTGATGAGCCTACAAGACTCGGCGGCCAAGCAGCAGGGCGAGGCGGATGGCGCAGCGGCGGCGGAGCGCGGGCGGAAGCAGTTCGAACAGTCGTGTGGATTTTGCCATGGCGCGGATGCAACGGGAGCGCGCGGGCCGGATTTGTTGCGCTCGCCGCTGGTGGCGCATGACGTAAAAGGCGAGCTGATTGGCCCAGTGGTACATGAGGGCCGCCCAGACAAGGGCATGCCGCCGATGGCGCTAACCGATGCGCAAATTCTGGACGTTGCTGCTTTTCTGCACGCGCGAGCAAAGGAAGCGATGCATTCAGCGAGCGTACCCAAAGTGTACGCCATCGAGAAATTGCTTACCGGGAACGCCGAGGCAGGGAAAACATTTTTTAATGGGGCCGGCGGCTGCAATAAGTGCCACTCCCCGACTGGCGATTTGGCCGGCATAGCCGGCAAACACTCGCCCATCGATCTTCAGGCGCGAATGCTCTATCCCGGAGGCAAGCACAAGACGGCGGTGGTAACGCTGGCTTCGGGGGAGCAGGTCAAAGGTTCCGTCGAACACGCCGACGATTTTGTGATTGCGTTGCGCGATGAAAATGATTGGTATCGCTCGTTCCGGCGCGACAAGGTCAAAGTCGAACTGCAGGACGGACTCGCGGGACACCAACAACTACTGAGCACTCTTACGCAGGCGGACGTACACAACGTATTTGCGTACCTTGAGACATTAAAATAAGAAACAGGAAAGAACATAGGAGAGGGAATGCTTTCACAATTCTGTGGAGCTGTGGCGCGGGCGCTGCGAACGCCGGTGCGAACAATTTCAAGCCTACGGACGAAAAACGGTAACTCTATTGGCGTGAGCAATATTCGAGAGGGCAGCGGCAAAGTGAAGACAACCATCTTGCTGCTGCTTTTCGCTCTCGGCCTAAACGGGCCGGTGGCGGCGGCTCAAGGGCTTGACGCCGCGGCTCTGCTGAAGCCGGCAACAGACACCTGGCCAACATACAACGGAGATTACTCGGGGAGGCGCTACAGCACGCTGAATCAGATTAACGCGGGCAACATCCGTTCGCTTACGTTGGCATGGGCTTTCAACACACATAGCACGACGATCAAGGCCACGCCGCTGCAGGTGAACGGAATTCTTTATTTCTCGACACCGGACAACGTGTGGGCCATCGATGCACGCTTTGGACGCCAGATTTGGCATTACGAACGCAAGTCCGAGGGTGATCATATCGGGCATCGCGGATTGGGAATGTACAAGAACTGGCTGTATTTCACTACGGCGGACGCGCACCTGGTTTGCTTGGACGCGAAGGATGGCAAGGCGCGCTGGGACGTCGAGCTCGCGGACGCCAAGCTGGGCTATTTTGCGACCATGGCGCCGCTAGTTATCCGCGATCACGTGATCGTGGGGGTCTCGGGTGATATCACCGACGTTCGCGGGTACCTCAAGGCCATCGATCCGGAGACGGGAAGCACACAGTGGACTTGGTACAGCGACCCCGACCCCGGCCAGCCAGGTTCGGAAACGTGGCCGAAAGACAGCGACGCGATGTTGCATGGCGGCGGAATGACGTGGATGACCGGAACGTACGATCCGGAATTGAATTTGCTTTATTGGGGTACGGGTAATCCGAACCCGGTGATGGTCGGCGAGGGGCGCCTAGGCGATAACCTTTACACGTGCTCGATTGTGGCGTTGAACCCGGAAACCGGAAAGCTGGTATGGCATTTCCAACCGTCCCCGCATGACCTGCATGACTGGGATGCGGTGGAGACGCCCGTTTTGCTTGACGCGGAATTCAAAGGGAAACCACGAAAATTGCTGGCGCAGGCCAGCCGCAACGGGTTCTACTTTCTGCTGGATCGAACGAACGGACAGTATTTAGCAGGGGCGCCGTTCATCGACCAAACGTGGGCGACCGGCCTTGACGCGCATGGACGACCGATTCCCAAACCAGACTCGGCACCCAGCCCCGACGGCACGCTGATCACACCCGGTTCGGATGGAGCCACAAATTGGATGGCGCCGAGCTTTGATCCGCAGACGAATTTGTTCTACGTAACAGCGAGGCGGGTCTTCAGCATTTACTACCGTACGGCGACGGGGAAAGCGGAAGGGTGGGGAGGACGGGATCACAATCTTTGGGCGAACTCGACAATACGCGCGCTCGACTATCGGACGGGAAAGGTGATCTGGAACCGCGAAACCGGCGAAGGGGAAAATGGCGCGGGAATTCTTACTACGGCCGGCCATCTTCTTTTCAGCGCGGATACTTCGGGGAACCTGTTGGCACTCGATCCGGCGACGGGCAAAACTTTATGGCATCTGAATGCGGGCGGACATATGGCCGCGTCTCCGATGACATATCAGCTTGATGGACGGCAGTACCTGATTGCTGCTGTGCAGGATGTTCTTTACGCGTTTGCGCTGCCGGAGACCGGTTCGGTTAATTAGATAAAATGGCGTAGCAGCGACGCAAGCGCTTACTGTGATAGACGACGGCATGTGGGGATCGGAACGACTCTCATTACGCTGACTGGCTAGAACCATACGGCACTACCTCGCCGTTTGATTTCCTCGTGTAGAAGCCGTTCAACGCGCCCGTAGCATAAAAAATTGAGCAGCTTAAGTTCGGGCATCTGAAAACTTGGACGCCGCTCGGGAGAGCTACGTCCAGCGGCTCGAACTCAAAGGGGACCATGTAGGTGTCGTGCTTCGGACAAGATTTGAAAACGTCTAACGGTCTGGTCATAAAGGCTGGGGCCTTTCTGGGGACTCCCCATCATATATCACCAATGGAATAAACGAGGATATAGCGTGTGGAACAGTCGCCGCCTGTTCGAACGAAACGAGCAGGGTTTTGCCTTAGGACGTGCGGATATCGAAACGTTTGACCAACCCGTTCTCAAACCGAAAAATGTGACCGACCATCTGATCGACAAGGAGATTGCCGTCCAGGTCGCGCACGCGCAGCTATTGGACGCGTCAGTGGGCGATGATCTACAAGGGCCGGAGGAGTTACGCCGAGGACGAATCCGGCTAAGATAAGGTGCACTCGGAGGTCAACATGCGTGCTCGATTGGCATTGCTGGTGTTTGCGACGGCGGTTGTGTCGATGGGGGCTACGTCGCCCCATACGCGGGAGATTACCGACCCGAAGAAAATCACTTCGGCGGAAGTGACTGGGGCAGGAGCCGTGCCAATCGACGATCTCTTTTACACGCGAGCGACGGCAGGCGGCGCCTGGTCTCCAGACGGGAAAGAGATTGTGTTCTCTTCGAATTTCACCGGACGATTCAATCTGTGGAAGGTTAGTTCGTCCGGGGGATGGCCGATGCAGCTCAGCCAATCGGATGACCGGCAGAGTGGCGCTCTCTGGTCACCGGACGGAAAGTGGATCTTGTATCAATCCGACCGCGGAGGAGCGGAAATTTATGACCTGTTCGCGATTCCGAGCGGCGGTGGCAAGGCCGACAACTTAACGAAGACTGAGGAGATTTCAGAAACGTCGCCGCTGTGGTCGCCGGACGGGAAACAACTTGCCATCTCTTACAAAAAGAAGACCGCACCGGTGACGGACGTTGCGGTGATGGATTGGAACACGCGGGCGGTGCGGAACCTGACTAATGAAGGGACAGCCGATCATCTCTGGTCGGGGCATCTGTGGGGTACGGATGGAAGGGTTTTGTATGCGACGCGGATCAACGCGGGCTTTACGGACGCCAGCGTTTACCGGATTGACGCAGCGACGGGGCAGAAAGAGGAATTGACGCCGCATGAAGGGCAGAGCCGCACGAGTGTGTCGGCGGTATCACCGGACGGGAAGACGCTGCTGGTGACGGCGGATCGGCCCGGGGGATACCCGAACGTGGGGCTGTTGGATGCGGCAACGAAGAAGTTGACGTGGGTGACGGATTCGAAATGGGAAGCGGAGGCAGGAGAGTTTTCGCCGGATGGGAGATGGTTCACGTACTTGGTGAACGAAGACGGGCGCACGGATGCGTACCTGGCGGATACGGCCACGCGGAACGCGACGAAACTGAATTTGCCGGCGGGGCTGAACGGGTTTTCTGGGAACCCGAGCACGTTTTCGCGGGATGGAAAGCGCCTGTTGGTGAGCCACCAGAGCTCGACGCAGCCTGGGGACTTGTGGATTTATGATGCTGGCGCGAAAGGGGCTACGCAGCTCACCTTCAGCGCGATTGCAAGCCTGGCGGCTGCGAAACTGCCGGCTTCGCAACTTGTGCACTACAAGAGCTTCGACGGGAAGACCATCAGTGCGTTCCTGTGGGTGCCGTACAACTTGAAGCGCGACGGCTCGAATCCGGGAATTGTGCTGCCGCACGGTGGGCCTACGGGACAGACGGTGGACTCGTTCAACCGTTTTGCGGCAGCGCTTGCTTCGCGTGGATACGTTTGCATCGCGCCGAACGTACGCGGTTCGACCGGTTATGGCATGGAGTTTCAAAAGGCGAATGTGAAGGACCTTGGCGGCGGGGATCTGGAGGATGAGGTGTACGCGGCGAAACTGCTTACCGCGACGGGATTCGTGGATGAGAAGAAGATCGGTATCACGGGCGGCTCTTACGGCGGGTACATGACGTTGATGGCCATCGGCAAAAAGCCGGAGCTGTGGGCCGCGGCGGTCGAGCAGTTCGGCATCATCAACTGGATGACGATGCTCGAGCATGAAGATCCGTTCCTGCAGGAGTACGAGAAATCGTTGCTGGGCGACCCGGTGAAAGACCGCGAAGTCTACGAGAACGCTTCGCCGATCAAGTTCCTTCGGCAGGCGAAGGCGCCGCTGCTGGTGCTGCAAGGTGAAAACGATATTCGGGTGCCGAAGGAAGAAGCGGAGCAGGTGGTGGCCATTTACAAGGAAGCTGGGAAAACGGTGGATTCCCACTTTTATCCGCAGGAAGGGCACGGCTTTGCGAAGCGGGAGAACCAGATCGATGCGATTACGCGGACGGTGGCTTGGTTCGATCGGTATCTAAAAAGTGCGAAATAAAGAATAGTCATTATCAGAAAGAATCGCCTTCCGATTAGTTGGTGAGGGAAGGACCGCAGGGCTGCGCGGACTCCGCCCTGCGCTACAGGGGCCGTGCTGCGGGTTCGCAGTCTGCACAGGCAAGAGTGCCTGTGCTACTTAGACGGCGGATGTGGCGGTCTGACGGGCGGGCTCGGATTTGGATTGGAAGTAGGCGGTTACGCGGTCGATGATTTCGTTTAGCGGGGTTTGCGGGCGGAAGCCGGTGAGGGCTTGCAGTTTTTCGACCGAAGGAACGCGGCGCATCATGTCTTCGAAGCCAGGCTCGTAGGCTTGATCGTAGGGAATAAATTCGATGGGTGAAGAGCTGCGGGTGCGTTCCTTGACGAGGCGAGCGAGGGCCTCGATAGAAATTTCTTCGGTATTACCGACGTTGATGACTTCGCCCACAGAGCGCGGCGTGTCGATCAGGCGAGTCAGAGCTTCCACCGTATCGCGCACATCGCAAAAGCAGCGGGACTGCTGGCCATTGCCGTAGACGCTGATGGGTTTGCCGTCGAGGGCGGCTTTGACGAAGTTGGGCAGAACCATGCCGTAGCGGCCGGTTTGGCGCGGGCCGACGGTGTTGAATAGACGGACGACGATGACGGGGAGCTTCTTTTCCTTCCAGTAGGACAAAGCCAGAAATTCATCGAGAGCTTTCGAAGCGGCATAACTCCAGCGGCCCTTGGTGGTGGGGCCGAGGACGAGGTCGGCATCTTCGTGGAAGGGAACATTGATATTCTTTCCGTAGACCTCGGAAGTGGAAGCGGTGAGCACGAGCTTGCGCTTTTTGCAGGCGGCTTCGAGGATGAGTTGCGTGCCGTTGACATTGGTCTCGATGGTGCGCACGGGAGACTCGACGATGAGCTTGACGCCAACAGCGGCGGCGAGGTGCACGATGACATCGGCATCGTCGACAAGTTCAGCAAGGAGCTGACGATTTTCCATATTGTCCAGGTGGTAGGACATGCGCGGGGAGGATTTGAGGTGGCGAATGTTTTCCATGCTGCCGGTGGAGAGATTGTCGAGCAGAACGACGGTGTCGCCACGCTGAAGAAGGCGTTCGGCCAAATGGGATCCGATGAAACCGGCACCGCCGGTGATTAAAAAGCGCAAGCGTCCTCCTCAGAGTTCCTGATTATCGTCTTGATCGTGAACGGCGACTTGTTGCCGGGCCTCGAAACCTTCGTCGGAAGGGGGAGCTTCCGCGTGTTCCTGAGGGCCGTAGCCCTGCGAATAGGGATAATACCGATAAGAATAGTAGTAGTCAGGGGCGCTGGAATCCACGGCGTTCAAAACGACACCCAGGAGATGGGCCTTCACACTGAGGAGCAGATCGCGAGTGCGCGTGAAGGCTTCCTTGGGAGTTTCGCCGCTGCGCACTACGAGGAGAACACCATCGGCTTTGACGGAGAGAATAACGGCGTCTGTGGCGGCCATGATGGGAGGCGAATCGATGACGATGAATTTGAATTTGGAGCGAAGTTCCGCTATGGCGTCGGTCAGCTTGTGCGAGGAAAGCAGGTCGGCAGGATTGGGCGGGAGCGGCCCAGTGGGAATGGCCGAGAGATTGGGGATGGCGGGGTGCTGAATGGTGACGAGATCGAGGCTGGAAACGCCTGCGAGATAAGAACTGAGGCCGGCATACTTTCCGCTGCCCAGGCTGAGGAGGCGGCCGATGCCCGGCTTGCGGAGATCGGCGTCGATGAGCAAGGTGCGGTCGCCAAGCTGGGCCAGCGTGACGGCAAGATTGGCGGCGGCGGTCGTTTTGCCTTCGCGAGGCAATGCGCTGGTCACAAGGATGACTTGAGGCGGATGATCGGCCTGGGAAAGAAGGAGAGCGGTGCGGAGGGCGCGGAACGCTTCGGACATTTGCGACTTGGGAAGATGCTGGGCGACGAGCTCGATGCGCTTGTCGTGACCGTTGCTGGAAACGCCCTTAAGTAATTTGGAGCGCGGGCGGTCGCCGTTGGATTCTGTAAAGGCGGGAACGACGGCGAGCGAAGGCAAGCGCACCAGGGCTTCGATGTCGTCTGGGCTCTTGACGGTGTTGTCCATATATTCGCGGAGCAGCGCCAAACCTATGCCGCCAACCAATCCAATGACAAACGACAACGCAATATTGCGAGTCTTTGCAGGCCGCGCCGGATACGTGGGGACCATGGCAGGATCCACCACGCGAATATTGGAAGAGCGCAAACCGGCGGAGATGCCGGCCTCTTTTAGTTTGGTAAGCAGGCCGTCGTAGAGAGCCTTGTTGGCTTCGGCTTCGCGCTTGAGAATGCTGTATTGCACCATGCGCTCGGACATCTTATTCACTTCGGTTTTCTGTTGATCGAGAGCATGCGTGAGGAGTTCTTCGCGCTGCCGCGCCTCGCGGAACTCACTTTCCAGGCGAGCCATGACGGCTCTCTTTTCCTTATCAACGGCAGCGTCGAGCTCCTTGAGCTGGGACTGAAGTCGCTGCACCTTGGGGAAATTGGGGCCGTACTGGTTCGAAGCATCGGTGAATTGGGCGTAGATCTCGGCGCGTTTGCGAAGTAGATCCTGAACCGCGGAGTTGTCGCGAATCTGCGGCACGGAGTCGACGTCGCCGGCCTTGGCAAATTCGAACATGGACTGCTTGCGCATGCGCTCGCTCTGGGCTTCGGTCAGTTGTCTATTGAGATCGGCGAGGCGTTGGGTGGTGACATTCTGCTTGTCGTCGACGGCCCAGATTTGATTTTGGCGCTCGTAGGTGATGCGGGCGTCCTCGGCTTTTTCGACGCGGATCTTTAATTCGTTGAGCTGATCGGTGAGCCAGGTGGAAGCGCGAGTGGTGGCTTCATAGCGGGATTGGAAGTTTTGCTCGATAAAATTCTTAATGTGGGCGTTGACGATTTGCGCGGCCTGAAGCGGGCTGGTGGATTCGAAACTGACATCCATCAAACGGCTGTTGGGCACACGTTTGACGCTCAAGCTGGCAAGAAAAGCGCCTAGCTCTGGGGGAGGCTTCAGGTTGGCGAGGCTGCCGGTGGCCAGAGCGTCGGAAGCGGAAGGGTCGCTGGCGAAATCGGTCTGACCTGAGAGGATGCCGCTGCGGACGGTCTGAAGGGCGAGAGTTTCGCTGGTGAGGATTTTAGATTGCGTCTCGATGTAATTTTCGAGATCCACCATATAGTCATCGGTGTTCTGAAAGGGGAGGATATTGGAGTTTCCGCGGTCGATTTCGATTCGCGAGGTAGCAATGTAAACAGGTTGCATGCGGAACGTGCCGATGGCGGTGATGCTCACGACGGCGAGCATGAAGGAAAGGATGAGCCACTGGTGCTTGCGAAGAATGAGGAGATAATCGTAAAGGTGCGGCTCACGGGGAGAAAGATCCCAGGCGGGCAATCGCGAGTGCGGCGGAATGAGCTCTACGGCGACGTTGGAGCCGTTTTCACGCGGGATGATTTTGTTATCGTCGGCCATAGCTCACCGAATCACGCGGTAGATCGCAACGGCGCTACCGATTGCGAAGCTGAGTTCTGCAGTCTTGATCAGGGCTTGCTTGGCGACACTCTTGGGGATATAGAGGATGTCGCTGGGCTGCAGCCGGATGTCCTCGGCTTCGAATTTCATAACTTTTTTGAGATCCACTTCTACTTCGTGCTGCTGGCCATTGCTATCGTGGCGGACGATAACCGCGCGATCGGATTTCGCGGTACGCTCGAGACCTCCGGCGAGAGCCAGCAGCTTCAGCGTGGTGAGTTGCCCACGATCATTGGAAACGACGAAGCCGCCCGGCCGGGTAACAGCGCCGAGCGCGTAGACGATGCCGGCGTGAGGCACGGTGACGACATCGCCGGGCTGCAAGACGATGTTGCTGGAAGTATCGCCGGTTTCGAGTATACGACTCAGATTAACGGTAATCGTGTTTGTCACCGGAGGCGGAACAGGATCGGGCAACTCGGTGCTCTTTGCTGGCGCACTACTCGAGGAGATGCTTGCCGCAGTGCGCGCGGTTGCATCGGAAGAGGACGAATCCGATGGCGCGCCGGGAGCGGTAGACGCGGAATTTGGCATTCCTTTCGGTAGCGGCGTGGATGCCGCATCGGAGGAACTGATAGCCGGGGGTTCGGAGTCGGAGGCCGGATCGGTCTCAAGCCGAGTGATGATCACAGTATCGCCCGCATCGTTGGAAATTCCGCCAGCCTCGGCAAGGACCTCGATGAGCGTGACCTGACGGTCTGCCTGATAGACCATGGAGTGCGGGACAGCACCAACAATCGTGATAGGTTTGCTCTTGCGCTCTTTGACGGTGACGCTAACGTCGGGATGCGACACCAAGCCGTTGGTCTCGAGCACTTCGGCAATCTTACGCTGTGCTTGCGTCTCGGTTAGGCCGGATACGTGGAGTCGAACAGGGACGAGCGGTATGCCGATTGTGCCAGTCTGGCTCACGCGAACTTCGCGGCTGAGCTCCTGTACATCGAACACTTGGATACCAAGCAAGTCTCCATTGCCAATGACGTAATCGTGAGGAGGAAGTGCGCGCGAAGCCGCGGAGAGCGCACGGATGCGATCGTTAGTCTGCTGCGATGTTTCAACGGCGTCGACGGTCTGCGCGCTGCTGGGTAGCGCCACCAGGGTCGATACGAGTGCAGTGGAAACGAGACACGACACCCACGCACCCAGTCTGGCTGGCTGCATCGAATAGATAACCCCCAGTTTGGGATTATACAGCGGTCAAGCTCTTGTCAATCAGGGATTTCGTCTGAGCGGCTGGGCTAGGCCGCGAGTGCCGGTTTGCGGGACTCCGAGGGATTTGAGCGGTGGCAAGGTGGGCCATTAAGAAAAAGAGCAGGGCATTTCCGGGCATGTGCAGATTGAAGTCCACCAGGCTGTGCACGAGAAATCCGCAGCAGGCGACCAAGCCAGAGAGATGCAGGGCGGCGGCAAAGGACTTATCGGTGACAAGCAGTTGCTTCAGAGAGCAAAAGAACAAGACGCCCAAGAAGCACGCGCAGCAGAAAGCGCCAAGGACACCGGTGTCGGCCAACATCTCGAGGTAGTCGTTATGAGCGTGGTTGACAACTTTTCCGTCATATAGGCTTTCGTATGCGGGAAATACGATGGGGAGCGTACCCAGGCCGGTTCCGGTCCAGGGATGATCGCGAAAAATATGCCAAGCGTCGTGACGCATGGTGGCGCGTTTGCCGACGGAAACTTCCAGGGACTGCATGGAAGAAAAACGCTCGAGCATCTGGCGAACTCCCAGCCAGGATACGAGCATGAAGGCAAGGAGGAAAACCACACCACCGGCCAAAACGTGCCTGCCGCCCGCTCGGCGCAGGGCCATCAGGAGAGTAAGGACGACGATTTCCGCGGCAAAACTGACAATGCCGCCACGCGAAGCGGAAAGGAAAAGAGCGACGATCGGCAATAACGCGAAAATAGCAACGGCCAACCAACGCTCGCGGCGAACTTTACCGAGGACCAGGGGAACCAGCGCTACGGGGATGACCAATTCCGCGAATCCCGCGAAGTGGTTGCGATTCACGTAGGGGCCGAAGGGAATGCCGCCATAGCGCATTGCGCGAAACCAATAGAGTTTGCCGTTAAAGGTGAGGTGCTGAAGAATGCCAAAAATGGCCACGATGAACGCGAAGAACATCACGAACCAAACGAAACCGCGCCAATGGTCCGCGGTGCGAAACGCTTGGGTGGCAAGAAACAGAACGATGGCATACGTGAGCAAGAGTTGAAGTTCGAGCCGCGTGTCGTACGGGGAAGCGGTGCCGTGAAAGACGATCTGCCCAAGCGCGACGAGGCCAAGGGCGAGCAGTGGGGGGAGCAGAGGGGACAGGACAATTTCACGGTTCGTGAAATATTCCTGGATAGCCCAGGAGACAAACAGGAGTCCAGCACCAGTCTCGAGAACGGCACGCGCCCACTCTTCCACAGCTCCATGAGTAGCGACGCCAAAGACAGCGAGGGCACAGATTCCGATGCGCAGGAACTTCATGGCCGAGGATTTCCGGCCGCATCCGGAATAAGGGCGACGTCATCGACCCAGGCGCTTCCGTGGATTTGGCTATCCAACTTGCCGCTAGTGTTGCGGACCACGCAAACACGCGCGTAGTGAACGTCTTTGCCTGAGGTCCAGGGCATTTCGATGAGCGTCCAAGGCTGGGTGCCTTGCACATCGGGAGTTTCGATGGAACCTCCCGGGTGGGAATCGGGATACCAATAGAGGCGAAGGCGAACGCCTTGATTGGTTGTTAGTGTTTGCGTGCGGACCCAGGCGGAAAGATGGTACTGCGTTTCCGGGTAAACCTCGGCGTTGGTGCACACACCATCGAAATTGACATTGTGCCGGCCGTCAAAGGTAAGCCGCAGGGAGGACTTGCCGGAGTGTTTCTGGCGGGAATCAATGCCGGCCTGCACGCCGCCGGATGGGGCGGCGAAAGCCCAGGCGAACGCACCGCCACGCACGCCCGTTTCAAATCCGCCATCCCAAAAGGCCGAACCAGGAGGATCGATGTTCTGCGGAGTGCTGGAAAGGAGCAACGCGTCATGCCAGATGCGGCGAGCATCGCTGATTTGGCGTTTTTGGATGAGCAGGTCGGCGAAGGGAATGGCATCGGTGAGTTTCAATGCTGGATGTATCGAGACGAGACGCTGCCAGACGGTTAAAGCCGCAGCGAGCTGATTGCCGGAGCCGAGCTCGCGAATAACACCAAGATAAGCATCGCGGTCGGGGGGGAGGACGTTGTTGAGGATGGCGTTGATGTCAGGATTGACGCGCCAGCAGCGAGAGAAAGCTTCGGCGCTGCGCTTGGGGTCGACGTAAACAGCGCGACGGATCTCGGCGAAGGCTTGCGGCACTTCATCCTGACGCAGAAGAAAATTTCCGTAGCGCCAGGAGACGGCGGCGGAGAGTGGATAGGCGCGCTTGGCTTCCAGAAAAGCGCCGCGGGCGTTCTGGAGGTCACCTTCGGATTCGTAAACGGCAGCGAGGTCCAGCCAAGTGTCAGCGGAGCGCGGATTCAGGGACAGCGCGCGACGATAATTCTGGATGGCGCGGGGAGCATCAGGCTCATCAAGCGTGTACTGCCAATAGCGGCCGAGGAGATACCAGTTTTCTGGGTTGGCAGGTTCGAGACGGGCGGCGGTCTCGTAGCCGAACCGCGTGCCAAGGCTTGCGTAGTAAAAGGCGCGGGCGTTGCGGACGTTTAGATACGCAAATGTGGCGCCTAGGGTTGAGGCGAGGAAAACAGCGGCGAGGCGCGCCGGGACGTTGGAGAGGCGCAAAAGCATAGCAAGGTACTGTGCCTAGAGCTTTTCGGAGATGCAAGGCGAAAAGTTATTTGCCGATGGCGGCAGTGTAGCTCTCGTCGGCACGGCCACGGCGGCGGACGTCAATACCGAGGCGCTTGATTTTTTGGTTGAGTGTGGAGAGCGGAATCATGAAGCGCTCAGCGGCTTCCGTCTGGTTCCAAGCGGTGCGCTCGAGCATGTCGATGATGATGCGGCGTTCGATTTCGTCCATGATCCGGAAAAGTGAAGGGTTTGGATGGTCGGCACCGGAGCGCGAGCCAGGCTCGCCGGGCAGCGGCGGGAGAAATTCGGAAAGCTGCAGGCGGACGCCGCGAACAATTTCCTTACTGCGAATATTTTCGGGAAGCAGGTCGACATCGACGCGCTCTTGCGTGGAAAGGACGACAGCACGTTCGACAACATTTTCGAGCTCGCGCACATTGCCGGGCCAATCGTAATCCATCAAAAGTTTCAACGAGGCAGGGGTGAAGTTACGCAGCGGCTTGTTGTTTTCCTGGCAGTAGCGGGAGAGGAAATGCGCGAGGAGCGAGGGAATATCTTCGCGGCGATCGCGCAGCGGCGGCAACTGCAGGTGAATGACATTCAGGCGGTGATAAAGATCTTCGCGGAAGCGGCCTTCGCGGACCAGGGTGAGGAGTTCCACGTTGGAAGCGGCGACGATGCGTACGTCGACCTTGATTTGCTCGGTGCCACCGAGGCGCATGAATTCGCGCTCTTGAATTACGCGGAGGAGCTTGGCTTGCGTTTCCGGGCTAATGGTGGCGATTTCGTCAAAAAAGATGGTGCCTTGATCGGCGACTTCGAAGAGACCCTTCTTGGAGGCAACGGCACTAGTGAAGGCGCCTTTTACATGACCGAAAAGCTGCGACTCGAGTAGATCGACAGGAATGGAGCCGGTGTTGACAGGCACGAAAGCTTTGTCCGCACGCGTGGAAGCGGAGTGGATGGCTTTGGCGATGAGCTCCTTGCCGGTGCCGCTTTCCCCGCTGATGAGCACAGTGGAACGCGAGGGCGCCACTTGCGTTACGAGGTCGAACAGCGTGAGCATCTTCTCGCTCTTGCCAATGATGCTGGGGAAACTGAAGCGCTGCTTGAGGGCGCGCTTGAGCTGTACGTTTTCCTCCCGCAGGCGGCGGGATTCGACGGCTTGCGCGACTTGCGCGAGGAGTTCGTCGTTGGACCAGGGCTTGGTGATGTAGTCCATGGCGCCACTCTTGAACGCGGCGCGCGCCATATCAATGGAGCCGTAGGCGGTGATGAGCACGACGGAAAGATGAGGGTCGCGGCGGCGGACTTCTTTTAGGAGATCGAGGCCATTGCGGTCAGGCAGACTTACGTCGAGCAATAGTAGGTCAAAGGGGCGCTCTTCCAGCTTGGCGAGACCGGATTCACCAGTTCCCGCGCTGGTGACACCATAACCTTCGCTGGTAAGCAGGAGCTCAAGGCCCTCGCGTATTTCCGATTCGTCGTCGATCACGAGGATCGAGCCCTTATGCATGGACTGCTTTCCTGAGCGCGGGGAACTCAACGTGGAAGGATGTCCCTTTTCCTGGGGTCGAGCGTACATCGATTTTTCCTGCATGCTCCTTGATTATACCGTAGCTGACGGACAAGCCCAGGCCCGTGCCGCGGCCGTTGGATTTAGTGGTGAAGAACGGATCGAAAATCCGATGAATGTGCTCACGGGGAATACCTGCGCCGGTGTCGGCAACTTCGATCTCAACGCTGCCATTGTGCGCGGCAGTGCGGACTTCGAGCATGCCGCCGGCGGGCATGGCGTCGCGGGCGTTTAGAAAAAGATTGAGGAAGACTTGCTGGAGCTTGTTGGCGGAGCCGCGAACGGGTGGCAGTGATTCGCCCAGTTGCTTGACAATGTGAATCTGCGAAGTTTTTAGCGGGTGTGCGACGAGCGAGAGTGTTTCCTCGACGACGCGGTTGACGTCGATGTCGGCAAGCTCGGCGGCGCCGGTGCGCGAGAAGTTCAGAAGGTTGTTGACGATCTCGCTGGCGCGGAAAGTCTGCTTGACGATTTTGTCGATGATGTTGTGCCGCGGGTCGTCTTCCGGCATTTGCTTGGCAAGCATCTGGATGTAGTTGGAGATGACGGCGAGCGGCGTGTTGACTTCATGGGCGACGCCGGCGGCGAGTAGACCAAGCGAGGTGAGCTTCTCCGTTTGCGTCATCTGCTCTTCCATGCGCTCGCGCTGGGTAACATCGTCGAAGAGCAGCAGGCGGCCAATGCGCTCGCCGGATTTGCTAACCAGCGGGGTAATGGAAACATTCAGCGTTAAATATTTTCCCTGGTGATGCAGGCGCTGCTTGTATATTCCGGTGATTTGTTCTTCTTCGCGGCGCGCGGCAATTTCCGCGGCGAGCTCTTCCGGCAGAAGGGCGCGCAACTGGTGGCCTACGGCGTCCTGGCGCTTCACGCCAAAGAGCTGCTCCATGCGCGTGTTCCAGGACTCGACCAAGCCGCCGAGATCGACGGCGAGGACGCCAACGTTTAAGGATTCAACAATGTTTTCACTGAAGTCCTTGAGGCGGGCGATCTCCAGCGCTTTTTGCTCGAGAGAAGAATAAAGTTGGGCGTTGTCGAGAGCGACGGCGACGTAGCCGGCGATGGTTTGCACCAATTCAACGTCGTCGCTGGAGAGGAAATCGCCATCGACTGTTTTGCCGAGACCCAGAACAGCGACGGTGTGCTCGCGAATGCGGCAGGGAACGAAATAATTTAGATCCAACTGCTCGAGTGTTTGGCGAACGGAATCGGAGACGTCTCTCGCCGCGCGGGGCGACTCAAAAAAGAGCGCCCCCCGGGCGAACTCGGGCCGGGCCGGCTCGAGGAAACCGAGGTCCATGGGCTCGGAGAGGCGCACGCCCATGGAACGAGCGAGACGCATGTGTCCAGGGTGCATGGGATCTTCCATGAAGATAGCGATGCGGTCGACCAGCAGGGTCTGGGAGAGGCGGTCCATCACCGAACCGAGCATGGGATCGAAGCGCACCTCGTTGGTGAGCGTGCGGCCGAACTCGATGAGAGTGCGGCGGTAATCGAGACGGTCGCGATAGAAGAAGCGATCGAGGCGGGCCTGAATCCACTCGCGAAAAGGCTGAAAGAGGAACGCGGCGATTACGATGGCGATCATGCCGCCGGCGGGACCGGAAGTCTGCGCGTGGAAGATATCGGCGATTAGCGCGACCAGAGCGAAATAGACGGCGGCCACGGCGGCGGTGGCGGCGGTGTACGCCAAACCGCGCTTGAAGATGATGTCCACGTCCATCAGGCGGTAGCGGATGATGGCGTAGCCGAAGCAGAGCGGGATGAGGATTAAGCTGAGAACGGAGCTTCGCATCCACGAGCGCGTTGCGGCATCCAGGACGAACGGGACGATGTAGAACAGCGCAAACGGCAGGCTACCCGCGAAAGTTCCGCCGGTCAGCCATTTCAACTGCTGGCGCAGAACGCCAGATGGCGCTTCACGAAAACTTTTGTAGAAAACCAGGCCGGCGGCCAGGAAATAGATACCGAGATAGCTGAGTTCGATCTTATCGAGCAGCAGGCGGGAGCCGAGCCAGGGCACGAAACCGAGCATGTTGAAAGCGGTGCTGACGTGGAAGAGCAACAACGCTACGGCGGGACCATAGACGAGGGTCAATTTGGAAAGCGAGCGAACGCGACCTTCGGCGCGCTCTGGAAAAACCAATGCGAAATGGAGGAGCAGGGCCGGCGCGAGCAAGCGGGCGGCGATTCTTGCCCAATACACCTCAAAGTCGAAGGCGTCCAGCTTGCCGCTGTACTGGAAGGAATACAGGATGAACGAGACGAGGCAGAAAACGTAAAAATGCACGGCGCGCGGAGCATTCCAGCGCCGCACGAAGATGAAAAGCCCAATAAAGAGATAGAGGAGACCGACGAAGCGGCCGTAATTTTCGATGGAAGCAGGCTTTTCCGCGGGAGCGGTGACTATGGGGGTCTCAAACTCCCGTCCGTTGCGGGCGAGTTTGTAACGGACCTGGGTCCAGAGGCCAGCATGCCAGAGGCGGCGGGTGACTTGTACTTGAGAGGCGACAGGGACGTTATTGATGGAGATCAGGAGGTCGCCCGGACGAATACCGGCTTGGGCGGCGGGCGAGTTAGGGGCGAGTTTCCACGCTTGTGCGCCATTTACGGTGTCCAGCCAGGCTACGCCGTCATCGGGGGTGTCAAACGTCTCGCGCTGGACGAAGTTCAGCCAGGCAAAGATCATCGCGGGCAGCGTGGCAAGCGCCAGAACGACGGCTCCGAGACTGACCCGCAGGTTCTGCTTCATGGTTCGGGCGGAGTACACTCCGACCTAACAATATGAGGTGCAAACCGATGTCCACATCGAGAAGACGGCGTGCACCAGGAACTACAACGCTTTCTTAAGGTTAGGGGTTTGGCGGGAGAGTCAAGCCGCGAGAATCCATTTTATGGAAGGATACCCTACAGCTTTCCGAACCTTAAATGCCGTTAGAACTGCACGCTCAATCCACCCCGGAACGTGCGGAAGGCGGGAACCAACAGCGCGCGACCATCTTGCGTGTTCACTGAGACATAACCTTGGGCGAACAGGTTATCGCAATTGGCTATAGCTTCCCAATGGCCCGGCGCAAACTTAGGCAAGGCCTGACGCACACCCACATGGAGGAACGGATCCATTTGAAAGATCGATTCGCCGTAGGCGTCTAAACGCGATACGGCTCGGCCGCTAACCCATTTGTAGCCAGCATTTACCTTGGTGCCCATGCGTGGCAATTTGGTGGAAATGTTCGCGCCAACAGAATTGTGCATAGCGTTGCGCAGCATGTCGCGCATGGGTGCGTCGGTTAGGTCCGATGGACTAAGTGCGCCTGCATAGGCATAAACAGCGGTGACTTCCAACGAATCCAAGAGCCTTTCGCGAATCGCTAGGCGCATGCCCCAATTGCCGGAAGCGCCGCCGTCGTAGGCAAATCCGTTCGAGAAATAGTCTTGGAAGTAGTCGGCGGCGGGAAGATCGTTGCCGCGCCCAAAAACGGCAACGTGGCGGTTGTCATCGTGGAAACCGGCAACCTGGAGCTTGCCGTTCGAGCCCAGCTTGCGTTCGGCTGCGATTTCTTCGTGCCAGCCGCCTTCGAGAACAGGGCGGCCACCGCGCCAAAGCATGGTCGGGAAAGAATCGAGCTCGTTGAGCGCGGCAGCCAATTCGCTGCCGACTTCGCGCTCATCAGATTCGAGGGGGGTGGCGGCGCCGGGTTCTTCCGCAAAGATCAGGGCGGCACGCCAGGCATCGGTCACGCGCGTATCCAATTCCAGGCGCGGGCGAAGGGATGTGGCGGACTTTACCATGCCGACGAGCACATATTCCGCGCCGTAGCGCAGGAGCGCGCGATCGCCTAGCGGAAGAACACCACCCTGTTCGAGGCGAACACCGCGGAAGGTCGGCCCGCCTGGGCCGAGCTTGGATTCGCGTAGAACGAGGGCGCTATGCGGACCGCCGCCGAGCGAGCCGGTGGGCAGCCAAACTGTGGCGATACCGCCTCCCGCGACTGCGCTCTCGTAATTTACCTGGCCGGCAAGGAGCAGGCGACTTGGGCCGCCGAGTTTCTGGTCGTAGGCAAATGCAGTTGCTGGAGCGGAGGGCAGATTGGAGGCGGAACCCGGGCGGCGAGCACCGTCCGTGAAATCGAGCCTGGCGCGAGGATGCAGGGCTTCGCCATCAAAGGCTGAGTTGGCTGCGGTTGTGGAGCCGTCTTCAGTCCACTGCAAAACCGGACGAGTGACGGAGGCGGAACGTAGGACCCATTTCCAATCGTCACTTTCTACGCTGGCTGTGGATGGCTGGCGGCGGAGTTGATCGAGGGACGCGAACATCGACTCGAGCTCGACGCGGACAACGGTCGTGAGGTGCGCGCTGATGCGCACGTGCTGCTGAATGGTAGGCAGGAAACCGGCGAGGGTTACGCGAACCGTATACAAACCGGGCGCCAGACGCTCGCCATGAAAAATTCCTTGTGTGTTAGTAAGCAGGCCGAGCGAGGCGGCTTTGACCGCGAATTCGGGAACAATCTCCACGGTTGCGCCCATCTGGGGCGTGCCGACGGTGTCACGCACAACTCCAGAAAGCTTGCCAGGGGCAGCTTTTACTTGCGCAGCTGACGTATTTGCTCCAGCAGAGAAGCACGTCAGCATCAGGATAAGGGCCCCCCAGGTTCGGAGGCGTTCCTGTTTCACGTGGCATTACCTCCCGGGTGCTGCGTTGGCGGCGCTCTTTGTTTCCAAAGGCGCCTTGACGGTAAAGTCCGCCGTCTTGGAAACGGTTTTGTTCGAGAGCGTATCCGTAGCTACAATTTCGAGCGAATACTTCCCCGGCGTCAACGTCACCAACGGAAGCAAACGCTCGATGGTGACTTGTTCGCCGGTCTGCTTCATCTCTGCCGAAGTTTCTTTGAACTGCATCACTTGCTCGCTGCCCTTCTTGACGGTGTATTGGAAGGTAGCGTTGGACTTGTGCGTCTTTTCGTCTGGCTTCAGGTTGTAAACCTGCATGTAGATGCCGAGCTTTACGTTGGAAGCGAATTCGCCGTCGAGTTTGGGCCGAACTTTTGAGGAGCCCAGCACGAACTGGCCGGTACCAATCTGCTTCGCGGGCACGTGTTCGAGTTGATCGGCAAGAATCAGCGAGCTGGTTTCGAGCGTGTCGTCGTCATACTTGGGAACTTGCAGGCGTGTGTTGATTACGCCGACGTTACCGCTCTTGACGTCCTTGATGACTATATCCAAGCGATACAGACCGGGACGCAGGGGAATGGCCTTTTGATAGATGGACTGCAACTTCAGAGATTTCTGGAATAGGCTCTCTGGGAAATCGCGGCTGACGGGATCTTCAAAAGTTTGCACGACCCGGCCGGTAAGAGTGCTGACGCGGCCAAAGATATTCATCGTTGCGGAGTGCACGCCCTCTTTATTGTCGAAGGAGAGTTGATTATTGGGAATCTGCACCGTGACGGGGACTAGCACGGTGTCGTTGGTCACCTTGAGATAATCGGTGCGGTAAGTGAAATGCACCTGGTCACGCACGATACGCGCGGTCACCAGGGCTTCGAGATCTTTGTACTTGACGGCCGGCGGGCGGAAGGCCTTGGAGTACTGCTCGAGGCGACTGAACTCGTTCATGTTGGCGCTCTGGCCACCCAATGCTGTGGGCAGGTTCGTGCCGTCAGAGCGAGTGAAACGATCTTTCTTGGAAGCCATGCCCATGGATTCCATTAAGCTCAAGCCCGCGCCGGGAACGTGTAAGAGGGCGTCTTTTTCGGAAGGGTCCATCGTGAGGTGATATTCGCCGGAACCGCTGGGGTCGACGAATTCCCAGATCACATTTTCGCCGATGCCTTCCATGTAACGATAGCGCCACGTTTCAAACGGATACGTCGTAGTCGAACCGCCGCCCTCTTCCATGGGGCGATCATAAGAGCCGCCAGTCGGATGGGATTCGACCTCGTCGGCGGGACCCCACATGATGTACATGCGGCCGCGGTCAGTCTTCCAGCCGGGAATTCCCGAAGCGAAATGCTCGTTGGCATACGCTATGCGGCGATAATGTTCTTCTTTGAACTCGTTATCGGGAAGGTCGGGATTACTGCTACGGCGCAACCAGAACTGCTCAATGAAACTTTCGCGCTCTTCGTTAGTTCCCAGTTGCAAAAAGAGTTGGCGCTCTTCGGGAGAGATAATGTAAACGACGTCCTCGTTGAGCCACTGCCGGTAAACGAAGTCGAGTTCCTTCAGGGACCGCTTGCTTTTCCTCTTTTGTTCTTTGTCGGGCTTTACGGAGGCGGGAGGTGCTTTAGGATCTTGCGCATCTTGCGCAAGAAGCGGCGGCGCGATAATCGCAAATGAAAGGAATGAAAGGACGGTAGAACGGGCTACCCGCAACATAGAGACACCTCAACGTCTAGGACAGGGATTCTAACCCGGGGGAAAGTTCCCGTCAATTAGCGAATGTCCTGCATTATGTGACACTTGTGCCCCCGGGGAAGGTTAGAACGCGGAACTCAAAATAGGGTTGCCTGGCCGTTTTTGGCCTGTTCGGTGGTACAGCTCGTTTGGGGAGAAGCGGCCCGGCAGGAGGTTTATTGGACGCGCTGCTGCTGGCCGTCCCAGCCGACCAGCGTGTCAAAGATGGCGAGGACGTGGCGGCGGTATTCCACCATGCGGGAAAAAATGTCGCGCAGCTCCGGCTCGCGTTCGGCTTCGCGATGCCACTTGGCTAGCACCGCAGGTGGGACTTCGATATCGCGGCGCAATTGCTCAGCGGAATGGCCGCGAAGGAAGAGCCCATAGAAAAAAGCGGCCTCCCGCTGCGGAACATCGAAGTCCAGCGGGACTTCGGTGGGGACGAATTGTGCCATAGTGGCCATGGCGAAAGGGCAGTTTACAGAAAAGCGTCTCGGCGTCAAGTAGTACCGCACCTTGGATGCTACGTGGCGGGTAACCCCGTACTAAAAACCAAGTATTAGATGCAAGTTGCGCGTCGTTGATACAACACCGGTATTGCCTGGACGACTCCAAACGTCCTAGGATGGAAGGGTGATGGCAGAATTTCGCAAAATGCAGCGGGGATCGGCAGTGGGGCGGGGCCTGAACAGGGTGCTGCGCTTCGGAGTGCGGCGTGGCTTGCGGTCGCTGGAGGTAAATCCCGAGGATTTCCGTGGGCAGCTTGCGGATAAGCACGGGCTTTGGGTGCCGAATTTCAGCCGCATGCATGACGTGCCGTTGGAGCGGCTGGATGCCATTGCGCAAAAGCTGATCCGCGATGCGGAACGGCTGGCGCTGGCCGAAGGTGCGGGATTTGGGCTGGGCGGAATGATCACACTGCTGCCGGACGCGAGCATCCTCACGGCGATCACGTTGCGCTTGATTCAGCGGCTTTGCCTCTTGTACGGATTTGAAACACGCGGCCAGGATGAACGGATGGAATTGTGGATGGCGGCTGCAACAGCAACCGGCGTGGACTATGGAAAAGATTTAGTTGAGAAGCAGATGTTTGAGAAATTGGCACCGCGCATTGCGCAGCGGCTCGCGTTGAAACTGGGCGAGGAGACGGCCGAGAAATGGGTTGGACGCATGATTCCTCTGGCCAGCTCAGCCATCGGCGGAATACTCAACTTTTCCTTTGTGCGGACGTGGGGCCGGCGCGTGCAGCGTAATTTACGGGAAAAGCATTTGGCCACGCGCGTGGCCGGGGCGAGAGCTGCGCTGGCGTTTCCCGCATCGGATCCCAATCTGAATTAGGTCTGTCGGTAGAGATTTTCGCTTTGCAGAAGTAGAGTGGATGACGGTTTGGACGCGAAGCGCGTTTCTTGCGCCTTGGGGAGTGACACATGGGAGCGAAAAACCGAATCATTTGCGGCGCGATTTTGTGCGGAGCGGCACTAGGCTTAGCGATTGCCGCGCCGCGTGCAACCTCCCGTGCGGCGCAGGGTACGGAAGAGCCGGTGCCTGCGTTTCACAACGAAGCGCCGAAAGGCCGGCTTCCGGAAACGCTCAGCCCTTCGCAGTTCACGAACGTCGTGGTGCAAAACGCCTACTTGATTGCGGCTCGCGTAAAGAAAGTTCTTTACCAGCAGCCCTGCTATTGCCATTGCGACCGCAGCCAAGGGCACACCAGCCTGCTCGATTGCTTCGCCAGCAAACATGGCTCGGGGTGCGATGTTTGCATGCGGGAAGCGATCTACTCCTATGAACAAACTCACAAAGGCAAGTCGGCAGCGCAGATCCGCGCTGGAATCGAAAGTGGAGAATGGCGCGCGGTGGATATGTCGAAGTATGGGACGCCGGTAGCCGCGAAGTAGAGTTTTCCGAGGCTGCGCCACAGCATCTGGCCTCGCCCTCACCGATGGTCAACCTTTTTTGAGAGTGCGCAGTCTAATTGGCAGCCGGAACCCGGCCAATCCATGGCAATCGGTAGAACCTCGGCCCATAAAACAGGAGGGAGTATGAATGCGCGCGTGAGATTCTGTGCTTCGATGCTGGGTTTGGCTGTGTGGGTGGGTGGAGCGGTTTCTCCGGCGAGAGCACAATCGCAGGAAATGCGACAACATGTTGTTACGCTCGAGGAGTTAAATAAACAAGCAGCCCGGCCAGCGGAGACGCGTCAGGCGAACGAAGGTGCCATTCGGCACTTGTTGTCTTCGGACGCAGGGCAGGAAGCGCTGAAATCCGCGAAAGTCGATTATCAGCGAGTAGACAAGGCCCTCGGGCAGTTGAGCGATGAAGAAGTGGCGCAGTTGGCGGATCGTTCACGCCAAGCAGAAAGCGATTTTGCGGCCGGATCTATTTCCGCCAAACACCTGGCCTATATCATCCTGGCGATTATCGTCATTGTGGTGATAATTGTTATAGCCCGCGCGGTATAATTCGGCGACGTCGGTAGCCCAGCCGACGAATGAAATTCTATAGGAGGATGGATGATTGTTTGCGCGCGGAGGTGTGGTCGGGCGTTGGCAGTAATCGTTATGCTGTTTTCTGGCCTGAATGCCGGGCAAGTGCAAGCGCAGCCCCAGGACAAACACGTTGTCAGCTCTCAAGAGTTGAGCAAGGATGCGGCGCGGCCGGCCGAAACGCGGGGAGCGAACGAGGCCGCGGTGCGACAGCTTTTTTCGTCCGAACAAGCGCAGAACGCGCTCAAGTCCGCGAACATCGACTACAGCAAAGTGGATAAGGCGGTCGGTCAGCTAAGTGATGAGGACGTGG
>Ga0209526_10000440_pt1 | contig 26915 bp, 20 predicted proteins | sample JacPinW_OM2H0_M1_FD_188566 | JGI IMG/M metagenome (GOLD analysis project Ga0209526, IMG submission 188566) | Forest soil microbial communities from Algoma, Ontario, Canada - Jack Pine, Ontario site 1_JW_OM2H0_M1 (SPAdes) (version 2) | ecosystem: Environmental > Terrestrial > Soil > Boreal... | reverse complement strand
CACACTATCTCAACTCACGACCAAGGTCGCGGACGCTTAGAATGCAATCGTCGTTTTCAGGTTGCGTCGAGACTTTGGCAGCCGCTGCTCTTTGGAATGCCCGCAGCGATTTGCGCTCAAATTGCAGGATTTTGCGCGACCGCTTTGCTTGGCGGGCAGCAACTCTCGATACTGCCGTGTCCTGTATAGCAACCACAGCTGGCATTGAAACTGCTACGAGCTTACAGGCACGAATGCGGTGACTCGTGTCTACCTCCTCCAGTTAAGTCCCCGCGAACTGAAGAAAACAGACCACAGGCCTCGAAGTTAACTATGTCAGCGCTTCGTATATTGATTGCTGACGATCATGAAGTCGTGCGCCGCGGCCTCTGCGCCTTGCTGAAATCCCATGCCGGGTGGGAAGTGTGTGCTGAAGCAGCCGATGGTCGGGAAGCCGTCGAAAAGGCACAGCAACTGAAGCCCGACATCGTGATTCTGGACATCGGCATGCCGAATTTGAACGGCTTGACCGCAGCGCGTCAGATGCTACAGAGCGATCCCCACCGGAAGATTCTGATTCTCACCATCGACGACTCAGAGCAAATCGTACGGGAGGTATTGGCGGCCGGTGCGCGTGGGTTCGTGCTGAAATCCGATGCGGCACGCGACCTGTTGGATGCAGTTGACGCACTGGAACACAACCGCACTTTCTTCACGACCCGCGTTGCGGAAATGGTCTTGCACGGTTACCGCAACCCGACCGCCGAGCCAGAGCCGTCTCTGTCCGTGGTGTCTTCTCGGGAGCGTGAAATCGTGCAGCTTCTGGCTGAGGGAAAGAGCACCAAAGAAGTGGCGTCAATTTTAGATTTAAGCATACACACAGCAGAGACGCACCGCTCGAACATCATGCGCAAATTGGGCGTCCACTCCCTGGGCGAATTGGTGCTCTACGCCGTTCGCAACCATATCGTCCAGGTCCAGGCTGGTCCGAATACATAGCCGGAGTCTAGTCCCATCTCCATGTCGAGAACGTTGGAGCAGGCACCGGAACGCCCAGCACTGCGAATGATCCTCGTCGCGGCACTGACACACGGAACCGCTCAACTGGCCACTGTTGCGGGCGCTAACTCCAAACATTTGAGGCAGCGACACACGTATGTTACATCGCCGGGACGCGCCGTATGACCGCACTTGTCGCAGATGTACCTGCCATCCATATGAGCGACCATCTGCCGAAATTCAAGACCTAAAACACAATAGGGGCATCGAACAATGTCCTTCATCTCTCTGACCTCTGGGGTGGGTGTGTGCAGACTAGGCTCGGCTGCGCGAGCAGGTTAATGGCCCGCCTGTGGTGAAGGGGGGCACAGCTTGGGTATAGCCCTACTCACGAGATGCACGCTTGGAACCCAGCCGGGAAGCACATGCAGAGAATTACTTTAGCTTTTCAATCTTGGGAGCAATCCAGCGCAGCTTGTGCAACGCTTCCTCGATGGCGCGGCGTTTCTCGTCCGCTGCGTACCGCTCCTCCTCCTGCTCCAGAAATCGAAGCGTTCGATATGCGTGATCAATAGCGTGAAGCTCTGCGGCGTGAAGGCCAGGAATATCGCGCAGTTTTTTTATGCGTGCTGCAAGCTCGGTCCGAGCGTGCCCGATCCGCCCCGTCATCTTTGCGTGCTCCAATCCCGAAATAGCCTCTTTGTAAAGCTCGACCCATTTCTCCTTATCGTAGTCAGTCGGCATTAGGCGCTCCAATAGAACCTTCCGTGCGCACGTGATCTGATGCACCCGAAGATGTCCTTTGGAGGTAGTAGGGGATGCTGTTGTTAAAAATACAGGCTAATTCCCTAGTCCCTGCCGTGGCCTAAGCCTAATCCTCCGCTAGAGGCAGGAAACGGTGTCCGGCGTCGTACATTCCCAACCTTGAGATAGGCGTACTATGTGCGCCGTGGATGAGCTAATGATCTCCGGACGCATCAGAGAGATCAGGCGGGAAATTGCCGAAATTGGGACTCTCAATCGAGATTACCTAGCAGGCGGCAACAGCCCGCACTGCGGGTTCGGCACAAGTATGTACGAGCAACGGCGTCAGAGATTGCAGGAAATCAAAGAAGAACTTGCCGCTCTGCTTCGACGTTCCGCTGCGTGAAATCCCAGCAGCAAACCCCGATATTGTGCTGGAACTGAAGTTCTGCTAGTCAGCGCTTGGTTTGGCAGGAGGGTCTTGTAAACGTTAGCCGAGATACGGCATCGTCTATGTGCCTATCTGATCAGATGCTAGCCGAATGAAGACCATACTTGGGGTTGATACCCAGATGCGAAGCAAAGCGCCGTTGTTGGTGTAGAACTTTTTCATCGTGTTCTCTAGTCTAGGAGCGTGTCCGAGTATTCAACCGTGAACAACTGATTTGCATTGAAACTCACAGGATAGATATGCCAGTTTGGCGGTATGGCGAAAGCTTACCGAGTTTACCTTCCGGAGCAAGACTTGCTGTTGCCACCGAGCCTGCGCGATTGGTTGCCAGAGAATCACTTGGCGCATTTTGTCTCCGATGTGGTCGATCAACTGGATCTGAGTGCCATCGAGTCGGTCTATGAAGGAGAGGAGCGAGGACAACCACCGTATCATCCGCGGATGATGACCAAGATTCTGCTCTACGGCTATTGTGTAGGGGTGTTTTCCTCGCGGCGGATAGAGAAGAAGTTGGTGGAGGATGTGGGCTTCCGGATGTTGGCGGCGGGCAACGAACCAGATTTCCGAACGATTTCCGATTTTCGGAAGCTGCACCTGTCGGCGCTGCAGGCGTTGTTTGACCAAGTGCTGCAGATGGCATTGCCGGCGGGCACGATGAAGCTGGGGCGAGTGGTTTTGGATGGCAGCAAGGTGAAAGCCAACGCGAGCAAGCACAAGGCCATGAGTTATGGACGGATGCAGGAAGACGAAAAGCGCTTGCAGGCGGAGACGAAGAGGCTACTGGAGCAGGCGGAGAAAGTAGACGCGGAAGAGGATGCCCGCTACGGTGGGGACCGGACCGGGGATGAACTGCCGGCGGAGTTGGCGCGGCGGGAAACGCGTTTGCAGAAGATTCAGGAAGCGAAACGGGGGTTGGAAGAGCGGGCACGGGAGAAGGCCAAAAGCAAGGGGCAGCCGGAGGCACAAGCGAAGCCCGAAGCCAAGATGCAATATAACTTCAGCGATCCGGAGTCGCGCATCATGAAAGGGCCGGACGGGTTTGTGCAGGCCTATAACGCGCAGATCGCCGTGGAGCCCGACTTGGGGTTGATTGTGGGCCAGGGAGTAAGCCAAGAGGCCAATGACAAAGAACAGATGAAGCCGGGGGTGGAGGCGATCCGAGAGCAATCCGGACAGAAGCCCGAGGAAGTGGTCAGTGACAGTGGGTATTGCTCGGATGCGAATCTGAAGTACCTGGAGAAGAAAAAGATCGAAGGATTCGTGGCCGTAGACCGAGAATCGTACCGGGATCGCCAGAAGCCTTGCCCGCGGGGGCCGCTGCCCAAGGGAGCGACACGCGTGGATCACATGCGGCGAAAATTGCAGACCAAGATGGGAGCGGCCATCTACTCCACGCGCAAAACCGTCGTCGAGCCAGTGTTTGGACAAATCAAACAGGCGCGCGGATTCCGTCAGTTTCTCTTGCGTGGACTGAAGAAGGTACGAGGGGAGTGGGCCATGATTTGTCTCACGCACAACATTCTGAAGTTATATCGGCTCTGTTATGGATAGAAGAGGACAACAAAGGCCAGAAAGGCTTCTCACAAACGTAATGGATGCGTCCGGAAAGCTCTTCCGCGGGCAGTACTCCGACACTGGTGGCGCGAGCCATGCTTCGCTGCTTCCACAATTCGGCCCTCGACCACTGCAGTGCTTTTCAAACCTCAATTCTCGGACGGGCTCCTAGTACTACTACGTTAAGTATCAGGAACCGCGGGCACGCTTGATCTTCGCCTTACAGTAGGCGCAGACTCCGGTCCAAGTGATCAGCAGATATTGAATCTCACGGCGCGTCTGTGGCAGGGTCCACCCAGAAGTTTTTTTTTCGCCGAAGAGTTTCTAGGGTTAGGAACGCGTGCGCCATCATGACTAGCGTGGTGTGGTGGTGCCAGCCGATCCAGCTGCGCCCTTCGTAGTGATCCAGTCCAAGTTCTTCCTTCAGTTGCTGATAGTCCTGCTCGATCTTCCAGCGACATTTCGCCAAGCGCACCAAGCGGCGAAGGGTATAAGTTTCTGGCAAGTCGCAGAAGAAGTATTTAATCGGTTCTTTCTCCGACTCCGGCCATTCCACCAACAGCCATACCTCTTTATGAGGCGGTTCGCCACGGACGAACCCATGCGATGGCTGTACCCGCATCGCCACGAAGCGCGACTCCAACCATCCCTTCGTGCCTTGCCGCCAGCGAATTACCTTCCACCCTTTTGCCTTCTGAGCCGCCGCTAGCACCGAGATGGGACGCTGCTTGCCGTAGTCGTAGCGCGTGGCCGGGGCACCTCGACCCGAATGACGTGCTGGAACCGTCGCTGTCGGCGGCCTTGTCCATACTCCCAAGGCCGAGGAAATCCCCACGATATAAGGAAGTCGGCGAGTTTCCAGCCCGTCGCGAAACTCGGTTGCGTCTCCGTACGCCGCATCGGTCACCACAATCCGGTCGGCTAGGCCCCAGCCACGGACTTGATCAATAATGTCCAGACCCAGTTGCCACTTAGTTTGGAACTCCACATCTTGGGGAATCCCTGCCTCCTCTCGCCGCTGGCGATCCTTCGCCCAACTCTCCGGCAGATACAGGCGCCAGCCCAAAATGGTGTGTGCTTGCTCGCCCACATGGTGCACGCTCACGGCAACTTGGCAGTTGCCTACCCTGCCCAACGTCCCGGAATATTGCCGCTCCACTCCCACCGAATGCTCCCCTTGCTTGGGGAAGCCGGTATCGTCGATCACCCACACCGAGTCCGGCTCTAATTCCGCCGTCATTCGTTTCCCCAGCAACTCCCATATCGGCAACCAATCCCACGGACTCTGACCGACCAACTGCTGCATCGCTTGCACATTCCCGTCCGGCACGCGCGCGGCCAGCGGCTCAATCGACTTTCGCTCGCCGTCCAACAACAGCCCGCGAACATACACTTCGCTCCAGTGCTTTCGTTCGCTGCGGCCTAGCGGCTCTAGCAGATCCGCCAGAAATTTTTCCAAACGCTTTCGGCACTTCTCGACCTGAGCGTCGGTCATATTCGCGACGGTAGCACTCGCAAATTCTCATGTCAATAACTTAACGTAGTAGTACTAGTCTAGTTATGTTGTTGATTTGATTTAAAACAGGTAGCTTCACACGGTGGAAGTCAAAAGTTCGAATCCGGATAGCGCCCACCACTAGCCAATTGGCACGGCGGCACTTACCGCATCTTCAATGTCGGTAAATGTCCAAATGGCTTGTTTTCAGGACTCGCGCGGTGAACCATCCTTGCCACTTTGGAATTTGACGTTTCTCCCACTGAACACGAACGGGCATCTTTGCGAATCTAGGTCCAATTGTCAAATTGGTTGTGCGTTTTCACGGATTCTGACCGGAACGTGAAGCCTAGAAAGAATGTAGAGGTACTCACCTGCGATGTGATCTCCTGCCCCGCTTGGCTGCAAGGTTCCACAACATCTCTGTTTGTGAGCAGCAGCAGCTTAAAGAATTTTGCATCCGTGCACGCGCTAAGGACGTTAGAACGAAGCCGGCCGCGCCACGGTATGCAAGATGGATAGCTGCGACCACAAATTCTAAGCAGCCGGAACCACTGGTCACTTCTGACGAATTCCTGATGTATTGTTGCTGTCGTTCCTTTCGCAATTCGAGGTCATGGCAGCCGCGACTCTTTCTTAGCCCCTCTAGTCATCGTCCGAAGGCATGGGTTCTCCGACGATGTTGTAGTACACCTCTTTGGGCTTCTTCAGCTTGGATGGCTCCGCTTTTGGCGCGGGTGGCAGCGGCTTTGCCGCCATAGAGTTCGCAACTGGCTGCACTGGGGGAGCAACTGCCACAGCTCTCGCTGCCGGTGCTAGCGCGACAAATGGAGCCGGCGCTGCCGGACCTACCGTGACGGGTGGGGTAACCGGATCGGGCTTCGCCACTGGCGCTGGCGGGCGGACCGGCGGGATTGCCGGGGTCACCACTGCCGCCGCCGCAGCTTGAGGAACGACTTGTGCGGGCTCGACCGGCGCGGTCGGGACCGAATTCTTCACCGGCTTCACTGTTCCCGCCCTTTGCCGCTGGAAAAAAAAGTTGAGGATCGCCGCCATAATCCCCGCAAAACAAAACTCCAGTACGGAAACGAACAAATCTGGGTAGTCATAGGGCCGTCGGGTGAAAGAGGTCGGTAATCCCGAAGATTGCCCCATCACATCCCCCAGCCACGGCACGACCAGGTTGTTCATGACCGACACAATCAGGCTCCAGATAGCCTCCCCCAGGATCACCGCCACAATGATCCGGCCAATCCAGTTGCCCGCGTCCGCCCCCTCGGACGTGAATTTCTTCCCTGTTTGGTCCATAATTCTTCTGCCTTTACGAAGATTGTTACACAGCCAATGGTGCGAAAGGCAGTTAAATAGCGACGTGCTGGCAAGCCCGTTCAGATCGTGACCGGAGTCACTGTAAAGACGCGATCAAGAGGACTGCAAGAGTACACAGCGTCAGTCCACTTGCCCGACCCATAATCAATCGTGTTCGCGAGCAGCTGGATGTAAATGACTGGGAAGAAGTTCCATGCTGAGTAAGGAGGGTGTTCGCCGAGTATCGCCGCACTTTGAGGGACAGCATCGACCCGACCTGCAAGACAATATCATGAGGGACTCGATTTAAGGGATCAATTTCCAGTCCACGTCACCCCTACTTTTTCCGTTCTTCCTCGAAGCTCTGACCTTGGCCGGTAGTGATCATTAATATTTCATCGAACGTCGATCCATCGCACAAGTTCCTGCCGGAATTTGTAATGCGTGCCGAAGCCGGCGAGAGCACATCCCAAGCCAAAACCTACAAAGCACAGCAAGAGCGCCAGGTTCTTGACCTAGGCAAACACGAAGGGCAATCCAGCGGACGAAACTAAGTTCCCCGAACCTGGTCAGAAGCTGGCGACGGCCAAGCGCAAAAGATTCCAAGACTGCAATGCCTCGCTTTCAGGAGGGGGGTGACCAGCTCGAGCCGCAAACGAAACCAGGATTCGCGTGGCCACAAGGATTGTGGCCGCTAAGACATAAGGTGAGGGTTCATGGGTTCATCTGGACCGTCGGCGTTCAAGAGATGCAGGGAATCGGCGGCAAGGAGTTTGACCGTCATTGAGACTTGCTTACCACGGTGGCAACGACGCTTGTTAAGACCGCTGCCGTAGCACTCCACGTCAGTGCCGCAATCAATGCCGATGCGAACCGAGCTTGATGCAGTTATAAAGAACTGAGTAATACCAAAACTGGTATCGTGCCCAATGATAGATGTACCAGCGATCCCCAGACTGCTGATGCGTTTGTGCGTATTGGATGGCTAACTTGATGTCTTCGGGACGCCTTGGGTGGATCAGCGTCTGTGCATCCCTCCAAATCGGCTTGGTTAGGATAAGAACAAACAGAGCGACTTTGACTGGCAAGGGGAAGGTCAGCAGCCAGAAGTGGACTCCACCTTGCGAGCCAATCTGGCGATCCCAGAAGAAAAATCGTTGCGCCCACTACCGGTTCGAGCTGCGCCGGATCATCGCACGCCGTGAAGAATCTTTCGCTCCACAGAAAAGTTTTTCCATGACCATAGTGACTGGGGAGGGAAGTAGTTTCGCCAGAAATCGAGCAAAGCCTGATTCGTACCGAGGCGTGCAGCGAAACAAGGTAACAGGCAAGAAACTCAAGGCCCATACTTCGCGCGCGCCGAATAGCCGCCCAAAATGCGAGAGACCACCGTCGCTACATCGAGAGACAGGTATTCCCAAACCCTCAGTAATAGGTGAAGTTGAAATCATCCAAGTAGATGGAATAAGGCTGCTGTTTGAAATTGCCATCACTCTGGTAGTTGACCGTAATTCCATGCCAGGAACTGGGAGTGGAGTTGTTATACCAGTTCAGGGTATTGGTTTCGTCGAGTTTCGTCGTTCAGGGTGATCGATTGGTACAAAAGATTATTGTCTGACGTCCGCTGGACTTTCAGGATCAGGTGATTCCAGCTGTTGCTCAGGGGATGACAAGGGATACCAGTGTCCTTCCACCGATTGCTGGGATTGTCCCACACCGCCCAGACGTGGCCAGCTGCGATGCGGCACTCATGTCCAAAGATATAAGATCTCCCGCCGGTGAATTGATTTATGTCAAACTCCAGTGACTGAATATTCATATCGGCGCCAAAAAAATAGACATCGTAGATAAAGTTTTTGTGCAGGGTTGGGATGAGCGTCTTGGGCGTGTCGGGCAGACCCTGACTGGAGAAATCTCCAATGAGCTGGTTGTACCACGGCGCATCGGAATACGGGACGGTGCCGCCAATGCTGGTGCGCATCGCACTTCCACTCCGCGAAGGCGAGGTGATGCCTTGCTGCATGGACCAGGTAACCTTGGGCGAGCAACTGCTGCAGATGTCATATTTTGGCGCTAGCTCGCCAAATTGTTGCCAGCCACCACTTTTTTGCAGACCATAAAAGGTCTTTCCCGTTCCCGATTGCACCTGAACTGTGACCGCCTTTTTGGCGACTCCTCCGCACCTATCCCAGGACTGGACCACGGTGTTGAGCGTGCCGCTACTCAGGTCGAGGCTCGTGTCCAGACTCGAACCTGGGACCGTGGTCTTGAGATCGTTGTTTACATAAATGCCCACCGCACTTATGCCCTTGGAGCAGTTGGTGGTCGCGCTGGCCACAAAGTGAACCGGCGACGAAACCGTGCTGTTTGACACGGGAAGGGTGACCTTAACGGCCGATTGTCCAGTACTGGTTGATATGTTACCGACAGCACTGCTTACGGTTATCGTGATCGGCTTGGTGGCTGATGCTCCGCAGTTATCCCATTTCTGGACGACGGTGTTGTAAGTCCCCGGGCTCAAATTCAGATTGGTATCCAGCTTGGATCCGTTGACCTGGTAAGCCAGTTTGAATGGAGCGGAATGAATCCCCACAGCTGCCACGCCCTTGGAGCAACCCGAGGTTGCTGACGCCACGTAATGGAACGGTTGCGTTGTTGGCAGGAGATGCTACCTGCACCTCTCCTTTAATCACAGTGATCGTGAGTACCTGGCTAGCGACTGACCCACAGTTGTTCCACTCCTCGACCACGACCTTGTATGTTCCAGGGGCTAAGTCCAGGCTCGTGTCCAGCTTCGAGCCCTTCACTACATACGCCAGCTTCGAGGCAGCGGTGTAGATTCCCATCGAGGCAACGCCCTGAGAACAGGTGGTTGACGCTGAGGCTACGAAATGAACGGGTGATTGGGGCGGTTACTCCATTAGCAGGACTAGTGACAGTAACGCCTCCAAACGCCGGGGCGGTGCAAATGAAAAACCCTGCGATTGCAGAGAGAACTAAGACACACTTCTACATGAAAACTTCCCCAAATTTGTGATGAGGACGACAGTGGACGGTGGGGCAGTGATGCGATTCTACGGAGGTAGGGGGGCGAAATACAAGGAGATCACGAATTTTGTTGATAATCAGAAGTTCATGCCCGGGCCGCTCACTGTCGGGACCTTCGAGTAACTCGTTCAAATGCTGCTGCCGCACTGCCCAGGTATGGGTGTCATGGCGGTGAGTTTCGTCGGGAGCAGAACCATAATGAGGAGAATCCGGACTGTCTCCGCAGGCGCAAGTCGCTGTCGGGAGGTAACTCGGCTCTAGTGGGGCTGAATTTGTTCTTTTGGATCCCGCGTATTGGCATTTTTCGAACGCCGGACCATAGCCCGCTACTTCCAGCCGGCTCAGGGAACAATTCCACGGCAGCGGTAAGGGCGGTTGCCTGACCGCAAATGTTACTTACGGTATTTAAGAGTAACCTGCCCTTCATTACTCGCACTTGCCGATTCAGAAGCTCAAGTAGACCGGAGAGACATGACCTTCTTTTGTGTCCATCGTGTACTTGGCGTACATCCTTTGCTGGGATAATCTGAATCAATATTGCAATGGCGATGCTGGCCGCGGCCACCGGCACAGTACGGCAAACAAACCCGGTCAGGAGAGCTGTTAATGTCCCGAACCTCGGTGTTCTCGTCCCCCCAGTGTGTCGTTGTCGCGGTACTTTTTTTCGTGGCCATAGCTGCTTCGGCGCAAACTCGAAACCGCCTCGCACAAAGGATTGAGGACAGCGAACCTTCCGTCGTGGCGCCGGCGCATCCCATGGCCCGGGCGGAACTCGACCACGGCCGGGTGGACGGCAGCCTGAGAATCGATCGCGCCGCCTTGGTATTCAAGCTTGCGCCCGCCCAGCAAAGCGCCCTGGAGAAGCTGCTGGCGGAACAGCAGAATCCCAGGTCTTCAAATTATCGCAAGTGGCTGACTCCGGAGCAGTATGCCGCGCGGTTTGGCATGAGCGACGACGACCTTGCCAAAGTAGGTTTCTGGTTGAAATCGCAAGGTCTGACCGTAAATGGGTTCTCCCGTGGCCGCACTGGGATATTCTTCAGCGGAACCGCGGCCCAGGTGGAAGGCGTCTTCCGCACGGAGGTCCACCATTATCTGGTAAACGGCGAGATGCACTTCGCCAATGCCACTGAACTCTCGGTGCCAGGAGCGCTTTCTGGTATGGTTCTGGGCCTCCGCGGTCTCGATGACTTCCGCCCCAAGTCCAGGGCTCACGCGGTAAAGCCGAATTTTACCTCGCACGTTACCGGGAACCATTTTGTCAGCCCCGGCGACTTTGCGACCATCTACAATCTCAAACCTCTTTACGACGCCGGACTTGATGGGACCGGAGAGAAAATCGCCGTGGTGGGGCAAACCCAGATTCACACCACGGACATCGACGCTTTCCGCAGTGCGGCCGGATTGCCCGCCGCGAATCTTCAATTGGTTCTGATAACCGGTGGCGGGTCCGGTTTTTCCAGTGGAGATGAGCTCGAAGCCGACCTTGATGTGGAATGGTCCGGCGGTGTGGCCAAGAATGCCGCCATTCTCTATGTTTACGCCGGCTCTAATTCGACCAAGAACGTCTTCGATGCTTTGGCCTACGCAATCGATAATAATCTGGCACCGGTCGTTAGCACCAGTTACGGGAACTGCGAAGCAAATTTAGGAACGACGTTTGCCCAAGTTCTCCGCCAGGATGCGCAGCGGGCCAACTCGCAAGGTCAGACGGTTATAGCCGCATCGGGTGATGCTGGGGCGGCAGACTGTGATCCGGCCTCGTCCCAGTCTGCCACCAAGGGGCTCGCAGTGGATGGGCCCGCCAGCGTGCCCGAGGTCACCGGAATTGGAGGCAGCGAGTTCACCGGGGACGCTGCCGGCACGGTGAGTGGGACCGCTCCCAATACCAACTCCAGTGCCACGACATTCTGGAGTGGCACCACCAACGCCACCGACAACCTCAATTCAGCGCTGTCCTACATTCCGGAGACGGCTTGGAATGACACGACCGCGTCGATCGCGGCGAAGGGAGGCCTTTCCGCCAGCGGAGGTGGAGTGAGCACGGTTTTTGCCAAGCCGGCCTGGCAAACGACCCTGACTCCCGCCGACAGTCACCGTGACGTACCTGACGTATCCCTGACCGGTTCACCCAACCACGACGGCTCGCTGGTTTGTGCGCAGGCCTTTTTCGCGGGTAAGTCCACCGCCACAAGCTGCTCGAGTGGATTCCGGGCCAGCGATGGAAACTTTGCCGTGGTCGGAGGGACATCTGTCGGCGCGCCCGCCTTTGCCGGGGTTGTTGCTATCCTCAATCAGGCCACTCAGTCCAGCGGCGCGGGTAATATCAACACCACGCTTTACAGTCTGGCTGTCTCGAAGCCCAGCGCCTTCCATGACATCACCACGGGCAACAACATCGTGCCTTGCACTCAAGGTAAGCCGAATTGTCCCGCGAGCGCTCCTTTTCAGTTCGGTCTTAGTGCTGGCACCGGCTACGATTTGGTCACTGGACTGGGTTCCATCGACGCCAATATCCTGCTGACTTCGTGGCCCGGCTTTGTCCTCACCCCAGGTTTTTCAGTGGCGGGAAATCCGATCAACGTTTCGACCCCCGGGCAGTCTGGTACCTCCACCATCACGGTCAGCGCGACCAACGGATTTACCGGCACGGTGGACCTAAGTTGCACACCTCCGACTGGATCGTCGCAGATTACCTGCTCGTTCGGCACGACAACTCCGGTTACACTCGACAGCACGACCACTAGCGGTACGGCTACTTTGACGGTCTCAACCCTCGCGCCGCACGTTTTGGCGGGCGCATCGGCTTCACTTCAGTCGCAGCATGGTTTCGTCCGCCTGGCGGCTGGCGCTAGTGCGTTGCTGGCCGGAGTTTTCGTGCTCGGCATGCCCTCACGCCGGCGTCGCCGCATGGCAGGACTCGGATTTGTGCTGTTGGTATTTTTCGCAGCCGGTCTCGGCTGCGGTGGCGGTAGCAGCGGCGGAAGTTCGGTGAAGACGGGGGGGACGCCCAAGGGGAACTACACCATTGTGGTCACTGCCACCAGCGGCAGCTTGTCGAAGCCCCTAAATGTCAGCGTAACGGTTCAGTAGTGGGAACGGCGCCGGACCCGCCGTTCCGATTGCTAAGGACAATGGCCGGCGGATTCGCTGAAATCGACCGCTGTGCTATTGCCGCCGCAAATCACAACACCTACGTGTTCTCCCGGGTACGGTTGATAGCGTCGCGATAGAAGTGCCGCGAAAGCCGCTGCTCCACCCGGTTCCGCCACAACTCGCAGCACGTTCCAGAGCACCTTTTGCGCATCCCGGATGGCTTCATCTGAAACCAGCAAAACATTCTTCACGTGGGCTCGTGCGATCGGGAACATCAGTTCGCCCACTCGCTTGGGAGCCAGGGAGTCGGCGGCGATTCCTCCCGCCTCGGCATCGACTGGACGTCCCGCCTTTAATGCCCGGGTGAGGGTTGGCGCAGCCTCGGGTTCCACGCCCACGATCTCGATGCGGGAGCAATACCAGGCGGCAACGCCACCAATGAGACCGCCACCGCCTACAGCCACTAGCAGCGTGTCGAGCTTGGCATACTGGTTCTCGAGTTCCAGGCCGACGGTTCCCTGGCCGAGCAGCGTCTCCACCTGATCATAGGCGTGCACGGCGAGCGCGCCGGATTGTGTCGCCCAGTCCTGGCTCGCCGCCAGCGCATCTGCGTAGCGTTCACCGGTGACTACCAGATCTGCCCCGTACCCTCGAATTCGTTCCAGCTTTGCTGGTGACGCCACTTCAGGGACAAAAATTCTTGCCGGCTTGTTCAGCTTCATCGCGGCAAAAGCCACCGCGGCACCGTGATTCCCGCCGGAAGCTGCGACCACGCCCGCGGGCGGAATCTTGCGCATCAGCAGGTTGGCGAAGGCGCCCCGGGCCTTGAAGGAGCCGGAATGCTGTAACAATTCCAGTTTGGGGATCACGCGAATGTCGTTGAGGCCAAAGTCAGAGCCTTCGACTTCGACGATGGGGGTTCGCCGTACATGGGGCCGGATCAGCTCATAGGTGCTTGCGATACTATCGCGGTCAATAGGCGTGGGTCGCGGGATCATGATTTCTTGAGGCATGGTGCAATCATAATAAGGGTTAAGCTTTTCCCCTGTTTTGCCGGTGGAAGTGATCCCTTTGCCGGTCGATCTAAGCCGGGCTTAGTCGAAACCGCTCCCCGGCGCGCTGGGCGCGCTTGTGCCCAGGCCAGCCCGTTCTCACCCAGGACGAGAAAAGCTTCGGCTATTGAGTTGCGGTTTCGCGATGGCGGCGAAAGCTTTTTCTGCCCTGCCGATCCCGAGCCACCTGCCGCAGACGCTGGACCGAGTTCGGTGGGGATTTAAGGTGTTTGTGCGACGGCCTCCGTGCCCCGCGACGTGTTGCTGAAGGACTATGTAGATTCGGTGGCTTCCCGCCAGGCCGTAGCCAGCGACTCAAGGAAGCCGGAGTACAGGATCGCGTTGGACGACCCTTGACTGATATCGCCGACATCATCAAACTGGATGTGCGTCGGACCTCGCCCCAGACCGCGCCGCGATGGTCAAGCGATATGGCCCCAGGCGCTGCCACAGGCTGGCGGAAAAAGTGGAAACGCGCGAGGCGGCGGCCGCGCAGAAGGCGGTCTTCACTATTTCCGCGGCTACTTCCTCCCCAAGCCTTAAACCCTGAAAAGTGCAAGACATCTCCGGCAGTAAGGTCAAATATGTGCGCATGTTGCAGGCTGTCTCTCACCCACTCGGTCGGGGTGAGATCGAGAACGCGATCAAAGGTGAAGGTTCCCTGTGCCATCACGGCTGGATTACATCAGCTCCGCCGTCTTTGGTCTAGGCAACGAAATCCGCTCAGTGCGACATGGCTCTCGATGTTGGGCGAACGCGAGGTTCGTCGCGGGTGCGCCTGGTGGTTCCCTGGGCAGCAGAACAGAACAGATCGAGCGAACTCATGCTCTCTGCCCTGGTGCGCGCTCGCTTCTGCGAACTGCTTTCGCCCAGGATTCAACACGGCGATTCCGATCTGTTTCTGGTCGGGTTGCTTTCACGGATGGATGCCATCCTGGAGAAATTTCCACGGCCGAAATCATGGGCAAAGTCCCAATCGACGCGGAGACGGCAGCAGTACTTTTGAGCGGAGCCAGCCGCTTGCGCCCGGTACAATGCAAATGGGCGCGCAGGTAGGCGGGTTGCGCCTTTGCTGTGGAAGCGCGCGGCAAAACTGCGACTCCCGGCGGTTACAGTTACTATTGTGCAAAATTACATGACTTTGGACTTGCGCTTTGTCTACTGCGGGCGGTACCATCATAAATGTTTCCAGCGGCCATGCTCTCTAGCTGGCCCTCCGCGCCCCCTGGCTCCAGACGCCATACGGATAAAAGATCATTCAACGCGTGAGTTCCAGCCACATTGGGTTTTCGGCACATACTCCATGCATGTGCGCGAAACGAGGCTACCAGAAAGCGGTTATTGAGCGGCAGCAAATCGAGTCCCCCTTCGGGCGGACTGAATGTAGCGATAAAACGAGAACAATATGAATGTAGGACCCGGACACCCCTCCGGCGGTGGAGGAGGGAGAAGTAAGCGGCGACGCGGACGTCGTCCGCCCAATCGTGGTGGAATGCCTGGCCGTGACCGCCAACAACACAGCGGCATCTACACCGCCCCCATGGACCACAGCTATCGTGCCACGCTCGGCGGCAACAACGGATCGAGACCCGGACGGATGCGTCCCGGATTCGTGCCCTCGTACGCTCCGGTCGAGCCCGAACCGCTACCGCAGGGCGAGAGCGGCAACTCCCGTATTTTTGCCTTCGTCGATGACCTGTTTTTTCAGGCTAAGATCCAGGAAACGGCGCGTAAGTTGAATGTAAAGGTCGAGTTCGTGAAGACCGAAAAAGATCTACTCGATCACATGAAGCAGAACGGGGAAGAGAAGCCGTCACTGATCATCTTCGACATGAACAACGCCAATGCCAAGCCGTTGACCCTGATTCCCAAGCTCAAGACAAAATTGAAGAAAGGGACTTCTATCATTGGGTTCCTTTCGCATGTGCAGGGCGATCTCAAGCAGAAGGCGCACGAAGTGGGTTGCGACATGGTACTGCCCCGTTCCGCCTTCTCGCAGAACTTGCCGCAGTTATTGCGTCGCCACGGTGCGCCCGAACCGGAGATCGCAGGATAGTTCGCGGCCCGGGCGGTTCGCCCGCGCCTAGATCGATCTGACTTGAGCCAAACTTATCCCGGCGGCCAACTCAAGTTCCGCCCGCCGATTAAATGCACGTGCAAGTGGAAAACGGACTGGCCTGCGCCCGGTCCCACGTTGAGCACAGTGCGATAGCCGTCTTCGATGCCGCGCTGGCGCGCGAGGTGAGCGGCGGTCAGGTGGCAACCGCCGATGATTTCCGCATCTTCCGTGGACGCTTCCTTCAACCCGCGGATGTGTTTCTTGGGAACCACGAGCACATGCGTCGGTGCTTGCGGGTTGACGTCTTCAAAGGCGTAGGTGTGCTCGTCTTCATAGACTTTCTTGGCCGGGATTTCCCCGGCAACGATGCGGCAGAATAAGCAGTCGTTCATGACCATGTCCAGTCTCGGGATGGCGCTCCCGATTTCAGCTTTCGGATTCTAGATCGAAGCGCCTCCAGCTTAAATATTACCTGCCCGCCCACTTGCTGGGTTCAGAACTTGGCGCTCATGGCGATGTGCTCCGCGTGAAATGCGGTGACCTCAGCCGAAACATCGGGTGGCGGCGCTGAAAATGGGGAACGCGGGAAAACATTTGGCCAAAAAGGGAAAGACTTTTCTACAACCGGGGTATCGTTTGGGTAATCGCGCTGAACCCTTACGAAAGTGCGGTAACCATTCGTCGCCAGGAGACAACTCTATTCATTTGTTAACGTTAGGCAATGAATGAATGTTTGGTAACAAAGTGCCTTTTCAGTTGAACAGCAGCCGGTTAAGTCTCATACTATCGGAGGGTTATCGCTCCTGTAAGCCAGGGATGTTGGGACCTTGGCAAGTCTCGTGCACTGCGATCGGTATCCATCCGGGGATGGGGAAAGAATCAGTGATATCCAGGAAACGTTTCGCGGTATTGGGGATGTTCGCGGCTTTTGTGGCTTTTGTTCTGACGTTGCTTTCCCAAAATGGAATGGGAGCCACGGTCAGTACCCGTTCCTTGACCGGCACCAAATCTAGATCACAAAGAGTAAGTGAAGCCGCGCACGCGAGAAAACGCCTGACCAGGCTCTCGCGCAGCCGTGCCCACCCTGCCCGGGTAGTAAGGACAGGTCGTCATCGTCGCCGCTACTACGAGCACTTCACCGCCAGTTCGTTCATGAACGATGTCATCGAAGGCGACATTATTACCGGCGAAGATCCTATCGTTCGCCAGGCGGCTATCAATGCTCTGGGTAACATGAACGGCACGGTGCTCGCCATCGAGCCGACCAGTGGCCGCGTTTTGGCAATGGTGAACCAGAAATTGGCACTATCGAGCGGCGCCCAACCTTGTTCGACCATCAAGCTGTCAGTAGCCCTGGCCGCGCTGAGCGAAGACTTGATTACAAAAGACACAGAAATCAGCCTTGGCCGCCGCAGCCGAATGAATCTCACGACTGCCCTAGCTCGTTCTAATAATGCGTATTTCGAGGCCCTGGGACGGCAGTTGGGGTTTGAAAAGGTCAGCTTCTACGCGCACCAGTACGGATTGGGAGAACTTGCCGGATACCACATCCTGGGCGAGCAACTCGGTGCCTACCCAGAGGCTGAGATTTCGCGGAAGCTCGGCGGCGTAGGCAAAATGTGCTCCTTCGGAGAAGGCATTTCCATGACGCCGTTACAACTGGGCGCTCTGGTTTCGGCTATCGCCAACGGCGGCACTCTTTACTACCTGCAGCATCCTGCCGCAGCGGAAGAAGTGGCCAACTTCGAGCCGCGGGTCAAGCGGCACCTCGATATCGCTCCGCTGATTCCCGAGATCTCCGACGGCATGGCGGGAGCAGTGACCTATGGCACGGCGCGTACTCTGCGAGTCAATTTCAATGAGGAAGAGATTCTGGGGAAAACTGGAACCTGCTCCAAGGCCGGGACACGCTATGGATGGTTTGCGTCCTACGCCAAGACGAATGTCGGCCGTATTGTTGTGGTAGTGTTTTTGCAAGGCGGACGTCCAACCTTCGGACCTAAAGCGGCAGAGATTGCCGGGCGCATGTATCGCAATCTTTACGACCACGACTTCTTCATCGCCCGCCCGACTCTGCCGACCGATACGGCGAACGTGACGCCACTGGGAAGCACGCAGTAGTCAGTCTTCAGTCGTTACTCTTCCAACAGGCCTCTCGCGAGAGAGGCCTTTTGCTTCTCGGGAGGTCGGCGAAAACGGGGGCAAGCTCCGCGGTTAGCGACGACGGACGAGAGGCCCGCACCTCGATTGATCGGCCAGGAAAAGGTTCACTGCAAGATCCGGATAGTTACCAGCCGTCTCTCTCGCCTACACTCAACGGAGAGCAAAAACGTGGGTATTGCACAAAGGCTGGAAGAGTTCGACTGGGCCTCGATTCAGCAATCGTTGCGCGATTACGGATATGCGCTAACGCCTGCGTTGCTGAACGAGCGTGAGTGCAGCGATTTCGTCGAAACCTATCCGTCGGATAAGGCGTTCCGCAGTCACATCATTATGTCGCGTTACCGTTTTGGCCGGGGCGACTACAAGTATTTCGATTATCCCCTGCCCCCGATCGTCCAGGAGTTGCGGCAGAAAAGCTATCCGTATTTAGTCCCAGTGGCCAACCAGTGGAATGAAAACCTGGGAGCGGCGGAAACGTTTCCTCCGAGCCATGCCGCTTTCCTTGCCAGGTGCAAGAAAAACGAACAGACTCGGGCCACACCTCTGCTGCTGCACTACGAAGCCGGCGATTTCAACTGCCTGCACCAGGATCTGTATGGCGCAGTTGCGTTCCCATTGCAACTGACCTGTTTTCTCAGCCGCCCGGGCGTGGACTACGAGGGCGGCGAGTTTGTTCTGCTGGAGCAGCAGCCTCGCGCGCAATCTAGGGCCGAGGTAATCACCGCCGGGCAAGGTCAAATTTTGATCTTCGCGACGCGCTATCGTCCGGTAAAAGGCAGCCGTGGTTATTACCGCACGAATTTACGACACGGAGTCAGCCGCGTGAAGCGAGGCGTGCGCTTTACGCTGGGCGTGATTTACCACGATGCCGAATGATGACGCCGAATGACGATGCCCACCTCCCGATCATGAATTCCTCGATTCCTCCGGCCTGATGTTTTGAGGGTTGCGCGGTGTTTGCGGATCTCCGGCCGATGGTGCATTCGGGGCCAGCCAAGGTTTTTCACGATGGGAGTGCCATTTCCAAGCACCAAGTTATAGCCCGGCTTTGTAGAGAAGACAGCGTTGAAACCAGCGATGTTTTGAGGGTAGACCAGGAACTGTGATCCATGCCGCGGCGCGGCTGCCAGAGCATGGATATCGAAATTCTCATTGCCCAGTCTTACGCCACCGAGGTTCTCTTCCTTTAAGACCAATATTCCAGCGCGCTGGTGACCAGGCACTGGTACCGATCACGCCTACGAGCATAACCAAGCTTCGTTGTGGGCCACATGGCTGTACCGCATCGACGGGACAACCTCCCCTATGCCGGAGATGCCGGGGATGGTGCGTTGGTTGGTGCCGGTCTTCACCAGTTGTGCGTCGTTGTACTGTGCACTAAGGAAAATCTCAGATGCACCGAACTAGGAGCAGCCGAGCCTGGCCCGCACACACAAGGGCGGCTGTCCCCAGCGGCCCGTGGCTTCTTCGCAAACGTTGCTCTTAACGTTTCGCTTTGCGATTGCATCAAATGGGTGGCGGCGAAACACAATCATGGCCAAAGAACCCGCTAAATCAGTTCCGACTCATGAATCTGCTCTTCCCAAACCTGGGAATCGCCAATCTGGAAGTGCAGCAGATTCTTTTCGCACGTTTGCCAACCAAGCATCCTAATGTGGTCGGCACTAAATGGGCATTTCTCGCCGCGGTTCTGCTGATCATTGCCTGGGCGGCTTCGGGGCCAGCTTTCCATTACTCCGATACCTGGCAACTGGTGGTCAATACTGCGACCACGGTTGTCACCTTCCTTATCGTGTTTCTGATCCAGAACACCCAGAATCGCGATGCCCGCGCCATTCACCTCAAACTCGACGAGATTATTCGTTCTATCGAACGTGCACAAAACGAGATGATTCACATTGAGAAACTGTCCGATGAGGAACTGGAGGCAATGACGCAAAAATTTGAGAAGATTCGCAGGGAATACGAATCGAGAGGCAGCAGAACAGAAACCAGGGTTCTAGAGTCGGGCGCGGCGATGGAACAGAAAACCAGCGACTGAAACCAGCACCAGCAGACAACCGGCTAACGTCCGCTTTTTCTCTCGTCTTTTTCCACCACTCCGTCTTTGATGTGGATGACGCGATGTGCGTATTCGGCAATGTCGTGCTCGTGGGTGACCAGCACGATGGTATTGCCGTCGGCCTGCAGACGATCGAACAGCGCCATGATCTCGTTGCCGGTCTGCGAGTCGAGATTGCCCGTGGGCTCGTCGGCCAGGATGATCGATGGGCGATTGACCAGTGCGCGGGCGATGGCGACCCTTTGCCGCTGTCCGCCGGAAAGCTCATTGGGCTTGTGTGTCATGCGGGTTTCCATACCGACCGATGCCAGGGCCCCTTTTGCGCGCTCGACGCGTTCGTCCCCAGGCACGCCGGCATAAATCAGTGGCAGTTCGACATTGTGTAAGGCCGTAGCGCGGGCCAGCAGGTTGAAAGTCTGGAAGACGAAACCGATTTCCTTGTTGCGGATGCGGGCCAGTTCGTCATCGTCCAATTCGCTGACCAGCTGGCTGTTCAGCCAATAATGGCCCTTACTGGGCGTATCCAGACAGCCGATCAGATTCATCAGAGTGGATTTGCCGGAACCGGAAGGGCCCATGATGGCAACGTATTCGCTGCGCTGGATACGTATGTTGACGCCGCGCAAGGCGTGAACCTGCTGCTCCGACCCCATATCGTAGGTCTTCCACAGATCTTCGGTGCAAATCATGCACGAATCGGGGGGCGCCGACACCACGGGTTGGCTAATGTTGATGACTTCTGCGGTCGCCATTTTTCTCTCCTGGTCGTCTCGGGACACCTGCCCGCTCCGATCTTTCTTGGCCGTTCCGATGTTCCCGTTAAGTTCCGCCCGGCTGCCTGTTGGACGAGCCGCCCGGAAGATTGTTAGTTAGCAATGCCTCAGGATGGCCCTTCTTCTGCATCCTTCTTAGGAGCCGTGTTATCTACTTTTACACTAGCTCCCGGTCGCAGCGTACGCAGCACCTTATAGCTGCCGGTAACGATCTCGTCCCCCGGCTTCAACCCGTTCAGTACCTCGATATCAGTTGTGCCAGTAATGCCCGTCTCGATGGGCAGGAATTCGGCTTTTTGATTGCGGATTATGAATACACCCTGGACTTCGGTTTTTTCTTTGGGTGTTGTTTCCTTCTGCTTGGATGCTTCCTTTTGTGGCGCAGCGGCCTGGACGGCAGCATCCTTGGCATCGCCCTTGGCTTCCAAATCAGCCTGCGACCGAACGGTCAAAGCCTGTATGGGAATTGTCAGGACATTGTTGCGCGTGGCCGTGGTCACTTTGGCCGTGGCGGAAAGCCCGGGCCGCAGATTGTCCGGCGGGCCTTGCAGGGTGACCACCACCTTGAAGTCTTTCGCCTCCTGGCTGGCCGAAGTCTGCTGCGAGGTGGACACACCCGTGGAGCGAACAATTGCATTGTTGCCGATCTCGGTGACCAGAGCTTTGAAGGTCTTCTTGGGAATTGCGTCGATACTCACCTCAGCGGGCTGCCCCAGCCTCACGTTGACAATGTCGGTTTCGTCGACTTTGACTTCGGCGGTAATGATGGACATGTCAGCCAGGGTCATGAGCGTACTGCCCGGCGAATTCTGGATGCCAATTACGACCGTTTCGCCCTCCCGGACCGGCAGATTGGTGATCATGCCGTCGAACGGAGCGACATAAGTGGTCTTTTGCAAGACGTCGGCGGCGTGGGTCAGATTGGCACGGTTCTGTGAGATATGGCGATCGGCAGAGTCCCTCTGCGCTTTGGCCTGGGCGACGCGCGCCTGGGCCTGCGCCAAACCCGCTTGCGCCGTCTGCCAGCCAGCTTTCTGGCTGTCGTATTCCGACTTGGCAACGAGCGACTCTTTGTACAAACCTTGAGCGCGAGTCCAATCGAGCTGGGCGCGTTCGAAGTCGGATTGTGCGCGGTTCAAATCGGCCATTGCCGTGTTCAGGGCGGCGGCAGCGGCGACCGCATCAGTCTGGGCCGCTGCCACGGAAGCCCGAGTGGCGTTCACGTCGGCCGAAGACTGCACGTTTTCCAATTGCGCCAGCAATTGTCCCTTCTTTACCCGGTCGCCTTCCTTGACATGAAGCCTGGTGATTTTGCCGAAGGCATTAGCGCCGATGTTGACGTAAGTCTTCGGCTTGATTTCGCCAGATGCGCTGACGATTGAGGCCAGATCCTGGCGCTGCGCTTTGCCACTCTGGACGGTGACCACACCTTTGCGGCTCTGGTAAACCGCAAAGCCAACCATCGCCAGTACGGCGATCACGACTCCGCTGCCGATTGCTATTTTTTTCCCAGTGCTCATTGCTCCCTGGTTACGCCTTCAACCAACCATCCTTTCGCCAACTGCATCAGGCAAAGAGTGCGACAGGCCACAGTTTGACATTGGCGCTGCCGTCACACCGGCCTTTTCGGCGTAACTGGGGACACGCCATAAGATACGGCATTGCGGGCGCGAAAGTTCCCTAGTGGAACGGCCACTATACGGACGCCAGCCCTGCAGTAGCAGCTAGGCTAGGCGTTGATAACAAGTCGATTATAGCCTGAGCCGGGGAGAGAATCGAAGAAACCGTCCCCTACGTGCCGGAGAACGAGAGTACGAGAGTAAAAGAGAGTCGAAGTTAGAGGGAGAAAGATGCCGATTTTACACTCTTTACAATTGGTTAGAGTGCTTCGTTGGCCTTGCCTTAGCAGGCTTAAAGTCATAGAATGACGAGCCAAGAGTATCTGTCGTGAGGAGTGCGCCCTTTATGTCCCGGGTAGGTCTTCTGTATCGCATTTTCGTAATTCTTGTGCTGCCGATGTTTGTCCTGGGACTGGTGTCCTTGGCGGCCGCTCAGGAAGGAAAATCGGACACTCCCGATCATGCCGGATCTTCGCCTTCCCCAGAACAGGGGGGCAAGGAAGCTGATCCGCTCAAGCGCCCGCTCTCGGACAAACAGAAAAAGCAGAACGCCAAGTCGTTGAAGGTTGAGTTAGGCAAGACCTACAAGAAGTGGCTGGACGAGGACGTGCGCTGGATCATTACGGACGAGGAGCAGAAGGCTTTCAAGCTGCTATCGAACGATGAAGAACGCGACCAGTTCATCGAAGCTTTCTGGCAACGTCGCGATCCTACGCCGGATACGATCGAGAACGAATTCAAAGAAGAGCACTACCGGCGCATGGCCTACGCCAATGAACATTTTCCTGCCGGCATTCCGGGGTGGAAAACGGACCGCGGACGAATCTACATCATGTACGGCCCGGCGGACGAAATCGAGTCGCATCCTTCGGGAGGCACCTATGAGCGTCCCATGGAGGAGGGAGGCGGCAGCACATCCACGTTCCCGTTTGAAGACTGGCGCTACCGCTACTTGGAGGGTGTAGGACAGGAAGTCATCATCGAGTTTGTGGATACCTGCATGTGCGGCGACTACCACATGACCATGGACCGGTCTGAGAAAGACGCTTTGCTTAATACGCCCAACGCAGGGCTGACTCTTTACGAACAGATGGGCATGGCGAGCAAGGCGGACCGCTTTAGTGGCGGGGGCTTGGAGCGGCTGGGGAAATCTCCATTCAACAATGACCAGCAAAGCAAACAGTTCGATCGCCTGGAGCAATTTTATAAGCTGCAAAAACCTCCGGCGGTGAAGTTCAAGGACCTGGAGGAAGTGGTCAGTCACAAGATCAGCGTCAACCTGATGCCGTTTGATGTGCGCACCGACTTCGTGAGAGTGACGGGCGACACAGTGCTTGTGCCGATCACCATCCAGGTGAAAAATCGCGATGTCACCTTCGTGAACAAAGATGGCGTACAGCGCGGAACGGTGAATATTTTCGGTCGCGTGACCACCCTCACGGGCAAGGTCATACAAACTTTTGAAGACACCGTGCAGATAGACGTTCCGGCGGAACTCTTGCCCAAGGTTACGGAGAATTCATCGGTTTATTGGAAGGCCTTGCCCTTGCGGCCGAACCTGTATCGCATCGATGTTGCGGTGAAGGATGTCAACGGTGATCGCTCGGGATTGTGGAGCAGCCGGCTGCCCGTACCGAGCTTTGAGGACGACCGCCTGGCATCTTCCTCGTTGATTGTGGCCGACACCATGGCGCCGGTTTCTACGAAAGAGATTGGTACCGGAATGTTTGTGATCGGCAATACGAAGGTGCGGCCGCGGGTAGCGTCCTCGAATGGTAAGCCCGTGGTATTTAAGCGCAACCAGAAGGTGTATTTCTGGATGCAGATTTACAATCTTGGCGTGGACGAGAAGACTCACAAGCCGTCGGCTACGGTCGAGTACAACGTTATTAACGCGGCGACCAACAAGGCAGTGATTCATACGGTCGAATCGACCGACCAGATGGGCAATATCGGCGAGCAAGTGACTCTGGAAAAGCCCATGTCCGCCGCCAGTCTTGATCCCGGGGTTTATCGCATTCAGATCAAGGTGAATGATAATATCTCCAAGCAAATGGTAGACCCGTCGGCGACCTTCGCCGTGGAGTAGATGAGATCTTGGCTTCCTGCGAGGTGGTTGGAGTGATACTGGGCAGACTCGGGTTCAAGCTCGGGCTGTTGGGGATTGCGCTAGCACTTCCGGCGCTGGCTGCCGATCGCCCGGGTTCTATCTCCGGTTACGTGCGCAGCTCCGACGGCGCCCCGCAAATGGGAGCCATGGTGGAACTGCTCGGCTCGGCCACACACCATCTCAGGGCGTTCACCGATGAAAATGGTTTTTACTCGCTCAGTGGGTTGCTGCCCGGCGTTTACAGCGTAAAAGCATACTCACCTTCATTCCTTCCCGCGCTACGTGAGCGGGTTGGGCTGGGCTCTGGCGGGAGCGTGCTGATCAATCTCAAGCTCAGCACATTGTTTGAGGCCATCCAACTGCCGCCGCTGCGCGGAGGCACAAACGATGATGACGACTGGAAATGGGTGCTGCGTTCGGCCTCCAATCGTCCGATCCTGCGGGTGCTGGACCATCGTTCCCCGGCGTCAGATCTCGGGGATGAGCACCATGATCTGAAGGGCACTTTGTCGTTCGTTGCCGGTTCCGCCTCCGGTGGGTTTGGAAGCGCATCCGACATGAACACGGGCTTCTCGGTGGAGAGGTCGGTTTTCTCCTCCGGAACGGTGGCCTTTCAGGGCAATCTTGGCTATGGCAATGGCTGGCCCAACACGGTACTGCGTGCCTCCTACAGCCATAAGCTGGAGAATGGGTCGAAGCCAGAGATGGCATTCACCATGCGCCGTCTGGCTGCGCCTGGAATCGCTTCGCACACCACGGCCCTGCAAGCGCTTGCGCTAACTGCCTCCGATGATTTCACCCTCGGAGATGTTCTGGAACTCCGCTTTGGAAGCGAGTTGCAAACCATTCAATTCATGGGACGCGTAACGGCGTTCCGTCCCTTCGGTTCGGCTGCTTTGCATCTCTCACCTAACACGGTGTTGGAGTATCGCTACGCAACTTCAGAACCGGAGAGCCGCACCGACAGGGACAAAGGCTTTGAGTCGGCTCCGGCGGATCTGAGCGAGTCTGGACCCCGCGTCAGTCTTGCTGGTTTCTCCTCCTCGCTCGAACGCGCTCATCATCATGAGCTTGCGCTCTCGCACCGTGCGGGGAAGAACAACCTGCAAGTTGCAGTGTATTCGGATCGCGTGGCGGATCCAGCGTTGACCGGTGTTGGCGAGCCTCCAGCGGATAGCGGAGAGGTGCTACCTGATCCCTACTCCGGTACTTTCACCTACCGGGGAAAGGAATTGGACGCGCACGGAATGCGCGTGGTATTCGAGCGCAAGCTGGCCTCGGACCTCACCGCGACCCTGGACTACGGATACGGCGGAGTGCTTGATCTGAGCCGGACAGATGTCGCCCTGCAAGAAGCGCGCCATGAGACGTTTGTGCGGGATCGTCATACGGCGTCGGCCAGGTTTAGCGGCACCCTGCCGGGCGCCAAAACTCGCTGGATTGCTTCCTACCGCTGGATCAGCGGACAGGCTCTCACCCCGGTCGATATGTTTAACGCATCCCCTGGGCAATCGGATCCGTATCTGAATATTTTCCTCCGCCAACCCATCCCCGGAACCGGTTTTCTGCCTTGCCATATGGATGCAGTGGTTGATGTGCGCAACCTTCTAGCCCAAGGATATGTGCCCGTGCTGGGTCAGGATGGTCGCACCGTGTACCTGGTGCAATCGGCGCGCTCGGTTCGTGGCGGCGTCGCTTTTACCTTTTAGTCGCCAGGCTCCAGCCCTCAGCAAAAGTCCAGGTTCGCGAAGACGAAACCCGCTTACCGTGTGCCGAACCCCGAAAACCACGCTTCAATTGCCGGAGTCTCCTAAGCTCTGTAAGACAAATGACCGGTCAGCAGGTTATAATCGGCGCACTTTCTACCAGACAGACGTAACATATGTTTTGTCCACTCCGACGGTCGGTTTTCGTGGGCAGGTAAAGGGAGAATTTCCATGAGAGTGAGGATGCTCCTCTCTTTTGTAGTTTTAACGGCGACCTCGTTGTTTGCCCAGACTTTCCGCGGAACCATTTTAGGGACGGTGACGGATGCGTCGGGAGCCGTGGTGTCGGGCGCCACGGTGCAGGTCCAGAATGCGAATACCGGATTGCAACGGACCACGCAGACTAGCGCAGACGGCAGCTATGCCGTGCCTGAGTTGCCCATCGGCACCTACACGGTCACGATTACGGAGAGCGGATTTCAAACCTCAGTGACCAGCAATGTCGCGGTCGATATTGCCGGCGAGAGGCGCGTGGACGTGGCGCTGAAGACTGGGCAAGTCTCCGAGGTCGTCGAAGTCTCGGGCGAACAACCTCAGCTGGAGACCACGAGCAACGACTTGGGCGGCGTGCTCACCAGTGCGACCGTGGAAAATCTTCCGGTGAACGGCCGCGACTACGCCAAACTGATTTATCTCA
>Ga0209526_10000439_pt1 | contig 26919 bp, 19 predicted proteins | sample JacPinW_OM2H0_M1_FD_188566 | JGI IMG/M metagenome (GOLD analysis project Ga0209526, IMG submission 188566) | Forest soil microbial communities from Algoma, Ontario, Canada - Jack Pine, Ontario site 1_JW_OM2H0_M1 (SPAdes) (version 2) | ecosystem: Environmental > Terrestrial > Soil > Boreal... | reverse complement strand
CGGTAGCGCAGGCCCAGGCCATGGCGCTGACCGAGCTGGCCGCCCGGGCCGCGACCGCCCCGGACGGCGAGCCGCGGGTGATGCTGCTGGCCGCGGACGACTACTCGGCCGTGGCCGGGCGGGTGCCCATCTCCAACCTGTACGAGCGCGGCCGGTCGCTGGGCATCGGAGTCCAGGTGTCCGCGCAGACCTGGCAGGGCCTGGGGCGCGACGACGACGAGCGGTACCGGATCACGGCCACCGCGGACGGCGGGGTGTTCGTCCTGCGCACGCCCTACCCCGAGCCGCTGACCCTGCTGGCAGCGGCGGGGACCTTCTCGGACCGGCTCCACCTGGGCACCTCGGTCTCCAACGCCAGCCTTCTCCATCCGGCTCTGCTCCTGCGCCAGTTCGCGCAGCTCGCGGTCATGTTCGGCGGTGAGCGCGTCCTGGCCGGCATCGGCGCCGGCTGGAACCGCCCCGAGTTCGACGCCCTCGGCATGCGGATGCCCGGCTTCGCGGAGCGCATGGACCGCCTCGAAGAGGCGGCGACGCTCGCGCGCCAATTGTTCGACCGGGGGTACGCGAATCTGGAAGGCCGGCACGTCAGGGCCTACGATCTGCCGCTGTCGCCGGCGCCCGAGGTGCCGCCCCGGCTCCTCCTGGGCGGGGGGTCGGTACGGCTGCTGGAGATCGCCGGTCGCTACGCCGACATCGTGGACCTCAACGGCAGCCCCCAGGCACCGAAGATATCGGGACAGGACCTGCGCACCGCAGACCGGCGCAGGCGGTTGAGCACCACCGTCTCCGACCTCGAGGTGTCCGGTGACCTGGTCAGCCAGGCTTCTTTGGCGGCCGGGCGGCCGGCCGATGCCGTGGAGAGGTCGATCTTCATATCGGAGATCGTCTTCTGCAGCGACGCGGAGGTGCCCCGGCAGGAGGAGATCCTGTGCGCCAACGAGGGCATCTCCCCCACGTCGCTGGACGCCTGTCCGTACGCGCTGCTGGGCACTCCCCGACGAATGGCGGCACTCGTCAAGGAACGCCGGGAGCGGCTTGGCCTGACCCGGATGCTGCTCGGCGGGCCTGCGGTTGAGAGGTTCTGCCTGGAGGTGCTGCCGCTCCTCGGCGGCTAAGGCGGCGGCCAGGAAAAAGGCGGAGGCCTTCGCTTTCGGAGCGAAGGCCTCTAGCGAGGGGGGAAAGGTAAGGAAAGACTCCGACACTCAGGTGATCCGCGACCTGACGCGCAGCTTAGTACCTCAAAGATGAAGCTCTCGTGAAAGATTGGCGGGGGTGGTGGATCCAGGCGCGGAGTAGCAGGAACCTGGTGATCGTCGCAACCACGTTGGCTGCAGTCAGCACGGCCAGCTCGGTCACGCGCCCAGCGTTGGGCGCCATCGCCTGAAGGCCCGCGACAGAGAGGCTGGTGGTCAGCAGTGCCACACCAAGCGCTGTCAGGCCGCCCAGATGATCGCGAGCCAGCCTCTGGCTGCCGCGAACGCCGAAGGTGAGGCGCCGGTTGGCGGCCGTGTTGGCCAGGCCCGTAAGTACCAGCGCCGCCACGTTCGCGGTGCCCGCGCCCCAGAAGCCGCGGAGCAACCAGTAGAGCGCCGCGTAGGCAACCGTGCTGAAGGCGCCGATGACGAGGAAACGCCATAGCTGCCTCAGCCCGGAGGAGCGGGGAACCGCCCGCCTGAGCCCGGTGAGGCCGTCCAGCGACCAGCCGGCGGCCAGCCGCCGGGAGACTCGCCAGATGCCGCGCAGGTCCTCAATCGCTGTCGACACCACGTTCACTCTCGAATCGGGGTCGTCCGTCCAGTCCACGGGCACCTCGTAGATCCGCAGACCGGCTCGCTCGGCGAGGACCAGGAGCTCGGTGTCGAAGAACCAGGCATGGTTCTCCACCGCGGGCAGCAGGACCTGCGCCACGTCGGACCTCATCGCCTTGAAGCCACACTGGGCGTCACCGAAGCCGACGCCCAGAGCGAGCTTCAGCAGCATGTTGTAGGCGCGCGAGATGACCTCACGCCGCGGTCCTCTGACCACGCTGGCCCCGCGCGCCAGCCGGCTGCCTATCGAGATGTCGCTGTGTCCGGAGAGCAGAGGCGCCACCAGCGGATGCAGCGCGTCCAGATCCGTCGAGAGGTCGACGTCCATGTAGGCGACCACCTCCGAGTCGCTGCCGAGCCAGGCCTGGGCCAGCGCGCGTCCGCGGCCTTTCTCGTCCAGATGGATCGCACGGACACCGTCCAGCTCACCGGCCAGCCGGACAGCCAACGCCGAGGTGCCGTCCGTGCTGGCGTTGTCGGCGATGGTGATGGTGGCCGAGAAGGGAAACTGCTTCTGTAAGTACGAGTGGAGGCGCCTGACGCTTCTCTCCAGGTCAGCCTCCTCGTTGTAGACGGGGATCACGATCTCGACCTGGGCCGCCCGAGGTTCGATGTCGAGGGCGGCACTGGCCATGCAGCCAATGTCGCCTCGGCGGCTCAGGAGGCATTGAGAGTCAGCTGAGAGTTGCCTGGGGAGCAACCCTGGGGGCCACAGACCCAGAGCAGTGCGGAGAACCTGTTACGGCGCGACCGAGGACCCGGAGGGGCCGGGGATGGCAGTCGGAGACCGCAGTGTGGAGACATCCGCGGGCTCCGGCGCCCGCAGCCTGGCGAGGAAATCGCTGATGCGCTCTCCGCCGTCCACGCGCACTCGCGTCCAGGCCAGCCGATCAGGCCACCCATGCTCCGTCCCGGGCTGCTCGGTGGTGGCCGTCTGGTAACCGGCCGCCGCCACGGCGGCGACCACCTGAGCGTTGAGCCGGCCGGACGGGTAGCAGAAGTCGACGACGGGATGACCCAGCAGCTGCTCGAGGGTGGCCCTGCTGGCCTGCAGCTGGACGTCAAGTGGCCCAGGCTGCATTTTGGTCAGGTCGGGATGGTTCACCGTGTGGGAGCCGATCTCGACGATGCCCGAGTCATCGAGCTGCTGCACCTGGGCCGCAGTCATGTATCCCGGCCGCCCGAAGAAGCCCGGGACGACGTAGGCGACGGCTTTGAAGCCGTGCTTCTTCAAGATCGGATAGGCAACCTGGAAGAAGTCGGCGTAGCCGTCGTCGAAGGTGAGAACCACCGGCCTGGCCGGCAGCGGCTCCCGAGCCAGAAAGTAAGCTCGCAAGTCCCCCATGACGATCGGGTGGTATCCCCCACCGGCGAGCTTGTCCATCTGCGCCCCGAAGTCGGCCGGAGTGACCGAGAGCTGGAAGCCAAGCCGGTCCCGAGGATCCGGGTTGACGCGCACGTAGTGGTATTCGAGGATGGGGACGCTGATCCGAGCACGGCCGGGAGGGATGACGCTCTGAGGCGGCAGCGAGGTGGGGATTGGGCTGACCACCCGGCTCTCTTCAGATGGCCTGTCCGGCTGAGCCGTCCCCGCCTGGTGTGATACGCCAGCGTTCATCCTCATTCCTACTGCCACCGCGGCAGCCGCCGTGAACACGATCGCCACGGCCGCGCCTGCTGCGACGAGTAGCTTTCTTCGCCGGCTCCCCAGGCTGCGCCCCATCCCGCCCACTAAACACGACGGCGGGCCCGAGCGGCAAGCTCTGAAGCCCGCGCTGTCGGAGCACCGAGGAGACCGTCACTGAGTGGCGCCCCACTGGCGTTATAGGGACGTCCACGCCGTCCCGGCTCTCATCCTCCGCCCCACAGATATGCTCGAACCTCACATTCGCCGGCGCCGAAGCCTCTACCCGGCGGCACGCCGAGGGCCGCGCCTCCTGCGCATCGCGGCGGTGCTGCTTCCCGTGATCGGCATTCTTTCCGCCATCGGCGTGGCGGTCGATCGCGGGCGGGTTCTGAGGTTGCCGCCGACCTCCCACACCTTCCCAGCCGACTCGCTGGTCTACGACCGGACCGGCCGCCTGATCGCCGATCTGCATCCGGCCGGGGCGACCCGGATCCCGGTGCCGCTGGCGGCGATCCCGGCCGATGAGCAGCACGCCATCGTGGCCATCGAGGACCGCAACTTCTGGCACGAGGGCGCGGTGGACTGGGGCCGGCTGGCCGGGGCCACCGTCTACGACTTGAGCCATCGCGACCGCGCCCAGGGCGCGAGCACGATCACAGAGCAGCTGGCTCGCTTGCTCTACCTGAACAACGACAAGACGGTAGACCGGAAGTTGAAGGAGCTGGCACTCGCCCAGGGCATGAACGCCAGCCTGAGCAAGCAGCAGATCCTCGACGAGTACTTGAACGACGTCTACTTCGGCCACGGCGCCACCGGGATCGAAGCCGCCTCCCGTGTCTACTTCGGGATCCCTGCCGCCCAGCTCGACCTCGCCCAGTCCGCGCTGCTCGCCGGCCTGCCCAACGCGCCCACCACCCTGGACCCGCTGAAGAACCCGGACGGAGCCCGTGCCCGGCAGCGAGTGGTGCTCGACGCGATGGTGCGGGCCGGAGACATAACCGCGGCTCAAGCGGACGGCGCTTACCAGGCGAAGCTCCGCTTCGGAAACGGTCAGAGCAACGACCTGAACCTCTACCCGAAGTTCACGAAGCAGGTCGTCCAGGCGATCGGCGACCAGATCCACACGGATCCCGCCACGGCCGGGCTGACCATCAAGACCACTCTCGACCCCGCCCTTCAACAGGCCGCTGAGAACGCGATCCGGCAGCAGGTCGCTTCGCTGGCCCGCCGCCATGTCAGCGACGGCGCGGTGGTCAGCCTCGATCCCCAGACCGGGGACGTGCTTGCGTACGCCGGCGACGCCGGCCCCGGCTGGCCCGGTTCGCAGCTCGACATGGCCTCGCAGCCGCGCCAGCCCGGCTCGACCATGAAGGTGATCACCTACAGCCAGGCCATCGCCCAGAAGAAGGTCACCATGCTGACGCCGGTCAGCGACGCTCCCCTGACGCTTCGCACCGGCGGTGGGTCCGACGGCGGGCAGCCCTGGGTGGTCAACAACTACGACAACCGAAACCATGGCGTCGTCCCCGTCGCGGTCGCGCTCGGCAACTCCTTCAACATCCCGGCCGTCCGGGTCGAGCAGCTGGCGGGGACCGCCAACGTCGTGCAGCTCGCCCGTCAGCTCGGGATGACCACGCTGTCCGGGCCGACCGACAGCTACGGCCCCAGCCTCACGCTTGGCAGCTACCCGGTGCCACTCTGGCAACTCGCCCAGGCATATGGCGCGATCGCGGCCGGGGGAACCCTCCACCGCGCCCGCTTCCTGCTCTCGGTCGTCGACGGATCGGGCCGCGACCTGCTGCCCCCGGCGGGACCGGGAGCCCAGGTCCTCGATCCCGGCGCGGCCTTCATCATGAACCAGGTCCTGAGCGACGACTCCAACCGGGCGATCGCCTTCGGACGCGGCAGCGACCTGGTGATCCGCGGACACACGGTGGCTGCCAAGACCGGCACCACCAGCGACAACCGGGACGCGCTTACGGTGGGCTGGACGCCGCACCTCCTCACGGCGGCGTGGGTGGGCAACGCGGACAACAGCGCGATGGACAACGTGGCCGGTGCGCTGGGCGCAGCGCCGGCGTGGCACTCCGTGATGGCGGCCGGACTCCCGGCCGGCGGCGACGGCTGGGCCGCACCGCCGGCCGGCGTCCACAGCGCCTGGTCGAACGGCCGCCAGGGCTGGTTCCTGGACGGCACCAGTCCCGACACGGCGGTGCCCAACGCCCCGGGATGTCGCGGCTTCAGCGTGGGCGGCCGGCAGTACCAGCTCTGCGTTCCGTCCTCCCTGCCGGGAGGGTTCGGAGGGGGTACTTCTCAGGGCTGAGCCGGGAGGCCGGCCTTTAGCGGGCGGTCTGCGCCTGGCCGGCTGCTTTAAGTAGACCCCCTTTCCTCCCCCTCCCCCACAACACAAGGGGAGGGAATTCGTCTATTCTGCCTGGCCGCATGGCGTCTCCGGACGAGGCCGGAGTGCGGGAGCTTGCCCTACCGGCCGTAGGGTGGACCACCCGCACGGTGGGTTGGCATTTGGCGACCAGGTCCGAGCTGCTCGCCGTCGGAGCCATGGGCGCCGTCTACTTCTCCCTCTACGCCTGGCTCAGCGTCCGCCGGCACCAGACCTTCCACTCCTTCGGCCCCGACCTGGGTCTCTTCGACCAGGTCTTCTGGAACACCGTGCACGGCAGGTTCCTGGAGTCGACCATGAGCCTGGGCCTCCAGCAGCCCCACACCTTCTTCAGCGATCACTTCTCTCCGGCGCTCTTGATCCTGGTCCCCCTCTACGCTGCCTTCCCGCGGCCTGAGACCCTCGTCGTCTTTCAGGCCGCCGCGCTGAGCCTCGGCGCCTGCCCCGTCTACCTGGCCGCTCGTGACCGGCTCCCGCCCGGGTATCAGCGGCTGCTCTGGGTCGTCGCCTACTTCCTCTTCGTCCCGCTCGCGCACATGACCCTCTACGACTTCCACGAGATCACGCTCGCGGTTCCGCTGCTGGGCTTCGCGATCTACTTCGCCGACCGCGGCCGGATGGCCTGGTTCTGGCTGGTGTTCGCGGCCCTGTTGCTGGTCAAAGAGGAGCTGGCGCTAACCGGGGTGGCCGTCGGTGTTTTCATCGTTCTCAGACGGCGCCGAGCCTGGCGGCTGGGGCTCGCCGTGTCGGCTCTCTCCGTCGCCTGGTTCGTGGCGGTGACGGCGTTCGTGATCCCCTCCCTGGGCCACGGCCGCGGTTACGTCTACTTCGCCCAGCGCTACGGGGAGCTCGGCGGCTCGCCAGTGGCTGCCGTCCAGACCATGCTGACGCAGCCCCTGAGGGTCGCGCATCTGCTCCTTGAACGCCAGAAGGTCGCCTTTCTGGTGGCACTGTTCGGCCCTGTGCTGGCCGTCAATCTGCTGGCCGGCTGGCGCTTGCTGCTCGCCGTCCCGCCCCTCTCTTACCTGCTGCTCTCCAGCTATCCCCCGGAGTACTCGATCAGCAACCATTACGCGGCGCCGCTGGTACCGCTCGTCCTCATCACCGCGGTCTGGGGCTTCGCCCGTCTGCCCGCCCGCTGGCGCCCGGCGGGGGCGGTGGGGATCCTGGCCGGCTCGCTGCTGTTCGCATTCGCGCTCGGCGACCTGCCCGGCTCGGCGAAGTTCCAACCTGCCGACTTCAGCACCGAGCCACGCTACGTGGCCTTCGCTCCCCAACTGGCCCTCATCCCGCCCGGGGCGAGCGTCGCGGCGGAGAACAATCTGACGCCGCACCTCTCTCACCGCACGCTGATCTTCGACCTCGAGTACGAGGGCACGGCTGGGGCGGACTACGTGGTCCTGGACTACGCCGCAACGGGCCGTGATGCGCGGCGGTTCGCGCAGCAGGTCGGCGGCGTGGAAGCTCAGGGGTACCGGCTGCTGGCGTCCGGACCTGGCCTTGCCCTGCTGATAAACGCGGGGAGAACCCAGGTTCCCCCCACGGACCCACCCTCCTCTCGGGAGTGATGGCGGGTGTCGAATAGAACTGCTCATACGGCCGGACTGAATCCGGCCTTTCATGGCACGCCCTTTTTCCTTTTTTCTCTTCCTTCCCTCGGCCGGTGAGGTCAGGGAATCTTGGGGGGGTTGGCTGGGTCGACCTGTGGGAGGACGAGGGTGAAGGTGCTGCCGTGGCCCGCCTCCGTCTGGACCTCTATGGATCCCCCGTGCTCCCTGGCGATCTCCTGGGACAGATAGAGCCCCAGCCCCGTTCCCTGGATGCTCTCCGTCCCCGGCCGGTCCAGGCGACCGAACTTTGTGAAGAGCCGCTTGAGATCCTCCCCCGGGATGCCGAGGCCCCGATCCGAGACCGCCACTCGCACGCCACCCTCAAGCTCGGACACCTCACACACCACCGGGCCGCCCTGGGGGGAGTATTTGAAGGCGTTCGTCAACAGGTTGGTGACGATGTTCTCGACCCGCGCCGGATCGCCGTACACCATCGGATCGCTTTCCGGTAAGCGCAGCTCGAACTGGTGGCTCTGGATGCGAAACGGCGCCGCTTTGGCCGCCGCCCCCTCCACCACCTCGCTGACGCCGACCAGGCGCCGGTTCAACGACAGCCGGGAGTCCTCGACTCTCGCCGTCTCGATCATCTGCGTGATCATCGTCTCCATCTCGACCAGCTTCTTTTCCACGATGGGCATCCAGGGCCCAGCCTTGCCAGGGTCCAGGGAACCATCGGTCAGCATGGAGACGTAGCCCCGCGCAACAGCCAGCGGCGCGCGCAGCTCGTGCGACGCAAGCCGCAGGAACCGGGACTTCAACTCGTCGAGCTCCTGGAGCTGCATGGCGCGGTTCTCCAGCTCCAGCTCCGCGCGCCGTCGCTGCCAGACGAGTCCGCTGGCTCGTCCTGCCGCGCGCAGGACCATGATGTCCTCAGCCTGGAAGCCGCCCGGCCGGAGGGAGTCGAAGGTCGACAGCATGCCCAGCCTCTCGTCTCCCGCGCGCCAGGAGATGGCTGCCGCATTGGACACGCCGAGCGCCCGAAGTGCTGCCACGTGGGGGGCCAGGGCACGGTCGGTCATATTCAGATCGCCGCGGAAGACCTCGTCGCCAAAGACGATCCGGGAAGCCAGGTCGTCCCCTCCAGGCCGGCAGGGCACGCCGGTCAGTGACCTCGCAATCTCATCTGTCACCCCGTGGCCTTGCGGCTGATAGAGCAATTTGTGCTGATCGGGGTCGTAGCGGCTGAAGACCACCTTGCTGGCCTGCACCAGCTCCCCGATGCTCGCCCCGAGCCGGCCGAAGAACTCCTCGATCGAGATGGCAGCCTCGGCATGCCTCGACACCTCGAGAAGGATGGCCAGGCTGAGATCGGCCGCTTCGGCGACCCGGGCGCGGGCGAGAACCAGGTCGGAGACGTCGTGGCCGACTCCCATCACCTGTCCAACGGACCCGTTCGCGCCTGTGATCGGGTAGACGTCCCAGTTCCAGCTCCTCTGCCGACCGCCGGATGAGGACAGCGTCACGTTTCGGAAATGCTTGGCGACACCCGTGTCCCGGACCTCACGAAACACGTCCAGGGTCTGGTTCTGCCCCGCCGTCGGGAACGCATCCACCAGTCTCCGGCCGACGGGGTTCTCGCCGGCGTAGCCGGCCAGTTCCAGGGCGGCAGGGTTGGCGTACAGAATCCGGAAGTTGTCGTCTGAGGCGTCGTATAAAGCCAGACCGACGGAGAGGCTGTCGAGCATTCGTGAAAGCAGCTCGAGGGCGGCGTGCTCCCCGCTTACAGCGCTCACGAGGCCGCCCAGGCTGCTGAGATCGATCCGAGGTTTCAAGAATTCGTCCTCTAGCTTGTAGGTTCGGGGGGCCCCAGCGGTGTGGCGCTCTCCTCGCCCGCGACAAGACATTGTGTGACAGTGTGGGACGTCGGTGAAGTGAGATTAGCGCCTCCAGGCGGAGCCGGAGCCTTGCGGCCGCCGGTCCCCCTGCCCTCCTGGGAAGGTGCTCGCTCAGCCGGGGGTGTCCGGTGCGCCTCCGATGAGGTCGCGAATCCGGTTCCAGCGGGCCTGGTACCCCGGGCCAAAACGGCGCTCGGCCCGGGCCCTTTTCGCAGATCCCTCGGGGTAACGCCAGGCCGCCCAGGGCGAGCTGGGCTTGGCGAGACGGAAAGCGCCAATCGCGGCGACCGTGGGCACCAGCAGCCCGATGGTCCCCAGCACGGGCTTTGCCTTCAGGAGGGTGATGACGGTCAGGGTCAGATTGAGAACGATGCTCACCGCCAGGGTTGCCAGCAGCTCGTGCGGGGCGCTCTGCAGGTCCAACGGCGTGATTCCGACCAGCAGCAGACCGGTGATGAGGAAGGCGATGAAGACCGCGTCGATCGACTTCCGCCCCTCCGGTGACCAGTAGACGTCGTCCAGATAGAGCCACAAGGCGAACTCGTCCAGCGTCAGACTGACGCCGACTCCGAAGAAGGCACCCAGCACGTTGCTCCAGGGAGCAGGAGGTTCATAGGCGAACTCCAGGCAGCCGGCCACCAGGATGGTGAGCACTCCGAAGACCTGGTGGTGGACGTGCACGCCTCCCAGGTTCCAGTTCTTCAGACCCCGAGACCCGGCCCTGATCCGGCGGGTCACCACCCGGGTCACCAGGAAGGTGATGAGCATCGCGATCAGCATCCAGAAGAGCGGGCCGCGCCCCGCATGCTGGATCGAGTCTTCGTAGAAATCCACGCCGGCTGCCCTACTCGTCCCCGCCGATGTGGAGGGTGACGTCGGCGACCCCCACTCCTGGCTCGCGGAGCAGTGCCGCCTTCAGCCAGAAGGCCCGATGGTTGTGGAGCCAGAGCGTCAGCAGCCGCTGGTCGACCAGCTCCGGCACGATCGTCGTGCAGAGCGAGTCGGGATGGGCGGCGCGCCATCGCAGGATGTAGGTGAGAACAGGCGGCACGACGGCGCGATAGGGCGACTGGATGACCACCAGGTGTGGGCGCCTTCCTTCGAGACCCGCCGCCCATTCGTCGAACCGATCAGGAACATCGTCGAGCTCGTGGTGAGCCCGCTCATCGACGTCGGTGACGACGTGGATGGCCACCACCTCGGCAGCCAGCGCGCGGGCGTAGCGGAGCGCGTTCACGGTGACCGGGTCCAGGCCGGAGACCGGGACGAAGACCACGTGCTGCGGATCCCGACCCTCGGGCTGGCGGCGGTGGGAGAGGAAACCGGGACAGCTTGCAGCCACGACGTTCCGGCGCCGAAGGAGAGCCAGCTTGAGCAGCGCCAGGTCGGGCCTGAGCAGAAGCTGCATCCAGAAGGACTGCGCCTGGTCCGGTACCACCACTGTGGTGACCATGCCCGGCGACTCTCGCCGGATGGAGTCAAGCTCAGCGAGAACGGAGCGCAGCGGTCTGCCAACGAGGCGGCGCACCTCCGCGCCTGCGGGCAGGCCCTCCAGGGGCGCCTGCGCGGCGGCCTGCAGGACGACCAGCCTCTCTCCGAGCAGACGGCCATAGCCGAGGGCGTCGGCAGCTGCCCGGTCGGCGCGGAGGATGGGCACGACCACCGGTCCCAACCTCACCGGCGCGGTTGAGACGCCGATTCTCTCCACCTCGCGTCGGGTGTGGAGGTAATAGCGGTGGATGCTCCAGCACACCAGCACGAGCGCGGGTATGAGCACGACCACCACCCAGGCGCCTCGCGGGCTCTTGGTGACGATGATGATTGCGTCCACCAGCGCGGTGACCGCCGCACCCACGGCGTTGATCAGGAATCCCCGCCGCCACCCGGCTCCCCGGCGGGTCCACCACTGGCGCGCCATCGCCGTCTGGGCCAGGGAGAAGGCTGTGAACACGCCGAGGGCGAAGAGATTGATCAGCGCGTCGGTCCGGCCGTCGAAGGCGAGCATGAGCACCGCCGCGGTGAGCGCCAGGAAGACCATGGCGCTCGAGTACACGAGCCGCTTGCCGAGCTGCCCGAAGCGGTGAGGCAGAAAATCGTCGCGGGCCAGGATGGCGCAGAGCCGCGGAAAGCCGGCGAAGCTGGTGTTCGCGGCGAGCACCAGGACCAGCGTGGTGGAGAACTGGATTGCGTAGTACGCCCAGCGGAGCCCACCCCCGAACACGCCGGAGGCGATCTCGGAGAGAACTGTCGGATTGGAGTTGGGATGAGGCTCGGCGGCGTAGAGCACGTCGAGGGCCTCCACTCCGATGAAGAGAATGATGAGCAGACCGCCGAGGACCGCAAGCGTCCGTGTGGCGTTCTCCGCCCGGGGCTCTTTGAACGCGGGCACGCCGTTGGAGACCGCCTCGATGCCGGTCATCGAGGAGCAGCCCGAGGCGAAGGCCGCCAGCACCAGGAGCGGCGTTAGGGCCTCGCGGGCGGGCAGCGGCGCGTACTGGCCCGGGTGAGGAGCAAGGCCGAGCGCAGCCCTGGCCAGTCCGACGGCGATCAGCGCCAGGATGGCCACGATGAAGAGGTAGGTCGGGATCGCGAAGAGCAGCCCCGCCTCTCGGACGCCGCGCAGGTTCCCCACGAGGAGGAGGGCGACCACCCCCAGCAGGAGGGGCACGCGGTAGGGCAAAAGCTGGTGGAAGGCCGAGAGCAGCGCGTCCACCCCCGCGGAGACGCTCACCGCCACCGTGAGGACGTAGTCGACGAGGAGGGCCGCCCCCGCGACCAGGCCCAGGATGACGCCGAGGTTGGCTCGCGCTACAGCGTAAGACCCGCCGCCGCCCTGGTAGCCGCGAATCACCTGCTGATAGGAGATGGTCACGATCAGCATCAGCAGGGCGACCGCGATCGATATGGGGATGTTCCAGAAAAAGGCCCCTGCTCCAGCGGCTGCGAGAACTGCAAGGGCGGCCTCGGGACCGTAAGCGACCGAGGAGAGCGCGTCGGAGGACAGGATGGGAAGCGCCTTGAACACCGACATTCGCTCCGACTCGATCGCCTCGGAGGGGAGCGGGCGCCCGACCAGGTGGTTCCGCGTTTCCTGCAGCCACTGGCCCAGACGCGTCCGGGGCGCTTCGGCTGCCTCGGTGGAGACGAGATAACCGCCGCGCTGGCGGCGGAAGACGCCGAGATCCTCACGCCGGACCCGGACGTAGCCCTGGCCCGACTTCCCTCGCCTTACCAGCTCGCCCGCGAACGGAGCCCTCTGACGGCGGGGTGGCTTCGGCGCCGAGGCGCCTCTCTCACCCCCCACCGGACACCGCGGCCGAGTCTGCCAGGCGGGGCCAGGAGCTGCGAGACGATGTCCGTTCTACGAACCGAATTATCGGTGTCGTCGGCGTCTGGCGAGGAACAGGCTGATGGCGGCCAGGGCCAGGACGGCGATTGCCGCGATGCCGCCCCAGGTCAGCCACCGCTGCAACATGGCCGAGCGGCCGAGATCGGAAGCCTCCGGCAGGGTCTTCCCGGCCGGGGCGGGGGTGGCGGCGACGGCCAGGACGTGGCCCTCGCCGTGGGCGGTGTCTCCACTCACCAGCTCGGTCACCTGGCAAGTCCTTGCGCAGCGGACGTCGATCATGCCGGCCCCTCCCTCGGTCGCGACGAGAAGGTCTCCGTCCCGGACACCCGCCCTCCCGAGACTGGCCGAATCAAGCCGCAGCAGGCTGTCCGTGCCGGGATGCGGGTTGCCGGGCGTGGAGCGGTCGGCGAAGTAGGCCGCGCCGCCCGCCGCGAAGCCGGGCGGCACGAAGCCGACGCCCTCCACGCCGATGTCGCCCCCGACTGGCAGACCAGATCGAGCCAGCGTGGCGCTGGACCCGTCCGGACTTATCGCGTACAGGTTGCCGCTGAGCTCATCCGGCGCCACAAGGTCGCCCCCGAAGGCTCCGAAGCCGGCTGGCGCCACCTGGATGCCGCCCTCCAGGACGGGCGCGGTCTCGGTGACACGCGTCACCTTGCCTCGGCAGTCGATGGCCGCCACGACGGTGGCGCCCCGGCTGGGGCCGCTGACCAGCAGGCGGTTGCCGAAGCGTCCCACGGTGTCGAAGGTGATCGCGGTCAGCGATTCGACACCTTCCACCGTGGCGAAGCCATGCGCATGGCCCTGGGCATCGATCCGAAGCACGGCACCGGCAGGCTTGGGCTGCAGCACGAAGAGATCGTCGCGGCCGAAGCTGCAGGAAGCGGCCGAGACCCGCTGTCCGGTGGAGAGCGCAAGGTAAGGCTCGCCGCTGCCGGCGCCGGGATAAGCGCTCGCGGCGGCGGTGAACGGTTCCCGCCGGCCGCTGAGCGGGTCCAGCAGAAACAAGCCGTCCGCGGCCGCGAGGACCAGGCTCCCGTCACTGCGCGGTCCCGCCACGTCGACCACGCCGGGGACATGCTGCCAGCGAGCCCATGTCAGCGGGGCGCCGGCGCTCGCGGGAAGGGCGCCCACCACGAGGAGGGCGAGCACCGCCAGGGTCGCCGCCAAGCCGTCGCCGACTCTCTCCCTCACGGGCCTCCAGGCCTTGCGACTCATGCCTCTGGCAGCCATCGGTGTCAACTATGGTCGCGGGTTGCAGTGACCACGGAGTCCACACCAGCCATGGATGGCGCGATCATGGTCGGGGATGGAGGACTGGAGCGGTGACTGAACCCGGAGCTGCGCCAACAGCTCATTCCGGCGACCTGGACCCGCCCTCCTCGGCGACCGCCGAGAAGGACGCCGCCCTAGACGAGATCCAGCGCCGGGTGCTCTGGCTGGCGACCAACATCGTCCACGTCGCGAACCGGGTCCGGCCCAACCCCTCCGGCCTCAAGGTGGGCGGCCACCAGGCATCCAGCGCCTCGACAGTCTCGATCATGACCGAGCTCTTCTTCGAGTTCATGCGGGAGGGCGACCGCATCTCTGTGAAACCTCACGCATCGCCCGTCCTGCACGCTATCCAGTACCTGCTGGGGGGCCTCGATCGCCGCTACCTGCCGATGCTCCGCGAGTTCCACGGACTGCAGGCCTACCCCAGCCGCACCAAGGACCCGGATCCCGTCGACTTCTCTACCGGGTCGGTCGGATTAGGCTCGGTTGCGCCCAACTTCGCAGCCCTGGTCGACCGCTTCGTGCAGGCGCGATTCGGAAACCGGGAGGGGCCGCCCCGTCGCTTCATCTCGGTGGTGGGCGACGCGGAGCTCGACGAGGGCTCGGTCTGGGAGGCGGTGGCCGAGCCGGCACTGGCCGGTCTCGACAACCTGATCTGGGTGATCGATCTCAACCGCCAGTCGCTCGACCGGATCGTGCCCGGAATTCGGGTCCATCAGCTGGAGGAGATGTTCCGTGCCAACGGCTGGACCGTGGTCGAGGCCAAGTACGGACGCCGGCTGCTCGAGGCCTTCGAGCAGACGCGGGGGCTGCGCCGGGCCATCGACGAGATGCCGAACGAGCAGTACCAGTACCTGCTTCGATCCCCCGCCGCAAAGATCACCGAGATCCTGGGGGATGCGGCGCCGGACGTGCCCGACGCCGAGCTGCAGCCGCTGATCGCGGATCTCGGCGGCCACGACTTCGAGACCATGCGCAAGGCCCTGGGGGAGGCGGAGGCGGCCACGGGTCCGGCTGTCGTCTTCGCCTACACCGTGAAGGGCTGGGCGCTCCCCATAGCCGGCGACCCGCTGAACCACTCGGCGCTCCTCAGCGACGAGGAGATGGTGGAGCTGCGCGCCCAGCTCGGCGTGCCGGAGGACGAGTGGGCCGTCCTGGCAGCGGATTCGCCCGGTGGCCGTCTGGTCAGGGAAAGGCGGCGCGAGCTCCAGCCGCCGCCGCGGCGGGGGACGCCCCGGCTCACGGTCCCCGGTGACCTCGGACGTTCCTACGCCGGCGTGAGCTCGACCCAGCGCTCGTTCGGACAGATCCTGATGGCGCTCGCACGGGACGATCCCGACGCCGCAGAACGGATCGTGACGGTTTCGCCCGACGTGGCCACCTCGACCAACCTGGGAGGCTGGATCAACAAGGTGGGCGTCTGGGAGCCGGTGGAAACCCATGACCCCTTCTCCGCGCTCGGTCCCCGCCTGATCGAGTGGCGCCGGCAGCCCAGCGGCCAGCACATCGAGCTCGGCATCTCCGAGACGAACCTGCTGATGCTGCTCGGGCAGCTCGGGCTGGCGGCCGAGCTGTCCGGCGAGCCGCTGCTTCCGATCGGGACCCTGTACGACCCCTTCATCGCCCGAGCGCTCGACGCCCACATCTACGGCGTCTACTCGGGAGCCCGCTTCGTCCTCGTGGGGACGCCTTCCGGGGTGACGCTGGCGCCCGAGGGAGGAGCCCACCAGTCGGTGATCACGCCCAGCATCGGCGTCTCCCTGCCGCGGGTGGTCTACTGGGAGCCCTGCTTCACCCAGGAGCTCGAGTGGGTGCTGCTGGAGGCCCTCAACTCCCTGCACCGAGCCGATGAGGCCGAGTCGTCGTACCTGCGCCTGACCACCGCACCCGTCGACCAGTCGCTGTTGAAAGTCCCCGAGGACCGGCAAGGCTTCCGCCGCCAGGTCCTCAGCGGCGTATACCGGCTGGTGGACCGGTCGGGGGAACCCGCGGTTCGAAGTGACAACCAGGTTCACATCTGGGCGACCGGCGCGATGGTGCCGCAGGCCCTCAAAGCCTCGGAGGAGCTGCGGCTGGACGGGGTCTTCGCCTCGGTCTACAACTGCCTGTCTCCGGACCTCGTGTACCGCTCCTGGCAGGCCGGCGTGGCCGCCGGCCGGCACCCGGGACGCGGGGAGGCGCCGGTCGTGACGGTGCTCGACGGCCATCCGCTGGCGCTGGCCTGGGTGGGGTCGATGCTCGGTGTCCACGCGCTGCCGCTCGGCGTCACGCAGTACGGCCAGTCGGGGACACCTGCCGAGCTCTACCGGGAGTTCGGAATAGACTCAGACGCCATCGCCGCGGCCTGCTTCGCGGCACTCCAGTAACGCTGGAAAAGGACTGAGCCCTGAAGCGGACTGAGCCCCTCATCGCCTCCCCCGGGGAGGGGAGGCGACTCAGATGTCGACGTCGGCGGCTTCGGGACGCTGGGCGGTGCGGCGGGTCGGCAGCTGGGCGAAAACCGGCGGAGGGTCGCGCCAGAGCTCGGGGAGCGTGCCCGCCTCGGCGTCTCGAATTGCACGCCAGACCCTGTCGGGCGTGCACGGCATCTCGATGTGGCGGACTCCCAGGTGGCTGACCGCGTCGACGACCGCGTTGTGGACCGCCGGCATGGAGCCGATCGTCCCCGACTCACCGATGCCCTTTGCTCCAAGCGGGTTGAGCGGGCTGGGCGTCTCGGTGTTCGAGGTCTCCACCGGGGGCAGCTCAGCCGCACAGGGCATGCCGTAGTCGATCAGGCTCGAGGTGAGCGGAGTTCCCTCCGGCCCGTAGAGCACCTCCTCCCAGAGCGCCTGAGCCATCCCCTGCGCGATTCCGCCGTGCTGCTGCCCGGTGACCAGGAGGGGATTGAGGATCCGGCCGCAGTCGTCCACGGCGACGTGCCGGAGCGGTCGCACATGTCCCGTGTCGGCGTCGACCTCGACCACCGCCACGTGGGAGCCGAAAGGAAAGGTGGCGCCCGTCTGGCGGAAATCCGCTGAGGCGGAGAGTCGGCTGCCGTCGCTCTCAGCGCGCTGGGCCAGGTCGGACCAGGTGAGCGCCCGGGCAGGGGCGCCGGCAACGCCGATACGGCCGTCTGCCGCCACGATGTCGTCCGGGCTCGCCTCCAGGAGTGCCGAGGCCAGCGACCGAGCCTGCTGGAGGACGGTCTCAGCCGCCGCCCGCACCGCGCTGCCGCCCATCTGAAGGGAGCGCGATCCGCCGGTACCTCCGCCCCTGGGCACGAGGGCTGTGTCTGACTGGATGAAGTCGATGTCGCTCATGGGGATCCCCAGCCGATCGGAGACGATCATCGAAAAGGCCGTGGCGTGTCCCTGGCCGTGGGCCGAGGTACCAACTCTGATCGTGGCCCGGCCGTCGTCACGGACGTCGACCTGCCCGTACTCCTCCCCCCCACCACCGGCCGTGACCTCGACGTAGGTCGACACGCCAATTCCGAGCAGCCGCCGGTCGCCGCGCTCGCGCCTGGCGGCCTGCTCGGCACGCAGCTCCTCATAGCCGGAGAGTGCGACAGCCCGGTCGAGAACCTTCTCGTAGTCGCCGCTGTCGTATTCGGCGCCGGTCAGCGTCGTGAGCGGAAACTCGGAGGCCTGGATGAGGTTGCGCCGGCGGATCTCGACCGGGTCGAGCCCGAGCTCGTCCGCGGCGATGTCGATGAGCCGCTCCAGCATCTCCGCCGCCTCCGGCCGGCCGGCGCCGCGAAAGGCCCCCATCGGCGCCGTGTTGGTGAGCGCGACCGCCACGTCGTAGCCGAGGCGAGGGATGCGGTAGACCCCCTGAGCCATGAGCCTGGTCGGCCCCACGGCAAGGGCGCCGCCAAAGCCGGCATATGCGCCGGAATCGGCGCCGATCCGGCAGCGCAGGCCCGTTATGGTCCCGTCTCGCCGGAGGCCGAGCTCGGCGTACTGGACCTGGCCGCGGCCGTGCATGGTGGTCAGGTTTTCGAACCGGGACTCCACCCAGGAGACCGGACGGCCAAGCAGGCGGGCCGCGGCCATCACGACGGCGTGCTCGGCCACCACGCCCGCCTTGCCGCCGAAGCCACCCCCTACGTTCGGGGCGATGACTCGAAGCCGCGCCACCTCCATTCCCAGGACGCGCGCCGCTGTCTGCCCGAACAGGTGCGGCATCTGGGTGGAGACGTAAACCGTCAGCTCGTGTTCGGCGCCGGCCGCGCCCGGCACGGCCAGGATCGCATTGCCCTCCATGGGCATCACCGCCACACGCTGGTTCTCGAACCGCGCTCGGACGACCACCTCAGCCCCGGCCAGCGGATCGGAGCCGTCGTCCTCGCGGCTGCCCGCAGCCAGGTTGCTCCCCAGCTCCTCGAACTGCAGCGGCGCACCGGGAGCCAGCGCAGCTTCGATGCCCGCCACCGCCGGAAGGCCGTCGTAGTCGACCACCACCTGCTGTGCGGCGTCGGCGGCCATCGCCGGCGTCTCCGCAACGACCGCTGCCACCGCCTCGCCGGCGAAGCGCACCTTGCCCTCCGCCAGAGGTGGTCTGGCGCAGCGGTCGTTGAGCACCATGAAGGGGTGGAAGGGGCTTAGCTTGAGCTCGGCCGCGGTGAGGACGGCAACGACCCCGGGCTGCGCGGCGGCCGTGGAAGCGTCGATGCCGGCGACCCGGCCATGTGCGATGGGCGAACGTACGAAAGCGAGTGAGGTCAGGCCCTCCACCCGCACGTCGTCGACGAAGCTTCCCAGACCCCTCAGCAGGTCCGGGTCCTCGACCCTGGTCACGCGGGTGCCAAGGATCGAGCCAGCCATGCCTGCATGCTAGCTTTCACACGCCCGGCCACGCCGGCGCTCAGCAGCCGCCGTCGGTCTCAGCCAGGGGGACCTAGCGAAGGCTCGGGGCGGGAACCTCGGAAAACCCCTCGCGGGAGTCCACACCCCACAGATACGCGGCCAGGCACCAGGCGAGCGGCAGGCCCACGATCAGGATCAATGTACTCATAACCGTAAAACTTCGATTACTGGTTAGCCATTCCGCGAAGGCGTATCGCATGGCGCTAGCCCTCTATCCGGAAGTGCAGATCGAACATGTGCCCGGGAACCTGAAGAGCCGTGGCGATCGCCTGCCGCACCGCCGGCTCGATCTCGCTCCGGCTGTTCGCGTCGGTCTGGATGCAGGGGAGCGCCGACACATTCATCCGCCACCAGCCGTGGCGCTCCAGGACCGAGACCTCGATGGTCATCCGGTGCCCGCCCGCTGCGCTCTCCCTGACCTCCCGCGCCAGCGCCGCCCGGCGGGCCAGGTCAGGCACCGGCCGCTCTTGGCTGAAATCGACCCGATCGGCAGGTCTCCCCTACGCCAGCTGCCGCCTCGGCAAGTACCGTCCTCAACCCCTCCCGCTCACCAGGACACTCGCCCCGCAGCGACGAATCGTAGCACCGGGTGACGCGGATTCCGAAGCGCTGACCCGGCGCGGCAGGCGGAGCGGGCGGACCCTTGGGTAGGCTTCATGGCGCCTGGAATGGACAACCTGCGAATCGCCATAGTGTCGCCGCCCTGGTACCCCGTTCCCCCGGAGGGATACGGCGGGATCGAGCTCCTCATCTATCTGCTGGCGCAGCAGCTCCAGGAACGGGGGCACCAGGTCACCGTGATCGGCAGCCAGGGCAGTCATGGCGATTTCGAGCTGTTGCCCCTGGCGCCGAGCAGCTGGGAAGAGAGGCTGGGTACGCGCGACCAGGAGCCACTGAACTGCGCCTACCAGCTCGAGGCCCATGACGTGATCCGCCGCCGCGCCTTCGACGTCGTGCACGAGCACAACTACACCGCCATGACGGTCGCCGCCTCCATGGGCCTCCCGACCCCGGTCATCGGCACAGTCCACGGCGACCTGACGGAGGCCGACGCCAGGTTCCTGAGCGAGATCGATTCCAGGGTGCGCCTGGTGGCCATCAGCGCGGTCCAGCAGGGACAGGTGGCCGGCGTCCGGTGGCGGGGGATGGTCCACAACGCCTTCGATCCGTCAGCCGTGGAGCTGAGCGTCGAGAAGGACGACTACCTGGTCGAGATGGCACGCATCTCGCCCGACAAGGGTCAGCACATCGCCATCGAGGTGGCCGAGCAGGTGGGCTGTCAGCTGGTGTTGGCGGGAAAGATCGACGAGCCGGACCGGGAATACTTCGAGACCGAGATAGAGCCGCACCTGGGAGACAAGGTGCGCTGGATCGAGAACGTGGCGGGTAAGGAGAAGGCCAGGCTCCTGGCGCGTGCCCGGGCGATGTTGTTCCCGATCCAGTGGGATGAGCCTTTCGGCATCGCCATGGTGGAGGCGATGGCGAGTGGCACCCCGGTGCTGGCGACAAAAAGGGGCGCCACCGAGGAGGTCGTCGAGCCAGGCGTCACCGGTTTCCTGGCCAATGACGCCGACGGGCTGGTCGAGGCATTTCAGCGTCTGGGGGAGATCGACCCGCGACGCTGCGCGGAGCGGGCGCATGAGCGCTTCGCGCCGGCGCGGATGGCCGACGGCTACGAGGCCATCTTCCTGGACGAGGTAGCCTCCGTCCGCGGCGGCTGGCGCCACTGAGCGACCGGGTCTTACGTCCTCCACCCGCCCCGCGGGGGAGGCCTGCGAGGGGGGCCTTCTCTAAGGGGAGGGATGAAATTGCCGCGACTCCACCGAGGAGCGTCTCGACTGCTCGGGGAAAGGGAGGGCTTAGACTCCCACCCGCGGGAGAAGTCGTACTGAGCCGCCTAGCACCAGTCCACCTGCAGCTGCTGACAGCGTTGGCCGTCGCAGTGCTGCTCACCGGTGGACTGGTCGCAGGCTCTGCCTTCGCCAGGACGGGGCTGGCCTGCCAGCGACTGGTGATCGCGTCCTCCTCTGAGAAGGCCGGCATGCTGAAGGAGTTCGCCAACGCCTATGACAGGGCTGGCCGCTCCGCCGGCGGCGGCTGCGTCAGAGTCGTGATCGACGAGATCAACTCGGGGAATGCGGAGCGGGCGCTGGAGACCGGCTGGCACGGGCAGCCGTCGGACCGTCCCGACGTCTGGTCCCCCGCCGGCCGAGCCTGGGTGGTGCTGCTGGAGCAACGCTCGGGGGGCGGCGGGGCAGTGATCCGCCCGGGGTTCGAGAGCCTTTTCCAGTCGCCGCTGGTCATCGGCATGCCCGAGCCGATGGCCGCCGCCCTGGGCTATCCGGGAAAGCAGCTTGGCTGGTCGGACGTCTTCGGCCTCGTCAACAGTCCCGGCGGATGGGCCACGGTGGGGCATCCGGAATGGGGCCAGTTCAAGCTCGGAAAGACCAATCCCACCGTATCGACCTCGGGTTTGCACGCCTTGATCGGCACCTATTTCGCGGCCGCCGGGGGAGACCTGACCCGGGATGCCGTGGCCTCGGCTCGCGTTCGCAGCTTCGTCGGCGGGGTCGAAAAGGGCGTGGTCCACTACGGTGAGACAGCTGCCGACTTCCTGCACAATCTGCGGGACGCCGACGACCGCGGCTCGGCCCTGGACTACATCTCAGCGATCGCGATCGAGGAGAAGGAGCTAACCGACTACAACGCCGGCCTGATCGCCGGTGTCCGTCAGGCCGTTCCCAGAGTGCCCCTGGTTCCCATCTATCCCAAGGAGGGCACGCCCGTGGCCGACCATCCCTACGTCGTGCTGAAGTCGTCGGCGCACCAGGCGGCCGCCCGGGACTTCTACGACTTCATGAAGGAGCCGGCTCAGCAGGCGGCCATGGACGCCAACGGCTTTCGCGACAGGTTCGGGCGCACGGGTGAGTCTGCGAGGGCCCGACCCTTCCTGAACTCCTCCCAGCCCTCGCTGGTGCTGGAACCGCCCCCCGGTCCGACCCTGGAGGCCATGATCGGCTCCTGGCAGGTGCTTCGCAAGCGGGCCCGGGTGCTGATCCTTGTTGACATCGCCGCAGCCGGCGGTCCCCTCTCCGATGCCACCTCCAGGCTGGCGCCGGCGCTTTCGGGGTTGGAGGCGGGGGACCAGGCAGGAGTCTGGGTCTTCCCCTCCTCCGGGTCGGCGAACGTCCCCTACACCGAGGTGAGACCAGTGAGCGCTGTGGGGGATCCGCTCCGCCGCGCCCTCGAGACGGTGCGCCCCGCTCACGGCCCGTCAGACCTGGTCGCGCCGCTGCGGGCGGCGGTCTCGGCCATGGGCGCGTCATACGACTCGACGGCGGTCAACGCCGTCCTGGTTTTGGAACTGTCTCCGGGCAGTCCCGGGGCGGGCGACGAGCAGCTCGCCCGGGAGCTCCGCAACCAGGACCAGGCGCGGTTCGTCCGCGTCTTCACGGTCGGTCCGCCGAGCCAGCGGCTGGCGGGCATCGCGCTGGCCGGACGGGGCGCGTCCTATCAGCCCGGATCCACTACCCACTTCCTCGACCAGGTGATCTCCAGCTTCTGATGCTGGGGCGCGCCGGGGTGGCCCTGATCGCGGTCGCCGCGTTCGCCGTGAATCTGTGGCTGCAGGTCGACTGGCGGCTGGCGCTGGGAGCCGGCGCGGTGGTCGTGCTGGCCGGCGAGATCGCCGGCAGAGTGGTAAGTAGCCGCCGCGCGCCCGGCCGGGAGGCCGTGGCGACGCCGCCTGACACGCCGGTGCCGGCGGCGACGAGGTCCCATCCCCTGACCAGGCGTGAGGTTGAGATCGCGACGCTGGTCGCACAGGGCCTCACCAACAAGGAGATCGCCGGCCGGCTCTTCATATCGGAACGCACCGTCGACAACCACGTCCAGCACGTCTACAACAAGCTCGAGATCGGCTCCAGGCCCCAGCTGGCGCTCTGGATCAGAGACCAGGGACTGCTCTAGCAGCCCGGCGTGCCGAGCTGCGCGCCGAGAAATGAGCACAGTAAATGAGCACCTGATGAGCCTCTTCCCCGATGGCGGGCCGGCCCGGCCCCACCGAGGCTGGGGACATGGAAAACATCTTGAATCCAGCCGAGCTGGAGCTGAACCGTTCGGGGCGTATCTCAACACGGCAGCGCAGGCATCTCTGGCGCCAGGCGATCCCGGCGGCCGTCGCTACCGTCGGTATGGCGGCGATGGCGATCGGAGGCTGCCTGCAGGGCTTCGACGTCGGCTTTGCTTTCGTTGCTCTGGTTCCGATGGTCTTCTCGACCTTTGCATTTGGTCGGCGAGCCCTCGCCGCCTGCCTGGGAGCTGTTTCTTCGGTCGACGGATGGCTGGAGAAGCGGATGGACAGGGACTCCGAAGACGGCACGAGCTACTGGTTCCTCATGGAGGGTGGCAAGTTCTCGGTTGGGGCTGGTGAGTTCTGGAAGCTGCCCGAGGGTGGCCCCTACAGGCTGTGGTTCTCCAGCCTGACCAGGAGCGTACTGAACGTCGCCCCTCTTGCCGGCTGGCAACCCGCGCCGGTGCCCGCCCACTCGACCAGCTCCGAGGTGCTCTCGATCAGCCCGGCCGAGGAGCCCAGGCCGCCGGTCGCCTATGACCTGCGGCGAGCGGCCCAGGGCGGATGGCTGTTCGGGGTGGACCTACGGCAATGGTGGTTCCGCCCCGGGGAGTTGATGACGCGCACAACGCTTGCCCGCGACCGCGGATGGACCAGGCTGGCGCACACACGGCTGAGGGTCGACGAGGAGCGGATGGGCGGCGAGGTCCAGACCACCCTGCGAGTGTCGTCGGACGGCGGCACGCGACAGATTGGTTCGGCAAGCTCCGAACCGGTCGCCGGCGCCTCCACAGCGCTCCTCCAGCTTGGACGCTTCATGGCCGCTCAGACGGGGTTCCCGCTGGAGGTGCATGAGCAGCGCGCTTTTGCCGAGCCCCGCAAGCGCCAGTGGAAGATCGAGATCGGGGGCTGATCGCGCGGTATGGACAGCGCAGCCGCGGGTGCGTCAGATGGACCGATCCTGCATCTGCGGTTTCAGCTGCTGCAGTCCGATGACCAAACCGTTGGTCCACACCGAGCTCTCATGGCCTCCGGGCAGCCGGACGAGCGAGTGCGGCATGGCCCATCTGTCCAGCTCAGCCGCAAAGGCCTCAGTGTTCCGGAGATACTGCCCGTCGCTCGTGCCGGCGACCAGGATGAGCCGCACCGTTCGAGACGCGGGCTGGTCCCGCACGATGCTGGTCGGGCTGTTGGCCCTCATGTAGGCACGATCGTCTCCAAAGGCGAGGCCCTCGGCCTTGAAGTAGCCGGAGAGGCTGATCGCCATGCCGAAGACGTCCGGGTGGCGGAGCGCGATGTTCGCGGCGCCGTATCCCCCGTCGGAGAGCCCGGCGATGACGCGGTGATGGGGACCGGCCAGAGTGCGGTATTCCTGGTCGACCTGTGACACGAGGTCGAGAACAGAGCTCTCCATTCGATCGAGGCCATCCCGGCTGTCGGCCCACTGGGCAGGCCGGGTCGTCCGGCCGTTGCCGTCCGGCACGACGACGATCGCTTCTGCGATCGACCTGGCCGCGATGCCGGCGTCGGAGATGGAGCCGATGCCCATGTTGACCCAGTCGTGGTAGCCGCCCGGGTGACCGTGCAGCAGGTAGACGACGGGATACCGGGTCAGCGACTGCTGGTAACTCGGCGGAAGGTAGACCGCAACCGGGATGTCGGCTCCCTGGGCCCGGCTGTGAACCAGTCGCGTGAGTACCTGACCACGGTGGGCTGCGCCGGCCGTCGGCGCCGGATGGTAGAGCCGGTGGGCGGGCCCATACCGAAGGACTGATTCGACCCCTAGAGCCGATACCAGGAAGGCCGCCATGACCGCGCCGAGCAGGAGCGCCCGCAGGAGCGGCGGAGAGGTGCCCAGGCTGCCGAATTGGCCGACCAGCTCGGACAGTTGGCGGCCGGCGGCGGCGGCGGGAAGGCCGACCAGGAAGCCCACGGCGACTATGACGGAGACGTTCTGGAGCAGGGCCAGGGCGTCCAGGCGCTCACGGACGCCGAAGAGGATCGGCGGTACCGACACAGCGTGCGAGGCCCAGGGCCAGACGTAGGTCAACGCCAGGTAGCCGGTGGCGGCGAACGCGGACGGCCATGGTCGGGCCGTGAGAGCCCCCGCCAGCAGGGCCATCCCGCAACAGCCGATCCAGGCGCAGATCAGTGCCGCCCTGGCGGGGTCGAAACCGAGGGATACGACTCCAGCCTGAAGCGCTTGCCAGCCGTTGGACGTCTCCAGGGCGGCAACGACACCCGCCGCCAGCGCGAGGCCGGCCACGAGCCGCAGCGCCGCCAGATGGCGCGGCGGGATCGCCGAGAGACGTGGCCGCGACAGGGTGAGACCCGAAAAGGCTGGAGCTCGCATCCTAAAGATCCAGCCTGAATCCTGAATCTGAACGGAGATTAACCACCGGACATCCAGTTCGGACATGTGTGGTTCTGGGGTAAGGCTGGAAGTCAGGTCAGGAGGGTTCCGGCGTCCACGGGGAGGCTTACGCCGGTCACGTAGCGGGCGGCGTCGGAGGCCAGCCAGACGACGGCGGCGCTGACATCCTCCGGCTCTACCACGTCGATGGGGAGGAGCGCCCCCAGCGCGCGGTTCGCGTGGGGATCCGCCGCCAGGTGCCCCTGCATGGCTTCGCTCACCGCCATCGGCGTCCGTACGCCGCCGGGGTGGACGCAATTGACCCGAATGCGGTGGGGCGCCAGCTCGATCGCGAGTGACCGCATCAGCCCGACCACGCCATGCTTTGCCGCGACGTAGTGAGCGAACCCGGAGTAGCCACGCAGTCCGGCGGCGGACGAGGTGAGCACGATGCACCCGCCCCGGCCGCCCTGGATCATGCCCGGCACCGTGGCCCGGCAGGTCAGCCACGCCCCCTTCAGGTTGGAGTCCACCACCTCGTCCCACTGGGCCTCGCTCAGCTGCCAGCTGGAGCCGAAGCTGATGACGCCGGCGTTGGCGCAGACGATCTCGACGGCGCCCAGCTCGCTGGCCGCTTGGGCCACGATCTCCTCCATCGCCCTCAGATCCCGCACGTCTGCGACCCGGCAGAGGCAGCGGCGGCCCAGGGCCTCGACCTGCCGGCGCGTCTCCTCCAGCTCGTCCGCGCCGCCCAGCTGGTAGGGCACCGTCTCCAGGTCTCGGCCCAGGTCGGTGGCGACCACGTCCGCCCCTGCCCGGGCCAGGGCCAGGGCGTGGGAGCGACCTTGCCCGCGCGCGGCTCCCGTCACCAACGCAACTCTGCCGGCTAGCGGATCTGGCAATGCCCGCCCACGATATCGCGCACACGGTGTTGCTGCCGCTGGGAGCGACCGAGCAGCACGGTCCCCACCTGCCGCTTGCCACCGACACCCTGATCGCCGGCGCCGTGGCGGAGCGCGCCGCCCGGCTTCTGGGCGGTACGGCCGTCGCCCTTCCGGTCCCCGTTGGCGCCTCGAGCGAGCACCGGGAGTTCCCGGGCACTGTCAGCCTGCCGCACGAGGTGCTTGCAGCGCTGCTCGCGCAACTCTGCGACGGCCTGGGGCGGCGCGGCTTTCGCCGGATCGCCGTCTTCTCCGCCCACGGCGGCAATGGCAGGGCCCTGGCCCTGGCGGCGGAACGGGTGGGTGACGACGTCCTCATCCTTCCCGACTTTCGAATGGCGCCTGTTCTCGCGGGCTTGGGGATCGACGCGAGTCGGGCCGGAGCGCACGCCGGCCTGGCCGAGACCTCCGCCCTCATGGCCATCGACGCTCGCCTGGTCCGGATCGACCTGGCGGAGCCAGGCTACGTCGGCGCCCTGGATGAGGTCTGGGGGCTCCTGACCACTGCGGGGCTGCGCCCGGTGACCGCCAACGGCGTCCTCGGCGATCCCCGGGGAGCGTCCCCGGCCCTTGGTGAGCTCTGTCTGGACGCCTGGGCAGCGGCCGTGGCGGAGGCGGTGGCCAGCTGGCGGAACGGGGCCGAGTAGACTCCGCGGCCATGAAAACGGAGCGAGCGAAGGCCCGCCGCCCGACCTGCCTGCAGGTTGATGAAAAAGGGTCGTCGAGCGAGTTGGCCATCCAGGTGGTCCAGATTCGAGCGCATTTCCGAGCACCGGAGTGAGCGCATCTGAATGATGC
>Ga0209526_10000438_pt1 | contig 27047 bp, 28 predicted proteins | sample JacPinW_OM2H0_M1_FD_188566 | JGI IMG/M metagenome (GOLD analysis project Ga0209526, IMG submission 188566) | Forest soil microbial communities from Algoma, Ontario, Canada - Jack Pine, Ontario site 1_JW_OM2H0_M1 (SPAdes) (version 2) | ecosystem: Environmental > Terrestrial > Soil > Boreal... | reverse complement strand
GATGCCGCGCAGGTGGAGCAGGTGCGAGAGGAACAACCCCGCCGGCCCAGCCCCCGATATCACTACCTGCGTCCGCTCCATCGAAACAAATTGTCCCTTCGTGACCCTCCCCACAAGGGAAGGGAAGGCTGGGTCGCGGTGTCACCTCCGACCGTAGTACCTCTCGTCAACGGCCGTTCGTCATTCACCAAGCACGGAGCGACAAGAGAGAGATCATGCGACTGAACAAGCTGCAGGCCGGCGCTGTGGCTCTTGCCTTTGGGTTTTTGGCGGCGGCATGTGGTGGATCGGCCACCGCGTCAACGCCGAGCGCGACCCCGGTCCCGGCTGCCACGCAGGCGCCCACGCCGGAGCCGACGGCCATTCCCACGACCCCGCCCACGCCCACACCTCCGCCGCCGCCCCCGGCAGCGGCGCCGCCTCCCCCGGCAGCGGCACCGCCCAGAGCTGCTCCGCCTCCTCCCCCGCCTGCCTTCAACGACCGGGACGCGGACAACAAGGGCGGCCCCAATGACGGTGACGGGAACGGCTGAGCCGGGTGCCGCGGCCGCGGCCCGGCCGCGGCGAATCGGCATCCGTACAGGCGGCGTCTGCGCAGCCCTGCTGATCGTGACGCTGGCGCTCGTGACGGCCGGCCGGTGGAGCGCGCCGTCGCCGGAGACCGCGGCCACTGCCTTCGGACCTGGTTCGCCGCAGGCACTGGCGGCGGTGCGGGCGGCCGCCGGCAGCTCCTCCCAAGGCGCCGCCACCTTTTCCATGGCGCTGACCCGGGCCACCGTCTTCGGCGCACACCCCTCTTCGGCGACTGCCAGCGGGACCTTTGACTACTCGACGCAGCAGGGGACCGTGGCGATCGCTGTGGCCGGAAGCGCGAGCCCACAGCTGGTCGTGTTCACCCCGCAGGCGGTCTATCTCAACCCCGCTTCCGCGCAGGGTTCCCAGCTGGGCGGCAGACCCTGGAAGGCCGTGCGCTTCTCCGACAGCTCGACGCTGACAAAGAACCTCCCTGACTTCGTCAGCCAGGTCGAGAGCCTGAACCCGGCATTGACGCTCGGCGAGCTGGTCTGGGGAAGTACGGCGGCGAGCCTCTCCGGACCAGACGTCGTCGACGGCCAGCCGGCAACCCGATACGAAGTGACGGTTCAGCCCGCGCAAGCCCTGGTCAATGCCCCGGGCGCGGAGCCGGGCCTGGCGCAGGCCCTGGAGTCGCAGGTCTCGGCCCTGGCGCGTTCGGCGCCGGCCGGGCCGGCGTTCGCGACCTTCCCGGCCCGCGCCTGGCTCTCGGAATCCGGCCGTCTCCTCCGGGCGGAACTGTCCCCGCCGGGTGCCGGCACCGGGACCATGGTGTTGACCATCGGCGCCCCGATAGCCGCGCTCTCCTTCCAACCGCCGGCCGCCGATCAGGTCGTGGACCTCTCGTCGCTGATCCCGTCCGGGGAGCGTGAGAACCAGAACGGAGGTGACTCCGATGGCGCTTAGGAACCTCACTGTGGCCGGACCACCTCCGCTTGCGGCCGTCGCCGATCACTCGGCACGCCAGGAGGTCAGCTCGGCCCCGGCGGCGCCGGTGGTCAGGATCGAGGGGCTGGTCAAGCGGCTCCGAAGAGGCGTCATCGCGGTCGACGGAGTGGACCTGGAGATCCACAAGGGCGAGGTCTGGGGCCTCGCGGGTCCCAACGGCTCTGGCAAGACGCTCACGCTGAAGATGCTCCTGGGGCTGGTCCGCCCGACCGCGGGCAAGGTTTTTCTCTTCGGGGAGCCGGTACGCCCCGGAGCACGCGTGCTGGGCCGGGTGGGAGCGCTGGTCGATGGGCCCGGCTTCGTTCCGCACCTCTCAGGGCTGGACAATCTCCGGCTCGCGTGGCGTCTTACCCGCCGCCCCGCCGACGAGGCGGGGCTGGAGCCGGCACTGGACTACGCAGCGCTGGGTGAGGCTCTGCACCGCCCCTACAGCACCTATTCGCACGGGATGCGCTACCGCCTCGGCTTTGCCCAGGCTTTGCTGGGGTGCCCTGAGCTGCTGATCCTGGACGAGCCGGTGACGGGCCTGGATCCCCTCCACGTCCGCCAGCTCCGGGCAGCTCTCGCTGAGCTGGTGGGGCGCGGCACGACCGTTCTCATTTCCAGCCATGTGCTGGGCGACGTGCAGGAGACGTGCACGCACGTGGCAGTGATGCAGCAGGGGCGAGTGGTCGCGTCGGGCCGGGTGCCGGACCTGGTCGCAAGGTTCGGCGCCGGTAAGAGTCTGGAGGAAGCCTACGTCGCGCTGGTCGCCGGCCCTGGGGCTGCAGGCGGCGCCCCAGGGCGATCCGCGAGGTGATCCGCGTCGAGCTGGCGAAGCAGCTGACGCGCCCGCGCACCTACCTCACCTTCTTGGCGCTCACCGCTTTCGCCCTCGCCCTCACGGTGGCGCTCAGCGCGACCGGGCCGGGCCGCGTGGAACGGGTTGGCGACATTCCCCTCCTCCTCGTCCCCCGGACGTCGATGTTCACGCTTCCTCTTGTCGCCCTCTCGAGCACCATGAAGTTCTTCCTGCCGCTTGCCGTCTCCGTGTTCGCCGGCGAGGCGCTGGCCGGCGAGGCGGCCTGGGGGAGCCTGCGCTACGCCCTCGCTCGGGGAGCATCGCGCTCGAGGTTCCTCGGATCGAAGGCGGCGGTCGCCGCGCTCTTCTCGATCGCAGCGGTCGTCCTGGTCCCGGTCACAGCGGCGGCCGCCGGCCTGGTGGCCTACGGCTGGCACCCGCTGCCGGTGGCCGATGGCAGCGCATCCACCCCGCTCCGGCTGGCCCTGGTCACCTTCGACCAGGGCCAGGCTCTTGGCCGCCTGGGCCTGGCGACCGCCTATGTCGCGGCCGGGATGAGCAGCATCTTCGCCTTCGCCTTGTTCCTCTCAGCGGTCAGCAGCCGGCCATTGGTGGCGGTGGCCGGCGGCGTCGGACTCACGATCCTTTCCCGCGTGCTGAACGTGGACTACCTGCCCGGAGTGGCGGTACTCAACGGCTACATGCCCAATAACGACGTCGACCTCTGGCAGCACCTCTTCCAGCAGCCCGTCCAGAGCGCGGGGATGCTGCACTTCCTCGTGCTCCAGGCCGTCTACTCGGCGGCCTTTCTGGCCCTGGCCTGGTGGTGGTTCCTTCGAAAGGATGTGCTCGAGTGATCAGCGTCGAGCTGCTCAAGCAGATCAGCCGCCGCAGCGTATGGGCCACGCTCGCGGTCATGGCGCTGGTGCCGGCGCTTCTAACGGCTGTGATCGGGATCACGCGCCCCGCACTGGCCGAGCGCGTTGGCAACTGGGGTTCGGTGGTGACCGACAGCTCCGGATTCACCATGCCGCTGATAGCGCTGAACGCGATGCTGCTTTTTTTGCTCCCTCTGGCCGTGGCGATCTTTGCCGCGCAGGCCGTTGCCGACGAGGCCGCGTGGGGCAGCCTGCGCTACCTGCTCATCCGCCCGATCTCGCGGTCTCGCCTGCTGGCGGTGAAGGCGGCGGTGGCGGCCGCGCTGTCGGTCGGGGCGGTGGCGACAGCCAGCCTTTCGGCGCTCGCCGCCGGCTTGCTCGCCTTCGGGTGGCGGCCGCTCACGGTGCTCGATCTGAGGCACACGACTGCCTTTCACCTGGCGGTAGTCACCTTCCCGCCCGGTGCCGCGGCCGGCCGCCTTGGGCTGGCACTGGTCTACGTCATGGCCTTGGTTGCGAGCACCTTCGCCTTCGCGCTCCTGCTTTCGACATTGACTGCGCGGCCCTTCAGCGCGGTGGCCGGCGCGATGGGTCTGGGCCTCGTCTCAAGGGCCCTGGACAACGTGCCCGGACTGCATGCCCTCGGACCCTGGCTGCCGGTCACGGACGCCGGAACCGCCCTCTGGACCAGCGCCTTCTTCCAGCCGGTGGACCTGTCCGGCCTGCCGCACGCTGCCCTGCTGCAGGCCCTCTACACGGCGGTGTTCCTGTGCGCCGCGTGGCTGCGGTTCGCACGAATGGACGTGCTGGACTGAGTGCCCCGAGTCAAGGCTCGGGAGGCGGCTCTCCGGTTCTCCCCGGCCTCAGAGCTCGAGCAGCCTGGACGGTACGACGTTGACGATGTCGGTGGAGCCCAGCTGGCGGTCCGCATGGTGAAGACCGTCGGGATGTATGTGACCGTGGATCAGGATCCTGGGCGTCATCCTGGCGATCAGCCGGTGAAAGGCCGCGAAGCCCTGGTGCGCCGGGTCGTCGCCATCGCCGGTGCCCAGCGGGGGCGCATGGGCGACAAGAAGGTCGAGCCTTCCTCCGCGCAGGGTTCGTTTCAGCCGTAGCTTTGTCTCCAGGCTGAGCGCCCGAAGGCGCATCTCGCCCTGCGTGTACTGGTTGGGCCCGAGGTTGTATCGGAGAGAGCCCCCCAGACCGGCAATGCGCAGCCCCGCCAGCTGGAGAATGCGGCCGTCGGCGTTCTCCCCGCCCGGCGGCCCCGAGGGTTCGTCGTAGGGCTTCGCGAGCCACTTGGCGGTGGTGAGATCGGGATCGTGATTGCCAGGTACATAGACGAGGGGTACGTTAGCCCTGCTCACAAGATTGTCCAGGTAGCCGTAGGGGAGATCCCCGCAGGAGACGATGATGTCAGGGCGAAGGCGGCGAAGCTTGTCGCCATAGAGCGATTCGTCGACCTCATCCGCGATCGCCAGGATCCGTGCCACGGTCTTGAAGATCTAACCGGTCCAATGAGGGCCCAATAGAAGCGGGGCCTGTGCCGGAGGTTAACTCATCATTGCCGGTCAGGTGAGCCTGGCCCCGTGTGCCATAGTGGTCGGCACCGGTCGATGGTGGATAGAATACAGGCCCAGCTCGACTTCGACGCCAGCCGTCGGCATGCCTTCTGGAACGAGCTACTCGCTGTATTGAGGGGAAGGGAGCGGACTCTCCTCTCATTCAACGAAGTCATGAAAGTGGCGAAGCTGGAAGGCCAGGTTGACCGCGGGATGCACGATATCCCGCTGAGCCAGATTCGCGGCTCGGAGGGCCGCGCCCGAGACTTCGATGCCACGTTCCTGCCTCTCAACCCTCGGCTCAGAGAACGCTGGTCCCGCGTCGAGACGCTCATGTTGCAGGGCCGCGAGCTGCCGCCGATCGAGGTCTACAGGGTGGGCGATGTGTACTTCGTCAGAGACGGCCACCATCGAGTCTCAGCGGCCCGCCGCCTCGGCCAGGAGACGATACGTGCCAACGTGATCGAAGTCAGGACCAGGGTTCCCCTGGGATCCGAAGTGAACGCCCGCGAACTGCTGCGCAGCGCCGAGTACGCGAGCTTCCTCGAGATGACGCAGCTCGATCGTCTGTGCCCGGAGGCACGGCTGGAGTGCATGCACCTGGGGCACTACGACGTCATCTACGAGCACATCCTGGGTCACAGGTACCTGCTGAGCCAGGATCGCGGACATGAGGTTCCGATGCCCGAGGCTGTCGTCAGCTGGTACACGACTGTGTACCGGCCCGTGATGGAGGTCGTGCGCAAACACCGCATCGGCGAGCATTTTCCTGAGTGGACGGAGGCAGACCTGTACCTGGCTGTGACCAGGCGCTGGCTCGAGCTCAGCTACGAGGATGAATCGGCAGGCCCTGAGGGTGCCGGGGTTTCGCTCCTCCACGAGGCCCAAGAGAGGCAGCCCAGTGCCGCCCGGTTGAGCATGCTCCGCCGCTGGCTCCGCAAGAGAATCCGGCGCACGCTCGTGCTGGGAACCGTCTTCACCCCTCGGAGAGGACGGCGGAGCGGCTAAAAAGATCCGGGCGGCCCTTCGCCCTGTCGATAGTGCCGGTCGTCGAGCCGTCGAAGCCTCTCCGCCGCTTGTTCCGGAGTGATATCTCGCTGAGGCTCGGCCAGCAGCTCGTAGCCAACCATGAACTTACGAACCGTGGCGGAACGCAGCAGAGGCGGATAGAAGTGGAGGTGCAGGTGCCACTCGGGATGTGCGCGTCCATCCGTAGGCTTCTGATGAAAACCCATGGAGTAAGGGAAGAACGACTGGAACAGGTTGTCGTAGCGCGTGGCGAGCCGTTTCACGATGCTGGCCAGCGAGGCGCGCTCGCTCCAGTCCAGGTCCGCGAGCGAGCCCACCTGACGCCGGCTTACAACCAGCGTCTCAAACGGCCAGACGGCCCAGAACGGGACAACGACGGCGAAATGCTCATTGGCGCAGACCAGGCGCTCCTCATTGGTGAGCTCCAATGAGAGATAGTCGCCAAGCAGCGAGCGGCCGTGCGCCTGGTGGTGCTCGAGTTGCGACTCCTGCTCGTGCGCGACGTGCAGCGGGAGGTGCTCGGTGGCCCAGATCTGCCCGTGCGGGTGAGGGTTGCTCGCGCCCATCATCGCCCCTCGGTTCTCGAAGATCTGCACGTGGCTTATCCGCGGATCGGCTCCGAGCTCCGAGTACTGTTCCGTCCAGACGTCGACCACTCGCGCCACGTCCTCTGAAGGCAGCCCGCCCAGGCTCTGATCGTGACGCGCGGAGAAGCACACGACCCGGCAGGTGCCGCGTTCGGCCTGAGCCCGCAGCAAGGGATGCGAGTAGTCCTCTCCTTCGGGTGTGTCGGGCTGCAGCGTAGCGAAGTCATTGGTGAAGACGAAGGTGTGCTCATAGTCTGGATTTCGCTTTCCTCCCGCGCGCCGGTTGCGCGGGCAGAGGTAGCAGTCGGGATCGTAGGCGGGAGGCTCCTCCTGAACCGGCCGCTCGACCTGACCCTGCCAGGGACGCTGGGTTCGCTGTGGAGAAACCAGCACCCATTCCCGGCTCAGCGGGTTGTAGCGCCGGTGTGGATGGGCGGCCAGGTCAAACAAGTCCCGTTTTCTCCCGGCAATTCGGGTTCATGCGCTTCCGTATTCTGGCGGAGCCGGCGGCCGCCCACGGCTGGAGGTGCTATACCTGTTGCCATGACGCGTACAGGCGCCAAGGGCGCCGTCAGGCCCCGACTGATCGGGGATGGAACTACGGTTCCGCTACTCCCTGAGGGCGAGGCTCCCTACACGAACCTGGACTATGCCGCCAGCGCGCCCGCGCTGCGGGAGGTGGCGGAAGCGGTGGCTGAGTTCCTTCCCTGGTACGCCAGCGTGCATCGGGGGGCCGGCTTCAAGTCGCAAGTCGCCAGCGCGGCTTACGACGGGGCCAGAGAGAGCCTGAGACGCTTCGTCGGCGCGCGCCCGGACGACACCGTCGTCATCACCAGGCACACAACCGATGCCCTCAACCTGATTGCTCGCGGTCTGCCCGAAGGGACTGGCGTCATCACGTTCGCCTTCGAGCATCACGCCAATCTGCTTCCCTGGAGGGGACGCCGGTTTCGCCATCTCCCCATCCCGCCGGGTCCTGAAGAGATGCTCCAGGCCCTGGAGGTGGCGCTCGAAGAAGAACCGGCAGGCCTGGTGGCCGTGACCGGGGCCTCGAACGTGACCGGGGAGATTCCGCCCCTGGCTCGGGTCAAGGAGCTGTGCCGGCGCTACGGCGCCCGGCTCCTGGTCGACGCGGCGCAGCTCGCACCGCACCGCCCCATCGACATGGCGGCGACGGGAATCGACTACCTGGCGCTCTCCGGCCACAAGCTCTACGCGCCCTACGGGGCTGGTGCCCTGGTGGGCCGGGCCGACTGGCTCGACGGCTCGCCGCCTTATCTGCAGGGTGGCGGGGCTGTCGAGTTCGTCACCGCCGACGGCGTTCTCTGGAAGGACGGCCCGGATCGGCACGAGGCAGGGTCGCCCAACGTGGTGGGGGCGGTGGCTCTTGGGGTCGCCTGCGAAACCCTGAGCGCGCTCGGGATGCCGGCGCTGGTGGCCGAAGAGGCAGAGCTGCACGCCCAGGCCTTGCGACGCCTACGCGCCGTTCCCGGCCTGACGCTCTACTCCACGTGGGATTTCGAACATCCACACATAGGCGTCCTCACCTTCAACCTGCGCGGTTACCACCACTCGAAGGTGGCGGCCATCCTGAGCGCCGAATACGGGATCGGGGTCCGCGACGGCTGCTTCTGCGCCCATCCCCTGATGCTGCACCTGATGGAGGTGGACGACGCGCAGGCCGACCAGGTTCGGCGGGAGATCCTGCAGGGGCGGCGTATCGACGTTCCGGGCGGGGTGCGCGCGAGCCTGGGCCTCGACTCGAGGGCTGAGGACGTCGACCGGCTGGCCGACGCGCTCGCCGAGATCAGTTTGGAGGGCCCCCGGTGGACCTACCAGGCGGACGACGAGGCCGGAACCTACGCCCCCTCCCCCGACCCCCGCCCCTGGCCCCAACTCCCCTCCGGCCTAAGACTGATCCGCTAAGGATTTACCCCTCCCCCCATCCGGCCTCCCCCCGCACGCGGAGGGAGGAGAACACCACCTTTTACGGCCCCTCCTCCACCGGATACTGCCCGTCTGGACGTCAGACTTGACCTGCTCCGGCACGCGGAGCGCAGAACCTCCTGCGCGTACAAGGGAACGACGTCGGACTATTGGGCTTGCCCGTCCGCAGACACCCTGGGCTTGAACAGATGTAGTAGCTTCGCCTCTCGTGAGCGGTGGCGCGAAGGTGGACCCTCTCCAGCACACGGAGACCTGGGCCGTCCGGAGCTACGAGCTGGACAGCAACGGGCACGTCAACAACGCCGTCTACCTCAGCTGGGCGGAGGAGACCACGATCCGTCACGCCGAGGCGGCGGGCTACGGCAAGGAGTGGGCCCGGACCCAGGGCGGTGGCTGGGTGATAAGACGCACTGAGCTGACCTATCACGCGCCCGCACTGTATGGCGACGTGGTGGAGATCTCGGTTCGCGTCGAGCTGGTGCGAGGGGCGCGCGGCGTGAGGCGGACCCTGATCAGGCGGCAATCCGACGGCCGGCTGCTTGCCGAGGTCGTGACCGAGTGGGCATGGGTTCGACTCAGCGACGGGCGGCCCGCGCGTGTCCCCGCCCAGCTCGTCGAAGCAGCCAGCGCGGTGACCGCGGTCACCCTGGCTGCCCGGCGCGACGCGCGCAGCCTCAAGCGGACGGCTGACGAAAGACCAGCGAGGCCGGCATCCCGATGAAGCCCTCGTAGCGCTCCACCTCGGCCTGCAGCGCCTCATCCTGGGCGGCGCCCAGCGGAGCCAGCGGCTCAACCTCGACAGTCACCCGGTCCTTTTCGATCAGGCGACGCCAGCCGCCCATGACACGTCCGTCGATGACCAGAATGTGTCCTGCGAGGACGCGGTCCACCGCAGACGCATCTGTGAAAAGCGATGGATCGAAGGCGGGAGTGTGGTCTCTGTAGGCGATGAGGTATTCGTCATAGTTGGGAAGGAGGTGGACGACAGGGCTCCTGTCTTCTGCCCCGGTAGCGACGCGGGCGCTCCAGTACGTCCTGCCGTCTATCGCATCAGCTGCCAGGTGGGACGCTGCCATCTCGACGCCTGCTCTGGCATCGGCGACGGTAAGGCCCGACCACCAAACGTAATCCTGCAGCAGCGCCGGGCCGTGACTGGTGAAATACCGCCTCGCCAGCTCCGTCAGGGCTTCGTCACGGTCCAACACCGCGGCTGCCGGCGCCCGCTCGTCCAGCAGCGCGTACGTGAACTGCTTGCCTCGACGAGCTCCGCTGCAGACCACCGCATCCAGCTCCGCTCGCATCATCAGGTAGGCGAGCCGAATACCGCTGGCCGGGATGCCGGCGCGCTCCAGGACTCTCGCCAGCTCCGTCCGTGTCAGCTGCTGGCCACCCTCCAGCGCCCTGGCCAGCGCACGATTGCTGTGCCGAAAGACCGCCTCGTCCAGCCCCACCTTCCTGTAGTAGTACGCGCTCGCGGCGTTCACACGCGGCGCCGTCAGCTGGAGCAGCCAGCGGATGTCGTGCGGCAGCACGAAGTGCCAGGTGGGCCGCATGACATGCGTGCGGAGGATCACCCCCTCTGCAAAGAGGCGATCGAACTGCACATCGGTAGCGCCTCCGGTTCGCTGGGCCAGGCCCCACTTGGCACCGCCATAGTCCTGTGCCTGCACGGCGCCCAACCAGCCCACCGCCTCCTCCGCTCTCTCGAACTGGACGCGGCCGAGACGCTGGTTGTAGAGGCGGCGGCAAAGTATGTCCGGGCCGGTCATCGTGGGCCAGGATAGCCCCAGCCCACGGTCCTCCTCAGCCTCGTTCGGCAGTGTCACACAGCCAGATGAAGCCGGTTCTCCAACCCCTTCACCCCGGCCACGCCGGAGGCCATCGACGAGGCCACCCCTATCAGTTCTTCAGAGGCCAGCTCACCCTCGAGCCCTACGGTCCCCAGCCGCGCCGAGACGTGGACCAGGCTGGGCTGCAGCCCGGGGTAGGGTAGGAAGCTCTGCGTCACCGAAGAGACCAGATGCTCGTCGGAGATCATCAGATCGCTCACGGCTGAGACTCCGTCGGCCTTCTCTGCACACCGAACCGCCTCCATCCGGTGGCCCTCGTGGGCCACGTGGCCCGACAGTGTCACCACTCCATCACGGCAGGTGACGGTGACCGACGCTGTGCGAGGGTAGCGGAACGGCCTGAAATCCCTGAAGGACTCCCACACCGACACCACCACCTCCTGATCCGGCAGGTAGTGGGGCTGATCGAGGAAGGCCGTACGCGGAATTCTGAGCTGCACGCGGCCCTCGGCGGTCGAGAGTACGGCCTCGAACGGCACCCGCCGGACAACCCGGCGCCACCTCCCGCCGGAGACAGTGAGGAATCCTTCCCTGGTGCTGTGTCCGCCGGGGCTGTGTACGTTGCCGACGGAGTTCGGATCGTCGAGGCAGAAGACCGGCCAGCCGGCGCGAACGCCTGGAGTTTCGCGTTGCTCGGCGGGACGGGATCCGGTGGCCTGGTTCTCGACCATGGGCTGATTGGCCATTGTTCGAACTATCTCCTTGGGCCGGGTTCAGTTCTAGCCGCGGAGAGCTCGCACCCTGTCCATGTGGATCTTGAACCCGCTGTAATCACGGCCGCGTGACGCCGGCGTGACGGCCCGAACCAGCGGTCGGGTCTTCGAGAATGTCGTCCAACCAGCCCCGAACCACGTCGGCTACCCGGTCGGCATCGGCAAGGATGATGGTCCGTTCGATGCCTGCTGAGACGTCGCTGGTGAGGCGGACCTCCGCGCGCAGCGGCGCGGACGACCCCCTCTCGACATAGGCCCTGATGATGAGGAGACCGGTGTTGTCGGTGGACATGCCTTCACCCTGGAGGCGGCAGCATCACCAAAGCGTGACGGGCCTTTGACCACGAACGCCGGGGAGCCCCCTGGTCCGCCTGAGCCGAATCGGTGTACGGTGGGGGGACAAGGGATGAGCAACGCTAGCCAGCTCGGTTTGGTCTCCACCCGGACAGAGGCGGATGGTTCACGAGTGCTGCTGGTCGGCGGATTCCAGCTCGTTGAGGGAGAGGCGCAGGTCGCCCTGGCGGAGGGGTCGCAGCGCCTGCTCGCTCTTCTCGCCCTGCGTGGGCGACCGGTCAAACGTCTACTCGTGGCGGGGACGCTCTGGCCGGATGTAACCGAGCGGAGGGCCTACGCCAGCTTGCGGTCCGCCCTTACCCGTCTCTACGGCGTCGTTCGGGATGCTGTCGAGGTGAATCCGGGCGACCTCCGCCTGGCAAGCAGCGTCGCGGTCGACCTCCGCGAGTCACAGGCGCTCGCTCACCGGCTCCTGGACGTCGCAGACCAGCCTCTGGACGCGTCCGACCTCAGCGGAGGGGCAATAGCCGCCCTCTCCGGGGAGCTGCTGCCCGACTGGTATGACGACTGGGTCCTCCTCGAGGCTGAGGACTGGCGGCAGCTCAGGCTGCATGCGCTGGAAGCGCTCTCCGGCCTGCTGACCGCCGCGGGCCGATATGGCGACGCCGCGGCTGCCGCGCTCGCTGCCGTCAAAGCCGATCCCCTCCGGGAGAGCGCCCACGCCGCACTGATTCAGGTGCATCTCGCCGAGCGCAATCAATCCGAAGCCTTGCGGGAGTTCAGGCGCTATCAGGAGCTTCTCCGGGCCGAGCTGGACATTGAGCCCACAGCTCACCTCCGCCGCCTCATCGACCCGCCCCAGGGGAGCCGCCCACCCCGCTGACGGCGCCGTCACGCTCTTGTCACGCTCGCGTCACGCCACTGTGATGGTCGCGCCCTCAAGCTTCCAATCCGACCGTCGCGTTCGGGATGATTTCCTCCCCTTCGTGGGCCTCGGTCGGCCTCCCTGGCAGGCCGGGGCCAACTTCGATAGGGCTGGGAGGGGGTCCTTTCGAAGCAGCCAAGATACAGTCAGCCGGTGTCGGCGAATCCTACTTATCGGTGGGCTCCCCCGGCTTTGTGTCGCTCGGCGAGTCCACTGGCTTTGGCTCGATCGGAAGGCGGATTCGGAACCGGGCGCCGTGGCCATTGCCATCCACCAGTTCAAGAGCCCCTCGGTGAGCCCGCACGACAGCCGTCGAGAGCGCCAGTCCGAGGCCGACACCACCGCCCCTTCGGGTGCGCACGCTGTCCGCCCGGGCGAAACGGTCGAAGACCCGTTCACGCATCTCTGCGGGGACTCCGGGTCCCTGGTCGCTGACCTCGATCAGCCATTCTCCGTTTGACCGCCGCGCACTGAGCGTCACCGAAGCCAGGGCCGGGCTGTACCGGATCGCGTTGTCCACCAGGTTGTCGATCACAGTTCTCAAAAGGTCGGGGTCCCCATCAACCACCCCGGTCGACGGCGACTGGACCTCGAGCTTCACGCCTCTCGCCTCCGCCACCGATTGCCAGCGGGCCGCGGCCTCCTCCACGAAGTCCGCGACGTCGATGTCGCTGCGGAGGAGGTTCAGGTTGCCGGCATCGGCCTGCGCCAGGAGCAGGAGCTGATCGATGACCCGGCTCATGTGCTCCACCTCGTCCTGCACATTGCGCATGGCCAGCTCGTAGTCGCTGATCTGCCGCGAGCGCATCAGCAGGACGTCAAGCTCTGTCCGGATCAGCGTCAGAGGACTGCGAAGCTCATGGGAGGCGTCAGCCGTGAACCGGCGCAGACTCTGAAAGCTGTGCTCGAGGCGTTCCAGCAGCTGATTGAAGGTCGCCTTGAGCTCCCCCACCTCGTCGTCCGGCGTTGGCACATCCACCCGCCTGTGCAGGTCCTGCTCACTGATGGTTCGCGCCGTACTGGCCAGCGCGCGGACAGAACGAAGGGTGCGGCCGACTACCACCCACGCGAGCGCGCCGCCGACGGCAACCACCAGCAACACCCCCGCGATCAACGTGATGAGGAGCCGCCGGAGCGTCGACTCCAGGTCGGCCGTCGACTTGGTGACCACCACGACGGCCGGCACCGGGTTTGACTGGTCTCCGAGTGCCACCTGGTCCGCGTAGCCGCGCTGAGGAGCGCCGGAAGGCGGCTCCCGTCCGTCGAAATATGATCCACTTGCACCGCCGAAGACCGCTTGCGCGCGCGCCAGCAGGTCCCGCTGAGGCAAGCTCAGGGTCTTGGTCTGGGCGATCACCTTCCCGTCCTTCGCGTAGACGATCGACTCCACCGGTGTCGGCGGATCGCCGTAGGTCTCCGGCAGCGCCCCCGGCTTGTAGCCGACAGTACCGTCGTCCTTCAACACCAGCCCGGCAGCGATGGTCCCCCACTGCCCATAGAGAACGTCGTCCGAGGCACTGATAGCCGGCCGCGCGACGAGCTGATAGATCGCGTAAGCGCTGACGGCGCTTGCCAGGCCCAGCATGAGAACCTGGAACACCACCAGGCGGCCGCGTGTCGAACGGAGGAATCGCCGCACCGCTCAGTCCCCAGAATCGAAGCGGTAGCCTGCGCCGCGGAGAGTGGCAAACGGGTCCTCGGCCCCCGCCTCGGCCAGCTTGCGGCGAAGCCGGCCGATGTACACCTCGACCAGGTTGCGGCCGTCCTCGAGGTCCCAGTCCCAAACGTTCTGCAGGATCTGCTCCCGGCTCAAGAGCTGCCCTCGATGGAGCATGAAGAATTCCAGGATGCTGAACTCCTTGGCCGTCAGCTCCACTTCGCGGCCAGCCACCATCACGCGATGGGCCGTGGAGTCCAGGCTCAGCTGACCGGCCGTCAGCACTGCTCCCCGGTCTGGCAGATGGCGCCTGCTGAGTGCTTTGATCCGCGCGATCAGCTCGCGGAGGGCAAATGGCTTGACCAGGTAGTCGTCGGCACCGACGTCGAGCCCATGCACACGATCCTCGACCGCACCGCGTCCTGTCAGCATCAGGATCTGGCTGTGCACCCTCTTCTCACGGAGGCTCCGGGCCACGGCAAAGCCGTCACGGGACGGCAGCATGACGTCCAGGACGATCACGTCGTAGGAGGCTGTCAGCGCCATGGACAGCGCCTCTTCGCCGTCGGCGACGGTGTCAACGGCCATCCCCGCCTCCTCCAGTCCACGGTGCAGGCTCGAGGCGAGCCGGTCGTCGTCCTCTACCACCAGGACTCTCACGGCACCTTCCTTCCGGAGGTCCAGCCTCGCTCTTTGAGCCGATCGCCGTACATGTTTGACACTAGGAACATGACGCAGAGCAGTGCGCCAGCAGTCGTTTCTCCAGCTCCCGGAGGTCGGGACGAGATCGACGGGTACGCGCTGCACATCTCTTCCTGAGCCCGGCAGGTCAGGAAGACCGGCGCAGAAAGCGCACCGGTTCGAAGCGGCCGCCCAGGATTTCCCCTGCACTGGCCTGGAGATGAACCTCGAGGATCTCCTGGTATATGGAGCGAAAGTCCACCGTGTACCGGAGGTTGCCATCGTCGAGGTGACGTAGATCGGGTGGCCGGCCATAGATCCCGCGTCTGACCGGATCCCCGATCAGGACGACCGGCGCCGCCGTGCCATGGTCGGTGCCACCACTGACGTTCTCCTGTGGTCGGCGGCCGAACTCGGACCAGGTGGCCATGAGGACCCGGCTCGCCTTGCCGTGCTGGACCAATTCGTCGTAGAAGCCGCCAACGGCCTCGTCGAGGTAACTCATCAGCTGATCGTGGTAGGAGAGCTCCGTGTAGTGCGTATCGAAGCCGTCGAGGGTGACGTGCAGCAGGCGCACGCCAGTCTCCCTGATGATCAGCTGGGCAGCAAGCTTGAGCGCCTGAGCGAGCGCGTTGCCGGTGTCGTTGGAGTAGGACGGAAGCACACCGCTGTCAGAGGGCGCGGGGAGAGCTTGCTGAAGCTCGGCGGCGGTCTTTCGCACGGTGGCCACCGCCGTGTCGAACAGGGCGCCATAGATGCCGGGCGTCTGGCCGTACACCGCCCCGACAGCTGACTCGACCTCGGGAGCGGCGAAGCCGTAGCTGAGCTGATTCTCGATCACTGCCACAGTGCTGTCGGCGTCGCGAAGAGCGCCCGGAGTAACCGACGTCCCGCATGCGCAGCCGGTCAGGGGGTGCCCATAGGAGTCGTAGGAGGTGGAGAGTGCGCGGCCGAGCCATCCTTTAAGCTGCCGCCGAGTCGGGTCTCCTGTCTCCCACACTCGGATCGACTCGAAGTGGCTCAGGCTGGGGCTCGGGTACCCCACACCCTGGACGACGGCCACCTTTCCACGGTCCCAGAGCTTTCTGATCCGGCCCAGGTTGTGGTTCAGCCCTTCCGACGGCGAGAGCGGCAGGGCTTTATCGACCGCCTCACCCGCGAGCTGAGGACGCAGGTCGTGCAGGTTGGAGTCCTGCAGCGGCACGACGGTGCGCAGGCCGTCGTTGCCGCCGGCCAGCTGGATCATCACGAGGACGGCGCCGCTCTGCACGCCGTCCCGTCTGGCTGTAAAGATCGCGCGTGCAAAGGCGTCCGGAACCGCGGCGTAGCCCGCGGCGAGGGCTCCGGCTCCAACGCCGAACACCAATCCCGCCCGCGTGAAGTCCCGCCTTCCGATCCGCTCGATTCCGTTTTCGCTGCCACTCATGGCCTTGCTCTCCCACGCCTCATTTGAGATTGAACTCGGGCGACGCAAGGATCACCAGCCACCTCTCGCGGTCCGAATCGGACTTCGCCAGCCGCTTGGCGGTCGAGGTGCTCAGCACACCTTCCAGATGAAGGTCCTCCGCGCCCCGCGCTGACGGCACGCTGGGCAACCCGTCAAGCAGGTCACTGACGAAGTTGAAGCGCGCCAGCATCGTGCTGGGTGAGATCCAACCGCCGTTCGGCGGCCAGCCGGCCACGTTCGGTGGCTGGAAAAGCGACTCGCCCATGCCCTCGCCGTAGCCAAGGAACAACTCGATGGTTTCCTTCGTCCCGGCTTTGACCGCGGCGGCTGCGCTGACCATGAATTCAAGAGGAGATTTGACAAGGGCGCGATAGCTGGCAGCGGCGCTGAATTCCGGGCTGGTGAAGGCCGCCCGCATCAACTCCCCCAGGTCGTAGTCCGACGCCCTGAACCTGCCAGCGATCTGCTGCACCGTCTCCTCGGCCGGCGCGGGCGAGATGAACTGGATCGCTACCTTGCGCGCCAGGAACTTCGCTGTCGCCGGCTGGCCGAGTATCTGGTCGATCACCCCGTCCAGACCGAGCTTGCCCCTCCTGTTGAGGTAGCTGACCGCGCCGTCATAGGCCATGTCCGGGGCAAATGCCCCTCGCCTCTGTTCGTACCAGACGTCGATCGGGGCTTTCGCGCCGGTCTTCTCGTCGACCACGATCTCGACCTGTTTATCGGGTGGCGGCGTCGTCCAGCCGGCCAGAGCCCTGGCCGCCGCCTTGACGTCGGCTTCGCGATAGCCGCCCGGTCCCAGCGTGAACAGCTCCATGAGCTCCCGGGCGTAGTTCTCATTGGGCGGCTGGGCAGGATCACTGGCGTCGCTTGTGGCCAGATCGAGGTAGGTCAGCATGGCTGGATCGATGGTCACCTCGCGCAGCATTCGCCCCAGCTTGTCAAGCGACCTGCGCCGCCAGGTCAGGTTCTGCCAGTACATGAAAAGGGCGTCGACCTTGTCGAGGCTGCTGGTGAAGTGACCGTGCCAGAAGTAGGTCATTCGCTCGGCGAGGGGCGTCTGGGTCGAGAGAATGTGCCTCAACCACCATCTCTGCAGCTCGGAGCCTTCCAGCCTCGCGCCTCGTGTCGGATCCCCCGGCGAGACGAGGCCCGGCGGCTCGGCTGCACCGGCGCCAAGAATCGAGTCGATCGTCCTCTGATACGCCTGGTTGAGCCCGGGCTCCAACCCTGCTGGGGTGATGCCGAAGGTAGCCCGGCGGAGGAGCTGCGCGACCCTGGCTCGTTCGGAACCGAGTGGTGACGGCCAGGCCGAACGCCCTGCTGGATCGAGCAGGGCCGTCCACGGATGTGAGACGTAGAGTTTCACGGCCCCCAGGCCCACCGCCGCCGACGCGGCGCCCCCCAGTACCATCCGGCGGCTCAACAGCGCACCGCGAGGAGCCGAACCACCACCACCACCCGTCATGTGTTCGAGCGTGGAGGGCAGTCCTGAACGGGGGCTAAAGGGTAAGGGCCCGTCGAAACTGTGCGGCGCCCGGAGGGTCAGGCTCCGCTGCTGGTCGGGGCGGGCGGCGCCAGTCTGACCGGCCGCTTCACCAGCTCACGGAAGCGGCGGCTGAGCTCCGGGTAGTGCAGGAGCAGGGTCGCGGCGAGCACGGCCGGAAGGTCGTAGAGCCGCTCGACCACCAGGTATCGCCGCTCCCACTCAGGGTTGAACTTGGCCTTGAACGAATACAGACCTGGGCTGTGGCTGCTGATTCCAAGGACCCTCGTGAGTACGCCTTCGACCACCGCGAGCCCGGCGGCCTGGCGGGCTCCGGTCATCGGAGCGAGCCCCAGGCTGGCACGTGCGGCACCGCCTTTGAACTGCTCGAGGCAGGTGAAGATGAGCAGGTCCAACGCTCCGGGAGGCGCGCCCGGCGCTCGCTTGACCTCGTCCAGGACCATCGTCGACCCCGCCGGAAGCCAGAGCCAGGTGACGTACGCCACGAGGTTGCCGCCACAGTCCGAGGCCAGCCCGAAAGTGCGCTCGAGGGCAGAGGGGTCATCCCGCCGACCGACTGAGAACGACATCTCGCCCAGCCGCCGGGAGCGAGCCGATGCCTGATCGAGCTGCTGGACCGCGGAGCGCGTCTGCGGGTCGAGCTCTGCTTGGGTCACCAGCCGAATCGAGACTCCCTCGCGCCGTCCCCGCGCCACGTCGTGGCGCAGCTTGGCCATCCTCGGGCCCTCCAGGCCAAAGGTTCCCAGGTCGACCAGGGCCTCGCTGCCGATGCCGATCCGGACGGCCCCGCCCAGGCGCACTGCCGTTTCCTCGGGCACCTGGTAGAAGGCCGCCCGCCACCCCAGGCGCCGAGACTCGGTCCGGAACTCGTCCTCCAGGCGCGCCGCCGAGCCGGGCTCACCGATGGCTGGACCCAGCGCAAGCGCGCTCCAGGTACGGCAGGCGAAAGGCAGAAAGGAACTCCGATCCGAGCCACTGAAATGGCGCTTGTCGGCCATCAGCCCGAAGGGGCTGACGCCGGACCGAGCGTGAGACCGATAGAGGTCGACTGCGGCCGTCGTGGTCGACGTCGACGGCAGCGGAGAGTTGCGTCCGAGCAGCGCGAGGGCGGAGACCATGGCGGCGAAGGCCAGTCCCAGGACCACCACGAACAGGAAACCCATGCGCTGATTCGGGTTCTGCAGGAGGAAGAGCCAGGCGGTTGCGGCCACGGCAGCGCCGAGCAGAAGCCAGCCCAACCGGCTCGCGCGAGGCTCGCCCACCTCCCGCCAAAGCGAGGCCGCCAGGAATGCGGCCAGGCAGTCGGTCATCGCGATTGCCAGGAGGACCGGCTGCGAGGCGGCCAGGGAAAGCAGCGCCGCAAGCATCGCCAGCAGAATCACGATCCGTCGGAAGGCACGCTTGGGCCGCGTGGCCAGGTAGATCGCCGCCACCGCCAGAAGCAGGGCACCGAGCAGCTTCATCGATGCGACCGCGAAGATGGCCATCTCGCCGGCTGTGTGGTGATGATGATGCGGATGGAGCAGCCAGACCTGAAGCGACAGGAGGGCGTCGGCGACGGCGACGAAAGTGAGCAGCGCCCGGGCCAGGGCACCCAGCGGGAAGACGTCCTGCAGCCGGAAGCCGAAGAAAGCGGTCACCCGAGCTGATCCAGGCGCAGAGCGGAACCGTCCGGGAGGATCCATGCCAAAGGATGCGAGCCCAGCCTGCAGCGCCTTTGAGTTAGGGGGGTCGCCTTTGGCCGAGGTCGGCAAAAGATCAGCGCTGGCCCGGCTGAAACTCGCATCTCGGATTCCAGGCTGAAGTCTGAATCTGAACGGACGATAACCGCCCTACATCAAGTTTGCATTTGTCTGGGATTGAAGCGATCTTGCCTACGCGCCAATTCGTTTCCTCCCGCCGCTCGCCCCGCACGGATAATGGTGCGATTCGAGCGCTGAGCCACTCAGGCACCCCTTGCCCGGCCGGAGGCGGCCACCCCGCGGCTTGATGGGAGTGCTGTTCGACCGCGATCGATACGGCGTCGTACTGTTCCTGATTCTCAGCTCGATCGTCCTTACCGCCCTTGCCGGGGACGTCGGGATCGGCGCCCGGCTGGCATGGACGTCGCTGCTCGCCGTATCGCTGGTCTTCACGCTCTGGACCTCACGCGCACCGGCACCCGTGTTCCTGGTGGCGCTGGTGCTGATCGCCGTGAGCCTGGGGGCCTCGGCCGGCTCCCGGCTGTTCGTCGAAGAGCCGGCGCACCGGGGGCTCGGCTACGGCATCGCGAGCCTGCTGGTGGGCGCGACCGCCGTGGTGGTGGCGAGGCGATTGGTCGAGCACCCGACGGTCAACGCCGCGACCATCGCCGGCGCGGTGTGCGTCTACCTGTTGCTTGGCGAGCTCTTCGCAATGGTCTTCGGGTTGCTCTCCACGCTCGAGTCCGGCCGCTTCTTCGCCTCCACGAGCAACCCGACCACTGTCGACTACGTTTACTTCAGCTATTCGACGCTGTCCACCGTCGGCTACGGCGACCTGGTGGCGAAGACCGGACTGGGAAGGATGCTGGCGGTGTGCGAGGCGCTCATGGGGCAGGTCTACCTCGTCACCGTGATCGCCGTCATAGTTGGGAACCTCGGCCGCCCGGGAAGACGCCGAACTCAGCAGGAATAAGAGCCTGGGACAGTTTCGTCCCAGGCTCACATCGGACGGCAACTACCTCAGTTGACGCCTTCCTGCTGGGTGTCGGCCTGAGTGTTGGCCGGATCGGCGTACCCGCCTCCGGGCAGAGCCGGCTCGTTGGGCTCGGCGGCCTCGGTGGCCGTCTCCGGCGCCTCCGTCGAGGACTCCGCGGGCTCGGCAGCCGACGGGTGCGTCGATGCCGATGGGGTTGGACTCGGTGCCGCCATGGCGACAACCGAGCCGTAAGTGACAGCGCCCAGCGCGAGCGTGGCTGGAATCGCGACAAAGGCCAGTTTGCGCTTGAAGTGAAACACTTCGTTCTTCTCCTTGGTTAGATTCGGCACCACATCGGGCGCCGTTGATGCTCAGGTTGATGGCCATCTTTAAAGAGACCCTGAAGCGGGACCCGGTTTCGGATTTAGAGTTTCTTTAAGCGGGTGTTGGAAACTGGGAGCATGCGAATCCTCCTGGTCGAAGACGATCACCGGCTCGCTGCCAGCCTTCGGCGCAACCTGGGCGAGGCTGGAATCGCTGCCGACGCCGTCCATGACGGCGAAGAAGGCCTGGAGGCCGCTCAGACGACACCGTATGACGTGATCCTCCTCGACGTAATGCTGCCCGGCCTGGACGGCATGGAGGTCAGCCGCCGCCTACGCCAGGCCCGCGTGCACACCCCGATCCTGATGTTGACGGCAAGGGACTCCGTCGACGACAGGGTGGGAGGGTTGGAGTCAGGGGCCGACGACTACCTCGTGAAGCCTTTCGCGATGCGCGAGGTCGTGGCCCGCATTCGCGCTCTCGCCAGGCGACACCTCCCTGAGCGGACCGGCCTGCTGATCGCCGGCAAGGTCAGCCTCGACACCGGTGGACACGTCCTGCGAGTCGACGGCAAGTTGGTCGAGCTGACGGCGAAGGAGTTCGCGATCCTCGAATACTTCCTGCTGAACCGTGGGCGCCTGCTGACGCGAACCCAGATCATCGAGCATGTCTGGGACTACGACTTTGACGGCGGGCGGAACCTGATCGACGTGTACGTCGGCCGCCTGCGGCGCAAATTGATCGAGGCCGGCGGCGACGATCCCTTTGTAACGGTCCGCGGTTCTGGGTACCGCTATGACGCTGACGACCCATGAGGTTCTTCCGGACAACCAGAGGAAGGCTGGTCGCGTTCGCAATCGCGATTCTGGGTGCAGCCCTCCTGCTGGCCGACGGCGGAGTGTTGGGCTCACTGGCCCTCACCGAGAGAAACGAGACAGATTCCGTGCTGGTCAGCCAGGCCAACGTGATCGCTGGGGGGATAGAGGATCAAAACGGCCAGCTGTCCTTTGGAACCGGCGAGCTTCCGGGTGAAACACAGGGCGGGATCGCAGTCGATGCGGCCATCGTCAGCCCCAGCGGCACCGTAACCCAGACAAGCGCAAAGCCCTTGCCGGCAGCGGTCCTCACCGACCTTGCGGCCAAGGCGGATCGCTCGGGAGGGCCGGTCTGGGCCGATGTCACCGACGTCAGAGGCAGCCCACGCCGGGTCTACGCCATCCCACTGACAGTCAGCGGCCAGAAGACGGCCGCGCTGGTCGTGAGCCGCTCAATCAGCGAACAGCAGGCGACCCTGGCCCGAACCGTCGTCTTGACGGGGCTCTTCTCCGCCGCCGTGCTGCTCGTGGGTGGTGTGCTGGCGTACTGGCTGGCGGGCCGAGTTCTGCGGCCGGTGAGCGTGATCGCAAGCCTGGCCCGCTCGATCAGCGAGCGGGACCTTCACCGGCGCGTCGACGTGAAGGTTCCTGACGACGAGCTGGGCGAGCTCGTGGCCACCTTCAACGGCATGCTGGCCCGGCTCGAGGCCGCTTTCGACAGCCTTCGCCGGTTCACGGCTGACGCTTCTCATGAGCTGCGAGCGCCTTTGACCCTGATGCTGAACGAGCTCGAGGGCAACCTGGCGAAGGCGCGCACGAATGAGGAATACCGTCAGGCGATAGAGACCCAGATGGCCGAAGTTGAGCACCTGGCACGCCTTGCCGACCAGCTCCTGATGCTGGCGAGAGCTGATGCCGGGGCGCTCCACCCAGCTCCGGAGGCCGTGGACGTCGCCGACTTCCTCCACGAGACCGCCGCCCGATGGTCCATCGTCGCCGATCAAAGGGGGCGCCATATCGACGTCTCAGCCCCGGATGCCGGCCAGGCTACGGCGGACCCTTCGCTGCTCCGCCGCGTCGTCGACAACCTGATCGACAACGCGCTCCGCTACGCCCCAGAAGGGACCGGCGTCCTGCTCCGGGCCTATCCCGCGAATTCAGGGTGGACCTTCGAGGTCTCGGACCGGGGCCCCGGCGTACCCACCGAATACCGGGATCACCTCTTCGAACGTTTCGCACGCCCTGACGGAGCCCGAACTCGGGACGCTGGTGGGGCCGGCCTCGGTCTCGCCCTCAGCGCGGCGATTGCGAGGGCGCACGGAGGCGACCTGGAGCTCTCCGATGGCGAACCGGGAGCAGTCTTCGAACTCCATCTCCCCGGCCGTCCGACATAGTCTGGACCTGCCCGTCGATCAGGTCTTCCTCGGCGCGGTTGCGCACTTCCGCGGGCTTCTGCGGCGGCGGCGGGAAGTGGCCCGGAGCCGTTGATCCCCCCGCCGGTTCACACCGGATGGTGGTCATGGATGGGATGGGGTACGTACGGTCCCAGGCCGTGTGCGGCCAGCCAGAAATTGAGCGCCAGCCGCCGGGCCCGGTCGTTCTCATCAGTCTTTGAATGGAGGTCGAGCCAGAGCCGCTCGAACTCCTGGACCACCGCCTGCTCAAACGGCCGGTCGCTCAGATGGGCGACAAAGCGTCGAGAACGACCCTCCAGTGCAACACGCCCGACCGAGGTCAGCAGCGGCGGCCGGACCCATGCCAGGCCTTGAAAATCGAGGTCGGAGATCGGATGGGCGATCTTGATCTCTGCGTCTTCCAGATCGAGGTCCAGGGTGTAGCTGGCTCGTCCCCCCGAGAAGACGTGGATCAGGGCGCGGATCTCAGTGCGTGGTGGTTCCTCATACATCTCATCGGCTCCTGGATGTTCACGGCTGGACCCCCCTTGCCGTTCTGCTTGCGCTCGACTCGTGCCCGGCCGACCATCGCCTCTAGCCCGACTGGCGAATCCTCGATGCGCTTCATCCAGACCAGGTCCCCGACCTGGTCGACGCGCACATCTGCCAGCAGCAGGAGGTCCACCACGGCGTGGAAAAGGGCAGCCGGCATGCACGCGAGAGCCGGCTGTTCTCTCATCGCCAACAGGCAGCCCAGGGCGCGATACACGGACGCTATTTCTCCAAGCTCTGGCTGAACCTCCACCCTGAGCGCCCGGTCCCTGGCCAGCCGTGCGACAGTCTGAAGACAGCGGCCGCTCGGGCCCGAAACTATGCGGGTGATCTCTTCGCCGCTCAGCGCCTCGTTCATGCGCAGGACCTTGCGGAACTCTCTGTAGGTCAGCTGCGGAGATAAATCCGGTCCGCCGGCACCAGGGCGTACGCCGGTCACGGCTCCGACAAGATAGATCGCCACGCTTCGAGCCTAGCAGTGCTCGATTAAGCGACAGAGATAACAGTGAGAAGCCACAACTCTCCGTCACTGTGTGCCGAGCAGGGCGTCGGCAGCGGCGACCAGGGCCGGTCTGCAGTCGAGCCATGAGTGGGCGGACAGGATCGCCTGCCCGCCCACAGGGCTCTCGTCGATGTTTAGTGTCCTGCTCCAGAAATTCGCCGGCATATTGCGGCTCCGGACACTAGCCGTCGGCGTCACATTCCTCCCTCGTTGCTGATCCTCCGGGCCCTGCCCGGGGGATGGAGCCGCGCTGCACCCCCAGGGTGACAGTGGAAGGTTAGGGAGAGTTGTCGTCCCTGTTATCAATTGGTCGCAATGTGGGGAGGTTGCTCCCGGTTAATGGGTTGCTTTGCCACCTACTCCCCGTGCTGACGAACATCCTTGTTCGCCAGATATCCGGACCTTAACGATGCGCCGGTAAGGTGTAGTTCTTGGTACTACCGGGTCAAGCGGCCCTCTGCGAGGAAGACGCCATGCCTTCGCGATTGTTTGCGCGAAAGCGCATATTCAGGTCATCAACCGGCACCAGAATCTGTCTGAGTCGGGAAAGCCTTCGGCTCGAGCTCGAGGCGGATCATCTGTGGTCCTTGAAGAGCAGGCTCGACATCCCTCTGGACCACGTCGCTGTCGCGTTCTTCGACCCCGTCGTGGCGCATGACAGGCCCTGGTCTCCGGCGCCGGCAGCATCGCTTCCTGGCAGCATCGTTCTGGGACGTGCTTCCAAGTACGGAGACATCGTCTTCTGGGACGTGCACGATTCCGAGCAAACCGTCGTCGTCGAGCTCCGAGATCAGTGGCGAACGTGGGTGGTGATCTCCGTGAACGACCCGCCGGCGCTGGTGGCAGCCATCAATCAAGCCGTGGGCGCGGAAGGCTCCGTCCGGTCCGTCAGGTCGGACGCCGACCCAGTTCAGAGTCCGCCAGCACCCCAAGCCTTAACCAGAGTCTAGCCTGAGGCGAGGGCTGAGCGTTCCGCTTGCTTCTCCTGTTCTGACTCGCCATCCGAACGGCGGCGCCGCAGTGTGAAGCTGTCGTAGTCGCGAGCCTTGCCGGTGTCCGCCGGATTGGTCGGGTCGAGCACGCGGTGATAGCGCACACTGATCGTCGTCCACCCTCCTTCGACTCCGGGATCCACGTCGAACGACCCGAATCCATACCCGTGGAAGGAGTCCCGCGCATGCGAGTGCACGGGGTCCGGGCTGAGGCTGGTGGCGGACCAGGTCGCCAGCTCCCTGGGCTTGGGGGTGATCAGGGGGATCGGCTTCCCTGGCGTCGTGGGAGCAGCGGGGTCCTGGGGAGCGATTATCTCCGCCTGGAACACACCTCCGCTGAGGGCGTATTTGTCGAAGGAGGAGGCGTTGTGCCCGCCTCCGCCCAGGATCATGTGTACTGTGCCCCGACCGGTATCGATCTGGTCGAGTTCATGAGAGGCTGCCTTGGGGCGCAGGAACTGGTCCTCGTGACCGCGCACCGGCAGCGTGCGCTCGTAGTGATGCTCGTGGCCGCTGACCACCAGGTCCACACCGTAGCGGTCGAACAGCGGCAGCCACTCCTCCCGAATACCGAGGTCGCATCCGTTGAAGGGAATGGCAGTCGACATGGCGACCTGATGCATGCAGACGACAATCCAGTCGGTCTCTTCAGCGTCCCGTGCCTCCCGGAGGGTGCGTTCGAGCCACTGCTTCTGGCGCCCGCCGCTGTAGCCGCGGATGTAGGTGTTGCCTCCGTCCTGGTAGCAGACGTCGTCGTTGTTGATGAAGACGAAGCGGACATTCCCGATCGTGAGCGCGTACCAGAGGCCCGAGAACTCCGGTTCGGCACCGTTCGGCGGCAGGTCGAACCAGGTCTGGTAGGCCTTGTAGGGATCCCTGCCAGGGCGGCCGTCCAGCCTCTCGTTCTCGTGGTTGCCGGCCGCTGGCATCCACGGCCGAAATCTTGCAGAGCGGCTGTTGTTGTTGAAGAAGCTTCGCCAGGTCTGCACGCGGAGCTGCTCCCGTCCCGCCACGTTGGCGTAGCAGAGATCGCCGTTGAGGAGATGCAGGAGAGGCTGCTCCGCCTCCACTTCAGGGACTATCAACCCGGAGTAGCGGGTCCAGGGCTGGGTGGGCGGGTTTCCAAGCTGATCCGGGATGCTCTGATCGCCGAAGCTGGTGAACCGAAAGCGCTCACGCCCTCGCGGCGCGGTGCGGAAATGGCCGTCGACCGAGTCGGCACCGTCGTGGAGCACCTGGTAGGTGTAGTCCGAGCTGGCGTGCAGGCCTTCGATCAGAGCGTGGTGGGTGAAGACCTCCGTTCCACTGAGCCCGTCCACATAGGTGCGTGTCTCCGCCGGGATCACGCGACCGAACCCGCCGTGCGCGGTTCCCAGCTTTACGCGAGGCCTGGACACCGCCGCCGACGTCGACCAGGAGACCACCATCTGGCGGGACGGCTCGGAGCCGAACTCGAGATGCACCTGCGCCGGGAGTTCGCTCGCGAACCCCGGCTTGATCCAGAGCGCCGGCGCCACCAGCATCGCGCCGCCGGCACCCTGCAAGAATCGCCGCCTGGAGAAACCGCCGTTCTCAGTTTGCGCACCCGTCCCCATGAACTCCCTCCCATCCCAGCAAGGCCGCGCCGTGGGGGCTCGACCGCCCTGAGACTATCTGCGGTCGATAAGAGCCGGGCTAGATCTTCGTTAAGGTTCGGGAGAGCAGCCGAGCAGCGTCGGGTGTGGCGGCCGGCGGACGTTGGCTTCTTCAGTCACCAGGTGGTCCAGTTCGCCGAGGTTGAGCCTGTCCTTCACCAGATCGAAATCTGACTCGCTGGACAGGATCACAACCGGCACGTTCCGGGTCCGCAGGTCTTGACGCAACCGCTCCAGCACCGCCACCGCATCCAGGATTCCGGGTAGGCGCAGGGCCAGAAAGATCAGGTCGGGCGGCCGCTCGATTGCACGTTCGATGGCGGCCTGTCCCCCGGATGCGTGCTCCACCGAATAGCCGTCCCGCTCCAGTCTGACTCTATGGGCCTCAGCCTTGGCCTGGGCCTCCTCGATCAATAGAATGTTCAGCGCCTGATCCGCCTGAGGCGCGGCGCCAACTGTCGTTCGCATCATGGTTCACCTCCCACAACTCATCGGGACTCATAAACAGCCACGCGACCCGAAGACCGATGATGACGGCCATCTCGTTCAGAGTGGGTTAAGAGCAGGAGATGCTTCTGCTGCCATTCACGAAATGGACGGCATGCCGGGCCGCTGACCTGAGCGGATGTTCACCGCCGCCCCTTCTCTGACGTCATCCTTTTCTCATGCCCAGCCCGATAACCAAGGTCGTCATCATCTATCTGGAGAACCACACCTTCGACAACGTCGCCAGTGAGGTGCCCGGGACTGATGGCGACAGGTCACTTGCGCTGGCGCCGGACGTGGTGGCGCCGGAT
>Ga0209526_10000437_pt1 | contig 27070 bp, 34 predicted proteins | sample JacPinW_OM2H0_M1_FD_188566 | JGI IMG/M metagenome (GOLD analysis project Ga0209526, IMG submission 188566) | Forest soil microbial communities from Algoma, Ontario, Canada - Jack Pine, Ontario site 1_JW_OM2H0_M1 (SPAdes) (version 2) | ecosystem: Environmental > Terrestrial > Soil > Boreal... | reverse complement strand
GAGTTCGGGTCGCCGGATTGTCCAATGAGTCCGCGAGAGCGGCCGGGCGAGTCCGAGATCTAGGCGATTATCCTGCGTTTGCACTGCTCGCGACCGTTGTCCGAGTCCGCCGGAAAGCAATGCTACGTGAGCTGTGCAGCGTGGTCCCCGCGGCTCCGGCGACAACATTGTCACACGCTGAGATGGTCGTCGCGCGCAGGATATGGGTGCCCTTGTCCGGAACAGCGCCCGCTTGGCTGGGAAAATTGCGGGCGGTAATCTGTGGAGGACCCAGACCTTGGGCGTATTGTTTGCACGGAGTGTGGCGACGCAATCAGAAAGCGCCGTGATTCTCGCGATGGTGCGCGCGAGCTAAAGGCTGTAGCCCAAGTAAGCAGAACGCAGCTCGTCGTCGCCCCGGTTCACAGTGGTATCTTCCCGTGTTAGATCGGCGCCGGTTCTAGCGCGGGCGCAACTGGTGTCGGTTCTGGCGCCGGATCGGGTTTTGGTGGTTGCGGGTCTGGTGCATGGTGCAGCAGTGCGAGTGCGAGAGTGGAATTATCGTGCCCGGAGTGATGCCGTCAGGCGCGTCCAGTTAGAGTTGAAACCACTCATCCGGCGGATCGTCAGGCCCAGGAACCTTTCAAGGTCTCTTTGCTCAAAACAATCTGGTAGATGTGTTCCCAACCATGACCACCGATCAGGCCAACGAAAATGAAACCGACCAGCTTTTCCACGACCCGCATATTACCAGCCAGATAAGGGACGCGTTGGATAGGGGTTTATTTTACTCCGAGAGCCACCACGTCAGTCAGTCCGATACCAGACAGTTTTGCGAGATGGATCAGAGGGGGCATCGTAGGCAAGCACAGTTGGGGACCGGGCAGAAGGCAGTGCCTGATCCCCTGCCGGGTGTAGCAAATCCCTTGAAATTGCGCCTTTCTAAGGGCTTTCCCTGCGAACCCCCGATGTCATCGTGTTGAAGCTGACCGAGACCAGGATGGTAGCCGAAAAAACTTCGCTGGCCAAACCCTCGGTGCTCCCCGTAGCGAAGCCCACCGTGATCGCACGCTCGCCGCAGCAGGGGTTTTCGAATGGAAAGGGGACGTCCCGTGGCTCGCTCGCCTTAGGCTGATCTGTCCTACTCTTTCCTTGTCTTTTCGAGGGGTTGGGCAGCGGTCAGATTACTGAGCTCGACCTTTAAGATACGTCCACCAAGCGGATCTATCACGTATGCGCGTCCACTCGCGCCGGCAACGACGCTGCGCGCGCCTTTCGTGGTAGGCACTAGCGCCAGAGGAGTAGGTCTTCCTTCGTCGTCAACCCGAGCAACTGTCAACTGAGCAGCCTCAGCCGCAGCGGCGTAGAGCAGTCCGGTGTCTTCAGTGTAGTCAATGTTGTCGACGCCAGCTCCGGTCGGGATTGATCCAGCCACTCGTCCATCGTGCGCAGGGTCCAATACGATCACATGATCACTACACGCAACGAACACGAAGCCGCGATCACTATCCACAGCTACCCCGCTAGGGTCGTCGCAGGAACGCCAAGTAGACACGACTGCGCGCTTCCGGACGTCGATGGCTACAGTTTGGCCGGTCTCTTCGAGGTTCGTGTAGAAGCGACCGTGAAGATTGTCCACAGCATAACCCTCGGCAGAGGCGGGTAGTGGAATTTTCCCAGCAGGAGTCAGATTGGTGGGCCGAGAGGCAGAAAAGATCTTGATAGAACGGTCAGCCGCGGGGATGCCGATCGGCGGAGCCCCGCTAGTGGCCCACAGCTCCCGCGTAGCAGCAATGTAGATGAGACCGTCAGGTGCGGCAGCCATTCCCGCTGAAGGGGGAGCGAACGCGATGCAGTCGCCGAGGTTGAGGGTGCGACCATTAATTATGCAGATTTTCGAATCGGCTCGGCTACCGATGTAGACCACACCGTCCCCGATGGCAACCGATGATGGACCCACAGAGCGGAGCTTGCCCCGGAGTTCGATCTGCGCCACGGAGAAGCCCTCCACAGGTGTGATCTGGTCGGTCGTAGTATCGAGGACGTCGACACTGCCCGTGTTTGCTGCTGGCACCCAAAGGCGTCGGCTAGTATTGTCGTATGCAAGATAGTCAAGCATTACCAGCCCGTTGGCACCTGGCAGCGTCAGCGGCTTAACCTTGAACTTGGGTGAGTCAGTCTCTTGCGCGGCGGCAACGGTGGCGATGAACAGAATTAGGCCAGCGAATAATCTACGGTTCCAATCCGAGTCCCATAGTCGAAGTAGGTGCGACGGATGTCTCATGTACCTCCTAACGAGGTTCACTTCAGAAACGGGTGCACCAGAATAGACGTTTCGCATGGCCACAGGTTAGTAGGGAAAGCGCATGCTGCATCTTGCCCACCATTCTAACCAGTACAAGCGTTTGACGCCGTGTCAATATTGGCCTCTAGGACCGTACCAGTCTTCAGTACTCTTGCGATGCGGTGACGCCAGCGTATTCTTTCATTAGTTGTTCATCGGGGAAAGGCAGGGGCCCGTTCCCCTCAAAGGAGACCACTTTACACACATATTCATCCGTGGACTTGTACTGCACGCTTTGCCGTCTGCGTACCCGCTACACGTCAGTAGACATCCGTGAACGGCACGCTGGCGCTGTCTCCATCATGGTACGCAAGACGCAGGAAGAACGTGCAGGGATAAAGAAGCGCACTTGGAAACAACTTGAAAGAACGCATCACTGCTCTGGGCGCAGAGTTGTCCGGCCGAAGTGACGTGCCCCCGCTCGATGTACCAACCGGGATGAGAGTTTCCGGTCAAGTTTCCTCATGGACTTCGGCGGGGATGAGGTCTGGAGCAGGGGCCACGCCTGAGCCCCCTGCTCCAGCATCCCTGTAGAAGCTATGCAGTGACCTTACTCTTCTCCATCTCCACTCCGCCTTAATGATTTGCTCAAGACGAGACCATGCTTACTTGCGCTCCTCTTTCTTCGGCTCGGAGGTGGGCGCGTCGAGGAACGGCATTAGGGTTCCCAATAACTTGACCGGACTCGTGAAGAGCACGAAGTGGTCCTCACCGGGGAAGATGGCGAGCCGCGCGTTGGCAATCATCCGGAACATCTCGACCGCATGCTCGGGCCGCACCCCGTCGCGGTCGCCCATCATGATGAGGGTCGACGCCTTGATCGACCTGATTTCCTCACTCGAACAGCCTTTGAAGTCGCGCCCCAACTCCTTGATTTTGCGCACCAGAACAGGCCACTTAGTCCTATCGGGTGCCACGCGGGTTGTAGGGCTCCTTCAGCACCTCGGACGCGAAGTCGGCAGGGGGGCTCAGGAACTGCGCGTACGATTGTGCTCAAAGACCTCCTTTAGGCTGCCGGTGTTCGCCCCTAGCCCCGCTAGACGGCCCACCAGTTGGGGATGAGGGATGGCAACCCCCAGAGCGACAAGGCCGCCGAGGCTATAGCCGAAGATGTCCGCTCCTTTGACATTCAGTTGTTTCAGCAGAGCGGCAGTGTCTTCTGCCATTTGCTCATAGGTAATGGGCCCGTCACGATCGGCGGTGTGCCCGTTGCCCCTGTTGCTCAACGATGATGACCTGCCGGGTCTTCGCCAGCGCCGGAAGCACGGCGGCCCATCCCTCGTCGGTACCGAACGCGCCGTGCAGAAGGACCAGCGGCCGGCACGAGCCGTGGATCTCGTAGTAGCTTCAGGCCATTCACAGATGCATAGCTGCCATTGCCGATTGCTGGGGTGACATCGACGCCTCTCTCTTTTGGGCTGGTTCGGGTGCAGCGGGCTGCTGCACGCAAGCTGGTGAGGCGCCTGCGAGCGCCGCCGCAATAGCCAATACAGCGACGATCCGGTTAATCGTGCCGTGGATGGAACTCGTGACCATGCCTCTACCTACTTTTCGGAGCAACTTACCGCGAATGATTCCAAAGAGTGCCTCTGGAGAATCACGATTCCGGTAGAGGCACTACCTGTATACAAAGGCTAGCGACGAGGGTCAACGCAGGCGATGCTACCGGGCGTGTTCACGGTGACAGCGTGGTTTTTCCCGCCACGTTGCCTCTCACTCAGATGAAGCGAGAAATTCTTGACCGTGTAGGGGAATGGCGCGGCGGTGCGGCTTCCGATGATATGTCCCATTAGAGATTTCGTAAGTTCAGGCTCTAATGGTTTCACAGAGCTTCCGATCGTACGTTAAGGCTGCGAGAGCGTGTTGCCACACGCTGTGCGGTATTGGACACTCGATTCCGCTAGCGGACACGCATGTTCGAGAAGACTTCGCTCCAAAGCTCTAATTACTCGATTTTGAATCGGATAGCGTTCCTCGCGCTCTGGCCTCGCAGTTGTACAATTTTCTGACATTGCGCACCCTGAGTTCAAACAGCAAAAACGACGCCTCCAGATCATCTTATATGGCTTCTGGTTAATGGCTTCTGGGAACTTGCCGCTTGTCGCTGCAACGATTGGCATCTCACGACTGAAACCGGCGGCAACTGAAGTCGAACGCAGCACGGTCTGGACCGACACGGTAAAACGCAGCCCGATGCTGCGCCAAGTGCGAGGTGGGTTCGCTGATTCCCAGCCAGGAATTCACCTGTCAAATACCATCAGAGACGGAAGCTACCGTCGTCGGAATCCGCCTGTTGCCCGGTTCCCAGGTGAAAGCCGACAGCATTTTGCTTGAGATGAGCAATCCGCAAGCCGAGCAGGCGGCGCTCGACGCCCAAGCTTCAGTTGAAAGCGGCCGAAGCCGAATATCAGAGTCTGCGTGTCAAGCTTCAGAGCGATTTGATGAACCAGAAGGCCAGCGCTGCGCGACTCCAGGACGTGTGACCAGGATGATAGTGTTGCAGGCGTCTGCATGGATCATGGTTGGCGCTGCCGCGAGAGTCCATGGTTCGTTCGTGGTTACCCATTGGATTAGGTGCCTGCTGTTTGGAATACAACCGAATAACCCGGCAATTTTGCCAGAGGCTGCTGTGTTGCTTCTGGCTGCAGCGTTCGTGATGGGCTTGGATTGCCGCGTGCCGCGTGGCCCAGGTCCCATGGTGGCCCTGAGGTACGAGTAAGGCGTCATGCTCTCGGTCGGAGAGGTGGCCGCGGTCTCAACTCTGCCCGCACCACCGGACCACCGGTGTCATGCGTTTCCACCGTCACCGCCATATCGCCGCGAACATGCGACCGCTGGTCGCAGTGCCCGCAAACCTCGCGCCAAAGCCGTTTCAGTTCCGGACCGAAGCGCGGCTAGTTACTTTCTTTATCCGCGGTGGACCTTCCGTGTTCAACCACGTACACCGCTTAAGTTACGATCAGGTTTCGCATCAGGAGGTGCTCATGCATCGACGGTTAGCAATCGTTACTTTTTTGCTTGTCTTCCTATGGATGTCGGTTGCCTGCTCAACGAAACCCGCGGGCGTGAGCGCCACCGCTTCGACGACATCAAGTCGCGGCAGTAAGCAAGTCACACTGCCCGCAGGCACCGTGGTCACCGTGCTACTGGGCAGGACGGTGAGTTCTAAGATAAGCACGGATGGTGACCATTTTAGAGCCACCGTCTCCAAGCCCGTGGAAGTAGATGGCAAGGTGGTTGTGCCCGCAGGAGCCGAGGCGCTAGGCAGAGTCGCCGTGCCGCAGAGCGACCTCAAGGGTGCCGCCGTACTCAGCCTTGTACTTGAGTCCGTAACCGTTAACCGCGACGCCTACGACGTGAGAACAAGTTCTGTCAGTCGTGCGGGAAGCGCTGGAGTCGCTTACACGGGGGCGAGGGAGATTGTCCTGCCCGCAAAATCCACACTCAGCTTCAAACTTGCCGAGCCCGTCACTGTAAAGATATAAGAACAGGTACTACTCGGAGAGATCGATAGTGCAGTCGGAACCGGATTACGCATAGCTAGCCATCCAGCGGCTCTGCTGCGCCTGCCGAAAGCTAATGGCGTGCGGTGAGCATCGGCCGCAGCATCCTTCGCGGCTTCCTTCAGGTTGTGCGCCGTCGCATCTCTGACGACTCCCGTGGCTGACACCTTGTGACCAACATGGTCGGCTAGCGACACCGTGTCACTGCGCACTTCCCATGGGCTTCCGTCATTCGCCGTCAAAATACTCGTTAGAGCTAGGAGAGTTATCCCCTTTCGACAGCAACGGGTATCGGATTTCGATTTCGGGTCACCGCTTGTGTCTTGCGCAAGTGCCCAGCCAAGCCCGAAAACAACCAGCATCAAACCCAACAGCAGCGTGCTCATTTTCGATTTAATATCTGCTCCTTCAGGAGCGTGTCAATATCTGTATAGAATTCGAGGCACACGATCCACAGCAGGTTGTTCGCAGAATGGCTGAAGTCGCCGTCTTCGCGGAAGCACGTCCCTGCCCTGCAACGGTCTGATACCGAACATACGCCCGCAAATTGGAGCTGCTATAGTTCAATCCGTTTCAAGTCACGGCTCATTTGATCAAGGCAACCCTCCCAGCGGTCGGTCCGCTTAAACACCCGAACATCCAGCGGAATCGCGCTACTAAGGAATGGTTCTGCACAAAATGTGCCGGACATCCGACCATAGTAGTGTGCTAGATGGGCATTTTGAATTGGACCAATATGCGAAGTGCCATCGGTGGAAATGACCGAACCGGATAGCCAAAAATAGCTGTAGGCATTTCCGCATGGACATCACCTGTTCGTTGGGAGCGGCGATTCTTTCGGGAGACTTTCCATATGTCCTCGAACACTGAGCGGAGCGGCTGCCGGTTTGTCGTCGCCAAGACGGCCGAGGGAAAGCCTGTGATCCAGTTAGAGCTATTTCTCGATACCGTGATCGAAACTTGGATCGTTAACGGTCGGATTTGAAGTGCTCAGCGGTGTGACAGTAACCAAGCGAGAACAGTGGTGGATACGATGAATGAAAGGATCGTCGGAGTCATCGTTACACGAGAGTAGGAAAGGAACACGCCATGCGGACAATTTTGCTAATCATCGTCCTGCTCCTGTTGATCGGTGCCCTACCGACTTGGCCTTACAGCACCGGATGGGCTACTATCCGAGCGGCGGCTTGGGTTTGATCTTGCTGATCTTATTAATACTCGCCTTAATGGGTCGCCTCTGAATGAATGCGGGGAAAACATTAGGGTCGGGCTAGCAGCACTACCGTGCTGGTGGTGGAAGGCGGTTGCATGGTGCTGGGAAGGAGTTTGGATTATTGCTCTTCCAAGTAATGAATGGACTTGCCTGAGCTTACCATTCCTATGTTTCTCCCCTGGGTGCGAATTGTAACAGAGCACCAGAATAGGTAGAGTTTGCTTTGTGACCAACCCAGAGTAGGTGCGACGCATCTTATTTGCCGAGGTCCCAGCATGAAGTACTTGCTGTTTCTCTTGGTTGCGGGGTTGCTCTCGTCGGCTGCGGTGCAGGTCACGCAAACTTAACCAGTATCACGGTTAGTCCTCAATCGGCGACTACCACCAGCAATCCTCAGGGCCAAGTCGGCTACACTGCCACCGGAAATTTCGCTAACGGCACGAGTCGGGAACTGTCGCAAGTAGACGGCCTTTCGTGGAAGACCTCGCCGACGAGTAGCGGTTCAACTGCGGCTACCATCGGTTCTGCCGGCGAAGCTACGTGCTCAGCACCCAGCACTGTCACCGTTACCGCGAGTGCTCCCCAACACCTACAGTTCACAGTGAATAATGGAGTGCAGAACACGTCAGCGACGGTAAATGGTACTGCCACACTGATTTGTCAATAAGGCTCACCGGCTGGCCTGCTCAAGAGTGGCCGAAAGTTGGAAGGGGGGCGCGCTTGTTTTGAACTGGCTTTCTTACGCAAGAATACGTCGCATGGTAGTCGTACCATTGAGCGCAGAAGGAATCTCCGCAATATTCCATCCGACAGCGCGCCCGGCAGTCGATAGAAATCATATTATAGACTTGCGTTGCCGCTCCTTGTAGCCGAGCTCATCAAATGGGTACAAGGCAGTGCAAGCTATGGAGCCGCATTTCAGAAGGCGAAGGAGGAACCGAATCCGCTTTCACAGATGGAGAGGAAGGGTATACCTCGCCGCGCTAACCGTGATGGCCGGGTGCGGCGTGGTCTGCGGGCAAGAGTCGCCCGGTGTTCCTCAGCGGCAACCGGCTGCCACCGTGGCCTTGCCAGAGGAAACCAAGCAGAACGCGACCGCGCCGTGCGTGGAACCGCCGCCCTTGGTGCGCCTAGAAGACTACGATGGGCCGTTGAAAAAGACGGTCGGAATTTTCGCACGGAAATTGGAACGGAAAGCGATACACCAGCCACACTACAAACCCGATGCGATTCTGTGTTCGTTGGAGCTGAAAGATAAATTTGTCCTATTCGTCATGGACTCCATTGATCCAGTGTCATTTCTCAACTCGGCATTGAACGCGGGGCTGGCACAAGCCCAAGACGACGACCGTACGTTCGGGCAGGGCGCTGCGGGATATGGGAAACGTTTTAGCGCGAGCTTCGCCGATCAGGCTTCGTCGAAGTTTTTCACCGATTTTGTGTTTCCCACGATCTTTTCGGAGGACCCGCGATATTACCGGCTGGCCAGTGGCAGCGGCGGCAGTCGGTTCTTGCATGCGGTTGAGCATGTGTTCGTGGCGCATCGCGATAATGGCAATCGTATGTTCAATTTCTCCGAGTGGCTGGGGACGACGAGCGCGGTCGTGTTGAGCAACACGTATCACCCGGGCAACGAACGCGGCGTTGCATCGGCGGTTCAAACGGTGGGCCTCAGCGTCATCCAAGACATGGGATTTGATGTGCTCCGCGAGTTCTGGCCAGAGATTTCCCGCAAATTCAGGCTACCCTTCCGTGGTGAATCCGAGCCGACGAACCATCGCGCAAGTCCTGCCGAGCACAAATGAACTGAAAGCTCCGCCCATGAAGAGCGGACGACCTAGTTGGGCAAGAGGTTGACGAGTGTCGAAGAGGTTCATGCTGACGGCTCCGGAAGCCAAGATCGAAATGCAAGCACATCTGAGCTTCAGGAAGGGGCAACAGTTTCCGCTATGTATCTGGGTCGATAAAGGTACCAGAGAACAATCGTGGCGGCTGCCAGAGTTCACAGAACAACTTCGAGGATTCACCCGACAACTGCCGACAGAAACATCGCTGCTGGTGTCACTCAGTCTCCCCGACGGCCTTCAGCACAGGAAGCAGGACGCGATCTAGTTCCTCATCCGTGAGTGCGGTGGGATCCACCTTGCAGAAGAGTCCCCAGTGCTCAACCAGCTCCACCGTTTGTCCGGGGGACACCTTCGTCATCGGCCCCAAGGTCTCGACTTCCAGAAAATCCTGGTTGGTAAATATTTCGAACGAACACCCGAAATCAGGATAGCTCTTGGATGGATCCGGCTTGGTGCGTTTTATGAACGCTTCGCCATTTAGCAGATAGGCGGCCCATGTGTCCGGGTTGAACAGGCCGAGCTTCTGGGGGTCGCTGCTGTGGGGATCTTGCCGGAGCGTCAGGTACTTTTTCGTGAACTTCCAGCGTGGATCGGCCAGGTTGGTATATGCCCACATCACCAGCGGGTTGGTGGCTTGTAGATTCGCCGGGTGATGGCCACGGGGCGGAAACCCTGACACTGCCACTCCGCCTTGGGCCATCATGGTCAGGGCCCAGGGAGCAAATTCCAGCGGAAACAACGAATGGTTCGTGACCCGGTGCGCGACTCTCACACTCGTGCCAGAGGGTTCCATGCTGATTTCGATTTCTTTCTGCAACTTGGTCAGTTGCTCAATAGGTTCACGCGCGACCAGACCGGTCGGCGTCAACTGAACCTCGACAGGCACGTTGTCCGGAGCCCAAGTTGCGATAGGATCTTCCGGAGCCTTCCAGACTCGGTCTCCACCGCGCGCCTGGAACGTTTCTTCCCCACTCTTGCCCGATTGTTCGGCGAACTCCTTGAATAAATTCTGCCCACCTACGAAGCCAAAACGAATCACCCTCGGCCCCACATCGCCGGTCACAATCACTTCTACTTCACCGTTGGTGACGCGATAGCAATTCTTCCAGCCCTTGTATTCTGTCTTTTCGACTTTCACACTAGCGTGCATAGTAAAACTGACCGCCGGCAGCACATTTTGAAATGGTCCGGCATTCGCTGGAGGCTTCGGCAGAATGCCGTGAAAACGCGTTCCTCCCTGCACCCGAGTCTCGCTCCACCCTAGTTTCTTCATCGCCTGTGCCGGCGGAACCCACGGCCCACCGGTTTCGCTCCATCCCGGAGACCCGGCGATGGCTTCTTCAAGCCCGAGCTGGTCAGCGAGTTTGGTGGCGAACAGGAAAGATTCCTTCCACTCTGGAGTCATGTAGACCAGGCGATGGTCCACCACTTGAGGAGTCATTAACGAGGCATCGAAATTCTGGAACCCGCCCAGACCGGCGCGATGCATCCATTCGAGGTCGAGTTGAATACCTTGCTTGGTGATGTTGCCGTTAAGCCAGTGCCACCAGACCCGCGGACATGCGCTGTTTGGAGGGTTTTCGAAGCCGCTCCTCCGTGGATCTCCAGCACTCTGTGCGAACGCCCCACTCGAGCCCAAGGCGAGAACTAGCATGCAACTCGCTGTCCGGATCTTCCACCTCAACGCCCTATCTTTCTTCATTTGTGTGTTATCTCCACAACCCTCTTGTGTGCCGTAAGCACGTTTCCGCTTTACGCCTTGAACGCACGCGCTTGTCACTTGAAACATCGCAAACGCGGCCATCTACTTGTTTCCAGCAGGCGGGGGCATGATTTGCGCTTCGTCCCAATGTTCTTTCACGAAGCTGTTCTCCATCCGAAGCACATCGAAATGATTCCAGGTGTACTCCTTGGTGGGGTCGTCAGGGTCTTTGCTCTTCCGGTCCCACATCATCACCACATAGGGGCCATTGGCCAGCGTGAAGACAGGCGCATTCTTCCACTCCGGCTTGATCTCCTGCGGTGTGCGTCCTGGAATCCGGCTCATGAACTGCTTGAATCCGTCGCGACCTTGCGGCACATTGGGATTGTGCTGAATGTATCCGGCGTCCATGCTCTTGTCCGCAAGTTCAAGGTGCCCGTACTGAAGCATATCCTTGAGTTCCTCGGTCGCTAGTGCCACATTCTGATCTTGTTCCTTTGAGTGCGTACCTGCGTTCCATTTGGATGGAGGTGTAGCAGTCGATGGGACAAAGACAGCCGATCCAGGCATCTTCTTTGACGAATCCCAGTGCTCCTGTATTTTTCCGTTCTGCACGCGGAGTTTCGAAGCTGTTGTAGTAATACTTCTTTGCTGGATCGCGCGGATCCTTGGCCTGATGCTCGAAGATTAGCCAGACAAAATCGCCCTTGGCTCCCTTTACCACTGGAGGATGGGCCAACTCTTTTGGTATCGGATTCACCGGAGGCCCCAGGCTGCTGAAAAACTTCACGAACGCCAGGCGTCCGGTCGGAACATTGGGATTGTGCTGGATGTAATTCTGCCTGGAACTTCTCGGCTAACTCAGTGTGCCTTGCCTCAAGTACTTCACGCCACCACTTCAGCAGCAAATCCAGATTCTGCTGCTCGCCCGAACTCATGGGAGCTATCTGTGGTGTGGTGGGCGGATTGATAGTCTGAGCAAGTGTCGGAGAGATGCTTGCCGACAAGATCACTAGAGCGGTCAAAATGTTTACACTGATTAAAGGCATTCGATGTGCCTCCCATTCGTTTCATGCGCACAACCTATTTTGCAAGGTTGGCACCGACGCAAAATAACGAACGATATTTTGTCATTGCGTCTGTATAGGCGCTTCATGCGCGTGTTCATTTCGCAACTTGCAACTACATCACTGCCGCTTGATTGCCCTGCTTCTTCATTTCCTCGTAAACGATCTGCTTGATACTTGCGAGTCTCGGTCCAGGGCCACCGCTGCAGGTGGTGGATCGCCAACCACCTCGATGGCGGGTTCTTATGGAACTTCGGCGTAGACGCTCTTAACGAATCCGGCTGCATTGGTATTGGACCAGTCCGGGTGCTTCGTCTTGAGGTCAGCGCTGATTTGTTTCCCGGCGTCGTCGGCCGATACGCTCTGACTTTTGAGCGCGAGCGCCCGGGTACGGATCTCGGAGATCAGAGCCCGTTCCTCCGCCACCAGCGAACCATCGCCTGGAGCGCTATGGTCAGGCAAGATGTGTTCGGCGTTGAGGGCGGCGACCTTGTCCAGCACGGCCAGCCAACTCGCCGGTGTGCCACCATCGCCGAAGATGTTCGGGATGGTCTTGTTCTGTACCACATCGCCCGAGATCAACGTTCGATCGGTTTCAACAAAGGTCAGCTCGTCGCCTTTGGTGTGGGCTCCGCCAAACCAAAGAAGTCGGGCTGTGACGCCGCCGAGATCGATTGTCGCTTCCAGATCGAAAGTCACGTCGGGCGGCCGCAATACAACTCCTCCGAGCAGTTCTTTATTCTGAGCTGAAAAGCCGCTGAACCTGTCGATCATTTCCTGTCCGTGCTTGTCCATCTCCTGCTGCTGCACTGCGTCGCGGATCAGAATGGTGCCCGGGGGAAAGCCGGGCTCACCGCCAGCGTGCTCGGGATGGAAGTGCGTGGTGGTTAGGAAGAGCTTCCTGTTGTTAGGCGCGAGCTTTTCGACCACACGGGCGACTGTGGCACCATTTTTCGGGCCCAGTCCCGTGTCGACGACGAGCGTCGAGTGAGTACCGACGATTATGGCAATGTTAGGAAAACCCATAATCGCCCAGACGTGGTCGGAAATCTTGGTGGTGTTCTCGCCGATCAGCGGCTGACTCATTTGTGCGGTTGCACCGGTGGCGGCGAGCACGGCCAGGGTCAGAAGAGTCGAAAGTGATTTCATAGTTCTCCCCAATGGAGTAATCCTCGCAAATCTGTATCTATTCATATCGGTACAGCCGGATTTTCAGCATGCCAATGCTGCCGCTACCCAAGATGGAATGGCCCTCGTCACCATTGAGCCTGCGGCCGGGGAGCCAACTCCCTTTCGCAAAGCGGCCTTCGTCGATGGTCCCAACCGCGACTCGGCCGGGTCCCGGGGAGTCCAGCGCAAAGCTCGCGCTAAGATTAGACCCGATCAAGAGGAACTCGTTCGGCGCGGTGTTGATGACGAGGCCGAACGGTCGTGTATCCCCTGCCAGGGAACGGCTGTTGAATGAAATTCCACCCGCCAGCAGGGGCGCGGGAGCAGCCGTTGCTGGACCCGCTGCCGTTAGGCGAGGTCGGGCGGCCGTCACCTTATAGCCGCCCAGCGATACAACTTGGTTGTCTTCTCCGTCCAGCAGCAGCACGCCGGCAACCTTGCCCGCGGCCTGCCACTCGGCCAGTTGGGGCAACATTTCGCCAAACATGTTGTAGGCTTTCGACACCTGACCATCCGCACCGAGATCTTCTATGCCGAAAACCGACCATCCCATCGCGGAATGTTGGCCAAAAGCCCAAAACGGATTGCCGACTTGATCCCTCGCTTCCGGAATGAAGAGCGGGTTGCCCGACCTCGTGTAAAGAGAGCAAATTCCCTTGAAATCCTGAGCGTAGATATCGGGGGCCAGCAGATCAACGGAAGGCGCCCCGGCACGCCATACATCCATTACACGAGCAACCGGGCCGCCGCTCGGCCAGTCGCCCGGCAGCTCTTCTCCAGGCTGCGGCCCTAACCAGGCGTTCGACATACATGGGTATGTTCAGCTCTGCTTTCCCTTCGCTGATCACCTTGTTGAGATAGCGCGAATAGTGCCACGCCATGAACGCCTCTTCCGCCCATTCGTGCTGGCCTAAGACCTCCGCCCAAGTCCGCGAAGTCTTGTAGCCCTTGCGGCCCCAAACCTCTTGCATCTCGGGCAGGAGAGTCGTCTTGTTCTTGGTGAAGTAGTTCTCAGCTCGGCTGGAACGGGCTTCGCCCACGCAGCGTCCGCCAGCGGCGAGCGATCCCGGCTGTCGCCCAGCAGCCCCATCTCGTTCTCCACCTGAATCATGATGACCGTGTGCTGAGGATCAACCTCCTTAATATGGTGCATCAAGGCCCGAAACGCCCTGGCGTCGGCCAGCATCGACGCCTCTCCCAGCGGGCTTAAGGGTAGATCCCGTTGCCCTCTGAAAATGTCGCCCAAGCCGCTGTTCTGCTTGGAGCGGGGTTTCCTCCGCTGTACCGGAAAGCGTTGGGGATTCGTCTTCACCCATAAAGGAGGGTAAGTGGAATCGCCATTCTTCCAGGAGGCAAACCAGATGAGTACCAGACGCATATTCCTCTTCTGCGCCTCTTGGATTTGGCGTCTACGAGTGTGAAGTTAAACTTGCACTCTTCTGGCTCCAGCAGTTCCCAGTTCACGGTCCCAATTAGGGTGTTCAGGTGTAGTGCGTCCAGCTTGTTCCAGATCGGGCTCCATGTACCGATGCTCCGTTCTTCTTGATCTGTGGCAAAAACTCCCAGCCTTTTGCCATAGGGGCGGTCTGCACCGGAGCGCAGATTCCGGCTACCAACAGTCCACCGTACAGCAGAATCCCTAAATACCTCACAAGATTTGCCTCCCTTTGAGCAGCTACTAAAAATCGCAACCGCTTGAATCAACGCAAGGCACGCACAAACCAGCCCGCTCCGGCCACACAATCCACCAACAGCGATCCCATCGTTGCGCTGCTTCAGCATGGCGATCTTCATGAGGGCTCTTCGGTGCTAGTCGTACACAGGCGTGGGCCCTTTGGCCGGTTTGCGTGTGGCGAGTGCCGGAATGTGATGCCGCACCGGATGCAAGTGCGATGAGGACCTGGAACATCGCTCCGCCGAGCAGCAAGAGAAAACCTGAAGACTCGCCTGCAGTGATCACCGCCGCACCAAGATAGCCGCTAGCAAGCGCGGATGCTGCGCCGGTCGCTCTGATGGCAGTGGGGTAAACATAGGCACACAACGCGAACATCGTCGACTGAACCGCATTCACAAATAGTCCATGCACTCCCAGACCCAAGATAAGCAGCGTGGTGTGATTCTGCACGCGCAGTTGCCGCAGCAGAAGAGCGCTGGCCGCGGCGCCAGCGCACCAAGCCGCGTGATAGCAACCGCGCAGCCCGAAGCGCCGAGCACGCTCCCCAGGTTGTATGCGGTGAGTCCTGACGAAGCAACTGCGCCATTCAGCCCAGCCGAGATCAACATGGTAGGGAGCCAGCTGAAACCGCTGTAGACCGCCAGGAGGCACATTAAAGAAGGCGAACCAGAGCGCGAGGGAGTCGCGCAAATGCTCGGGACCAAACAAGGCGGCGAAACCCTTCCGGTGCTCAACTCGTTGCTCTGCCTGGTCGCTGAATCCGGCCCGGCATGCCGCAACATTCGAGCGAGCAGTTGAGAAAGTTCCCGCCAGCGACCCGGACGTCGCGCCAGGAAACGCGGCGACTCCGGCAGGGTGAAAATCAACACCAGCCCCAGAAGTACCGGCAGCGCTCCGCCGATCACAAAGAGAAAACGCCATCCATAAGAGGGCAGGATTACTCTGGCAAACAACCCAGCGAACATTCCTCCCAAAGGATCGTCACAGTTACGGCAAGAGTTCGGCGGCGCAAGGGGGCAAACTCCGCCGCTAAGGTGGTTGAACTTGGCAGGGCTCCACCGATTCCGAATCCGGCGAAGAAACGAAGTATTCCGACCGCCAGAACATTCGGCGCCATGCCGACTGTGCAAGTTGCCACACCAAACAGGAACACGCTGCCAATCAAAGCCCAACGGCGTCCACGGTCGGCAAACAATCCTGCACAAGCGCTACCGATGCCCATTCCCAACAGTCCGGCCGCAACTGCTGGCGCAAAAGTGCCGCGCGCAATGCCCCACTCCTTCGCGATCGCTGGAATAGCGAACCCGATGAACTGGCTGTCAAATCCATCCACCACGACGGACATTGCGGCGAGCGCGATCACAATCTTCTGGAAAGAAGTAAATGGGCCTTCGTCCAGCAGTCGACCTACATCGACGGACAGAGCTTTTTGAGTGGTTGCATCATTCATTCGCTACGCAACCTGGACTTCTAGCACAGTAGGTTTCTCATGCTTCCCTTGTTCCGGTAGGCATACTACACCGTCATTGAGGCGTCACTTTTCCCATCTCCACCTCAAACGAATACGTTCCAGCCGACAGTTCATAGACCTCAGTCCCGCCTTCCGCAGAGGAAACCTGTAGCCTTGGAGCATCTGGTCTTAAACGCCAAAGGCGGAACGAAAAAGGCGCTTTTTTATTATCACTGCAGTTGCGCAGGACTATCTGCAAATCTCCTTGGCGCAACGGAGCAAACCTAAAGGCCACGATTGTGGCCATGAAAATGTTCGATGTCAATAGGGGAATAAAACTGCTATTGACAAGTTTTCCTGATGAAAGCTACAGTTCAGCTCTCTAATTCGGCATGAGAACGACGTCGTAATTGTAAAAAGCGGGTCCTCCGAAGATGTTACATAAGAAGGAAAGAGTTATGAGGCGCACTACTCTCGTTTTGATTGTTTTATTTACGCAAGCTGTTTGGGCCCAGGACTGGGCGCGCACTCAATTAGAAAAATCTCCCCGGCACCGGGAATGGGTCACGGTGAAGCGTGATGGCCGCTCGATAGAGACTTTCATCGTGTATCCCGAGTCCAAGGACAAGAAGCCGGTAGTTCTGCTGATTCACGAGATCTTCGGCATGTCGGACTGGGTCCAGGATCTTGCCGACCAAATGGCTGCAGCCGGTTACATCGCCGTCGCTCCGGATCTGCTCTCCGGAATGGGCCCCCACGGTGGACGGACCTCTGACTTTGCGCAGGATAAGGTCACGGAAGCGGTGAGTCATCTTAATCCGGACCAGGTTACCAGCGATCTCAACGCTGTCGCCGATTATGCCAAAACAATTCCCGCATCTAACGGCAAGTTGTTTGTAGGAGGCTTCTGCTGGGGGGGCGGACAAACCTTCCGCTTCGCGACCAATCGTTCTGATCTTGGCGCGGCCTTTGTGTTCTATGGTGGCCCTCCGGACAAGTCTGACATGACCCGGATCAAGGCTCGGGTTTATGGATTCTACGCCGGCAATGACGAGCGAATTAATGCCACGCTGCAAGATACTACGGCGCAGATGAAAGCCGCAGGCAAAACCTTCGAGCCAGTAGTCTATGACGGAGCCGGGCATGGCTTCATGCGTGCCGGCGAAGCGCCTGATGCCAATGATGCCAACAAGAAGGCCCGCCAGGACGCGTGGGTTCGCTGGAAGGATCTCTTGGGAAAATAATTGTCGGCGGCTTCTGCGGTAACTGCCCCGGCTACCACCACAGCTTAAATGTTACCCAGGATGAACGGAACGTCTATTACCGTACCCTTGACACAGCGTTCCGGTTGCGTGGTTTCTTGATCTATAGGAAAAACAAAAACTCAATTCCGACTGGCAAAAGCCGAGGCGGGGGCATCTATGTTCGAGCACGAGGCAGAGAATGCTATCTCAGGCTGACCCAAGACCCAATACCGACGGAGTCTGCGGCCTTCTCGTCAAATTGCAAGCTTTGATGAGGCCCTGTCTGATGCCACTCGATAAGCGTGCTCAAGACTTTTCTTCTGACCATCGCGCGGATTATCGTACCCTCTGAGACCATGAGACCGAGTAGAAGGGCCGTTTGACCTGGTTCTGGGTCCACCGAGCTGTTGGAGCGGACCTGGTTGCCGTACCAAATCTCAGCCTGTTGGAGGCGAACTGCTACCACCTGGACGAGACTACGCGGATATCCGAGAAAGGACGCGCTACGATCAATCCAAGAGCCCATCTCGCAAAAGGGCGGCGTCACGACCACAGAGAACAGATAAGAGGCCGAGTTGCTGACATTTATTTATGCCCAAACCTCTCGTTAACGATACACGCCTATGGTTGTCGGCATTTGTTGTGACCGCCCTCGTGGCGGCGATTTTTCTTTGGATCGTCTACCTGCGAGTTCCGGCCAACGTTGCCTACGTAAGTGAGGAGAACGGCAGAATCAGCGTCATCGACTTAGGCACGCTGGAGGTAGTCCGCAGAGTCCAACTGAACGACATTGCGCCGAGAGGTCTTGCGATTACGTCTGACGGAAGATACCTCATCACGGCAAATAAGAACACCAGTGATTTGGCGGTCTTCGGTACACCGCGTCTGCGTTTGGTGACACGAATACACGTCGGACACAATCCTGAATTCATCAAGATCAGTCCCCCAGGTACCAGGCTCTTCGCAACCTTCGAACCCGGTTCGAAGGGTGGGCCCCCGGGGGCCAATGAAGACAGCGATGACGAAAATGAGCCGCCGGCCCAGATCGCTTCATTTCGTGTCGAAAATTGGAACCCGGGGCCAGTTTCGACGGCAGGCAGGGAGACTGAAGGTATCGAATTTTCGCGCGACGGAAAGCTGATGCTGGTGGCGAATGAAGTGCAGAACACTATCGGCGTGTTCGACGAGGCCACCGGCGGACATCTGCGGGACATCGATCTAAAGCCTTATGGCATTCGTCCGCGGGGCTTGAAAGCCTCCCCCCGGGGCACTGGGTACGCGGTCACCATGGAAGCGTCCGGAACACTACTGATGATGGACGCGAATTTCAATGTGATCAAATCTGTCCCGACCGCAGCCAAGCCCTACGGACTTGCGTTCGACCGTGCGGGCAATCGCGTTTTCGTTTCTGCAGCGGCAGCCCATAAGCTCCAGGTATTTTCTGCGGATTCTCTGCAACTGCTGACCGAGGTTCCCACAGGGCAGAGGTGCTGGCACTTCACGTTTACGCCGGACGACTCCAAGATTTTATTAGCGTGCGGACGGTCTGACTCGGTGGTTGTGATCGACTCCAATTCGTACAAACTAGTTCGGACGCTCGAAGGCTTCGAGCTGCCCTGGGGGATTGTGACTTACCCAGGCTCGTATGGAAGTCTTGGGTTGCCGTGACGCACCTATGTCGCGGAAATTTACCGCAAACCGCCGGATTGTTGTCAGGAGCCTAATGATTCGAAACTGTATTTTGCTATCAGCTACGGCACTGCTCGCTGTTCAAGCTTCAGGAGGTCACGTTTGAAAAGCAGACTCGTCGCAATATTATTTGTTCCGGGGCTGATTTATATCGCTCTTGCGCAGACGTCGCCCCCGACATCTTCTCAGACGGTTGCACCTACAGCGGCACCAGGACCCCAGACTGCTCCCGCCGCCCCCGCCGGTCCAGGCGGTGGGAGATTGTTGCCACCAGCCTATCCTGCTCGGCCCCCCGCAGATCCTGCAGTCGTTCAACATGGAAAGCAGGTGTTTGCCGTCAGCTGCGGTTTCTGTCACGGTTCGGACGCGAGGGGCGGTGAGACTGGCCCCAATTTAGTTCGATCGCAACTAGTTCTCGATGACCAGCATGGAGAACTGATTTCATCTGTAATCCGGAATGGCCGCATGGATAAAGGGATGCCCAAGTTTGAGATGGGTGATACGGATATCTCTGACATTGCTACATTCCTGCACAGTTTACCTACAAATATCCGTGGTCTTCCATCCTCGGCGCCAATCAATATTCTCATCGGTGATGCGAAAGCGGGAGAGGAGTACTTTAACGGGCACGGGAAATGCAACACGTGCCATTCGGTGTCGGGAGATCTGGCGGGAATAGGCGCTAAGTACGATCCGAAAACGCTGCAGAACCTGTTGGTCTCTGGTGGAGGGGGTGGCTCAGGATTCGGCGGAGGCACAGGCTCGGCTTCGCGCGTACCACCAACCACCGTCACAGTGACTTTGCCTTCCGGGCGGAAATACGAAGGCAAACTCGCGCACCTCGACGCCTTTAATGTCGCACTGACGAGCGGCGAAGCATATCGCAGCTTTGCCATCAACAGCGGAACCCCCAAAGTCGAGGTCCACAATCCCCTGCAACCGCATATTGACATGCTGCCAAACTTCAAAGACACCGATATTCACAACTTGACCGCTTATCTGGTGACCGTGAAATGAATAAATCGATAAAACTATTGGTGGGACTTTGTCTCAGTGTGATTCCCCTAGCAATGCGGGGACAGGGCTTGGACCCCTCTCTGCTGGCGAAGCCGGCGACGGACTCGTGGCCTACGTATGCCGGCGACTATTCTCAACGTCGCTACAGTAGTCTGAAACAGATCAATCAAGCGAACATCAAAGGCCTCACGCTTGCGTGGATTAGCAAGCTTCCCATTGGCGCGGGAGGCGGTGGCGGCTTTCCCGGCGTTGGATCCGAATCGGCACCCACGATAGTTGGAGGAGAGGCAACCGGATCTGTCGCCATCGCGGGACCTCCACCAAGAGTCGGCGGCGCGATTTTGCAAGTGAATGGCATTCTTTATATGTCGGCACCAGACAATGCCTGGGCCGTAGATGCTCGCGACGGGGTTGTGCTGTGGCACTATTTCTGGAAGACCAAGGGCGGCACACATATAGGAAATCGTGGTATGGCCATGGTCGGCAACTGGCTTTTTTTCGAGACACCGGACGACTATCTGGTTTCGGTGGACGCCAAGACAGGCAAAGAGCGATGGCATAAAGAAATCGCGGATTTCAACCAGGAGTATTTCTCAACGGCCGCTCCTATCGCGATCGAAAATCACCTGATTGTGGGGACTGGCGATGATCTCGACGCTCCCGGCTTTCTGCAATCCTTTGATCCGGAAACGGGCGCTCTTCAATGGAAGTTCTACACCGTTCCGATGAAGCCGGGTGACCCTGGACTGGACACGTGGAAGAACCTGGACGCCGCCAGCCATGGAGGAGCACAAACCTGGATGCCAGGATCGTACGATCCTGAAACTCATCTCTACATCTTCTCCACTGGAAATCCGGTGCCGGCCTACACGTCCGAGACCCGAGGCCCCGGGGACAACCTGTATACCTGCTCGCTGATAGCTTTGAATATCGATACAGGCAAGATGAGCTGGTATTTCCAGACATCGCCCCATGACACGCACGACTGGGATTCAACTCAAGCTCCGGTGCTCGTCGATGGCGTATTCGCCGGTAAGCCCCGCAAGATGGTCATGCAGGCGGCACGCAACGGGTATTTCTTCGTTATTGATCGCATCAATGGCGAGCACTTGCTAACCAGCAAGTATTCGGGTGCAGCAAACTGGGCGGCAGGTATCGACAAGAGGGGCAAAGTGGTTCGGGATCCGGAAAAGGATTCTACGTTTGCGGGATCGCTCGTGTCTCCGGATAACGGTGGCGCAACGAACTGGCCACCGCCCAGTTTTGATCCTGACACCGGTCTATTCTATGTTCAACTTCGCGAGAGTTACGCGATGTACTACCTCACGGAGAGCAACCCGCGACTTGTAACCGGGCTCGGCGGAAAGGAAGAGGATGCCGTCGGGTCGTTGGGGCCCTCCCTTGTAGCCATCGATTACAAGACAGGCAATATCGCCTGGAAGTATCGCTTTCCTGGCGCCACCTCCTCTCCGGTCGGGATTACCGGACTTCTCACGACGGCGGGAAAACTGCTTTTCAGTAGTGACATGGCGGGAAACTTGGTCGCTTATGATCCGTCGACCGGAACCCCGCTGTGGCATTCACATGTAGGCTCCATATCCAATGCGCCTGAAACGTATTTGCTTGATGGTCGTCAATACATCCTGGTAGCTGTTGGCGATTCTTTACTTGCGTTCACACTTGGCCAGTAGTTGCGTCGACATTTTGCCGACATTTAAGTCCGCGCCGAGACTGTTCCACCCCAGTGAGGACGAGAACGACTAGATGAAGTTCTAGTAAAGGAGAGGTCTGGAATGAACTACTCAAGACGGCGGTTTGGGAAGCTGGCAATCACGAGCCTCCCGTTGGCCACGGTGGCATTTTCAGATCTGCAGAGGATGATGGCAGCGACCAGGCCAGACTCGATGTTCAACGGCGTCCAGATTGGTGTGATCGCGCTCTATAGTTACAAGTAAGGGGCTGCCCTTCCCAGCCTCATCGCACTCGTTTCAGCATCAACCAGTACGGAAGCTCCGGGCCGTCCTCATCCGGTCGGGGGACTGCGGTGGCCGCACCCACCAGTCCGTCTCCTCTCACGTACACGTCGATCTGAATATCGTAGGGCGGCTGGGCTGCGTCAGGAGTACCGAGGTCGGCTCTTACCACCCCATAAAGATGGGACGGTTCGATACCCACATTAGTCAAGGGAGCGGAAGATTGAGACCCGACCCTCGCCTGCATGGCGCCCGACTCGGGGATCAGCAAAGTAAGCGGAACATCACCCTTCCAAGTCGATACCGACCCAGGCCACTTTCCGACCAATGCAGCCGGACGGTGTGTTTGATCCGCAGTAGCTGGTTCGTGCTTTGGAATGGACGCTGCTTTTTTCCTCGCTTCGGCGAATCTCGGCAGAAGTTCAGATAACAGTTCCTCGACAATGGTGGACGGGAGGGTAGTACCTGTGTTTGCGAGCACCGCCACGACGATTTTTTCTGATGGGATCATTTGCAGCACGGCAAAGGAGTCGTTCGTTCCGCCCTGAGCGAACACGCTCCGGTATCCATACAGATCGGGCTGCACCCAGCAGCCGATCCCGTACTGCTCGCCATTACCAGCATCAACCGTGGAGTCCAGCATTATGTCGATGGATTTGTCGGACAGAATCGGTCGTTGACTGGGCAAATGGTTTTTAAGCATAAACATTCCGAATAGCGTGAGATCGTGCACGCTACAGTGGACTGATGAAGCTCCGGGGGTGTCCGATGCGCTTGGAGGGCTCCGTTCGTGGGATGTTGAATCGTATTGCGCTGCTGCGACTTGCTCCGGCTCTGGCATCATGTCCAAAGAGCAATTCGTCATTCCCAGTGGCTGGAAAACCTCGTCGCGTATGAAGTTGCCGTAGCTCTTGCCCGATACGTGTGCGACCACATCCCCAAGGATTCCGTATCCGAGATTCGAATAGTCGAAGTGATCTCCGGGCGGCGAGAACAGAATTCCGTATCGCTCGATTGCTTTGTCCGTGGAGACCCGACAACTGTTATCGGCCACTACGCACTTTCTCGCATACGTGGTGAGTCCGGCTGTGTGGGTTGCAACTTGTCGAACGGTCGCGGTGCTCGCATCCCACATTGGGCTGTGCACTTTTGCAGTCGCGAGGTAGTTATTGACGGGAGCGTCGAGCATCAGTTGTTTGTGCTCCGAGAGAACCATGACGGCGGTACTGGTGATCGATTTGGTGACCGAGGCAGCGTAGTAGGGAGTGTGCGCTGTGGCAGGTATGCGCTTCTCTCGGTCAGCAAGCCCAAAGCCGTCTTCCCAGAGAACCTTCCCATCCCGCGCGACAGCAACGGCTATGAATGGAATGCCTTGTTCAGCCATTTTCTTCTGGATGAATGCTCGTACCGCAGTGAAATCGGGTTTGTGGGCGACAGTGTCGGAGGAGTTTTTGCTTTGAGCAAATGACAGCCCACAAAGAACCAGCACAATTGAAGCTTTGCGCCACAGCGTTTGTGCCACCTTGACCTCCGAGTTTGGGTGCGAACACAGTGGAACTTTTGAATAGACGAACAGGAGGCAAAAAGGTCAGGGGTGGCAAGAGGCACTCTCCTACAGAAAACGCCACGTAGGAGAAGACCCCAAAAGAGGGTGCCCGAGTGGCGGGAACTTAGAGCCAAGCGGTGGTGTCTGAAACACTAGCCTCTCAAAGCAAATATGCGGAAAATCTTCGTGCTCGCGCTGCTGCTTGTCTGGCGAACGGCATGGGCTGAGAAGTCGGGGCATCCACTCGTCATAACTCACGTCACAGTTATCAACCCGTCTAGCGCATTGCCTCAACCCGACTCTACTGTCGTCGTCATCGGAGAACGGATCGCCCGAGTTGGTGCGAGCAAGAACGTAAACGTGCCCGCAGGAGCGGTGCTGGTGGACGGCTCGGGCAAGTTTCTCATTCCGGCTCTGTGGGACATGCACGTGCACATCGAAAATCCCGACCGAGATTTCCCGATGTTTGTTGCAAACGGTGTACTGGGCGTACGCAATATGGCTGGCGTGGGCAAGGACGTATTTCGCTGGCGAGAGGATACAGCTTCAGGCAAAGCTATCGGCCCACAGATCGTAGCCTGCGGGCCACTCATTGACGGGCCTCAGCCCGCGCACCCAGAGCATGCTATCTCTGTCCACAATGCCATTGAGGGCAGACAAGCCGTTCGATCACTGAAGGCGATGGGCGCTGACTTTGTCAAAGTCTACGACGGAGTGCCAAGGGATGCATATTTCGCCATCGTAGATGAGACCAAGCACCTTCACATGACCTTTGTAGGGCATGTTTCGGAGGCGATTCGCTTCCTTGAAGCTTCCAATGCCGGGCAACACAGCATCGAGCACGGGGCGGCATTACAGGGGGGCTCTACTTTTGAAGACGAGTACACCAAGTCGGAAACCACTGGCCCGGACATAATGGAGGAAGCTAAGGAGAAGAACAATTTCTCGATCATCCCGGAACATATCGCCAACGTCGGAAATGTGTTGTTAGACCACCTCAGTCACGAACGGCTGGTCGAGCTTTACAAGACATTTGTAAAAAATGACACGTATCTCACTCCAACGTTAGTTGTCAAGCACGCCCGTACATTCGTCGATCAGATCAGCAACGAGGCAGAGCCTCGGATGAGGTACATCCCCAAGGCTGAACAGGAAGGCTGGAAACCCGAGAATGACATGTTCTCGAAATACAGGACTCCTGCGTATATCGCATATCTAAAACGCGAATACGAAGAAACACAAAAAGGGCTCCAGTTGGCGCAGAGTCTTGGAGTCCAATTGCTGGCCGGAACCGACGTTGTCGCGCCGTACACATATCCGGGGTTCAGCTTGCATGATGAATTGGAATTACTGGTGCGAGCAGGCCTGACTCCGCTACAAGCTCTACGTACTGCAACGGCGAATCCCGCAACATTCCTTGAAATGAAAGACATTGGCGCAATCATTCCGGGGATGAGGGCAAACATGGTTCTGCTGGATGCTGACCCAACGGTTAATATCGCGAACACGAAGAAGATTTCTGCGGTTATTATGCGGGGCACAATCTACAGGCGCGGCGAGCTAGACGAACTGCTGAGCAAAGCTGCGAATGCTGCTGCTCGTCAGGTTCAATAAGGAGGAGGTGTTCGTGGCGGTAGGAAGATCACAGCTTTTCCCAAAAAGCAGACGATCTTTGCTCAGGGTACCTCGTCAAATGCTGTTTTTTATATACAGAAAGGAAAGGTAAGACTCACCGTTGTGTCGAAGAGCGGGAAGGAAGCCACAATCGGCATTGTGAACGAGGGCGATTTCTTCGGAGAAAGGTTGCCTTACAGGGCAGCCTCTCCGCCTGTCCTCCGCAACCGCAATGACCGATTGCTCCGTGATGCGAATCGACAAGAAGTCCATGGTGGAAGTGCTTCACCGGGAACACGCGTTTTCCCAAATGTTCGTGGCATATTTGCTGACACGGAACATCCGATACGAAGAGGATTTGGGTGACCAGCTTTTCAATTCCAGTGAGAAACGACTTGCTCGTGTGCTTCTCCTGCTTGCTGCCTTCGGCAAGGACGGAAAGCCCGAAGTTGCAATTCCCAAAATCAGTCAGGAAACTCTAGCAGAGATGGTGGGAACAACTCGGGCACGGGTTAGCTTTTTCATGAACAGGTTCAGGAAGTTGGGCTTCGTTCGCTACAATGGTGAGCTTGAAGTCCACAGTTCACTTCTCAAGGCGCTTGCCCACGGCGGGAATTGTCCGCCCGCACGCGAAGTCGTGGCGAGGAGGTTCCCGGTGAAGCCCACGCAATCCTTAGTGTTTTGGATATGTCTGAAGTGTCTCATCGTCAGCGGTTTGCCGAGCGCATTATGGGCGGCTGACCCAGTCGTCATAGGGACAAATCCCGCTGCAAGAACGGTTTCTCATCCGCTTGGTTCACAGACGACGAACTTCGCGACACCCCAAATTCCAATGAACGGATGAGCGTTATCATTCTCGAACACCAGAAATTCCTGGACATGCGCGATGCCTTTCATGCACACAAAACCAAACTTGCTTTCTCCAGCTTGCTAGGGCAGGCGAATTTATCTCTCTTCCCGTATGCTCGGGGATTTTGAGCAGTTGGTGCGATGCATTATCCATGAGCTGGGCCATTTCGCGACCCAAAGCGTGTATGAAGATCACGCTGAGCGGGCTGCTGAGCGCATAAGACAGAGGGCGCGGCAGATATGCGGGTCCGCTCTGAATAAATGGTAGCAGTGCTCGCAGAATGAATCCCCGCAGCATTCCAATCGGAGCAAATCGGGACTCCGCAATCCGCGTACTCAGCGACGAGTTGGGACGGACCGTCCATCGATCCGGAAGGTTAGGCTCAGTGAGGCGTAAGGTCAAAGGGGCTGGGGACTGCAATCCAGGATATAAGGAAGGAGCGCTCAAACAATTGAGCACATGAGGAATGTCAACTCTTACCTGCCGGGCGACGCCCCGTTGTCACCTTCCGGCTCCCGGTGGTCAGCTATCTTATATCGACCCCCATATGGCTTTACCGGTTGGGGCGAGCGGCAAACTGGGCATGCGGTAGTGTTGCGAACGCTGACGTGCCACTTGCCTACGAACTTGCCTCCACCTTTGCATTCAGAGGTCATATATGTACGTCTTTAGACAAAATCGGAATCGCTCGTGCGAGAGCTTATGTTGGCAGAATCTTGAATGGCCAATAAGCGGGTCGGAGTAGGAAATCGGAAAGGTTCAGCCCACGCCTCCTTTTCCCGCGCAACAGCTTCTTTATATTACTGCTTCAATAAGAGAGCAGCGAGCAGTAGCAGGCATAGGCTTGGGAGCAGCCAGGAATACCAGTCTGTATCTTCGTCAGCTATCTTCCTTCGCCTACTTGATCGCATGCTGTCCGCTTCCCAATCGTGAGATCAGTCTGCGACAAAGTTCACGGCCGGACAATGGCTCTGAAGTGGGGTTACGAGATGTAACCGACGTAACAGCGAACGCCGTTCAACCTTCCAGCCGTGCGCTGGCATGCAGGATGGAGATGAATCCGATCTCGGCCGCCGAGATGCCTTATATGCTGAACGAACAATCCATGAGGTTCAAGATTCGACCTCGTCAGCAGAATCTATGGGTAGATTCTGGTTCGGGGAGTCGTCCTAGCGTGTGATAAAGGG
>Ga0209526_10000436_pt1 | contig 27101 bp, 23 predicted proteins | sample JacPinW_OM2H0_M1_FD_188566 | JGI IMG/M metagenome (GOLD analysis project Ga0209526, IMG submission 188566) | Forest soil microbial communities from Algoma, Ontario, Canada - Jack Pine, Ontario site 1_JW_OM2H0_M1 (SPAdes) (version 2) | ecosystem: Environmental > Terrestrial > Soil > Boreal... | reverse complement strand
TATTCCTGTGACCGGCATAAAACCGACCACCATGCCAACGTTGACCAGGATATGGAAGCTAAGCACGGCTACCACACCCATCACCACGAACGTCCCGGCGCGGTCGGGCGCCGTTTGCGCGTTCTGGGTCAACCGCATCAGCACTATGAAGTATAACAGCATTACTGCTAAAGCACCTACAAATCCATGTTCTTCTGCGAAGGCAGCGAAGATAAAGTCAGTTTGGGGGACGGGCAGAAACGCCAGGTGGGTTTGCGAGCCCTCCGAGTTTCCCCAGACGCCTCCCGATCCCACGGCGATCAGCGATTGGTTTACCTGGTAACCGGAACCCTGACTATCGGCTTCCGGATGCATAAAGCTGGTGAGACGATCGCGCTGATATGGCTTCAAAGCATGCCAGGCCAGCGGCAAGAGCAGAGCCGCACCCAAGGTCACAACGGCCGCCTGCTTGAAGCGAACTCCACCCAGAAATAGCCCCATAATCGCGATGGGAAGGTAGGTCAGGCCGGTGCCCAGATCAGGCTGCCTCAGAACCATGAGCATAGGCACGATCACAATCCCGCCCGCCTTCACGAAGTCCGGCCAGGAGAGCTCCTTCTGGTGCAGATCGGCGAAATACTTGGCCACCGCCAGAATCAGGATCAGCTTGACCCACTCCGAGGGCTGAAAATGCCCTCCCCCGGGCATCTTGACCCAGCGCCGCGCACCCAGATACTTCTGTCCGAAGATCAGCACCGTCATCAACGAAGCGATGGCCGCGATGTAGAACCAGTGCGCCCGATCCAGCAGTAGCTGGTAATTGACCAGGCTCACCAGAAACATGCCGGCAATACCGCCGACGATCCAATAGATCTGCCTGATGTGCGCGCCGGCAAATTTGGTGTGCAGGGTCGCGCTATGAATCTCCATCACCCCAAGTCCGCAAATAAGCAGGATAAAGATGAAGAGTATCCAGTCAAAATCACGAAATGAAATATAGCGAGACATGAGTTTTTGTCGTTAGCCGTCAGTCATTGGTTGCCCGTCGTTGGCCGCCGAAGATAAGAGTTTCGATTCCTCCACAATCCTCACAAGCTGTCGTCAAGCGCCCCATGGGCGCTCGCTTGTGAGCGATCATGCGGAGTGAGGCCCTACCCCTTCAACTAAACATTGCCGCGAGGAAATTTCTCCGCGATTCCCTCGTCATTCCAACCCCGGCGCGGCCGTCGCCAGCGGCAAACGCCTCTTCGGCACCTGCAAAACAAAATGACCACCACGGATAGACTGGTCGTCCGCGTCAGCACCGTTCCACACCGCGCCCACTTCCAACTTCCCCGCTGCGCTTGCCATCTTGCTGGGCGGGCGACGCTGCTTCTCCACGTAGGCTTTGACCACCTGAGCTGCGATGCGCGCCGCAAACTGCCCATGCTCTCCGCCTTCAAACAGGACTGCAACTACCAACTCGGGGTTTCGCCGTGGCGTCACCCCCACAAACCAGGCATTGTCTTTGTACTTCGACTTTCCATTCAGAGTCTTTGCCTTCAACATGTTGCTGACCGTCTGCGCACTTCCGGTCTTGCCCGCGAAGTCGATCCCCTGTAGATGTGCGCTGCCGGCTGTGCCCATCGCCGAAGGAACATTCGCCATAGCGTCGGTGATGATCTCCCAGTTCTTGGGGTCAATCGGAATCTTGACCTGATCTGGCACATCCGAGGCCGGAACCACGTTGTGCGGCAACCCGCTGGGCGAAGTCACATGCGGCCGCACCAGCACCCCGCCGCTCGCAATCGCGCCAATTGCACGTGCCAGTTGCATCGGCGTGGCTGCTACCGCGCCCTGCCCGATGCCGACTGAAATAGTCTCGCCCGCGTACCATTTTTGCTTGAAATTGCGAATCTTCCATTCTTCAGAGGGCATCACTCCGCTAACTTCCTGCGGCAAATCGATCCCGGTTTTCTGTCCCAAGCCGAACATGGTCGCGTACTTGGCGATGCGCCCGATGCCCAGTCTTTCGGCCAAGGTGTAGAAAAACACATCGCACGACTGGTAAATTCCCTTGCTGATCTCCACTGCCCCGTGAACCCGATGCTCGGTTGCAATCCAGCATTTGAAGTAACGCCCGTAGAACGACGCTCCCCCGTTGCAGGTTACTCTCATGTCCTGCGCGATACCTTCCTGCAGGCCCGCCGTAGCCATGATGATCTTGAACACCGAACCTGGAGCCAGCTGCGCCTGGATTGCCTTATTCAGCAGCGGGTGGTCGTCGTCGTTGACCAGCTTCATCCATTCATCGCGTGAGATGCGCACCGCAAAATCATTGGGATCGTATGTGGGACGACTGACCATGGCCAGGATTTCACCATTCCGCGGGTCCATCGCCACGACCGCCCCGTTCTTGCCTTCCAGGGCTTGTTCGGCGGCAATTTGCAAGTCGATATCGACGCTCAGCTTGAGCTGCTTCCCCGGGACCGCGGGCTTCTCGTCCAGTTGCCCCACTTCCTTGCCACGACTGTTCACCAGCACCTGGCGAGAGCCGTTCTTACCCATCAAGACCGGGTTGTATTCCAGCTCCACCCCAGACTTGCCCACCACATCGCCAGGGTTGTAGAGCTCCCATCGCGCCTGATTTAGCATCTGCTCGCTGACTTCGCCCACGTAGCCCACCAGATGGGCCATGAAGCCGTTGCGCGGATACACTCGGCGATGCGCCACGATGGTGTCCAGTTCGGGGAGTTCGTTGCGGTGAGCCTCGATAAAAGCCAGCTCATCCTGGGTAATGTCTTCCTTCAGATAGATTGGCTGGTACTGCGGAGTGCCGGCAAATTTGCGCAGGCGCTCACGGAGTTCTTTGGGGTCAAGGTGCAATCCCTGCGCGATGAGATCGGCGTCGGCTGAAAGATCGCGGGTGGAGTCGCGCAACAGCAAAGCAGTGAAGGAAGGGTAGTTGTCCACGATGATGCGCCCGTCGCGATCCAGGATCTTGCCCCGCGGCGCCAAAATGGGAACTTCGCGAGTCTTGTTCTTCTCCGCCAAAGCCGCGTAGAACTCGCTTTGCACTACCTGCAGCCGCCACAGCCCGTAGGCCAGCACCAGAAAAATGACAAGAACGATGTATTGCACAGCGGTGAGGCGAAAAGGCGAAACTTTTTCGTCGCGGCCAAACATTGGGTTAGTCGTTGGTCGTTCGCCGTTGGTCGTTAGCCAATCGGGTTACCTTCATTGTAGACCTTGGGAAAACGCGATTGTTGTCATGAACGGTAACGGAGGGACATCACCGGTTGGATTGAAGACGCCAAGGCGCATTTTTTACCAACCACGAACCACCCAGGGGGCATTCACGCTCTCTGCTTGAACCGATCCAGCAGCGTGAACAATACTGTCGCCGTCGCCGCATTGACCAGGGCCGCTCCCAGTTCGTGGCCCCAACTCCACTGCAATGTCAATTTCACCAGCCCACGCGCCACCGTGAAGTACACAATCTCGTGGACCCCGAAGAAAAACAGGGTTACCAGGAAGCGAGCCCCGACATTCTCTACGTCTAATTTCCCGCCCAGCGATGAGGCGCCGAATCCCACCACTGTCTTGGTGAGTCCAAAAATCCCGATCGGCTGATGGGTGAGCGAATCCTGCAACAGGCCGATCAGGGATCCGGTAAGCATCCCCGCAACCTGGCTTCGCCGTGCCACAGCGAAGAAAATCACTACCAGCAGCGGCAAGTCAAGGATTGAGAAAAAGTGCAGCTGTAAGGGTACAAAAGCCTGCACAAAAAGCGCAATCAGTGGAATAACAATGGCCGCGGGAACGCTAAACCGGTAAACCTCCACCTGCTCTTGAGATGTGTAAGTGATGGGCACGCTAATGCGGTTTGTCCTCCGACGTCCCAGGGTTATCTGGAGCGGCTTGGTCGGCAGCAGACTTGCCTGCAGCAGGTTGAACTGGCGCAGGCTGAACTGGCGCAGGCACACTCGTTCCCGGCTTGGCAATTGGCTCCGAAATCTTCTTGGCCGCTGGAGCTGGCTTCTGCGATCTTGCCGGCCTCACTGCTCCTTGTCGGGCGGAGTTGGCCGCCCGAAGATTTCCGGGGTTCGTAGCGCTCGCCTCACCCTGGGGCTTGGGACTCGCCGGCTGGGCTGATCGAGTCGCCGGTGTTTCGCCGTTCACCACCGACTGGGGTGCGGTTGTCGGTGGATTTGTCGGGGGTGGGGGCGTTCCGGTGGCGGGTGCCTTGTTCGGATCTACCGCAGGCTTGTCCGGAACTGAGGGCAGTCGCCGGCTCAAAATATCCACCGCGCGCTCCGAGCCGGACGCTGCTAGCGACGGCGCCCGGTCCTCCCTTTTCGTGATCACTAGAACTTCCTCGAGGCTGCTCAGGTTAGTGCTTGGTTTTACCCGGATATTGAGAAAAAGGTCCGCTCCCGGAGAAACCCTCGTTACGAGCCCCAAGGTATGGCCCTTGGGAAAGATCTGGTCTCCGCCGCTGGTCACGACCAGCTCCCCGGGGGACACTACATTGTCAGTCATCACATTTTCCAGGACCAGTTCTCCCGTTGCCGTGCCTTTGACGACTCCTTGCAAGCGCGACTTGTCCAGGATGACACCTACTCCACTGCTCCTGTCGTTAATCAAGAGCACCTGCGCAGCGGAGCCGGACGCCAGCAAAACCTTACCCACCACGCCATCGGCGGTAATCACCGCCATATCCTTCTCAACCCCGTCTGCCAAACCCTTGTCGATATAGATTAGCCGTGACTTTTCGCTGCCACTGGAGCCGATCACTTGCGCCGCCACGGTCTTCGCGATGTACTGCTCCTTGAAGCCCAATAGCGCCTGTAGGCGTCGTGCCTGGTGTGCGTCGTCGGCCAAACGCACCTGCTCCAGGCGGAGCCGCTCGATCTCGAATTTTAGATCGCGATTCTCCTGCCTTACCCCGCGCAGATAAATGTAGTTGTTCCAGATATTGCCCAGGCCACCCTGGCACCACACGATGGCTTTCTCCAGGGGAGTCACGGAGCTGATGGTCCAGAGGCGGATTAGGCGGGTAGATTCGTCTGCGCCGGACCGCTTGACTTGGACCGCCAGCCCCAGCACCTGTACAAACAGGATTACGGCCAGGATGGTGACATTGCGGTAGCGAGTGATGAGATTTTCCATGACGCCAGTCTCAAGTTTCCAGTTTCAGGTTTCAAGTTCCCCGTTTCGAAGGGTTCGACAACGCTAGCTCCGGCTGTCTCACGCAGCGAGTGTTTGCGGAGAGAAACTAGAAACTAGAAACTGGAAAACTGGCCCTAGGCAACCGCTATTCGATTGAAATCTTTCTGAGCAGCTTGAAGTCGCTCAGCATCTTGCCCGTGCCCAGAACCACGCTGCACAGCGGGTCGTCGGCGATGGAGACCGGCAATCCGGTTTCCTCGCGAATCCGTTTGTCCAGGTTCTTCAGCAGCGCCCCGCCACCGGTCAGCACGATGCCACGATCGCTGATGTCGGCGGACAACTCGGGTGGAGTGCGCTCCAGTGCGACGCGGATCGCGTTCATGATGGTGGAAACGCACTCGCTTAGCGATTCGCGGATTTCACTGTCATCTACAGTGATGGTTTTAGGCACTCCTTCGATCAGGTTGCGACCTTTGATTTCCATGGTCAAAGGCTTTTCCAGCGGATACGCGGACCCAATCTCCATCTTGATCTGCTCGGCGGTGCGCTCTCCCACCAGCAAATTATATTTTCGCTTGAGGTAGTTCATCACCGCTTCGTCCATCTGGTTTCCCGCCATGCGTACGGAACGGGAATAAACGATGCCGCTGAGAGAAATGACGGCAATGTCCGTGGTGCCGCCCCCAATGTCCACCACCATATTGCCGCTGGGCTCGGTGATGGGCAGTCCGGCGCCGATCGCCGCCACCATGGCCTGTTCGACCAAGTATACTTCGCTAGCTTTGGCGCGATACGCGGAGTCCATGACTGCACGTTTTTCCACCTGCGTGATTTCAGAAGGTACGCCGATCACGATGCGCGGGTGCACCAGCATCTTACGGTTGTGCGCCTTCTGGATGAAGTAATTGAGCATCTTCTCGGTAACTTTGAAGTCGGCAATCACGCCATCTTTCATGGGTTTGATGGCCACGATGTTGCCCGGCGTGCGGCCCAGCATCTCTTTGGCTTCTTTGCCGACGGCCTCGACCTCACCCGTGTTCTTGTTGATGGCCACAATGGAGGGCTCGTTCACCACAATGCCCTTGCCCCGCGCGTATACCAGCGTGTTGGCTGTGCCCAGGTCGATGGCAAGATCGCTGGAAAAAATACTGAACAGCGATCGCAGGTTGTGCAGGCGCGTTGAAGAATGAAATCCGTTCGATGACATACGCGAAGCGTCTCTCTTTTAGCTTTCTCGAATCGTTGTCATTGCCGGGCGTGCCCGGTTTTTTTCCGTGCGGGCGGGGAACCGTCTCTTAATTCTATGGGATCATCCCCGCCTCGACCTCAAACCAAAGTTCCTGCACCTCGGGGGTGGTTCCAGCCCCAGCCCGGTTTGGCCTATTGAATTACGATCTTTTTCTGTAACGTATTCACCCCACCCTTGGCATTCTGGGCTGTAATGGTAATCACCCTCTCCCCTGGGGGAAGGGGGGGCATGAAGTAGTGAAAAGTGCCATCGACGCCCACTACCGGCACTTCCCGGCCGTTGACCATCACTCGCGCTCCGGCCTCCGTTTTTCCGGTTAGTTCGATTACGTGACCATGCTGCATGAACGGATCCAGTTCCAGGTTGATGGCAGTCGTGTTCTTGCCTTTGGGAATGATGGTGAATCGGTTCTTCTGGCTTTCCAAAGACTCTTTCTCATTGGCGTCGTAGGATTGGACAACCCAGTAATACGCTCCTTCGTTTAAGCCGGACACAATCACGTCGGCCGTGTTTACTTTGCGATCCACAATGGTTGAAGAAAAGTAGGGATTGTGCGAAATGCGCAGACGGTATCCCGCCGCGTTGGCCATAGGCGTCCAGGAAAACTCCACCCCCTTCGGCGCCCCCGTGCTGAAGATCGGCATCATATTGGCTGGTGAAATCGGCGTGGGTGGCCCGATCTCTTTCAGCTTGGCCATACGCGGCGACTGTGACTGAAAGGCGACTTTCTCCCAGTCCGCGAGGTGGACTACCTCGCCGTTGCGCGTGATTTCGCCTGAACCTTTCTTCAACAGAATCTCGTGCCGGTCAGCCTTGGGATCGTTGTGCACCATGGCCGCGCTGTCCGGAGCCAGTGAGGCGGTGGCCCCTGCCACGATGACTTGTGACTTCGATCCCTGGACATAAGTGGCAGTCGAGAGATCCACCGTGCCCGTGCTCACCGCGACCGCCACATTGGTCTGCTGCTGGTCGTTGGCCGAATTTTCCTCAATAACAATCAGCGAATCCTGCTTCACGGTGTAATTGGTGCCATCGTTGAAGACGATCTTGGCCATGCCTTCCGAGCCGGTCTGGACCACATCGCCTTTTTCCAGAGGCACGTTGTAATCGGCCGTCACCCAGCTGTTGCTGCTCGCTTTTTTCACCCGCACGGTCCCGTCCAGCGCGGTGATATGGGCTTGCTGCGAGTTTGCGGATCCCGGTTTGGCCGCGGCTCCCGCCCCGGCTATGATCTCCAGTAGCCGATTGCCAAAGTTGCTGACCGACTTAACTTCCTTTTCCGTGAACTGCGGAAAGGCAAAATTCATACCCACGAAAAACACCAGCCCCATGAACAGCACGGCCAGGGCCACGCTACGATAGGTGACCGTCTTCCACGCTACGTGGATTCCCGGTTTGCGACTCGAAGACACGTAGGCCACCGAACGCCAGTCAAACCCATAAAATATGGGGTAATTGCGAGAGTATCACAAGCATAACTACCAAAGGCAGGTTGATTACCTTGGGTCGCGCCCCCTAGCGGCCATGTCCTGCCGTGCTAAGCGCCGGCCACTCCTGGCGGCGGCCCAGGAAGGACCTTCCAAGCGACCGGGTGACAACCAGGCACCGGCAGGATTACGTAGTCATTTGCATTAGCGCCGGGCTGACGCTTTCGCTAGGCTATTTCCGGTCGGCAGTGTCGCAGGATCACCGTCCCACCCGTTCCCGACTGGATGTCGAACTGTCCGCCCAATTGCCTGATTCTCTCCCGCATGCCCTGGATGCCAACGCCGGCTCGAATCGGGCTGGTTGAAGTTCGGTCCGCCGAGGCAGGCATTCCCCTGCCCTGATCGCGAATCTCCAGCTTTACATCGTGTGCATCGCGCACGATGCGGATGCTCGCGTTGGGGCTTCCCGAATGGCGGTGAATGTTGGTGAGGCACTCTTGTACGATGCGGAAAATCGCAGTCTCTGATTCTCGCGACAGGCGCCCTAGATTCGGGTCCAGCTCAAAGTCAACTTTCACCTGGCTTCGTTCGGCAAATCCTTCCACAAACCAGCGAATGGCCGAGGGCAGAACCGCCTCGCCGAGTAGAGGAGGGTGCAGCAGGTGAGAAAAGGTATGCAATTCCTTGGAAAGCTCGTTTATTAGAACGATGCTTTCCTTGACTGGCTCTGCCAGATCAGCTCCGAGGCTGGTCAGTTTCTCCTCCACCGGGACCAGGTTCAAGTTGAGAGCGGTGAGTATTTGCCCCGCACTGTCGTGCAATTCGCGAGCAATGCGCCGCCGCTCCTCATCCTGCATCTGCAACAACCGGCTAGAAAGAGCACGCAGGGTTTGCTCTGCCAGTTCAAGCTTGCTTTACACGCTGCTCCAGCTCTTCTTCAACCTTCTTTCGGCTGGTGAGGTCAACGCAGGAACCTATGTAGCCCTCAAACTCCCCTTCCCGCGAATAGCGCGGGATTCCATGATCCAGCATCCACCGATATTCGCCGTCAGCTCGCCTGAGCCGGTACTCCATCTCGAAGCTCTTCCGTTCGTGAAACGACGAAAGGTAGATCTCGAGGCGACGTTGTAGGTCATCGGGATGCACCCCCGCCGCCCATCCATTGCCGACCTCCTGCTTCTGGGTACATCGGGTGAACTCCAGCCATGGCTTATTAAAGAAATTGCAAAGCGCGTCTGTTCCTGCCATCCAGATCATCACCGGTGATTCGAAATCGCTCGCCGGCATTGTCGTCCGCCAGCACGCTGACTTCCCAATGTTTTGCCGCTTGGGGCTCTCCGGTTGCGGATGATGAATCACGCAACACGCCGGATTCGGTGTCGCGCACTTCCCTGGATGAGACCTCCAGGCCGTGCCGTTCCTGCGCAAATAACTCTATGGCGATGATCAGCCCATGTGCGATGTTTGATTTGGAAACGTAGCCTCGAGCCCCAGCCTTTAAAGCCTGAGTCATCATCTGGGATGGTTCATGTTGACTAAGGACCAAAACCTCGCTCTCAGGAAACTGCTGCGTATCACGCGCGTAGCTTCCAGGCCATTGACCTTCGGCATGTTGATGTCCATCAAAACTACGTCCGGCCTAAGTTCTTTAGTTTTTTCAATTGCATCCTGGCCATCAACAGCTTCACCGCAGACTTGCCAGCCGGAGATTTCAACAAAACTCGCACCCCGCGTCGAACGACTTCGTGATCGTCGGCGATAAGAACCCGAAAGAGACCCATGTTGGTGTTTATCTTAAGCGAACTCTCAACCACGCCCTAGAGGGAGGACAAGCAACGATAAGACCTACGTGAACGACCCACCATACGGGCTGCACTGTATGGGCCGACGACGAAAAGAGATATCGCATCACACTCCTCAGTCGGGGCAAACCCAAGAACTCGCAGCGGCTTGGGAAGGCGCGATCTATGCGGGGAAGAACTCAGTGTGGATTTTGGGAAGGGCTCGGCTTTCCGCAGCTCCCGGAGGCGGGAATCACAGACCTGACTAATTACGTCTACCGCGATTGCGCAATGGCTGGGAAGGAAAACAACCCGATCTTTGCGAGAACTGCCCTTGCCGCTCTTCACTACGGCCTGTAGCATGGATGCTTCCGGAAATTCTTCAGGAGGGCTTATGGCGACGGATACTCTGGCCGGCCCGGCCATCATTGGAGGTAGCACTAAAACCAAGGTTTATCAGAACTTCATCGACGGAGAATGGGTGGAATCCGCCACCGGACAAACCTTCGAAGACCGCAATCCTGCCGACACTCGCGACGTAATCGGCATCTTCCAGAAATCCGGCAAGGCGGATGTGGATGCCGCCGTTGATGCCGCCCGGAGCGCCTTCGCCAAGTGGCGTCTGGTGCCCGCCCCCCGACGTGCCGAGATCGTTTTTCGCGCCGCCGAAATGCTGCTGGAGCGCAAGGAAGGCTACGCCCGCGACATGACCCGCGAGATGGGTAAGATTCTCAAAGAAACCCGCGGTGACGTGCAGGAGGCCATCGACACCGCCTATTACTTTGCCGGTGAAGGCCGGCGCATGTTCGGCCCCACCACGCCCTCGGAATTGCCCAACAAGTTCGCCATGGCGGTGCGGACTCCGATCGGCATCTGCGGCATGATTACGCCTTGGAACTTTCCGATGGCGATTCCGTCGTGGAAGATTCTTCCCGCCATCGTTTGTGGCAACACCTGCGTGATTAAGCCAGCTCAAGATACGCCGCTCTCCACTTTCAATCTGGTGCGCACCCTGGCCGACGCCGGCCTACCCAAAGGCGTGATCAACATCGTCACCGGATTTGGCCCGCAGGTAGGTGGACCGCTGATGGAGCATGCTGAGGTTCGCGCCATCTCGCTTACCGGTTCCACCGCAGTCGGCCGAATTGTAGGCACGACCGCCGCCAAAAGCTTCAAACATTGCTCGCTGGAGTTGGGCGGCAAGAATCCCATGATTGTGCTCGACGACGCCAATCTCGACCTGGCCATCGAAGGCGGGCTCTGGGGCGGCTTCGGCACCACCGGCCAGCGCTGCACCGCCACCAGCCGCATCATCGTGCAGAAGGGCATCTACGCCGAGTTCGTTGAGCGCTACGTAGATCGCGCCAAAGCGTTGAGGGTCGGCAACGGCCTGGATGAGACTACTGAGATGGGTCCGGCCATCAACGAAAGTCAGCTCAAGACCGATCTCAGCTACGTGGAAATCGGCAAATCCGAAGGCGCCAGAATGAAGTGCGGCGGAAATCTTCTCAACCAGCGCGAATGCCAGTACGGCTACTTCATGGAGCCCACAGTGTTTGTCGACGTTGATCCCAAAATGCGCATCGCTCAGGAGGAAATCTTCGGCCCGGTGGTATCCATCATCCCCTGCGAAAATCTGGAAGACGCCATCGCCATCGCCAATGGTATCGAGTACGGACTATCGTCCGCTCTCTATACCAAAGACGTAAACAAAGCCTTCGTTGCCATGCGCGACCTCCATGCCGGTATTACCTACATTAACGCACCCACGATTGGCGCCGAAGTCCACCTACCTTTCGGCGGAGTGAAAGCCACCGGAAATGGCCATCGTGAAGGCGGGATGGGTGCCATCGATTTTTATAGTGAATGGAAAGCGGTTTACGTGGATTACTCGGACCGTCTGCAGAAAGCGCAGATTGATCGCGTGGACTAAGGACTCTTGTCGTGGAGAACGCAGAGAACTGCCGCGGAGAGCGCAGAGACCAATGACGATTTTCTCTGCGGCCCCAGCCCCAGTCGCCTGCGTTCTCTGCGCTTAAGCTTTTGCCTTGGATAGCGGCTCGGAGACCTCATGCCCCTCACCCAACCCCGCGAAGTCGCTGCAGCCCAACGTCTCGACAACGTCCGCTACGCAATTCGCGATCTGGCCTTCGTCGCCGACGAGGTAACTCGCCAAGGTCACGAGGTTCTGTCACTCAACGTTGGCGATCCCAATATTTTTGACTTTCAGACTCCAGCCCACCTGATCGAGGCCGTATACAAAGCGATGCGAGACAACAAAAACGGCTATGCGCCCTCTCCCGGCATCAAGGAAGCCCTGGACGCGATCCGCGGCGAAGCTGCGCGCAAAGGTATTTCCACCGCGCAGGACGCATTCGTAACTTCGGGTGCGAGCGAAGCAGTAGACATCTGCCTTACCGCCCTGGTCAATCCGGGCGAACACATTCTGACTCCAAGACCCGATTACCCCCTCTACTCTGCGGTATTGTGCAAACTCGGTATTCCGGTCACAACTTACGATCTGAACGAAGACGACGGCTGGCAACCCGACCTGATCGACGTACAGCGCAAGATCACTTCGCGCACCCGCGCCATTGTTCTGATCAATCCCAACAATCCCACTGGCTCAGTCTGTTCGCGCCGCATGCTGGAACAATTGGCTGAACTGGCGCGGCGAAATAACTTGGTCATCTTTGCAGACGAGATTTACGACAAGCTGATCCTCGATGGGAGCGAAAAAGACCACCACATCTCAATCGCGTCCATAGCGCCGGATGTGCCGGTCGTAACTTTCGGGGGATTGTCGAAAAACTATCTCGCACCGGGCTGGCGCATCGGCTGGGGCATCGTCAGCGGCGACGCGACCGCGGTAACACCATATGTGGAGGGCATCCATCGTCTTCTACGTGCTCGCCTGTGCGCCAATCACCCCGAGCAGTACGCCATCAAGGCCGCTCTGGACGGCCCACAGGAACACCTCACGGAAGTACGCAATAAGCTTCGCGCCCGCCGCGATCTCACCGTCCAGTGGTGCAATTCAACTTCACGAATGAGTTGCGTGTCTCCCCGAGGCGCGTTTTACGCCTTCCCCAGTATCAACATTGCGGAAAGCGACGACGTCTTCGTCAGAGAATTGTGCCGGCAAAAACACGTTCTGGTAGTGCACGGCTCCGGCTTCGGCCAAAAGCCGGGCACCCGGCACTTCCGCATTGTGTTCCTACCCGATGAACCGACCCTGTCCAAGGCGTATCAATCGATCGGGGAGTTCATTCAAACCCGTTACGCTTGCCAGCAGTGAGAAACTCTCGTTTTTTAATATTGGCAGTCGGCCACTACAAGGGCGGAGCTCGTTCTGGATGAGCACAAGGCGGCGTATGAGTCTGCTCAAATTCTGCTCCCCGACACAAAAGCCGAAAAAAATAGGGAATTCATGGTCGTCGGGCAGACGGAGTGACATCATTTCGTGCCTCGAGCCTTACGGGCAAATCGAAGACTGTATTCTCGACTTGCAAGCCCACAAACAACCCGAAACCCACGCGCTTCTACTGCGATTAAGTCAGCTTGATCTCAACGTGCACTCCGTCTCCCAGCGGGATCAAGGCCGTTGTCCTGAATTCCTTGGTGTTATCGTCATATTCCACTCCAAGCGCCCACCAGCGATAGAAGTAGGTCGAGTCCCGACCTGCATTGACGGAGCGAATTCTGGTCTAATAGTAGCCTGGGATGTCAGATTACCATGATGACGAAAGTTTAGAGAAAGTACCGCCGCGCCAGCGCAGGCCTTGGCCTTTGTTCCCGAATCTGTTTAAATCAGCTCACAGTCCCTCCCATCGGAAGTCCCCGTGATCGATATCCATTGCCATATTCTGCCTAAAGTTGACGACGGTCCCAAGTCCTGGGACACGTCACTGGAGATGTGTCGCATGGCGGCAGACGATGGCATTGAGCACATCGTGGCCACTCCCCACGCCAACGAGCGTTTTCGCTATAACCGGCAGCACCTGAGCAGCCATCTTGAATACCTCCGGGTATTAGTCGGCCCGACTCCGCGGTTGACGCTGGGCTGCGATTTTCATCTTTCTTATGCCAACCTGCAGGAAGTCCTGATTTCGCCGGAACGCTACACCATCGAGGATAGCCATTACCTACTGGTGGAATTGAGCAACTACAGTATCCCCTCGCAGATCAACGACTGCTTCACTAAGATGGCGGACGTGGGCATCACGCCCGTGATCACTCATCCAGAACGCAACCCCATTTTGCAAGAGACCCAGCAACGGGTTCTGCAATGGGTAGATCAGGGCTGTGTTGTGCAAGTAACCGCCTCTGCAGTGACCGGCGCCTGGGGGCCGAGGGTCGTGCGCGCCGCCGAGTGGCTGCTGGAACGGGACGCGGTGCATGTGCTAGCCACGGACGCTCACGACACCAAGCGCCGCACGCCATCACTCTCGGTTGCCAGGGAAAAGGTCGCAAAACTCTACGGCGCAGACGTCGCCAAAGCGTTGGTGGATGACAATCCTCGTGCCGTCATCAGCGACAAGCCCCTACCCTACTTTCCGAATCCAGTGATGAAGGGATAGCTATCGTTAGTCGTTCGCTCTTGGCCGCTCGCCTTTGGTCGGGTTACATTCACGGCAAGATTGCTGACCAGGAAGTTTTCGTGCTGGCAAGAACTGCAATCTTGCGGATTCAGTTCGGGATGCTCGGTCAGACTGCCGAAAAACAAGAAGTTCGTATCAGCGAGCGATTGGTATCACGGTATGCGCTGGCATATCGTGGGTGCCACGCTATGAATCGCGCCTTCACAGAGCGCCGAACATCTGCGTGCGAACCAGTTTCGAGGGCAGGCATGTGGAGTGAGGCTACCTGCAACTAGCTCCGAGGGAGGAGTGTCATAGTCTAGCCCAGCGCCTAAGCCCGGGGGGGTGGTAGTGGGAAACGCACGAGGCCCGCAGGGAGATAGAACAATTCGCGCACAGACTCTTCAGTGCTGCATTAAGGCCCTATTTTCAGGAGCGGCTCTTGGAGGCTGAGGCGGGTTTTTCCGCAAACTGTTCTGCGATGTGGCGAAGAATTTGAGGTCTTCCGCACCTACCTGGCACTGGTTTGGCTTCGATCTCAAAGCACTGACCGTGGCCAACCACCGACGACCGGTTACTTCTGAGGTTGGGTCCCGACCGCAGGGGCCTGGGTCGAGATCGGGGTGGCGTGGGGGGTCTCGGGCCGCGAGGTCATCGCGCTTTCCGGATTCAACAGGTGCTCGCGGTCTGGTCCCAATCCCAGCTTGATCAATGCCCGAGAATCTGGAACCGTCTTGCACTGCCAACCGTTATCAGCCTGATAACGTTCCATCGCCTTCTGCGAGTTCGCGTCCCAGACCCCGGAGGCGGTGCCGTCCAGATAATGCTGGCGAATCAGCGCTTCCTGAATTTCGCGGCAGCGTGTCGGATCGATCTTCTGCTGCCCGCGGCGACGCCAGTTCGCGGCACTCTTGCCCGATTTCTTCGGCTTGCGGGAAAGGGAGGGAGCAGACGCAGTCCGCAACTGAGCCGTAGACTTATCTCGAATCGCCGATGACGATTTGCCGCTGGCCTGCGCCGAAGCCATGCCCGCCACCAGAAGCAAGGCACATCCGGCACTCAACCACCACATCGGAATGGAACCGCTCAGTCTCAAAGCCATCGCCCAGAAAGCAATTCCAAGGATCAGCTACGATCGATGATCCCCGATCCAGGCCCGAAGTACCAGCCCCTTTCGAGCCCCTCAACGTTACGGAAGGGTGCCGGCCAGGAAGATTGTGCCGCCTTGACGGCCCGCGCCCCGCTGCCGTACCAGGAAAACGACGTCCTGTCCGCTCTTCAACGTGCTGGAGACACGGTTGAAGGCCTCTTCACTATCCACCGTCTGCTTGTTGATCTCGAGGATAATATCACCCCGTGTCAAGCCCACATCCTCGGCAAACGACCCTGTCTTTACATCCTGCGCGATTACACCCTTACCGGCGGGTACATCGAGACGGTCCGCCATCTCCTGGGTAAGAGAACGTACGCTCAGGCCGAGTTTGCTTTCTTTAGGGCCGGTGTCGGCACCGTTTTCTTCTTCGTCGCCCAGCCGCGCAGCGAACAACTTAGCCCGGTCTGCGACCGTCGCCGTCGCTTCCTGCTTCTTGCCGTTGCGTATGAATCCGACCACGATTTTGGAGCCAGGCTTGCGGCCGGCGATATCGGAAACCAGTTCATCGCCGTTCTTGACCTGCTTGCCGTCCACGGACACGATAGTGTCGCCCACTTTCAGGCCGGCCTGTTCCGCCGGACTGCCCGGGGTTACGTCCGAGATGGTCACTCCGGAGCCGGTTCCGTACACGCGCGCGATGGCAGGATTTTCCTGCGCGTTAAACATGATTCCAACCGAACCGCGCGACACCCGGTGATCGGGACCGACCAACTGGTTGTAAACCTGGGTCACGGTATTGGAGGGCAGAGCGAACCCGACACCGGCATAGGCGTTGGTGTCAGTAAGAATCGCAGTATTGATGCCGATCACTTCGCCGTTCATGTTCACCAGTGGGCCGCCCGAATTGCCTGGGTTGATGGCGGCGTCAGTTTGGATAAACGACTGGAACTGCCGGTTGGGCACGATGTTGCGGCCTTTAGCGGAGACAATCCCCGCGGTGACTGTTTCCTGCAGCCCAAACGGACTGCCCACTGCTAATACCCAGTCCCCCACTTGCATGCCGTCAGAATTGCCCAGCTTCGCTGTAGGCAGCGGCTTATCGCTGTCAATCTTGATCACCGCCAGATCGGTCTCCTGATCCGAGCCGATTACCTTAGCGTCGTGCAGCAATCCCGGTGGATCATCTTGCAGCCTGACTCGAATTCGATCCGCCTTCTCTACCACGTGCCGGTTGGTGACGATGTAGCCTTTGGGATCGACAATCACGCCGGAGCCCAGGGACCGTTCACGAACCGCGCCACCGCCGCCCCCAGTACCGCCCTGCCCTCCCGGACCACCGAAAAAGCGGTCAAAAAAGTCGTCAAAAGGATTCCCATCATCGTCATTGGGGGTACCACGTCGCCGGCGTTGAGTCTTGATAGTAGATTCGGTGTTGATGTTGACGACGCTGGGCTCGAGTTGCTTCGATATCAGCGAGAACTGATTGGAGAGAGTCTGCGGTGAGGGTACACTCAGCATGGCCACATCGGAGGCTGTTTTCTTATCCTGGCCCTTTACACCGTATGAGATAACCGTGCCGATGAGGATGCCGACGGCTAAGGTAAGCAGGATTGAAAGGGTATACGTGAGACGGTTCGCCTTCAAACGTACCCAAAGAGCGCTGACGCGCGGATTCATAAACGTCCTCCGAGATTACTGGGGTACTCCGATTATACCTTCCCGCCAACGACGGGGACCAACCCGGAAGGCGAACAATCCAGGTCCTGCGGGAGACACTAGATTTGGATACCCGGAAAGTGACGCCACCGTCCCGGCGGCTATCTTGCACGCTGCGTCGAGGGCGAGACGCCCCGGCGCGGGCCGGCAAAGCCTGCCCTGAGCTTGGCGAAGCATGCCGGCGCTACATAAGATGCCGACAGACTTCCATCGAGTTAGACGCTGACTCCGAGAAAAGTGTTGCGGGCTCGAACTACGTAGCCCGGATCCCCTCCTTCGACTTCGCTCACGACCCGGCGGGCGAAACTGAAACTCGCCTGTCATTGCGCCTGATCGAAGTTGATTCTGCCACGAATCTGTCGCGCTCCAGCGAAGCCAAGACACTGAAGTTCCCCTCATTTCCACTTCCCGCGATTTTCTCATTTGAGTGCCTTCTTGCTATTGCCCGCGAATTGGGCTGCCCCCGAAAGTAAATGTGATTTCACTCGACGGCGCTAGTTCCAGCATCGTTAATTACTTCCTGCGCCGCGGGGTCCTACCGTGGCGGAATCGGCTCGCTGCGAAACCATGGCTTCTTTGCCGACCGCAACATTGTGATAGGGCAGCGGCTGGATGTCCATCGAAGGGGGGAGGAGGTAGTCCACAAGTCGGATGCCGCGCCTACCATCGCCAGAATCCTGGGTGTGACATCTGATGCCACGGTTCAGAGAAGGCGTGTGGACAAATTGTTTAAGCAAGGCCACTCAAGTATCCCATCAAGGACGCGCGGTGGTCCCGGATCTGCCACCGGCTGATGTCGACGCAGAGGACTGAACGCAGGGAGAGGGCCCCATTTTTCCCGCTTTTCTTGCGAGAAGTGGGTTTTTCCCATCTAATGCTTTTGAGCGGATAGCCAGCCGTTCGGATTCACGGCAATGACCGGTTTGGACGTAAATTTGAGGGCGCTCGATTTTTGGCGGGATGAAATCTCTAAGAAAGCCTGAGCCAGCCGCCAGAACTCATTTGTGTTGTGCGTATTCGATCGCGCCCAGCAAATGCAACGACACGTAAGGCTCGCTACCGACGACCCAACTGTCATGACCTGGCGCAATGTAGAAGAGATCGCCCGCTTTCATTTCGACCACCCTACCGTCATCCATGGCAGCGGTCGCTCGGCCCGAGACCACTAAACCGACATGTTCCACCATGCAACTTTTCGCTCCCGCGGCCTTCCCGACGTGGGCGGACCATTTCCAGCCTGGTTCATAGGTGGCACGCCCGATGGTCATACCCGCGATTCGCACCAGTTCAAATTTTCCTTTCTCAAAAGTGCGTACCTCATCTGGCTGTTCAAAGCGCTTGAGAATGACCTCGTACAAAGTAGCCTCCATCATGTGGAATAAAAAGATAGGATCGTAGCCCTCAGGCAAAAGTATCTTTGATTGATCGGACTGAAATGCAGGTGAGCGTTTATACCCGTGGCTCCGGCCCCCTCGTGCACTCGGCCGACGGTGCGAGTAGCGCGTCCACGCCATCAGCCCTACACTACACTCCACCTCAACGCGGAGCGTTGATGTTGACGTTGTACCGCACCCGATAGAATACTCCTGCTGCTGCGTCCCCAGCCTGGAGAGTCAGGAGGTACGTGTCCGCTGGGAGCATTCTCGATTGGAGGAGCCATCGTCGGCCCACTGGATGTCGCGACGAGTTTGTTATCGCTGTAAGCCTTTGTGGTGGTAATCGGGGCGCGGGGTTGTTGTCGATGCTGGGCCCCGAGGGTGAAGGAGTTGCGGATGAGTTGGGTTCAGGCATCACCAGGGGGCCGAACCCAACCCATAGCTTTCGCGTGCGGGTGGGCGTGAAAAGCAGACGTATCCGCCGCTTCCGAATAACTGTTCCCGTGGACAAAAATAACGTCAGCCCTTGGTTACGAAGGCTGATCCTGTGGCATAGCCGGGGAAATCATGCCCGTCAGCAATACCATCGTCGTTCTCAGTTTCATGGAGCTATTCCGGCGAGACCGAGCAGGGTCAGCAGTATACGCTTGAGGCCCAGCTCACGCCCGCTACAGTCGAACCATTCTTGCAAGGTATGGGCTCCGCCGCCGGTTCCGCCGCCCCCGATGGCGATGGCCTCGCGTCCTAGCGACAGCGGAATATTGGCATCCGTGGAAGCACGCTGAACCTGCGCCGCGTTGGCTAGTTGCGCGTCCACCGCCCGAATCACCTGCAGAATGCGGGCATTGGAATACAGCTCGCCGGCGGGACGATTGCCGATCGCAACCAGTTCGCAATTCAGCCCAAATGGCCGCCGCCGCGTCGAGGGGCGCGCTTCCTTGGCTGGCGACTCTTCTTCGACCGCCTTATCGAGGGCCTGCCGCAAGGTACGCTCCAGGCGTTCCATCTCCGCCATCGACGTTGAACGTATATCCACCCGCATGCTGGCCGACTCGGGAATCGAATTCACCGAAGTCCCGCCACGAATCACTCCTACGTTGAAGGTGCTCTTGGGCGTGGTAGAGACCGAGGTTTGGGCGAACGCCTGAATGGCCCGCGCGAGCACGACAATGGGATTGGGTGCGCCGAAATCGCTCCAAGAGTGTCCGCCGGGGCCGCGGACGATCACCTCGAAGCGGCGGCTGCCCAGGGCCTCGGCCACAATCGTATCCGACCCCGCACCGTCAAGCACCAAGCTGTAGTGGATGGAATCCTTCCAGGGCGGCGTGGAAAAAATATGACGCATGCCGCGTAGGTCGCCTTCGCCCTCTTCGCCCACATTGCCGATAAACACGAATGGCAATGCGTGCCGAATTCCCACCGCGCCCAAGGCCCCGGCGATGGCCAGCATCGCGGTCAAGCCGGCCCCGTTGTCCGAAACTCCAGGCCCGTACAAACGGCTGCCCTGTTGCCGGATGTTGAGCGGCGTCCCCGCGGGAAAGACCGTGTCCATATGGGCGCTCAAGGCGACATAACCGTGCCCGTGCCCGGCATGGACCCCGAAAACGTTGCCCACGTTGTCACGGTGAACTGTTTCCAACCCGAGTTCGCTAAATTTCGCGGCGAGCCATTCGCCCCGCGCGTCTTCGCCGAAAGGCGGCGCGGCAATGCGCGCCAGCTCCAGTTGCCACTGAGCGAATTGTGGCTCCTGGGCGCGAAGCCAGGTAAATGCCGAGCGAATTTCCGGTAAGGCACAAAGGTGAGCTAGCTCTTGCTGCACCCTGGGAAATAGCTCCGACACTTCGGTGTGCGGTTTGGGCGGCATTGGTTTTGCAGTTCTCAGTTCATGGTGGTCAGCACTGACGTTTCGTCATCTTACAATGCTGTGCCGGAACTTGGAGGCGGCTTTGCCAACGCCTGTGGATGCAGGGCAGGGAAGGTGGCCTCAGTTTACTTTTGTCTTTCCGGCGCAATCGCGAATTTCCGTCTCCGTCAGGGTATGGTCTGACGCTTTGGCGCGCTGATAAATGCGTTCCACGACGTCATCGGTCGCGGGCACGCCGTGGCGTTCGAGCCAGAACAGGACATTCGACTTGCCGCTCATCGGTCCGATGTCAATAACTTGCTCCAGACCGAACATCTGTGAGGGCACGCCGGAGTACACGGCGTTCGCCAGTTCGATATCGTTCTTTTTGTAGGCTTTGATGACGGCCGCGGCATGGACTCCAGTAGCAGTGCGGAAGGCGTCGTCTCCCACGACGGGATAATTCGCCGGAATCGGCACGCCCGTGGCCTTTGACACTACCTGGCAATACTCCTTCAGCTTGGTCAGGTCTTGCTCAGCCCACGGTGGAATACCCATCAATTTCAGATTGACCAGCATCTGATCCATCTGCGTGTTGCCCACGCGCTCTCCGATCCCTAGCGCGCAGGCGTGGACGCATTCTGCGCCCGCCATCAGGGCGGCCATGGAGTTGGCTACCGCCAGGCCGCGGTCGCAGTGGCCGTGCCAGTCGACGCGAATCTGTTCGCCCGAGGGCTTTACCACTTCTTCCATGACAAACTGCACCAAACTAAACGCGCCCATCGGTGTCGCATGTCCCGCGGTATCGCAAATCACAATGGCGCGCGCGCCGCAGCTGATCGCGGTCGAGTAGAGCCGTTTCACCATCTCCGGATCGCAGCGCGTCGTGTCCTCGGTTACGTACATGCAATCGAGGCCCAGTGACACAGCGTATTTCACCGCCTTTTCCGTAGTCTGAAGCAGGAAATCATCCGTCCAGCCCTCGGCATAGCGGCGGATTGGGCTGGATCCGATGAAGGTCGCCGCCTGGATGTTTTGCCCGGTACGTTGGACGATCTCGGCTATCGGCCGAATGTCATTCTCATGCGTACGTGCCGCGCAGTTGGCGCGAATCTTCATTTTGTGCCGGACGATCTCGTGCGCCAGCACTTCCACGTCCGCTATGGCACGCGGTCCCGCCCCCGGCAGGCCGAGGTCGAGCGAGTTGATGCCCAGGGCCTCCATCAGATGAAGGATCTGAATTTTTTGTTCGATCGAAGGATCACGCACTGAAGGCGACTGCAGCCCATCACGCAGAGTTTCATCGTTGAGCAGGACCCGCCCCGGCAGCCTGGCGGCGTCGATCTGGTTCCAGTCGTAGATGAGTTCGGAAGTATTCACGGTGACGTAGCAGGAGAGCAACGACGCGTGCATCTCCGTCGCTACTTTGCTATTTTTTCGGCGGCACAGTCAGTCCGAAGACCGAGGTCTGGCCCTGGCCCGCCACATTCAGCCCGCGCCCCGCATTTGGGTTGGGCAAATAGAGCGTCTTGCAATGCTCGCAACGATAAACTTCCGCATCCGGTCCCCAAGCCTTCTCGGCGTCGCGGCAGGTCTGTTCGAGCACATCCGTCGAGTAGAACCAGCGCTTCAGATGTCCGCCGCAGAACTTGCCTTTGGCGTCCTTCTCATTGCAGGAGCGCTGTCCTACCTTCTTGATTTTCACCTTGTGATGGGGAAGCTGCGGGGGAGCGATGGTGGTTCCGGTTCCGGTGGTGGGCAAAGGGGCTATCCTCGTCGCTGCGGCAAGAGCGCCGCCGGATTCACGAGTTTCATTTTACTCGAAGGCGTTTCGGCGAGGCTAGATGGGCCCTCAATCAAACTCTATCTTCGGCGCAGTCTGCCCCCGTCCCACACCTCCGGCCGCCACGTCGGCGACGAAATACGTTCTCGCCTTTGACGGGTGACCCTGCCAGGCGCCGCAGCATCGCGATCTGCCCTACGTGAGTCAGGACGTCGGCGATCGGGCCCTGGAAGAGCTTCTCAGCCGGCGCCTGCAATGGCTCTGCCGAAGCGAGGTAATCGTCGAAACTTTTCAGCGCGGCAAAGAAGCGATCGGTTTCCTTTTCCCCCGGCAGTGGCTCGGAACTTTCCCAGCTCTGTTTGCCCTGCGCGACGGAAAGCCCCCAGTCCAGCCGGTCGCCAAGATAGGCTGGAATTTATACCGACATGCGGCTCGACGCGCCTGCACGAAACTCGGCGAATCCCGCTGGAGCATTGCGGACGGCCTTACCCCGCGGTAGGCAAGGTTGCCACGGTGCGGCGCAACAGGTCGCGTTTAGGAGCAGAATTTGAAGTGGTCATGTTTTTTCCGCTTGCCCTCCCGGGAGAGGCTGCGAGTCTGGGACTTTACCTGTTCGTGACGCGAGTGAAATAGCTGGCGGGGAGGATTCAAAAGCTTGGCTGGGAGTGCGTGGCGGAGGGGTGCTTCGACTCCGCATGAGCTCCGCTCAGCACGACAGGCTCATAGGCCTTATCAGCACTCCCACTCCGCGGCTTTGCGCCCAGCCGGCGTTCGTCCGCGGACAAACTATCCGCCCGGTTAATACTCCACGCTAACCAAACATAACCCGCTGGCGGGCACCGTCGCGCCTGCCGCTGAGCGAGATCGCGCTTCCATAATTCGCGTCATATCGGAAGGCTTCAGCGTGCCCTTGCCCACCAGCACGAACGTCCCTACCAGATTGCGCACCATGTGGTGCAGGAATCCGCTGCCCCGGATGGTATAGACGAATTCGCCTCCCTGGCGCTCCCAACTTGAACAGAAAATTCGCCGGACATTCGATACATCTTCCACCCGTCCCTGTTCCGAGTCCACGGCCGCGAACGAGGTGAAGTCATGCTCGCCCACGATCGAGGCGGCTGTCTCTCGCATCATAACTTCGTCCAACCGATATGGATAATGCCATACGTAGCGCGCCACAAATGGCGGGCAGATCGCGCCGCGATACATCCGGTAGCGGTAAATCTTAGCCCGGGCAGACTTGCGGGCGTGAAATTCGGCGGGCACCTCGGCAGCCTCGAGCACCCGGATCGCAGCCGGCAAAATGTCGTTCAGCGCAATGACCAGGTTTTCCGCGGGGATCGGCGATTCGGTAACGAATGTGGCCACCTGGCCGAGCGCGTGTACCCCGGCATCGGTGCGGCCAGCACCCTGAGGCAAGACCTTTTCGCCGATCACCCGTCCAATGGCCGAGGCTAGTGTGCCCTGGACGGTAGCGGCTGCAGGTTGCACCTGCCATCCGGAAAATTGGGCGCCATCGTAGGTGAGGAGCAATTTGAGATTTCGCATGACGATTGTTTGGAGTCCTCGAGGCGGCAGCAGTCATCCAACGATCTACGGATGTTTACAAACTTTTACCCGATGCGGCTGGCGCGGCCGCAAATCCGAGCTTGGGTGTCAGCTATACTATTGCATCCATTTCGCGACTGAGAAGAAAAGCAGGCACTGCGCCAGGCACAAAAATGAAACCTGGCGTTCACATTTTGCGTACCATCGCGTGATTTCCAGAAGCCTTTGCAGTTTTTCACCATCAGCTTGTGCAGGGAGAGAATCGAATGTTTTTGTCGGCTTTGCATTGCGCACTCCGGCGGACTCTTGCGATCGTCCTCACCGGTGCTTTGACCACCGCGGGTTGGGCCCAAACATCTGCCCAGCCAAGCCAGTCCGTACCTGAGGGTCCGCAGCCGCAGAGGTTTGTGACCCGAGATTATTCGAAGCCCCGTTCCTATTTTCCCAATCCATTGGGACCCTATCGATCAGAGAGCTTGGCGCCGCCGAATCTGAGCAACACTCCGCGGATCGAACAGCTAATGCAGAGTGGCAAGCTTATGCTCTCGATGAATGACGCGGTGGCGCTGGCCCTCGAGAACAACCTCGACATCGCCATTCAGCGCTACAACCTGAACATCGCTGATACCGAGATTCTGCGCACCAAAGCAGGCGCCAGCACACTGGGCGTCAACAGTGGCATCGTGGCAGGCACACCCGGCGGGGGCACGGGCGGCCTTAGTGGAGCCGTAGGCTCCGGCACCGGAGGCACCAGTGCCGGTCTAGGAGGCGCGGGCACAGGTACGGGCGGATTGGTTAATTCCACGCTGGGCAGTGGTCCTACGATCACTAGTTTCGATCCGGTCCTCAGCGGCACGCTGCAAATGGATCGCGCGTACTCTCAGTCGCTCAACATCTTTTCAGATCCGGTTGTAAACCAGAACACGGGCACAGCCAACTTCAGCTACCTGCAAGGTTTTCAATGGGGCACGAACTTGTCGCTAGGATTCAATAACACCCACGTCACGACTCGGAATAGTTCCGCGACTTATAGCCCGGTGGTCAGCTCTGGCTTACAGTTCAAGCTCAGCCAGCACTTGCTACAGGGCTTCGGCTTCGCCCCCAATACGCGCTTTATTCGCATTGCCAAGAATAACCGAGAGATCTCCGATGTCGCGTTCCGGCTGCAAACCATCACGACCGTCGACCAGATCGAAAATATGTATTGGGACCTGGTGTTTGCGTACGAGAACGTGAGGGTGCGGAATGAGTCGCTGACTTTCGCTCAGAAAACTCTCTCCGACACCAAGAAGCAAGTAGAAATAGGCACTCTGGCGCCGATCGAGGTAGTGCGGGCCCAGAGCACCGTGGCTACCGATCAGCAAGGTCTGACTTTGGCGCAGACAAACCTTCAATTGCAACAACTGCTGATGAAGAATGCGCTCAGCCGCACGCTGGTCGATCCCAGGCTGGCCGATGCGGAAGTCATTCCCACTTCCACCATGCAACTGCCGCAACAGGAACCGGTAGTGCCGACGCAAGACTTGGTGAACGACGCGCTCACCCATCGTGCCGAATTGGCGGAAGCCCGTATCAGTTTGTCGAATACTGAAATCAGTAATAAAGCGGTGCGCAACTCGTTGCTGCCGAGCCTGGACCTGTACGCTTATTACGGGGGAACGGGAATCGGAGGCAATGTGGCTCTGCCCACCTGTACCGGAACGCCCACCCCTGGTAGCTTCAGCAGATGCTTTGATCCCAATAACGCAGCGCCACCATTCCGCAATGGCGGACCGGTGGCTTATAACGCAGCGCTGAATCAACTCGTCAATTCCAGCGCGCCGGACAAGGGCGTGGGTTTGAGCCTCACCATTCCCATTCGCAACCGCGTCGCCCAAGCCACCCAGATCAGGTCTGAACTCGAATATCGCCAGTCGCAGATGCGGCTGCAGCAGCTGGAAAACCAGATTCGCATCGAGGTGCGCCAAGCGCAGTTCTCGGTGCAGCAGAACCGGGCTAGCGTGGCTTCTGCCCAGGCAGCCGTCGATTTGGGCCACCAGTCACTGGACGCAGAGCAGAAGAAATATGCCCTGGGAGCTTCAACAACCACGCTGGTGCTGCAGAACCAGAGCGCGCTGGCACAAGCCGAGTCCACGTTGGTGTCGGCCATGGCGGCTTACGAAAAGGCCCAGCTTGAACTGGACCGAGCCACTGGCCTGCTATTGGATCACGCCGGAATTCTGATTGCGGATGCCGAACGCGGCGAAGTGACCCATATGCCCAACATTCCTTTTGTGGCGCCACGAAAGGACCTGCCGGGCTCGGTCATGCAGCCTCAGGTTACGCCGGAGGTTGCGCCGCCGCAGACTCCGCCCCAGTAGCCTGGTTGGATGGTGAAAATGCGGGCACGGCGCATGCCGTGCCTTTTTTGTGTCTGGGCCCAACTTCGCTGGCCCCCCGGACGAGGGCGTCCGGGTCTACGGGGTTCGAGATGGTTTATTCTTCTTCGCGTGACGCTCTCTGTCGTTTTGATCACTTACAACGAAGAAGTTAATCTGGCGCGCACGCTCGAGAGTGTGAGGCCGCTGGTGCGCGACGGGCAAGGGGAAATCATAGTCGTAGACTCCGGTTCAACCGATCGCACGCTGGAAATTGCGAATTCGTATGGTGCCAAGGTGTTTGTTGAGCCCTGGAAGGGCTACGCCGCGCAGAAGAATTCTGCGATTGAGAAGGCGACGGGCGATTGGATTTTGAGTCTTGATGCGGATGAAGAAGTAAGCCCGAATTTTGGCAAGCTCATTCCCTTACTCACCTCTAAACCCGAGGGCCTTACCGAAATTGAATTGGCGAACCTCGAGCGGAGCCCGGGTGGCGACTCGCTGGTGATGGCGTATGAGGAAGTGCCTGCCGCTAGTACAAAAGAAGAGCAAGACGTGGCGATGGGGCTGAGCGGCTACTGGATCGCGCGCGAGAACCACTTCCTTGGTCGGTGGATCAAACATGGCGGCTTCTGGCCCGACCCAAAACTACGATTATTCCGCCGGGGCTACGGTCGACTTGAAGAACGGGCCGTACACGAGACCGTGAAAGTCGACGGCTACGTCACCAAACTGAACAATGCCGCCCTAATCCACCACTCCTACCCTTCCCTCTTCGACTACATCGACCACATGAATCGCTACTCGTCCTTGGGGGCAGAAATGGTGGTCGCCCAGAGGCGTAGCGGGTTCAGCGTGGTCAACATTGGGATGCGGCCGTTGGCGACCTTCGTCTACAACTATTTTTTCCGTTTGGGCTTTCTGGACGGCCGTGAAGGACTGCTGCTGCATCTCTACCACGCGGTGTATGTCTCGTGGAAGTATGCCAAGGCTTGGGAACTCGGGCAGGCCAGACCAGATTCCTCGGCGGCGGAAGCCGCCTCGGAATGAAAAAGAAAGAGCCTTATTGGCACGAATAGACTCATGCCCAAGCCCCGGGCGTAGCTGAGTTTTCTAGCTATCTCCTAAGCCGGCAGAGCCGGAACCAAACAGGTATCGATTATGATGCCTGAATGGGACTGACGCTACTTACAGAACGACACGCGGATCAGATCGCTG